>ERZ869909.1174-NODE-1174-length-22321-cov-4.383474_pt1 | contig 22321 bp, 16 predicted proteins | sample MGYA00520892_ERZ869909 | MGnify/ENA primary metagenome ERZ869909 (study PRJEB32215, sample SAMEA104723947) | bioreactor metagenome | biome: bioreactor; feature: anaerobic bioreactor; material: water | place: China | collected 2015-03-12 ... | reverse complement strand
ACCGGCCGAATCGCGTGGATCACGGACGGATCCCGAGGTCAACGCCAAGCGGTCGGTGGGATCTTGCGATCGCCCTGATAATCGTCCGCGGCGCGGTTGAATTGCGCATTCTCCGCACACATAATCAGCGACGGACGGAAGAGCGCGCCAGCGGGAGACCCTCGCTGGCGCCATCCCCTGCTCGCAGCACGAGGCCTGAGCACCGAACCCCTCGCCGCAGCACGAAGACGCCGGTCACGGCGTATCCCCTGACGGGTCACGACCGCTCGCGCCGGCTGGCGTTGCGAGGCCCACACCAAGGAGCCGTCCCATGCGCATGCCTGTCCCGTTCCTGCCCCGGCTGGGGCTTCTCGTCGCGCTGAGCGCGTTCGTTCAAGGCGGCTGTGGGCCGGGCGGTGGGTCCGGCGCGGACGACACGCCCGAGACCGCCGCGGCGACGGCGGCGGACCAGGTGGGTCGCACGGCGGCGCTGGACTACGACCCGGCGACGCTCCCGGTCGAGAACGCGGTGCTGGGCTACGCGCCTGACGTCGCGCCGCCGATCACGCGTACGGAGCCCGCGCGGGTGATCGTGGAGCTCGAGGTCTCGGAGTACGTGGGCCAGCTGAGCGACGGGACCGAGTACATGTTCTGGACGTTCGGCGGCGCGGTTCCCGGGCCCATGATCCGGGTCCGGGAGGGTGACACGGTGGAGTTCCACCTGATGAACCACCCGGACAGCCGGCTGCCCCACAACATCGACCTGCACTCGGTGATCGGTCAGGGTGGCGGCGCGGAGTCGACGTTCGTCGCGCCGGGTGAGCGGCGTCACTTCACGTTCCGTGCGCTCCAGCCGGGCACGTACATCTACCACTGCGCGACGGCGCCGGTCGGCATGCACATCGCGAACGGGATGTACGGGCTGATCGTCGTCGACCCGCTCGAGGGCTGGCCGGAGGTCGACCGCGAGTTCTACGTGGTGCAGAGCGAGTTCTACACGCCTGGCTCGTTCGGCGATCCCGGCCTGCAGCCGTTCGACATGGATCGGGCGCTGTCCGAGGACCCGTCGTACGTCGTCTTCAACGGGCGCGCCGGGTCGATGGTGGGCGAGAACGCGGTGCGGGCGTCGGTTGGTGACCGCATCCGGATCTTCTTTGGCAACGGCGGGCCCAACCTGACGAGCTCGTTCCACGTGATCGGCGAGATCTTCGACACGGTATACCACGAGGGCGGGAGCACCCGGAACCACAACGTCCAGACGACGATGGTGCCGGCGGGTGGCGCGACGGTCGTGGAGTTCGTCGCGCGGGTGCCGGCGACCTACGTCCTGGTCGACCACTCGATCTTCCGTGCGTTCAACAAGGGGGCGATCGGCACGATCGTCGTCGAGGGTGACGAGAACCACGCGCTGTTCCAGCCGACGCACGACGCGCAGGTCTACATCCCGTCGCCGGGTCGCACGTGGGGCGCACCGCCGGTGTCGCGCGCGCGCAGCGTCGACGACGTGTTCGTCGAGGCCCGCGCGGACGCGGATCGCATCGACGCCGGCCGCATCCTCTACAACCTGAACTGCGCTTCGTGCCACAGCGAGCGCGGCACGGGCATCGACGGCGTGTTCCCGGCGCTCGTGGGCTCCTCCATCCTGGCTGACACGGCCGAGTCCGCGCGCTCGATCCGCAGCGGCCGCCGCGGGGATATCGGCTACATGCCCGGCTTCCCGTCGCTGGACGCGCGTGAGGTCGCAGACATCCTCTCGTTCGCGCAGACGACGTTCCTCGACGAACCGGCGCTGCACGACCCGAACGACATCCAGGCGATCCTGCGCGGGGCGAACGGCCCATGACACGGCCCATGACACGGCCACGGGCACACGGCGTGGCGGGACACGCCTGGCTGCTCGCCGCCGCGGTCGCGCTAGCCGCGGCGGCTGCGGTCGCCCAGCCGTCGACGACCCGGCCGGCGGCGACCCGGCCGGCGGCAGCAGCCGCGGCGACCGTCGTGACGATCGCCGGCGGCACCTTCACCCCGTTCTTCGCCGAACCGGACACCCCCACCGTGGAGGTAGGGCCGTTCCGGATCGACGCCGTCCCCGTCACCAACGCCCGGTACGCGGCGTTCGTCGCCGAGCACCCGAGCTGGGCGCCGGGCCAGCCCCCGGCGATCCTCGCCGGACCGCTCTACCTGCGCGGCTGGGGCGACCGGACCGCCCGCGACGTCGCCGCTGACCCGCACCTGGGCCCGCGGCCGGTGACGTACGTCTCGTGGTTCGCCGCGAGCGCCTACTGCACCAGCCGCGGCGGCAGACTGCCCACGGAGGCCGAATGGGAGCTGGTGGGCCTGGCGAGCGAAGACCAGCTCGACGCGAGCCGTGACGCCGCCCACACCCGCCGGATCCTCGCCTGGTACGAGCGCCCGCGGCAGCCGGAGCTGGACCCGGTGGGGTCCCGCCCGGCGAACGCCTGGGGCGTCCACGACATGCACGGCCTGATCTGGGAGTGGGTGTCCGACTTCAACGCGTCGATGACCGGCGGCGCACGCCGCGGCTCCACGGAGCAGGTCATCGGCTTCTTCTGCGGTGGCGCGGCGGTCGATGCGCGCTCACCCGACGACTACGCTGCCTTCATGCGCTACGCGTTCCGATCGAGCCTGCACGGCGCGTACGTGATGCACTCGCTCGGCTTCCGCTGCGCCTACGACATCGAGGCCATCCCATGACGACCACGACGCGACGCCGCTCGGTCATCGCGCTGCTCTGCACCCTCACGGCGCTGCTCGCGCTCTCCGCGTGCAACCGCGACGCCGGGACACCAGAAGCGAGCACAGACACGACCACGGAAGTGCCCTCCACCGACGAAGCCAACGCGACTGCCACCGCGCATCAGGGCCACGAGGGCCACGCGGCGGGCGCGGCGACCGCCGCGCCCCAGGACGACGACCGCGACGAGCACCCGCCAGGCTGCCACGGGCACGACGACGAGGAGCTGCCCGCCACGGAGCTGCCCGGCACCTCGATCTTCCACCTGCCCCACACCTTCACCCCGACGACCGGCGAGGCGATCAGGCTCTCCGAGCTGCGCGGCCGCCCGTCCGTGTTCGTCATGTTCTACGGCAGCTGCACGACGGCGTGTCCCATCCTCTTCTCCGACGCCCGCCGGCTGGAGGCCGCGCTCCCGGACAACGTCCGCGAGCAGGTGCGGTTCGTGTTCGTGACCATCGACCCGGTGCGCGACACCCGGGAGTCCCTGGGCGCCTACGCCGCGAACCTGGGCCTGGACCTGGAGCGCTGGTACCTGCTGCGCGGCGACGACACATCGACCCGCGCCCTGTCCGCCGTGCTGGGTGTGCAGTACCGGGCTGACGGCCGGGGGCACTTCAACCACACGAACCGGATGTCCGTCGTGGACGCAGACGGGACCGTGGTGACGACCGTCGATGGCCTCCGCCAACCGATCGACGGCGCCGTACGCGCGCTGACGGAGCTCGCTGCGGCGCGCTGACGCCGCGGCCCGGTCAGGCGACCATCGTCCATGGGCCCCACCACGTGGCACCGGCGTCACAGCGGGGCCAGCATCAGGTGACGCCGGCGTTACGTGTCACCGGGGGGATTGCCTCACGGGCACCGGAGACCTACCTCCTGAGCACAGTCTCGTGGCGCGGTCCCACGCGATCGACGCTCGACCTCCTCTGGCAGGCTCAGGCCTGCCGGATGCGTGTCGAGGTCCCGCGCGGGTCACGCTCCGTACCCCAATGCCAGTGAGGACCCTCGATGAGCAGCTCCAGCAAATGCCCGGTGATGCACGGCGCCGCGTCCACCCAGGACGCCGTCTCCAACAGGAACTGGTGGCCCAGGTCCCTGAACCTCGACATCCTGCACCAGCACGACACGAAGTCGAACCCGCTGGGCCCGGATTTCGACTACCGAGCCGAGCTCGAGAAGCTCGACGTCGAGGCGCTCAAGGCTGACCTGCGCGCCCTGATGACCGACAGCCAGGCGTGGTGGCCGGCAGACTGGGGCCACTACGGTGGCCTGATGATCCGCATGGCCTGGCACGCCGCAGGCACCTACCGCGTCGCGGACGGGCGCGGCGGCGCCGGCACCGGCAACCAGCGCTTCGCGCCGCTCAACTCCTGGCCCGACAACGCGAACCTCGACAAGGCGCGCCGCCTGCTCTGGCCCATCAAGCGCAAGTACGGCAACCGCATCAGCTGGGCGGACCTCATCGTGCTCGCCGGCACCATGGCGTACGACTCGATGGGCCTGAAGGCCTACGGGTTCAGCTTCGGGCGTGAGGACATCTGGCACCCGGAGAAGGACATCTACTGGGGCTCCGAGCAGGAGTGGCTCGCCGACCAGCGCTACACGGACGCGGACGACCGCGAGTCACTCGAGAACCCGCTGGCGGCCGTCGTCATGGGCCTCATCTACGTCAACCCCGAGGGCGTGGGCGGCAAGCCGGACCCGGCGCGCACCGCGCAGGACGTGCGGCTCACGTTCGCCCGCATGGCCATGGATGACGAGGAGACCGCCGCGCTCACCGTCGGCGGCCACACCGTCGGCAAGGCCCACGGCAACGGCGACGCCGGCAAGCTGGGACCCGAGCCGGAAGCCGAGGGCGTCCAGGCGCAGGGCTTTGGCTGGCTCAACCCCGCCGGCTCCGGCTCCGGCGCAGACACCATCACCAGCGGCCTCGAAGGCGCCTGGACCACCAACCCCACGAAGTGGGACAACGGCTACCTCGACCTCCTGCTCGGCTACGAGTGGGAGCTGGTCAAGAGCCCCGCCGGCGCCTGGCAGTGGGAGCCCGTCGACATCCGCGAAGAGGACATGCCCGTCGACGCGTTCGACCCGAGCGTGCGCCGCAAGCCGATCATGACCGACGCCGACATGGCCATGAAGGTCGACCCCGCGTACCGGGCCATCGTCGAGCGGTTCCACAAGGACTTCAACTACTTCTCCGACTGCTTCGCCCGCGCGTGGTTCAAGCTCACCCACCGCGACCTGGGCCCGAAGTCCCGCTACTGGGGCCCGGACGTCCCGCAGGAGGACCTCGTCTGGCAGGACCCCATCCCCGCCGGCCCCACCGGCTGGGACGTCGCCGCCGTGAAGCAGCGCATCGCGGCGTCCGGCCTGTCCATCCAGGACCTCGTCACCACCGCCTGGGACAGCGCCCGCACCTTCCGCGGTACGGACTTCCGCGGTGGCGCGAACGGCGCCCGGATCCGCCTCGAGCCGCAGCGCAGCTGGGACGCCAACGAACCCGAACGCCTGCAGCGTGTGCTCGCCACCCTCGAACCCATCGCCGCTGACGCCGGCGCAAGCATCGCAGACGTCATCGTGCTCGCCGGCAACGTGGGCGTCGAGCAGGCCGCCCGCGCCGCAGGCGTCTCCGTCGAGGTCCCGTTCCGCCCCGGCCGCGGCGACGCCACCGCTGAGCAGACCGACGCCGAGTCCTTCTCCTGGCTCGAACCCGTCCACGACGGCTTCCGCAACTACCAGAAGAAGGACTACGCCGTCAGCGCAGAGGAGCTGCTCCTCGACCGCGCACACCTGCTGGGCCTGACCGCACCGCAGATGACCGTGATCCTGGGCGGCATGCGTGTCCTGGGCGCGAACCACGGCGGCTCGAAGCACGGCGTCTTCACCGACCGCGTCGGCACCCTGAGCAACGACTTCTTCGTCGCGCTCACGGACATGAACTACCGCTGGGTCCCCACCGCTGACGGCACCTTCGAGATCCGCGACCGGGCCACGGACAAGGTCCGCTGGACCGCCACACGCGCAGACCTGATCTTCGGCTCCAACTCCATCCTGCGCGCCTACGCCGAGCTCTACGCCCAGGACGACAGCCGGGAGAAGCTCGTGCATGACTTCGTCGCCGCGTGGACGAAGGTCATGGACAACGACCGCTTCGACACCTGAGCCGCGCCCCGGGAGCACGTGCCCCGACCGCTACCAGTCGGTCACCATGTAGTCCTTCAGGAACTGCCCCCACACGTGCTCCCCGGTCCGCACCCCGTGGAAGATCGGGTCCACGATGCGCGCCGCGCCGTCCACGATGTCGAGCGGCGGGTGGAAGCGGTGCACCTCGCGCTTGAGGCGCGCGTGGTGGTCCGGGTCCTCGTCCGTGACCCAGCCCGTGTCCACGCTGTTCATGTGGATCCCGTCCTCGATGTAGTCCGCGGCGGACGTGCGCGTCATCATGTTCAGCGCCGCCTTCGCCATGTTCGTGTGCGGATGGCGGTCCGTCTTGAAGACCCGGTAGAACTGCCCCTCCATCGCCGACACGTTGACGATGTGCTTGTCCCGCTCCGGCGTCCGGCACATCAGCGGCTTGAGACGGGCGTTGAGGATGAACGGGGCCACGGCGTTCACCAGGTGCACCTCGAGCAGCTCGACGGCGGTGACGTCCGCCAGCTTCAGCCGCCACGAGTTCACCTCACGCAGGTCCACCTGCTGCTGGTCCGCATCAAGCGCGCCGCTCGGGAACAGCTGCTCGCCACGCTCACGGTCCTCGCGGAGCAGCTCGAGCTGGGTCATCTGCGCGGACGCCACGCCCACCCTGCCCGTGACAAGGCCCGGCTCGCCACCGACCGTCGACGACGATCCCACAAGACCGCCGTCACCCAGCAGGCGCCGCTCGCGCTCACCGAGCGCCGCGACGTCCGACTCGAACGCCATCAGGTGACCGTAGAAGCCGGGCGGCCGCCGCACGGTCTGGCACGCGTTGTTGATGATGAAGTCCAGCCGGTCGAGCGTGGCGTTCAGCACGTCGCACAGCCGCTCGACGCTGGGCGTGTGCCGCAGATCGATGCCATGGATGACGAGCCGATCCGCCCAGTCGTCGTAGTCCGCCTCAGCCGCGTAGCGGCGCGCGGCGTCGTGAGGAAACCGTGTGAGGACGACCACCTGCGCACCCGCGCGCAGCAGCATGATCGCCGCCTGGTACCCGATCTTGACCCGCGCACCGGTCACCAGCGCGGTGCGCCCGCGCAGGTCCGCCTCCGGCGTCCGCTTCGCGAAGTTGAAGTCGCCGCAGGAGATGCACATGTGGTCGTAGAAGTGATGGACCGCCCTGTACGGCGCTCGGCACACGTAGCAGGTCCGCTCCTCGTGGGTCTCGCCGAGCGGCTCGGTCGGCCCCACCGGCCCCACCTGCCCAGCCGGCCCCACCTGCCCAGCCGGCCCCACCTGCTCGGGCGCGGCCTCGCCCAGGAGGTGCCGCCGTGTGTCGCCGGGGTGCGGTCCGTGGGTGACGGGCTCCAGCTGCACCGTCGCATCCGACTCGCCCGGATCGCCCGCGCCGACCACCGCGCCGCCCTGCTCTCCGGGCAGCATCCCCTCGCCCAGCGCGAGCCTCCCGGCCTCGCCGGGGGTCGCCGGTCCGCGCGTCAGCCGCAGCGGCGTCTGGAAGATCGGCGCCTCCCGCAACGTCCGGATGCCGGTCCGCGCCAGCAGCGCCTCGTCCTCGTTGCGCTCCGCGCGCCGAGTCTCCCTCTGCTGCTCCCGAGCCAGCGCCTTGCGCGCGTGCCGGTCAGGACGGGACACCCGCCCCGCCGCCTGCAGCAGCCGCATCCGCAGCTCATCGTCGACGTGAGCCAGCAGCCCGCGGTCCTGCTCGATCGCCTCGAGCGCGTCGGCCACATCAGCCACCCGGGTAGCCCAGTCCGCCCCGGGCACGCCACGCGCGACGCCCGCGCCCGCGCCCTCGACTCCGCTCCCCGCTCCAGACTCCTCGCTCATCACGCCCCATCGGTCATCAGGTCCCCGCTCGAACGGCGGGCACCGTTAGCCAGCCCGGCGCGAACCGTCGACGTGAAACGGCGCCGCGCGGGCGGTTCGGGTACAGAGGGCTGACGGGCGCGGCGGCGGCCTCGGCGGCGGTCACCCGGGCGACGAACCGGGCGGGCCTGCCTCGATCGCAGAGAGGAGCTCGCGGAGCTTCGTGACGGTGTTCCAGTTCCGGGTCGTGGCCGCGCCGCGCACCGGCAGCCGCGCCAGCTCGGTCGCCAGGCGGCTGCGTCCCTGGCCATCCGGGTACCAGGAGTAGATCTCCGTGGTGGCGACGTGCAGCAGGTCCGGGGCCCAGTCGCGGTCGCGCAGCGCGGCGAGCTCTGCCGGCTCGGGCGTGACCGACAGGAACGTGACGCAGAGCGACGACCCGTTCGTCGCGACGCCCGCGAACGGGTTGCCCGCGATGACGGCGTCGAGCTCCGCGCCAGTCCTGAGCGCGGTGGGGACCGGCCGGCCCATGTGCTCCGCCAGGCGACCCTCGATGGCCGCCGCGAGCTCGCTCCCCGCCAGCGTCGTCCTGAACACCGCGTTCCCGCTCTGCACGTACGTCGCCACGTCGCTGCAGCCCAGCTCCTCGAGCATCGCCCGCAGCGTGGCCATGGGCAAGCTGTTGCCACGGCCCACGTTCACGCCGCGCAGCAGCAAGGCGAAGCACCGGGCGCCCTCCCCGCGGCGCGGGGTCGCGCCGGCAGCCTCGGGTCGAGCGGCCGGATGGGCGGCGGTGCGTTGCGTGCGGGTCATGGTGGGGACCTCGGTCAACGGCGGAAGGAGCGACCAGGCGGTTCAGCTGCGGGCGGGCAGCACGAGCGTGTCGACGAGCTCGGGCTCCGGCAGCGACCCGTCCTGACGCTGGCGCGCGGCGTTGTAGCGGTTGAGCTCGACGGTCCCATCCTCGAGGAAGTCCAACACGCAGACGCCGGTCGCCCGCTCGCTCGTGACCCGCAGCTCGGACTCCCCCGGACGCAGCGCCTCGACCTCCTCCAGCTTCTCATCCGGATCGTACGCCAGCGCGCCGCCGCCGCCGTCGATGATGTAGTGCACCCCGTCGACTTCGAAGCGTTCGTAGGCGTGAACGTGGCCAGCGAGCACGAGGCGCACGCCGTGCGTGAGGCAGCGCTCGTGGATCAGGTCCCGCATCGCGAGGCTGCCCGGCGCGTGCTTGCTGAGCGTGTAGGTCGGACGGTGGAACGCGATGATCGTCTCGCGAACCGACGCGTCGCCAGCCGCCGCCTCGAGCTCCGCGTCGAGCCAGACGAGCTGCGCAGAGCCCTCGTCCGTGAGCCGCCCCGGGGAGCTCTCGCTGTCGACACACAGGAAGCGGACGCCGCCGTACGTGAACGCGAAGTAGTTGGTGTGCCCGCCCGGGTCACCCTGCTGCTGGAACAGCCGGCGGTACTGGACGTCGAGCTCGTCCTGCGACTCGAACTCGTGGTTGCCAACGACGAACATCGCCGGCGCCTGGCGCAGCAGGACGCGGAGCTCGTGCATGAGCTGGTTCCAGCTGTCGAACGGGCTGGCGTCGTAGGTGATGTCGCCGCCATGCAGCACGACATCCGGCGCGAAGGCCGCGAGCGTGCGGATGCTGTCCGGGGCGAACGGCAGCATCGTGTCCGCGATCCAGCCCAGCCGGAAGGCGGCGTCCGCCGCCACCGGCGCGACGAAGGATCCTTCGATCGGCTCGTCGCCCCACTGCTCGACGCGGTACTCGACGACCTCACCGGGCTCCAGGTCGTCGATGACGACCTCGTGCAGCACGTGATCACCGCGCTCGTCCTGCAGCGCACCGGCCCCCAGGATGGGACGAAAGTAGTCGAGATCAGTGACCGTACGCTCGGGCACCACGCGCTGGTTGGCGCCGCCTCGCCGGAGCACGACCACCGTGTCCTCATCCGTGCGCGTCTCGAAGCGCAGCCTGGCCGCGCCGGCCCCGGCGAGCTGCACGAAGGGCCCCTTGAGCACCACGCGCATCGGGTCGTAGTCCGCGTCCTGCGGTCGGGGCGCGTCGACGGCGTCATCACCGCAGCCCGCGAGGCCGGGCGCGAGGAGCGCGAGGCCCGCGCTGAACGAGGAGAAGAGGAACTCGCGTCGCCTGAGCTTCATCGATCGTCGCCACCTGCGAGCTCGCTGCCCGCGATACCGGACGGGCCCCCGCCGCTCGCCACCTCCGGCGCCCGGCTCCCGTCGTTCCGGACCACCCCGTGGGTCCGCCATCCATCCTGATGACTCCCTACGCGGAATCGCGTCGCACGTCGAGCGGCCGGTCCCGCATGGCGGCCGCGGCACGGTGGCGTGGCGGTAGGGCCACGCAGCCGCGGCTCGGCGTTCACGGCTCGGCGTTCACGGCTCAGCGTTCACGGCTCGGCGTTCACGGCTCGGCGTTCATGCCGCCGCGCGACAGGCTGGCGACGGGCCGGCGGCTGTGGTGTCCTGCCGCAACCCCATGGCGGGCGTGGCCTGCGTGCCCTGTCGTCACGCCGGCGCTCGTGAGCCAGCTCGACGCGGCGTCCCGGGAGCGGCCGCCTGGAGCGGGCCACCTGACGCCGTTCACACGCCCCCGGCCGCCGGACCTGGCACCACGACGAGGATCATCATGAAGCGACAGCTGCTGCTCGACGACCTGCGCAGCGTTGATGAGCTGGCCATGTGGTTCCGCCACAACCGTGACGAGCTGCTGCTACGGGCCGGAGTTGCCCCCGCGCGAACCGCAGAGCGGGTCACGACCCGCGAGACGTCGCACACCATGGACCATGGACGAGACGCACCCGAGCTGCGCCCGACCAGCGGCCGTACCGTCGCCTCCTTCGCCGACGACGCGTTCACCTGGGAGGTAACCGCGGACGTCGCACGCTGGAACCCACAGGAGGTCGCGACAGCTTCGCTGCAGGTGCGCCTGGACGGCCGTGAAGGCCTGCGACTGCGCATCAGCCGCTACGTCCGTGACACGGCCATGGTCGACGCGCTCGACGTCGAGATCCTCGGCGCGACGGACCCGGATGGCCTGTTCGGGTGGCTCGATGAAACGCTGAACACACGCGGCGCCACGTGACCGGCACACGACCCGACCAGCACACCACCAGATCGCCCTGCCCGCTACCGGGGTCAGAAGATCCGCTCGCCCGGAATCGCCGCCGCCTGCAGGATCCAGCGCTCCAGCGCGGCTTCGTCCAGCGTGTCCTTCTCGTGGACATGCAACGAGCGCGTGGTCGGGTCCTTCCCGGCGACCGGCGGCTCGGGCTCCAGCGAGACGCCGTTGAGAAACGACACCTTCACGTAGCGGTTGAAGCAGTGCATCGTCAGGAACCACCCCTGCCCGTCGACCCCGTAGAACGGCGAGTTCCAGCGGACCGCACGCCGCGCGTCAGGCACGAGCCGGCTCACGAGCGCATCCACGCGAACCCCGACAGCCCCTTTCCAGCCGGGCATCGCCGCGAGGTAGCGGGCGACCGGGCCCGGCCCGTCACCCCGCGCGATCTGCGGATTGCCCCCCGAAAGGAGCCTGGGTTCATCTTCGCTTCCGGGCTGGTCCGCCATCTGCCGGCCTCCAGAATCGGTTACCTCGAGGACACCTGCTCGTTAGGTGATCGCAGCAACCTGCGCAACCGCGGCGTGCGGGCGGCACGACGCACCGGCGACGGGGCGGCGGGGACACCGTGGCGCAGACCACGCAACACTGTCGTCGGCATCCGATGCAGGTGCCGCCTCACAGCACAGCGACTACCTCGGCGCAGCGACGACCTCAGCGCAGCGGCCTCGCCGTTCGCACGAGCCCCTCGGCCGTGGGCACCAGCAGGTGGTCGCCCCTGTCGAACCGCACCTGCGGCGACGCGATGAACGTCTGGCTGTCCATGTCCACCCGGACGCCGTCGACCTCGGGCGCACCGAGCATGATCCACGACCCGGACGCTCCACGCTGCAGTTCGAAGAGGTCGCCGTCGTTCGAATCCCGGGTGCCGATCAACCCGTCCCGCGCGTTGATCGCCAGCGGGCGCGTGTACGGGCGCGGCTGCTGGCTCGCGCGGATCGCCGTCCGAGCGCGGTCCGTGGAGCGGGCCGGGTAGCCCATGTTGACCGAGCAGGAGCCGTTCAGGTCGATCGCGAACCCGACCGCGCTCCCGTGCAGCTCGCCGCCGGTCGCCTGCGCGACCGCCTCGAACTCGTACGGCAGATCGACCGGCTCGCCGCTCGGCTCGAACACCGGCGTGAGCTCCCCGTACTGCTCCCAGGTCACGAACTCGTCGTCGGTCGTCGTGTAGCTGATGCGACACGAGGCGCGGTTGACGCCGACCCAGGTGCCTCCGTACGTGAAGATCCGGTGCATGAGCGGCGCGCTGCGCGGTTCACTCCACGTGTCCCCACCGTCATCGCTGATCCGGATCGACCCCGTCGTCCCTGTCGTCGTGGTCATCACCACGCGACCGTCGGGCAGCCCGGTGAGCACCGCGCCCGGGGGCACGGTCCCCAGCCAGGTCCACGCCGCGTCACCTGGCGTGATCCGCAGCAGCTCCCCATCAGCGTGGCCCAGCAGCCGCCCGTCCTCGAGGACGACGATATCGCGCGCGTTCCGCGCTCGGCTGTCCCGACTGAGCGGCACGTGCGGCACGAACGTCTCGATGCGGCCGTCGGAGGTCACGACCAGGTTGAGGTACTCCGACCGGGTCACGTAGACCGTGTCGCCGCGCCCCCGCAGCCGGTCGTTGCCCGCGCCGATGAACTCGTCCAGCCGCTCGCGGGCCCCCTGCTCGATCGAGTCGACCCAGGTCTGGCCGCCGTCCGTGGAGCGCAGTCCACCGATGTGCAGCGTGCCGTCGTCATCCTGGTGCTCCCACGGAGCGCCGCTGGGGGTCCGGTTCGCGAATGTCTCGCCACCGTCGAAGGAGACCAGCGTCGAGACGTGGATCGTCCCGCTCCGGCTCACCCACACCTGGTTGTCCGACCAGCCGATCGACGACGGCTCGGGGACCAGCGGGTAGTAGGTCCACTCCTCGTCCTCGACGGGCGCTCCGTGCAGCATGCCGTAGGTGCCCACGACGTACAGCGTCCCACCCTCGCCGTGATGCAGCGACGGCAGGTAGGTCCGGGACGCCTCCGGGAGGATGGGCAGGTCCAGCGTGCGCCACGACGCGCCGACGCCGTCGACCGCGACCATCCGGAGCCGCGGGCGCACACCCGGACCGCCCGCCTCTGCCCCGGAGACCTGGACCAGCTCGAGCACCACGATGTCCTCGCCCAGCACCAGCCACGGGGAACCCTCGGCGAACGTGTGGTTCACCCGCTGCCCGGTCGCGAGGTCAAGCCAGGTCGCACCTCCGGCGCTCGGGTACAGCCCCGCGGTGTCGCTGGCCCACTCCCAGCGGGTGATCGGGAACGTCGGCAGGAACGACCACGTCGCCCCGCCGTCGAGCGAGGTGAACGGCCCTGCGACGATCGCGTCACCGCGCACCGCGAGGACGGACCCCAGCCGCAACGGCGACGCCGCGCCCGGAACGTACCGCTCCAGCGGCAGCGCCGAGCCATCACCCGGCAGCGGACCGCCACCATCACCATCGCAGCCGCCAAACGCCAGGCCGGCGACGGCCACCGCGACGACTGCGGCAACCAGCGAGACGGCCGAGCGACGCCGGGACGTCGCCGGGCGACGGGACAGGAGCCGTGACGGGGCAAGGCCCACGCAACCAGCACAGGACATGGTGACGCTCCGGGAGACGAGCGGTATCGAGTCGGGCGATGAGACGCCCTCGGAGATAGCGGCAGCAGCCGCCCAGTCAAGGCCCGACTCGCTGAGGCCCCCGCCCAGTCAAGGCCCCCGTCGTTCGACATCCGGCTCACTCAGGACCAGGCTCGTTCAGGACCCAGCTCATCCGCGACCCAGCCCACTCACGAACAGGATCGAGGTCGCCTGCCGGAACAGCGCGTGCCACATCACCGCGCACACCTCACCACGTGGATCGGGCCGCGGCTGCGTCGTGGAGTCGACGCCACTCGGTCGGCGTCATGCCATGGACCCGCCGGAACACCCGATGGAACTGCGACGGGGACCCGTAGCCAACCGACGCCGCGACCTGCTCGATCGACGCGTCGCTGTGCCGCAGCCAGTCGCGCGCCGCCGCGAGCCGCGCGTCCACGATCCAGTCGCTGACCGTGCGCCCCGTCCGCGACCTGACCGTCGCCGCGACGTGCGCCGGAGCGCGACGCACGTGGCTGGCGACGTCCGACAGCGAGATCGCCTCCGTCGCGTGCAGCGCGATGAACGAGAGCGCCAACCCAACCCACTCGACCCCGCCGTCGACAACCCGCGCCGACGCAGACGCCCGAAGCAGCACCAGCCGCATCAGCGTCAGCAGCGCATCCATCGCCGCCCGCCGCTCCGCGTGACCGGACTCCGACTCCCGACCGAGCTCGACGAGCAACCAGTCCAGGCGCGCGGCGTCGCCCGCCGCGAGATGCCGCACCGCGCAGGCGCCCGCCGAGACCTGGTGGATGACCTCCATCAGCGCCCTGCCCGCGCCCTCACCCAGGCAGGCGGTGCACAGGGCGGCGCCGCGCTGCTCGAGTTCGTCCGCCCGCATCATCGCGTGCGGCATGCCCTCCGGGATCAGCAGGACGTCCCCGACGCCGAGCTCGTACGTTGCGCCGCACCAGACGGTCGCAGACCCTCGGAGCACCAGGGACAGCGCCGCGTGCGGGTGCACGACCCGCGCGGAGCCGAGCGCGCCACAGGCCCGATGGACGCCGACGCGCAGCGCCTCGTGAGCCGCCAGGCTGGACCGAACATGAACGCGCGCCATCGTCACCTCCTCCGCAAGGCGACCACCGGCAGACAACGACCGCCAGACCGCCACCAGCAGCATGCTCGAGCAGTAGCCCGGTGGATCATCACGGCCGTCAGCCGGCCATCACGAAGGTCGCCTGAATCATCGCGCCCGCCCGCGCTCCCTGCGCCGACGCCTCCACCACCTGCTGATAGCGACTCGTCAGGTCCCCCGCGGCCCAGAGCATGGGCAGGTTGGTCTTCTGCATCATGTCGACCGCGACGTAGCCCTGCTCCGTCAACGCGGGCCCGACGCGCTGCACAAGCTCCGGCATCCGCTGCGAGCCGGCGACGAAGAGCCCCTGGCGCCTCAGCGTCGTCCCATCACCCAGCACGATCTCCTCCAGCTTCGCGCCCGGCCCGCGCAGCTCGACGACCGGCGCCTCGTGGACCATCAGGCCGCCTCGCGCCAGCTCGCGGCGTTGCTCGTCGTCGCACGCCCTGCCGTTCGTCAGCACGACGACATCGTCGGTCCAGCCCCGGAGCATCAACGGCAGGTGGAAGCCCATCGCGGGGTCCACGAGCACCGCGAGCGGCAGATCGCGCGACTCGTAGCCGTGACAGAACGGGCAGTGGTGGATCGACGTCCCCCAACGCTCCCCGTACCCGACGATCTCCGGGTGCTCATCGACGACACCTGTCGCCAGCACGACGGCCCGCGCGCGCAGGGTGTCGCCGCCGTCGACGGTCACCTCCCAGCGCGGCCCGCTCCCCTCCAGTGGCGCCTCGTGCGGGCCCGCCCCGTCGTGACCCATCCAACGCAGGTCCGCCACCCGGCCGGCCAGGCGCTCAACCCCCGGGTAGACCGCCAGCTGCTCCCACGCGATGCGCCGCAGCTCCGCAGGCGCGACGCCCTCCCTGGTCAGAAAATTGTGCACACCAGCAGAGACCGCGTGGCGCGGCTCTCCCTCGTCGACGACGAGCACCCGTCGCCTCGAGCGCCCCAGGTACAGCGCAGCAGTCATTCCCGCCGGCCCGCCACCCACGACAACGACATCCCACTCACGCCCCACCGCCACAGCACCATCGCCATCACCCGTCATCCCACACCTCTCGCCTGTCCTGATCCCACCAGCCCCGTCGCCAGCACCACCACTCACCCCGACGAGGCAACCCGCTACCGCAGGCAGACCCGCGGCGCCGAGCATCCAGCGCAGGATCGATCGTCTCGAAGGTCCCGCTGACATGGAGCTGCTCCTCGGAGAATCCCGATCGGTCGCGTCAACCGACGGTCCACCAAGGCTAGCGAGTCAGGCCAACGACACCATCCCTCGGGGGCACGCATTCGTGCACGATCTTTCGGATCGTCCGGCAACGACCCAGCGGCCGGCAACGACCCAGCGGCCGGCAACGACCCAGCGGCCGGCGAAGACACTGCGACCGGCAAGGACACAGCGGCCGTCAGCGCCCTGACCGCCGCCACCACACCCGCAGCTGCAGCCCCGCGAGACTCACGACCACCACCAGCTCGAGCACGAAGTACACCCACCCCGCCACCCGCAGCCGCTCCGCGTGGGCGAGCACGTACACGACGCTCACCAGGCAGTAGCCCAGGTTCGCCAGCCCGATCGGCAACAACCAGCGGTGGGCGTCGCCACGCGCAGCGGCCAGCGCCACGGCGTCGTAGACGGCGAAGACGACCGGGATCGCCGCCAGGACCACCAGCGCGTCCGCGGGCATGCCAAAGACACGCTCGAGCCTCATCAGCACGACGCCCAGCAACACCGCAGAGAGCAGCGCGCCGGCACAATCCACAGCGAGCAGCGCGCGCGGCGATGCGGACGAGCCACCAGAGAACCCCGCTGCGACAACCCGCTCCATGAACCACCTCTCCTGCTGAGCCCGAACGCCTGACCCGAACGCCTGCCCTGAACGCCTGACCCGGACACAACGCCCACCAGATGGCCACCACAATCGGTCAGCGTGCCCGGACGCATCCGGATGGGCCATGAAATCACACCTGTGATACCATAGGCGAAGATCGTCTGCCTGAACCGATGAGTTTCCACCTGGCGGGCGGTCCACCCCTGTGACCGCGGGCCACCTGCGCCGGCTGGCGGGTGCTCCGCTGCCGGCGACGTCGGCCCCAACGCAGATGGAGACTGGTCATGAGCTACATCCTCGGTTCCGTAACCGCCGTACCCACGGCGAACCGTGACGCCTACCTCGCCCACATCGAGCGCTGCGCGCCGGTCTTCCGGGAGCTGGGCGCGCTGTCGATGGTCGAGGCCTGGGGCGACGACGTCCCGCCCGGCGTGCGCACGTCGCTGCCGATGGCGGTGCAGGCGAAGCCGGACGAGACGGTCGTGTTCGCGTGGATGACCTGGCCGTCGCGCGAGGCGATGGCGGCCAGCATGGAGCGGGCGATGGCTGACCCACGGATGGCGCCGGACGTGAACCCGATGCCGTTCGACGGCAGCCGGATGATCTGGGGCGGCTTCGTGCCGCTGCTGGAGCTTGGCGCCCCTCAGGACGGCGGGTACATCGACGGCTACGCGATCGCGGTGCCGTCCGATGGGCGGGAGGCGTTCCTCGAGTTCGCTCGGCAGTGCGATCCGGTCTTCATGGAGTACGGCGCGACGTGGATCGTCGAGGGCTGGGACGACTACGTCCCGGAGGGCAAGGTGACGGACTTCCGGCGCGCCGTGGCGGCGCAGGACGGGGAGTCCGTGGTGTTCTCGTGGGTGCAGTGGCCGGACAAGGCGACGCGGGACGCGGGCTCGAAGCGGATGATGGAGGACAAGCGGTTCGCCGGGATGACGATGCCGTTCGACGGCGGACGGATGATCTACGGCGGCTTCGTGCCCCTGTACCAAGGTTGACGAGCAGCTGTGCCGGGGTTGACGAGCGGCTGTGCCGGCGCTGATGAGCGGCCGGACGAGCGGCCGGACGGGGGCTGACGAGCCGCCAGGGCCGGCCGGCCGCCGGGCCGTGCGTGGACGGGCGTGCATGGTCGGCCGTGCGATGCCACGGCCAGACCGCTGACGGCCAGCGATGACCCCGGGGTGACGCCCGGCGGGTTCGTGGCGCCGGGCGCGCCGGCGTCAGCGCTGCGCGGCGCCCCACTCCACCACGACCCCGTCCACCGCAACCCCGCCCCCATGAACCACGCCCCCGTCCAGCACGCGCAGCGGCAGAGTCGCAGGAGCGGCGACGCCGGCGAAGCGCGGCCGGTGGCCGAGGGACGCCAGGCAGGCCGACAGTGCGGCTGCCGGGTCGAGCTCCTCGCCCGGAGGCTCCTCTCGCGGTGGCTCGTGATGCGGCCGCTCGTCATGCGGCCGGTCGCCGAGCGGGGCGACGAGGACGACGCTGTCCGCGGCGGCGATCCAGGGGTCTGTCTCGAGCGCATCTGCCGGAAGGTCCTCCGTCAGGACGACCACGGCGCGCATGTCCACGGCGGCACGGATCCCGTCAGCCGCGAGCAGCAGCAGCAGGGAGCGGAGCGCGTCCACGCTGCCTGGCTCGATCAGCAGCCGGTCAGGGCGCTGGCGCAGCAGCTGGACGAGCGCCACCCGGAACGAGACGGACGCGCTGCAGCACGGGCAGCCGGCGACGTAGCTCAGCAGCTGCTCACCGGCGCCGTCCCACGGGTTGCCCATCAGATCGACGTCGATGGCGGTGCCGCCCTGCTCGTTGACGAGCACGGCCCATCGCTCACCGTCCGGCCGCTGGCGCAGCAGCGCGTTGATGGCGCGCGTCTTGCCAACGCCGCTGCGCCCGGCGATGACGTTGACGGCGGTGGGCCGGCTTGCGCTCACGTCGTATGCACTGAATCTCACTCGGCGACCCTCACGCGGCAGCTGCTGACTGATTCTGCGACGGTGCGAGGCGCCGCGGCGCCCGCCCGTCACCCGCCGTGGACCGCTAGCTCCGGTCGAGACGGTGCGCAACCGGGTGGTGCGCAACCGGGTGGTGCGGCCGAGCGCGAGTCGCGGCTCCGGCAGCCCGCGTCAGCGACCGCGAACCCGGAACACGACCCGCTGGTCGTCCGACTCGCGGCCACCGCTCGCGCGGCCGCTGCCGTAGGCCTCGACGACGAGGCGGTCCGGCGAGACGCCCTCGCGAATCAGCAGGTTCCGCACCCGGTTGGCGCGGCGTGCGCTGAGCACGAGGTTGTAGCCGGTGTCGCCGGGACGCGAGGCGTGGCCCTCGATGACCACAACACCCCACTGCGGGTTGCTGTTGATCTGGCGGGCGAGGCGGCGGATCTCGTCCATCGTCTCGGGCGTCGGGTCGGTCTCGCCGAGCGCGAAGTAGATGCGCTCCTCGAGCTCACGCTCGCCGGACGAGGCCTGGCGGGTGCTGGTCGGCGCAGGTTCGGGTTCGGGCTGCGGCTCAACGGCGGCGACCGGCTCCGGTTCGGGCTGCGGCTGGGGCTCGGCGACGACAACCGGTGCAGGTTCGGGATCAGCGGGCAGCGGGGTCACGTCGGCCGACCGCGAGCGGCTCGCGTCGAGGATGAACGCCGCAGACACCCCGAACTGCAGGAAGCCGGCGTCGCCACGGCCGATGCGGTCATCGTCGGACTCGAAGACGTGCGCGTAGCGCACGACCGGGCCCAGGCGGACCGCGTCGATGATGCGGAACTCGAACGCCGCGCCGACCTCGACGCCGGGGCGGGTCACCGCGCCCGTGAACACGGCGTTCGCCCCGGCCATGAACGAGAGGTCGCCGAGCTCGAGCTGCGGCAGCGGGTGCACCCGCAGGCCAAGCCCGACACCCTGGTAGCTCGCGAAGCCGCTGTCGCCGGGCGCCGCGCCGGGCTCCGGGAAGAAGAACGCAGCGTAGCGCGCCTCGACCCCGAGCACGTCGATGAACCGGAACTCGTAGCTGGCCCCGACACCGCCGCCCAGGTTGAAGCGGTCGGACTGCTCCCCGAGGACCGCGGCGCCTGCGGCCTCGATCCTCAGGACATGCCGCTCCGACTGCGCCTGCGCAGCGGTTGGCATCATGAGCGCGACCAGCGGTGCGAGCGCGAACGTCGCGCCCCGCAGCGCGCAGACGCGCGTGAGTCGGACGGCGACGGAGCCAGGGGAATGAAACGACATGGTTCCTCCAGAATCCCGAACGTGGGCGCTCGGCCCCCCGGCCGGGCGATCGTCTTGATGATGCGAGCAAACAATTATCACTGATAACTGTTCGCAACGATATCCATCGACCACACCTGCGCATTCGGCGCCAATGGATGCATATCAGGCTAGACCTGAACGGCGAAAAACGCAATACTGACTTCATCAGCAATGCAGGCCGCCCGAGTCGGGCGCGCGCCATCCGGGGGGATGCGCGGACAGCCTATGGGCACGAGGGGTAGTGATGAGACGTCGACTCGCACCGTGGATCCTGATTTTCTTCGCAGTTCTGGCAGCTGCCGGGTGCGGCAACGAGCTCACGGGCGACCGCTCACCGCTGATCTGCGAGGTCGGCGAGGCGGAGTGTGAGGGCGCCTGCGTGAACGTCGTGAGCGATCCCCAGCGCTGCGGCGGCTGCGGGATCGTCTGCGACGCGGGCGACATCTGCCTGGGCGGGAGCTGCCAGCCGCCCTGCCCTGGGGGCCAGGAGCTGTGCGGCGACGTGTGCCGCGACACCGGCGCAGACCCGGCCCACTGCGGTGGCTGCGGCGTCACCTGCGACGCCGGCCAGGTCTGCAGCGGCGGCAGCTGCGAGCTCAGCTGCGCCGTGGGACAAACGGACTGCTCCGGCAGCTGCCGCGATCTGACGGCCGACCGGCTCAACTGCGGCGGCTGCGGGATCACGTGTGACGCCGGCGAGGTCTGCAGCGACGGCAGCTGCGAGCTCAGCTGCGCCGCTGGCCAGACCGACTGCTCCGGCAGCTGCCGCGATCTCGACGTCGACCGCAACCACTGCGGCGGCTGCGGGATCACGTGTGACGCCGGTGAGGTCTGCAGCAACGGCAGCTGTGAGCTCAGCTGCGGTGTGGGCCAGACCGACTGCTCGGGAAGCTGCCGCGACCTCGACGTTGACCGCCTCAACTGCGGCGGCTGCGGTACCACCTGCGACGCCGGTGAGGTCTGCAGCAACGGCAGCTGTGAGCTCAGCTGCGCGAGCGACCTCGTGGACTGCTCCGGCAGCTGCCGCGACCTCGACACGGACCGCCGCAACTGCGGCAGCTGTGGCCTCCAGTGCGCGTCCGGCGAGGTCTGCGACGGCGGCCAGTGTGTCGTGAGCTGCGTCGGCGGACTGTCCACGTGTGGTGGCACATGCCGCGACTACGCGACGGACCGCAACCACTGCGGCGGCTGCGGCCAGGCGTGCGGCGCCGGCGAGGTCTGCAGCAACGGCAGCTGCGAGCTCAGCTGCGGCGGCGGCCTCGTCGAGTGCGGCGGGCTCTGCCGCAACCTCCAGACCGACACCCAACACTGCGGCCAGTGCGGCCAGAGCTGCGGCGCCGGCGAGGTCTGCAGCGGCGGGACCTGCCAGGCGACCTGCGGCGGGACCCTCGCGCTCTGCTCCGGCGTCTGCCGCGACTACCAGACGGACCGCCTGAACTGCGGCGGCTGCGGCCAGGCCTGCGGCGCCGGCGAGATCTGCGACGGCGGCCAGTGCACCGTGAGCTGCGGCGGCGGACTCGAGAACTGCGGCGGCGTCTGCCGCGACCTCGAGACCGACCGCGCGAACTGCGGCACCTGCGGCGACACCTGCTCCAACGGCCAGGTCTGCGTCGCCGGACAGTGCGAGATCAGCTGCCCCGGCAGCCAGACCAGCTGCAGCGGCACCTGCCGCGACCTGAGCACGGACCGGCTCCACTGCGGCCAGTGCGGCGAGGTCTGCCCCGCAGGCCAGATCTGCAGCAACGGCAGCTGCGAGACGTCCTGCGGCGGCGGCCTCGTCGACTGCGGCGGCACCTGCCGCAACCTCGACACGGACCTCGATCACTGCGGCGCCTGCGACGACGCCTGCAACACCGGCGAGCTCTGCAGCGGCGGCACCTGCGGCCTGCTCTGCGGCGCCGGCCTCAGCGAGTGCAGCGGCACCTGCCGTGACCTCGCCGTCGACCGCCAGAACTGCGGCTCCTGCGGACAGACCTGCGCCTCCGGCCAGGTCTGCAGCAGCGGCACCTGCCAGGTCACCTGCTCGACGTCGCAGGCCAACTGTGGCGGCGTCTGCCGAGACCTGCAGACGGACCGTCAGAACTGCGGCGGCTGCGGCGTCACCTGCGGCGCCGGCCAGGTCTGCAGCGCCGGCACGTGCCAGGTAAGCTGCGGCGGCGGCCTCACCAACTGCGGCGGCATCTGCCGGGACCTCGCCAACGACCGCCTGCACTGCGGCGCCTGCGGTGACGCCTGCGGCGGCGGCGAGATCTGCGTCGCTGGCGACTGCGCCATCTCCTGCCCGACCGGTCAGACCGACTGCTCCGGCACCTGCCGCGACCTGCAGACCGACTCCCTCGCCTGCGGCTCCTGCGCCTCGAGCTGTGGCACCAGCCAGCAGTGCTCCGGCGGCACCTGCTCGCTCGTCTGCCCGCCCGGACAGACCAACTGCAGCGGCACCTGCCGCGACCTGCAGAGCGACCGCGCCTCCTGCGGCGCCTGCGGCGTCACCTGCGGCGCCGGCCAGGTCTGCAGCGCCGGCTCCTGCACCACGTCCTGTGGCCCCGGGCTCACCAACTGCAACGGAAGCTGCGTGGATCTCGCGAGCAACGACTCCGCTTGCGGGAGCTGCACCAACAGCTGCTCCGGTATCGAGGCCTGCTTCTCCGGTGTCTGCTCCCTGCCCGCGCCGCC
>ERZ869909.1173-NODE-1173-length-22336-cov-4.266724_pt1 | contig 22336 bp, 24 predicted proteins | sample MGYA00520892_ERZ869909 | MGnify/ENA primary metagenome ERZ869909 (study PRJEB32215, sample SAMEA104723947) | bioreactor metagenome | biome: bioreactor; feature: anaerobic bioreactor; material: water | place: China | collected 2015-03-12 ... | reverse complement strand
TTCAGGCGACGCTGACAATCAACGGTGATACACGCTGGGGACAGAGTGACCGGACCGTCCTGAGTGGTTCCGATGGAACCCTCATCAGTTCCGGGCCCGATCTGAACACCCAGGCGGTGACTCTCCACCGCGCTGCCTCTCGCGAGCAGCCGGTGCTTGAAGGCACTTGGTTCAGTGAAGGCTTTCAGGGCGCAATGGGTGAACTTCTATGCGCCATCGAGGAGGACAGGCAACCTGAACACGCCGCCCGGGAGAATCTGGCGAGCCTCGAGCTTTGCTTCGCAGCCATAGCGAGTGCCGATGGTGGTGGATCTTGCCGGCCCGGCCAGGTCCGTACGCTGCCAGCCAGTGTCTTCGCGTCAGATTGAGAGGCACAGCCGTGCTTTCATCGGCTGAGCGACTTTGTCAGATCAATCAGCTGGATCCGTGGCGGATCGTTCCCGGAGCGTGACATCGCCGCCAGTCCCCCCACCGATCCGGAAGCGGCAGCGGTCAGCGCGTGCGTAACGTCGCGTGAACTCGATCTGTGTTCCCTGTGTATCGGCTGCCAGGCGCTCGGTGTAAAGTGCATCGCTGCGAACCGGCAAGTCAAGCGCGCGCGCGGCCCACGCTTCCGCACGGCTCACCTCGAGCGTCTCCCAGCTCAGGACCAGCCTTATGCCGTAGTCCTGCTCGAGGATGCTGTAGAGGGATCCGGACAGCTGTCGGTCGAGGACTCCAAGCGTGCGTGCATAGTTCAGGTAGCAGTCTTCAACCATCAGCGGAACGCCGTCGACCAGCCGCGATCGTCTGATCGCTGCTACCGCCTCGCCTTGCTGAAGGCCCAGGGCGCGTGCCACCTCCGGCTCTGCTGGTTCCAGGCGCGCATCGAGCACCAGTGTCGAAGGCTGCACCCCGAGGCTGAGCATGTTCTCGGTGAATCCCCGCAACTGATCCAGTGGCTGCTCGAGCTTTGGTTGGCCCACAAACGTGCCGCGTCCCTGACGGCGCACCAGCCAGCCTTCGTTTTCGAGCTCGTCAACTGCCTGTCGCAGTGTGGCTCGTGAGATGTGCAGCTGTTCGCTCAGCACTCGTTCGGACGGAATCGCGGCGGTGACTGGCCACCATCCCTGTTCAATGCCGTTCAACAGCCACGCCTTAACCTGTTGATAAAGAGGCGCGCCCGCGGAAAAGTCCAGTTCCGGCAGCTTTGCATCCTCCATGCTTTCCTCCAGCCTGCTCCCGCAGACGGCGTTTACGGCCGCTCCAGACGTGCCGAAGGTCGACAGCGACTGGTCTGTACCAGTATACTCGCTGTACAGTCATGGCGCCAGCACGCACTTCCCGCCTCCTTTCCAGTCCAGCACGCTCCGCGGCAGACCCGTCATTCTCCGTGCTCGGAATCGACATGGGTGGCACCACTATCAAGCTCGGTTTGCTCACTTCGCGGCATGACAGCCTGGAGCTGTTCCGGAGCATGCCTACGCGTGCACATCGACCTCGGCAAGAAGTTCTGGCTGACCTGGCGGCGGCCGCGCAAGAACTCGCTGCGGATGCCGCGAGCTCCGGGCAGCGTGTCAGTGGAATCGGAGTGGGGCTGCCCGCTGCGATGTCACGAAGCGGGCACATCGAAGTTCTGCCGAATTTCGCGCCGGGTTGGAACGGTGTGTCAGTTGCAGCGGAGCTTTCGGCAGCCACGGGGCTGCCCACCGTGACTATCAACGATGCGCGGGCGTTCACGTTGGCCGAAGCCACTTTTGGTGCAGCTGCCGGAGCTCAGTCGGTGCTTGGAGTCACACTCGGGACAGGCGTGGGCGGAGGTCTGGTGCTCGACGGAAAGCTCTATCTGGGTCGATCAGGCAAGGCAGGCGAACTGGGTCATCAGGTCGTTGACCGTTACGGTCCGCTGTGTGGCTGTGGCAGCAGGGGCTGTCTGGAGACCTACTCGTCTGCAACCGCCTTGATCGCCAGCGTGACGCGTGGCTTCCTGCAGGGCAGCACGGTAAGGCTCTGCGAACTGGCCGGTAACCAACTGGCCTCTGTCACGCCGGAGTTGATAGCTGAAGCCGCGGCTCAGGGTGATGCCACCTGCCAGGATGCGATCGAACGGGCCGGTGCGGCGCTTGGCGTGGTACTCGCGAACACGGTGACCCTGCTGGCCGTCGAGCGAATCGTAGTGGGTGGTGGACTGGCGGGCCTGGGTGAGTTGCTCTTCGCGCCGATGCTGTGGACACTGCATGAGTTCGCCCGTCTGGCTGGGCCTGACATGCCCGACCTGGTACCCGCTCTGCTGGGCAGTGAAGCCGGAGCGCTTGGTGCGGCTCTGGAGGCTCAGCAGAGGCTGCTGGCCAACGTTTGACCCGGCCGTCAAGGGTCATCCACTTCAACCGGACTGTAGCCGCGGCCGTTCACTGACCGGGCCAGCGCCCGCCGAGCGCTTCGGTCAGGTAGCGTGCCTCGTCGCGGATCGCCGCTTTCATGGATAGCAGCGCTTCTTCGGTGAAGCGGTTCACGGGTCCGGCGAGACTCAGGGATCCGGCGGCCGTGCCCTTGCTTCTGGCGTCGAAAACGGGTGCTGCCACAGCTGCGGTCTCGGCTCGCCGGTCCTGCACGGAGACGGCGACCAGCTCGTTGCGCACCTCGGTCAGGGCTTCGTTTTCGGTCGGGGCTTCGGGACCGAAGGCGCGAAGGACGCGGCCGGAGGCGCCCGTATCGAGCGCGAACCGGGTTCCCGGAGTCACGTAATGCAGCACGCGGTGGGCGGTGGAGGCCACGCGGAAGAGGCAGACCCGGTCCTGTCCGTCACGGACGTAGTATGCGGCGCTTTCGCCGGTGTCGCGGGTCAGCCTGCGCAGCGACGGCAGCACGACCTGCCCGATGTCGAACGAGGCCTGATACAGCTCGCCAAGGCGCAGCAGTGCCGGGCCAAGGGCGAACTCCCCGTCCTTGAGTCGCAACAGGTACCTGGCCCGGACCAGCGAGGTGGCCAGGCGCAGCAGCGTGCTCTTGTAGAACCCGGTGCGTCGCGCCAGTTCAGCCAGGGGGAGGCTGCGGTCTGATTCAGTGAAGGAGTCCAGAATCGCCAGCGCCCTGTCGACCGCTGCCACGCCGCCTTCCGGCTCGGGTTCCTTGTGCTCTTCAACCTCGTTGATTGACATTCAGGTTCACTCCTGTCTACTATTAGCCTACTAAGTAGAACGGTGTTCTGTCCAGCAGAACACAGCAGCCGGGAGGCATGACGCGGAACCGTCGGGCCGAACGACCGTAAAGGAGCATGGCCATAGCTGAGTCGCCGAAAGACCACGCACTGTCCGTCCTGGATGGGTTGGAGCCTGAACTCAGGCGGTTCAGCCTTGACATCCATGCCAATCCGGAACTGGCGTTCGAGGAGCACTACGCGGCGGACCGACTCACGGACTGGCTTGCTAACCACGGGTTCGAGGTCGAGCGGAGCCTGGGAGGGCTGGAGACGGCGTTCCTGGCCCGCTGGCCCATGGCCGCCGGACGCGACGGACCACGCATCGCCTTCATAGCCGAGTACGACGCGCTGCCCGGCATCGGGCACGCCTGCGGACACAACCTGATCTGCACAGCGGCGATCGCTGCGGCCACGGCTGTCGTCCGGGCCCTGGACGGAAGCGGCGTGCAGGGCGAGGTGCTCGTCATCGGAACGCCGGCAGAGGAGGGCGGGGGCGGCAAGATCAAGCTGCTCGATGCCGGAGCCTTCAAGGGAGTCGACGCCGCCATGATGTTTCACGGCGGCAACCGGACGATGGTGACGCGCGGTTCGCTCGCCGCGACCAGGGTGACGATGCGGTTCCACGGCCAGTCGGCACATGCCGCGTCCTTCCCCCACCTGGGCGTCAACGCGCTGGATGCCTGCATCCAGACGTTCAACGCGATCAACGCGCTGCGGCAGCACCTGCGCGACGAGACCCGCATCCACGGCATAATCACCCACGGCGGCGTGGCGCCCAATATCGTGCCTGATTACGCGGAGGCAAGGTTCAGCATCCGGCACCGCAGCTTCGGATACATGCAGGAGGTCCGGGACAAGGTGTTCGCGGCGGCACGGCATGCCGCCGCGTCAGTCGGTGCCCGGGTCGAGCTGGAAGAGGGTGTGACCTACAAGGAGCGGATCATCAACGGGCCGATGGCGGCGCGGTTCGGCACTTACCTCGAGCAGTTCGGCGAGGAAGTCAAGGAGCCGCTCAAATCAGGCGGAGTCGGCTCGTCAGATTACGGCAACCTCAGCCAGGAAGTACCGGCGATACACCCGTATATCGCGATCGCGGACGACGGGATATCGGCCCACACCGCCGCGTTCGCAGAGGCCGCCGCGTCGGAACGCGGCCTGCGGGGCATGATGCTGGCCGCCCGCTGCCTGGCACTCACCGGCATCGACCTCCTCAGCGAACCGGAGCTGCTCGCACAAGTGCGCGCCGAGTTCGCGCAGGCCACGGGGGCGAAGCCGTGAAACCCGATCTTTACCGCGTCGCGCACAGTTGCCTGACGAACCTGACGCACCTTGAACCGCACCACCGCGTCCTCGTGGTCACTGACGCAGAGACCGGGCACATCGGCGAGCTCTTCGCGAACGCCGCGGGCGCGCTTGCGGCGGAGGTCAGCATGATCACGATGCAGACGCGAAGGAAGCATGGCGAGGAGCCACCCGGAACGGTCGCTGCCGCGATGCTGCAGGCGGACCTGATCGTCCAGGCCGTGAAGTACGCCCTCACGCACACCGCGGCGACCCGTGCCGCGCTGGCGCAGGACGCGCAGGTGTTCGTGTTGCGCGGCGCGACGGAGGAGATGCTGCTGAGCGACATCATCAACGTGGACTGGGCGGAACTGCGCAGGGTCACGCGCAACGTCGCCGACCGCCTCAGCGCCGCTTCCGAGCTTCGGGTGACGACCGAGGCAGGCACCGACCTGCTCATGAGCCTGCGCGGTCGCGACGCAGTCGCGCTTGCCGGCGGCACCTCACCCGGCCGCTTCGGCGGCCCGCGGTCCGGCGAAGCCGCCATCGCTCCGGTCGAAGGAAGCGCGAACGGCACTGTCGTGATTGAGCACTCGATGGACAACCTCGGGCTGCTCGACGCACCCATAACGCTCCTGATCGAGGCTGGCAGGGCCACGTCCGTTCAGGGCGGCGGCGGAGCCGAGGAGCTGCGGCGGTTGCTCGGCGAGTCGGACAAGAACGCAACCAACCTCGCGGAGTTCGCGATCGGCACCAACCCCAATGCCAGATTTACCGGCAATCTTGCGACAGACAAAAAGGTTCGCGGCTCGGCTCACGTTGCCCTGGGAGACAGCCGCAGCCTGGGAGGGAGTATTGAAAGTGATCTGCATGTAGACGGGATGCTGTTGCGTCCGACAGTCCGCGTCGACGGCGAGCTGCTCGTCGACCACGGCGAACTGATACTGACCGACAGAGCGTCAGCATGACGCACCTGCACCGACTCGAGGGTACCGGAGGAAGAGAATGCAAAAATCATTGAGATACACGTTAAACGCACTGCTCGTGACGCTGATGCTTGGCGGCGTTGCCAGTGCCCAGCAAAGGGAACTCATAATCACCCAGGGCATCGACGTCCCCGGGTTCGACGTGCATTCGCCGGGCTCGAGCGTCACGTCGGTGGAATCCGTGCTCGTCAACATCTTCGATTATCTGGTCTGGCGCGACGAGAACGGCAACTTCATCCCTGGCCTGGCGACCTCCTGGGAGCCGATCGCGGATGACGCATGGCGATTTGACCTGCGTCAGGGCGCCCTTTTCCACGACGGTGAGGAGTTCACAGCCGAGGACGCAAAGTTCTCCCTGGAGCGCATCTCGCGCGACGAGAGCCTGCCCGAGTTCGAAAACTACCGGCAGATCCGCGAAGTCGAGATTGTGAGTGACTACGAGATCATCATCCATACGCATGGGCCCGATCCCATCCTCATCAACCGCATCAGCCGCCTGAACTCCGGAATCGCCCCCAAGCATTACGTGGACGAGGTCGGCTGGGAGGAGTTCGCGCTCAACCCCATCGGCACCGGCCCGTTCAGGCTGGTCCAGTGGCTCCGCGACGACCGCGTGATCCTTGAGGCGTTCGACGATCACTGGCGCGGCCGCCCCGCGTACGACCGCCTGGTGCACCGCACCATTCCCGAGGACTCCACGCGCGTGGGTGAACTGATCACGGGCGGAGTCCATGTTGCCGGGAACGTGCCCGTTCAGGACCAGGCGCGCATCGAGAACAGCGGCACCGCGCGAGTCGCGCTGCAGCCCAGTGGGTTCATCAACATGATCGTGTTCAACGTCAACGAGGGCACTGAGACCGCCGACCCGCTCGTCCGCGAGGCGATCGACAAGGCGATCGACCGCGAGCTGCTGGTCCAGGGCGTGATGGGTGGACTGGGCGAGGTCACCGCCGCTCGGCTCAACCCCGGAATCTCGGCCGCGCCGGTCGACGAGTACTTCGGCGTCAACGACTACGACCCCGAAGCCGCCGTTGCGCTGCTCGAACAGGCGGGTTACGGACCGGGAGAGCTGACCATCAAGCTCTACGGCTCCTCCGGTCGCCACCCGCTGCTTCCCGAACAGACAGAGATCATCGCAGCCATGCTGGAACAGGTGGGAATCAGCACCGAAGTCGAAGTACTGGAGTTCAGCGCCTACAGCAGCCGCATCTGGAACGCCGCCGAGTTCGAACACCTGGTCGTGACCGGGCTGGGCAACTCCATGGGGGACAACATCTTCGCCATGCGGGCGCTCCTCTGTGAGGGCACCTACCAGGACCGCGTCGGCTGGTGCAACGAGCGCTTCGACGAGGTCATGTACGCCGCCGAGGTCGAGGTCGATCCCGAGGCGCGGGCAGCCCTGCTGCACGAAGCAACCCACATCGTCGCCCAGGAACGCCCGTGGATCACGCTGTTCCAGCAGCAGAACCTGGTGGGCATCTCGGAGGATGTCGACTGGACTCCGCGGCAGGACGAGTACCTCTGGATGTTCGAGGCACAGCCGGCCAACTGACCAGGCCCGGTAGTCTGGTTCGCCCCCGCGACTAACGTAGAGTTGAAGGTCGCGGGGGCAACTGAAGCAACGGGACGCGAGGCAGCCGACAACCGGATCTTCGACCGGTCGAGAAGGAGCAGGTTTCAAACAGAAGCATGATCATGTTCATCCTGCGCCGACTGTTGCAGATGGTGCCCGCAGTCATCGGCATCACCCTGATCATCTTCGTGCTGCTGCGCGTCTCCGGCGACCCGGTCACGCTCATGCTGCCCGAGGACGCCCCACAGTCCCAGATCGACACCCTGCGCCAGAGCCTGGGCCTTGACCGGCCGCTCCCGGAGCAGTACGTGATCTTCCTGGGCAACCTCGTCAGGGGAGACTTCGGCCGCTCCATCCGCTACGGCAACCAGCCGGTACTCAGCATCGTCGCCGAGCGACTGCCCGCCACACTCCAGCTGTCCGCGGCGGCCATGGCGGTTGCGCTGATCATCTCCCTTTCGGCAGGAATCGTGGCGGCCCTGCACCGTGGGCGCTGGCCCGACCATGTCGCCACGGTGTTCTCCGTGCTCGGCGAGGCGATGCCGAACTTCTGGCTGGGCATCATGCTCATCCTCGTCTTCTCGGTTCAACTGCAGGTGCTGCCGGTCTCGGGCCAGGGCAGCCTCAGGAACCTGCTGCTGCCCGCCGTCACCCTGGGTGCCGGGCTCGCCGCCGTCCTGACCAGGCTGATGCGCTCCAGCCTCATCGAGGTGCTGGGCCAGGATTACATCAGGACCGCGCGTGCAAAGGGCCTGCATCCAAGGTTCGTGCTGTTCAAGCATGCGATCCGCAACGCGCTGCTGGCCTATCTGACGGTCGTTGGCCTCCAGGTGGCTTCGCTCATGGCGGGCTCCGTGGTGACCGAACAGGTATTCGCCTGGCCGGGCATCGGGCTGCTGGCCATCCAGGCGATCCACTCCCGCGACATGGCGATCCTGCAGGCCATCGTCATCATCTCGTCCCTGATCGTCATGGTCACAAACCTGATCGTGGACGTTCTCTATGCGGTCATCGATCCGCGGATCCAGTACTCGTGAAGGTCCTCGGCCGTCGCCTGAGCGTGCCCGTGATCGTCGGCTCCGCAGGGCTCGTCATCTTCATGCTCATCGCCGCCCTGGCGCCCTGGCTGGCGCCCCACGGCCCCGCCGAGGCGTTCCTGCTCGACCGCCTCTCGCCGCCCGCCTGGTTCGGCGGCGACAGTTCTTACGCGCTGGGCACCGACCACCTGGGCCGCGACATGCTGAGCCGCCTGCTGTACGGCAGCCGGATCGCGCTTGCCGTCGGCTTCGCCGGCGTACTCATCGCCGCCGTCATCGGCATCGTCCTGGGCCTGGTCTCGGGCTACTTCGGCGGTATCGTCGACACCGCCATCATGCGGCTGGTCGACACCCTCATCTCGATCCCCAACGTGCTGCTTTACCTGACCGTCCTGGGCGTCTTCGGCCCGAGCTTCGGCATCCTCATCACCGTCATCGGCCTGGTCAACTGGACCACCTTTGCCCGCGTGGTGCGTGCGGAGGTCCTGTCGATCAAGCGAAGGGAGTACGTCGAGGCTTCCCACGCGAGCGGCCAGCGCACCCACCTGGTCCTGTTGCGGCACATCCTGCCGAACATCGGCGGGCCCATCATCGTCGTAGCCACGCTGAACCTGGCCACCGTCGTCATCCTCGAGGCGTCGCTGTCGTTCCTCGGGCTCGGCGTGCAGCCACCGACCGTCACGTGGGGGCGGATGCTGGCCGATGGCCGCAACTACGTCGCCACCGCCTGGTGGCTCGCTACCTTCCCCGGAGTGTTCATCACGATGCTGTGCCTGTCCCTGATCCTTGTCGGCGACTGGCTCCGGGACGCGCTGGATCCGCGGCTCAGCGGGCAGTAAGGGGTCGGCCGAACCAAGCCCCGACACCCGCCCCGGACGGTATACAGCGAACGTACTCAACGCGCCACCGAACAAGATGCGGGTGAGGACGCGAAGGTCGCCCGCGCTCCGGTGCTGGCGCGCTGATTCACGCAGGATGAGGTGATGGGGATACCCGCTGCCATGCACCTGCCCGCCCGCTCATCGACCGAGGTCGAGAGCCACCACGTGCTGGTCGATGGTGTCCGGCACCACTACCTGCGGGCGGGCAACGGGCCACCGCTTGTCCTGCTGCACGGCACTGCCATCGACTCGGCGACCCTGAGCTACGGCCCGAGCCTCCCCGCGCTGGCTCAGCACCACACTGTCATCGCGCTCGACTGGCCGGGTTACGGGTTGAGTGAGCGGCCGGGGGTCGAGATGACCATGGCGGATTTCGTCACGCTGCTGACGGACTTTTTGGAGGCCATCGGCCTGGAGAAGGCGCATCTGGCTGGCTTCTCGATGGGAGGGGCTGTCGCGCTGGGGCTGGCGTTGCAGGCACCAGAACGCTTCGAGACGCTGACCCTGATCGGCAGCTACGGACTCGACGCCAGGGCGCCTGTGCCGCTGCTGCCGTACATAGCCATGCGCGCCCCTCGGCTCAGCGCCACAGTCAGTTGGGGCATGCGCCGCAGCCGGCTCCTCACCAGGCTGGTGCTGACCAGGATCGTGTTTTCCGACCCGCGGCTCGTGACTGATGAACTGGTGGCGGCGGTGCACGAGCAGCTGAAGGCGCCCGAGGCGGAGCGCAGCTTCGTCGCCTGGCTGCGCAGCGAGATACGGCCGTTCGGCTTCGGCACCTCGTACGAGCCTCACCTTGCTGAGGTGGCGGTGCCGACGTTGCTGCTCCATGGGCGTAATGACAGGGTGGTGCCGTGGCGCAAGGCGGCCCGGGCCAGTGAACGGATCCCGGGCGCGCACCTGAGGGTGGTGCCCGGGTGCGGGCATTGGGTGATGCGGGAGGCGTCGGTGATTTTTCGGGAAGAGTTGCTTGGATGCGCGGGTGGGGTGCCCTGATGACCGGAGACCACTCTGCAGCCTGGATCGCCCCTCTGCATTGAAGTTGACAACGCTCAGGGACTTGGTTAGGCTCGTTTCCGGATGAGCACACTTCGGGCGCAATCCAGCTTCGTCACCGGCATGCGAATGACCGGACGAATGTTATGGCGCTCGTGTTCATCACAACTGTGCCCGTAAGCCCGTGAGTCGTTCACGGCCGGCAAACAGCAGGACACGGCGCATACCCTGATCACATCCAGATTGTTTCGATCAGTTTCGTTCTGAACTCGGAAGTATTGCCGTGAGCGTTCTGCATGAACCGCAAAGCCGACCTGTCACTGACGCCGTCCTGCATCTGGATGGGGTCGTCAAGAGATACCGAACCAGGGGTGGGCGCATCGTGGCCCTGGACGGCGTTGACCTGAGCGTGCCCCGCGGCGTCATCCAGGGCGTCATCGGTTTCAGCGGGGCGGGCAAGTCGACGCTCGTCCGCTGCCTCACGGCGCTGGAGCGGCCTGACGAGGGTCGCGTCCGGATCGGCGGCGTTGACCTGGCAAGGCTGCTCGGCCGCGAGCTGCGCGAGGCCAGGCGCGGCATCGGCACGATCTACCAGGGTTTTCAGCTGTTGGGCAGCCGTACCGCAGCTGCCAACGTAGCCCTGCCGCTCGAGCTGGCCGGCGTCGGTTGGAGCCAGCGCAGCGAGCGTGCCCTGGAGCTGCTCGACTGGGTCGGCCTAAGCGGTCGCGAGGGCAGCTACCCCGCGCAGCTGTCCGGCGGGCAGCGCCAGCGCGTCGCGATAGCCAGGGCGCTGGCTCCCCGGCCTTCAGTTCTGCTTTGCGACGAGCCGATGTCGGCCCTCGATGCCGAGACGACCTCCTCGATCCTCAGGCTGCTCCGACGGGTCCGGGACGAACTCAAACTGACCGTGTTGCTCATCACCCACGAACTGCCCGCCGTGCAGGCGATTTGCGAGCGCGTCGCCGTGCTTGACGCCGGCAAGGTCGTCGAGGAAGGCCCCACGGCCGCGGTGTTCGACGATCCGCGCAGCGACGCAGCCAGGCGCCTGCTCCAGGGGAGCGTGTGATGTTCGGATTCAGCGAGGCGAGGGTGTCGCTCCTCGTGAACGCCACCTTCGAAACCCTTGGCATGGTCGGCGCGGCAACTGCATTTTCGGTGCTGCTCGGCCTGGCGGTCGGCGTGCTGCTCATCCTGACTGCCCCGACCGGAATTCTGCGGTCGCGGCCCCTGTACGGCCTGCTTTCACCGATCGTCGACATCACCCGCAGCGTCCCGTTCATCATCCTTCTCGTCGCCATCATCCCGTTCACCCGCTGGCTGGTTGGTACCTCCATTGGAACGGTTGCCGCCACCGTGCCGCTTGTAGTGGCGGCCGTGCCGTTCGTGGCCCGCCTGGTCGAGGCCGCCCTTAAGGAAGTTGACAACTCGGTGGTCGAGGCTATCGCTGCCATGGGAGCGACAGCCTGGCAGGTGGTCACGAAGGTTTACCTTCCCGAGGCGGTGCCCGCGCTGCTCCGCGCGGCGACCACGACAGCCATCAGCATCGTAGGTTACTCGGCCATGGCCGGCGCAGTCGGCGGCGGCGGACTCCGCAACGTGGCGATCACCTACGGTTACCAGCGTTTCCAGGGCGACATCATGCTCGCCACAGTCATCATCCTCGTGATCATCGTCCAGCTCATCCAGTTCAGCGGCGAGTTCCTCGCCCGCCGGCTCGACCGGCGTTGACCCCAAGCCCATTTCCTTGACAGGAGTCTAATCAATGAACCGATTCACCCGCATCGCCCTCACGGCAGTAGTCGCCCTCATCCTCGCCTCTGGAGTCGCCAGTGCCCAGACCAGCCTCAGGGTCGGCGCTTCGCCCGTTCCGCATTCCGAGATCCTCGAACTGATTCAGCCGATCCTGGCTGCGCAGGGCATCGACCTCGAGATCGTCGTCTTCACGGACTACGTGCTGCCCAACCTGGCACTGGCCGAAGGTGAGCTGGACGCCAACTACTTCCAGCACGTTCCCTACTTGGAGCAGTTCTCGGCAGATCACGGCCTGGACCTGACCGTGGTCGGTGGCGTACACGTCGAGCCGATCGGGCTGTACTCGCAGAACCTCACAACTCTTGAGGGGCTGCCGCAAGGCACCCAGGTCGCCATCCCCAATGATCCCTCCAACAGCGGCCGCGCACTGCTGCTGCTCGAAGCTGCTGGCCTCATCGGACTTGCTGACGATGCGGGGCTTTCCGCCACGTCCCTCGACATCACCGACAACCCGCACGGACTGCGCTTCATCGAGCTCGAGGCTGCACAGTTGCCCCGCTCACTCGCTGATGTCGGCCTGGCCGTGATCAATACGAACTATGCCCTCGAAGCCGGACTCAACCCCGTCCAGGACGCGCTTGCACTTGAGGGAGCCGAGTCGCCGTACGTGAACGTGGTCGTCGTTCAGACCGGTCGCGAGCACGAGGAAGTCGTCGCTGCTCTGATCGATGCGCTGCAGTCCGAGCATGTCCGCGAGTTCATCATCAGCACCTATGAAGGGGCAGTCGTAGCCACGTTCTGATTCTTCAGCCCTGAAGCAGCTGTCAGGGGCTGGTCACGACGTGTGGTCGGCCCCGCAGTCGTCGTCAGGTTACTTTGCTGCGGGTTTGGGTGAACGGGCATGTGGTATGAGACGCAGGTCGAATGGCACCCTCCGGCTGCGGATGGGTAGGCTGACGGTGACAGGATTGGGTAGGCGAACCACCCTTGGGCATACCCTAGCCGAGGCCGCTCGCCGTGAGCACCGCGCCCGCGACCGTATCCACCTTCCTTCTTGACGACTGCAGGAGTATGAGCGTGAGCATGACGGTACGCAATGAAGTGGCGGCCGATATCGGTACCATCATCCGCCTGACCGAGACCGCATTCGAAGGGGAAGTCTTCGCGAGTGGCACTGAGCATTTCATCGTGAACGCACTGCGCCGAAAGGGACAGCTGACGGTCTCCATGGTAGCGGTCGAAGAGGATGAGGTTCTTGGCCACGTCGCTGTCTCGCCGGTAAGGGTAACTCCGGATGCTGCTGGCTGGTACGGCCTGGGGCCTATCTCCGTCTGGCCATCACGTCAGCGTCAGGGAATCGGTTCAGCATTGATTAACGCGGCCCTGGACGAGTTGCGTCGGCTGGGTGCTGCCGGCTGTGTTGTGCTGGGCGATCCCGCCTACTATGGCCGCTTTGGCTTCGAGGAAGTTGCGGACGTCACGCTCGATGGCGTCGCGTCCGAGTACTTCCAGGTGCTCTCCTTCCAGGATGAAGTCCCGGTAGGCAGCGTGAGTTTCAGTGACGCGTTCGATGCCGTGCGGTAGCGGCCCCGAGAGCCCATCTACATTCGCTCCTTCATCTCCGCTCCCGTCTCACGCTCACTCTGCTCGTTGCTCGCGAGCAGGTGGTCCGCGATACGCACCTGCTCAGATGCCGTCCTGTTCTGGCTCAGCTTGGCCGCGCCCTCGACTCGGGTGACGCGGACCTCGAAGCCGACGATGCCGCGCAGCATGCCTTCGCGGTAGGCATCACTCAGGCTGTCCCATTGCTCCCGGTACGCGCCGTCGTTCTGTTCGAACAGCCCGTGCAGCCCGGCCAAAGTCTCGGCGTCGTCCGTTAGTCGCGCGGTGCCATAGGCGTGGACGCTCACGTAGTTCCAGGTCGGCACGCTCTCATGCCGGTCGTACAGCTTGGGGCTGATGTAGGTGTGGGGACCGGTGAAGATGATCATGCACTCTGACTCGATCACCACCTGCCAGTGGGGGTTCGCTTTCGCGAAGTGTGCGCGGATAGTGATCTCGCCCGGATCGCCTGACACGCTGAGCGGCAAGTGCGACGCCACGGGCGAACCATCCCGGACCGACACGACGGTGGCGAAGGAATTACGGCGCATGAACGTGAGAACGCGCTCCTGGTCAGTGTCGAGGTATCGGTTTGGGATGTACACGGCGGAGCTCCCTAATCGGACGGCTCGGTGGCCTCGAACGGTCTGGTGCAGAGCATAACCAAACGCCGCGGATGTTACCTCTGCTCCTCCAGGCCGCCCCGGCGTTCCAGCGGTTGCTCCTCTCGTTCCAGTACGCCCTTCAGCTCGTCGCGCTTGTTGACATCGGAGAGTTCGGCTCCGGACATGTAGGCTGCCCGGCCCAGCAGGTGCCCGGCTATCGGGACCGTGAGCAGCAGGAACGCTACGGTGACAAGACCGATGGCAGTCGCACCAGGTTCGGCCAGGATCAGAACAGCACCAAGGACGCTGAGCCCTGAGCCCAATGTGCCAGCCTTAGTCGAGGCGTGCATGCGCTGCAGGGCATCACGGAAACGGAGCAGCCCCAGCGCGGCCACACCGATGAAGAACATGCCGACGACCAGGAAAAATGCTCCCGCGATCTCGGCGATGCTCATGGCTACGCCTTGCCTTTCCGCGTCAGGAATGCAGCAAGGGCGGTAGTGCCAACGAACCCGAAGACCGCCAGCCCCAGGCCCACGTCCAGGAACTCACGTCGACCCGTGAGCACCGCGGTCAGCGCGGCGGCGGCAACGGCTATGCCCGTAAGCATGTCCAGGGCAACGAACCGGTCGGCCATGCCGGGGCCCTTCAACATGCGCGCGACGGTCACGGCCAGGGGCAGCAACAGCGTGGCAAGAAGTACGAGCGTGAGCGTGCTCATCCGCCGGCCTCCCTGACCCAGCGTTCGAACGTTGATCTGATGCTGCGCACTACTGCCTCCTGGGCCGGTGCGTCCAGACAGTGAACGTACAGATGCCGGCGGTCGTCACTCACATGCAGAGTCGTCGTGCCCGGAGTCAGTGAAACGAGGTTCGCGACGACTGTCACTCCGAGGTCGCTTCGAAGCTCGAGTGGAACGCGGATTATGGCGGGCGTCAGACTGATGTCACGCGCCAGCGCGCTCCGCGCGACGCTGACCGAGGACATGACCAGCTCCCGGAGGAACAGCAGTGCCAGAACGACAACGGCGAACATGCGCCTGTGCAGCGGTGGTGGTGGCTGGCTCATTGCGCCTCCTGCAACAGGGGAACGAAGCCGAGCACCGCTTCGATGTATCCGCCCCGGTCCGCCAGCTCGGCGGCCGCGTCCAGCGCGAACCGGTACAGCGGATCAGGCTGAAGGCCTATCACGACAGTGATCAGCCCCAGGCCAAGGATCGCCGCAACCATCGGTACGGGCACGCGGCGGGGAGCAGTCCTGTCGATCCTGGCTGGCTTCCAGAAAGCGTGAATCCAGATCTTGCTCATCGAGTAGAGGGTCATCAGGCCCACGAAGAGACCAAGGGCCGCGAGCCAGCCGGCCTCAGCCCGGAACGAGGCATCAATGATCGTGAACTTCGCCCAGAAGCCCGACAGCGGCGGGATGCCAGCCAGCGACATCGCCGGTATCAGGAACAGAAGCGCCAGCAGTGGACTCTGCCTGGCGAGTCCGCCGCTGCGTCGCAGGTCGAACGTGCCGCTGGCTCGCTGCATGGCGCCCGCAACGAGGAACAGGTTCGCCTTGACGATGATGTGGTGAACGATGTAGAAAACAGCCGCTGCCATGGCCAAGGGCGTAGCGAGTGCCAGGCCGAGGAGCATATAGCCGATCTGGCTGACGATGTGGAACGACAGGATGCGCCGCACGTCCCACTGCACCGCTGCGCCAAACACGCCGAACACCATGGTCGCGGCGGCCAGCAGGACTGCGAGTTCACGGACACCGCCGAAGCTGACGTCGAACAGCAGGGTGAAGACACGGAAACAGGCGTAGACGCCCACCTTGGTCAGCAATCCGGCGAACAGGGCGGAAACCGCGATACTGGCCGTGTGGTAGGAGGCCGGTAGCCAGAAGAACAGCGGAAAATAGCCCGCCTTGATCCCGAAGGCAGCGAACAGCAGCGCTGCTGCGAGCACCATGACCGGCGGCGTTTCCGCGCCCGTGAGTGAAGCGGCGATGTCCGCCATGTTGAGCGAGCCGGTAACGCCGTACACGAGCGCGACGGCCAGCAGGAACAGCAGGGTGCTCAGCAGGTTGAGGACGGCGTACCTGATTGTTCCATCGATCTGGGCGCGAGTCCGGTTCAGCGCAAGCAGCCCCATCGCGGTGATGAGCATGATCTCGAACCAAACGTAGAGGTTGAACAGGTCGCCAGTCAGGAACGCTCCGTTCACCGCTGCCAGCAGTCCGTGCAGCAGTACGTAGTAGCCGGCCCTTGCCTGCCGGTCACCCACGCTGACAAGTCCGTACAGACCGACCGCTACGCCCAGCACGCCGCTGATCAGGACCAGGACAGCGCTCAGGCGGTCCGCTGCGAAGCTGATCCCGAACGGCGGGGCCCAGCCACCGAACTCGATAACCTGGATGCCGGTGTCGAGCACCCGCAACAGAAGGCTCACGCCCGCAGCTGCCGTGAGCACCAGGCCCATCAGACTCACTGCCCGTTGCGCACGGGGCCATGACCACAGCAGGGCCGTCAATGCTGCAGTAAGCAGCGGCAGGGCTACCGGCAGCATGGCCGCCTGTTCAAGCAGGAGGCCGGTCATGACCCGCGCCCCGGCTGTTCTTCAGGCGAGCCCAGGTCTTCGGCCTGTGTGAGCTGACGGGTGCTTGCAGCACCGGTATCCCGATATGCCCGCAACGCCAGTGACGCCAGAAAGGCGACCAGCGAGAACCCGATGACGATCGCAGTCAACACCAGTGCCTGCGGCAGCGGGTTTGCCGCTGCCTGCTGCAGCTCGGTCTCACCGGCGGAGATGACCGGCGGCTGCTGCGACTCGAGGCGGCCGGCCAGGAAGATCACGAGGTTCACTGCAGCCGAGATCAGCATTATCCCGAAAGTCATGCGCATCAGGTGGCGCGACAGGAGCAGGTACACGCCGCAACCGAAGGCCGCGGCAACCGCGGCGGCATAGATCAGGCTCATGACTCCTCCTCGTACAGGCGGAACACCAGAGCCAGCATGCCGCCCATCACGACCAGGTAAACTCCCAGGTCGTAGATCATGGTGGTGCCGAGCTTGAAGTCACTGCCCAGATGCAGCCACTGATGCGCCAGGAAGGACCCGTCGATGAACAGGCCCGGCACGCCGCTGAGCGCGGCCAGCGCTATGCCGGATCCGATCATGACCACCGGGTGGGCGCGCAACCGGTGCCTTGCAGCGGGTACGCCATCGGCCAGAGCAACGATCGTGACGGCAAGCGCAGCCACGAGCCCACCCACAAAGCCGCCGCCCGGCTCGTCGTGGCCGCGAAACAGGATGAAGACGGATACGCCGAGCATCAGCCAGAACAGGGGCCTTGCCACGGTCGAGAAGATGACCGAGTTCATGAACGCCCGTCCCTGCTGCTCCGTCGCCTGCGACGAAGCAGGACCCAGACAGCCAGGGTCGCGAATCCCACGACCGCTATCTCGCCGAGTGTATCGAGCGAGCGGAAGTCGACGATGATCACGTTGACCACGTTCCGCCCCAGCGCCTCGGGGTAACTGTTCTGAGCAAAGAAAGCAGAGAGGTGCGGGCTGAACTCAGTGCTCATCATCCCGACCAGCGCTGTGAACACCAGAACGGCGAACGCAAGCGCAAGCATCGCGTCAACGCGCCGTTCCCCACGCGAGCGGGTACTTGCAACCTGCACCGGCAATCGGAGCAGCACTGCCATCAGCACCACCAGCACGAGGGTCTCGACAGCGAACTGCGTCAGGGCCAGATCGGGCGCTCCGTGGCTGAGAAACAAAAGTGCGGAAGAGTAACCGACCACGCCAACGCCGATCAGGGCAGCGACAAGCGACAGGGAGCCGCTCGCAGCGGCACTGCCCACCACCACCAGCACCAGCAGCCCCACCGCAATCAGGGATGGCTCGCCCAGGTCTGCGGGCAGCTGGAACGCGCCACCCTGGTAGAAGGCGAAGGCGCACATGCCCAGTACCGCCAGCAGCACGGTGAGGGTGTAACGCCGCTGGTCACCGTTCTGCAACAGCCTCGTGCTCCAGCCGGCCAGCGCCAGTATGCCGTCCAGAGTCATGTGGTACCAGCGCTCGGCAGTCAGCACAACAGGTACTTGCCAACCTGACGCGCGGGCTGCGATTGCGTGCCAACGCCAGCTCAGTACGGCTCCGGCCGTGAGGGCGAGCGCGCTCAGGCCGAGGGCGGCCGTGAATCCGTGCCACAGGGACATGTCCGCCGTGACCGTCCCACCCGCCAGGCTGGAGGCTGCAGCGCCGATCAGTCCCCCGGCAGGCCAGCCGGCCGTCACTCCGAGCAGCGCTCCCGCAAGAGCCAGGGCAAGGGGCGGCCATGCCATGCCACGGGATTCCCGCGTGACGCGCCATGGTGTTGAAACGGCCGACCTCAGAAAGGGCCTTATTCCGACGAGGTAGGCTGCCGCCACCAGCACCGCGCTGACCAGCACCACACCCGCTACTGCCAGCCAGCCGCTTGCGCTGCTCAGCAGGGACTCAAGCAGTTGCTCCTTTGCCAGGAACCCGAAAAGCGGAGGGATGCCCGCCATCGACAGGGCTGCCACCAGTGCAGCCGCAGCGGTCAGCGGTAATCCCGACCCCAGGCCCCGCAACCGGTCGAGCCTTGTCTCGCCCGTCGCGCTGATCACGCCACCGGCCACGAAGAACAGCGCGGCCTTGTAAAGCGCGTGGGCGAGCAGGAACACCACGAGCGCCAGCATGCCGGCTTCACCGCCGACTCCGGCCAGCAGTACGAGCAAGCCAAGCGACGCCACGGTGGAGTGCGCGAGCAGCTCCTTCAGCTCCCGGGAACGCAGCAGGTTCACGGAAGCAATCACTGCCGTTACCAGGCCGGTGACGACCAGAACCGAGGAATACGCCGGTACCAGCTCGAACGCTCCCGCCATGCGTCCAACCAGGTAAATGCCCAGCTTCACCATGGTGGCTGAGTGCAGGAACGCTGAAGCCGGCGTTGAAGCTGCCATTGCCCGTGGGAGCCAGAAGTGGAAAGGCGCCTGTGCCGATTTCGTGAACGCGCCCAGCAGCAACAGGGGAATGATGGAGGCCAGGTGCGGCGCAGCTGCCACGTCTGCGGGCCGGGAGACGATCTCGGCGATAGAGAACGTGCCCAAGTCCAGGCCCAGCAGGAGTATGCCTGCGAACAGTGCCAGTCCGCCACCCGCCGTGATGAGGAGTGACTGCCACGCGGCGGCACGCGCCTGTTGCCGGTGGCGCTCGAAGCCGATCAGGAGGAACGACATCAGGCTTGTCCATTCCCAGAACAGGAACATGGAAATCAGGTTGTCAGACAGCACCGTTCCAAGCATCGCCGCCATGAACAGCTGGACCAGCAGCAGGAACCGCGCCCTGGTCTGCGCCTGCGCCTCCGCGTAATAAGACGAGGCGTAAACCGTGACCAGTGCGCCCACGCCCGTGATCAGCAGCGCGAACAGAAGCGCGAAACCATCCAGTCGAAGGTCCAGAGCCACTCCCAGCGAGGGCGCCCAAGACACCATTTCACTGACCGCCGCGCCACCAGTGACCCCGCTCAGGAACGAAAGAAAACACACGAACAGACCCGTGGGCAGCAAGGCTGCCAATGCGGCGCTGTAGCGACTGCCCGCCATGGTCAGCCACCAGGAGAGCAGCGGGCCGAGCAGCGCGACGACCAGCAGAACCGCCAGGCTCATCGCGCGACCATCCATGCCGCGATCACCATCAGGAATGAGGCGACGGCGATCCCTGCAGCGGTCAACCGCATCGTTGCGGCTGCCCGCCGATCACGGCTGCACTGGCGATATGACAGTTGACAGAGTTGTCTGCGATGAAAAGCATGCGCCTGCCCCTCCCGATAAAAAAGAGAGGCGGCCCGACCTGCTCAAATCCTGTGGCCCAGAAGGCCACACCCTGAAAAGGAGGTTAACACAGCCGATTCGGTCGCTGTGGTCTCGGGATGTACCGAGGGGTTGACAGCAGGGCTCGAGGGCTGTAACCTTAGACAAACCTTAGACAAAGGTTGAATTGAAAGGGAGTTTACCCATGGAAAGCATCAGGCCTATCGCATTAACACTGGTAATCGTTGGAGCCCTCAACTGGCTGCTCGTCGGACTGTTCAGCTTCGATCTGGTGGCGGCGATCACCGGCAACAGCTTCGGCGAAAAGAACCTGCTCTCCAGCGTTGTCTACTCGCTGGTTGGCCTGGCGGGCATCGCGCTCATCCCGTCCTTGTTCAGCCCCGCAGTTGCCACCAAGGCCCCAGGCCGGCACATCAGCTGAGCTCCTCAAACGAGTTAACTGTTGGGGGGCGGTGGTCGAATCGACCACCGCCCCCTTCGTGCTGTCAGGCAGCCGCTAGCGGCTGCGGGAGCGGCCCAGCAGTGCCGTCAGTTCGGGAATCACTTTGCGGACGTCGTTGCCCAGAAACACGCCGCCCAGCTCGGCAGCAGCTGCCGGCTGCGCTGCGACCGCCTGCCCGCCCAGCACAAGGAGCCCCTGCAGATCTCGCACTTCAGCACCCGCACGCACCAGTTCGCCAAGGTTCTCGCGACCGGTCACTGAAATCATCACCAGGTCTGCCTGCTGCACTTCCGCGAGCTGAACAAGGTCCGGCAGCGGAGTATCCGCGCCAAGGAAGATGACCTGGAAGCCTGCCCGCCGCAGCATGATGGCCAACACCAGGCTGCCTATCTCATGCCGTTCTCCCGGCACGCATGCAACCACCGCCGAAGGGCCGGCCCCGGCGCTGCCCATCATGCGCAACAATCCGCGCAGGCGACCCTGCAGCAGGTTGCTGGCAAAGTGTTCTGTGGCGACGCTGACCTCGCCGGCATGCCAGCCGTCACCGATCTGGACCAGGGCGGGCTGCATCACCTCCAGCAAAACTGTGTCAAGCGGGTGCAGGCCCAGTGCTTCAGAGAGCACGCGTTCTGCCCGGTCTGACTGGAGGTTGAGCAGCGCATCGCTCAGTTCGCGGGACAGATCCTCTGGCGATCTGGCCCCCGGCTGCTCAGCCGCCGCCTCCCTGACCATCGATGAAGCCCGGGATGGCGGCACTCCGTCGGCAACCAGATCCCGCATTCCGATAACCGCAGCCAAGTCATTCTCGCTGTAGTACCTGTACCCGCTCGCCGAACGCTGTGGAGCAGGGAAGCCGTACCGGCGTTCCCATTGCCGCAGGGAGCTGGAGGGTACGCCTGTGCGTTCCTCTACTTCTCGAACTGTGAACTTGCCAACGTTATCGCCCATAGATAATTCAAGCCTTAGTCACCTTCTACGCTGTTATAGCACGCCTTAACTCTGCGACTGGACAGCGGCCGTGAGTCACTCACGTTTCGCACGGTCAAGGTCTGTAGTATCTCTGTAACAGCTGTGAGATAGGTTATGTTGAAGCTGCAATCCGGGACCTGAAAGGTTTACCGCAATGAAAAAGTACCTCGCAGCACTCGCCCTCAGCCTCGCCGCCATCCCCCTGATCGCCACGGCCCAGGAAGCCGCCGCCCCCGCTACGGTCGTGGAGATCGCCGTCAGCAACCCTGACTTCTCCATCCTCGTCGCAGCCGTCCAGGCCGCCGACTTGGTCGAAACCCTGTCCTCAGAAGGCCCGTTCACTGTCTTCGCCCCGACTGATGCAGCTTTCGAAGCTGCCCTTGAAGCACTCGGGCTCAGTGCCGAAGAACTCCTGGCCAGCCCGGACCTGGGCGCCATCCTGACCTATCACGTGGTGCCTTCCGCACTGTTTGCCGAGGACGTCCTGGCAGCCGTGGAAGCCAGCAATGGTGAGCTGAGCGTCACCACCGTCAACGGTGCCGAAATCACCGTCACCGTTGTAGACGGCGTCGTGATGCTGAACGGTTCCGCCAGCGTAGTGGCCACCGACCTGGCCGCCGGCAACGGTGTTGTCCACGTGATCGACGCAGTGATCCTGCCACCCGCAGAGTAAACACGGGAACTTTTCCCAGGGCGGGTTCCAGCTGCTTTCAGCTGGAACCCGCCCTTCTGTCTGGCATTCGACAGCTGGTGGGCACACAAAGGCCAGAGTAATGCCGTCAGGGACAGCGATCGCGCTCCTAACGGCATGAAAAGTGTTGTGCCTACGGTTTTTTAGGCTGTTCCGGGCAGTTTCATGCTCACGTTTCGGCTAGGTGGTTTGAGCTTTAGTGCGTTCAGCACGCGTTTCTGCTCAGGTGTGACCTTGTTGAGCTGTGCGAGTTCACCATTCATCGTGGCGAGGAATCCAACGGTTAATTGACGAAAGTTCTTCTTGATCTGATGCCAGGAATCACCGGTCTCAGTCTCAGCTATGCGGATGAGTAGGAGGGCGAGCCAGCAGAGCAGGACGTGCGCGCGGATGCGCTCATCCTTGCGGTGATAGACGGGCCTGACGTCGATGGTGTGCTTCAGGTCCTTGTTGACTCGCTCAATCTCGAACAGTTGCCTGTAACCCAGCAC
>ERZ869909.1172-NODE-1172-length-22343-cov-4.298078_pt1 | contig 22343 bp, 17 predicted proteins | sample MGYA00520892_ERZ869909 | MGnify/ENA primary metagenome ERZ869909 (study PRJEB32215, sample SAMEA104723947) | bioreactor metagenome | biome: bioreactor; feature: anaerobic bioreactor; material: water | place: China | collected 2015-03-12 ... | reverse complement strand
GCTAAATCAAAGTTGGTACCTTCAGGTGATGTGCAGATCGTCATTAACGATGACCCAGAGAAGACAATTACAACGCAACCAGGCACCAAGCTTCTCGGTGCTTTAGCCAACGCGGGTATCTTCGTATCTTCAGCGTGTGGCGGCGGTGGCTCGTGTGGCCAGTGTATCGTTCACATCAAAGAAGGTGGCGGTGAAATCTTACCAACTGAGCGTGATCATATTTCACGCGGTGAAGCTCGTGAAGGTGCGCGTCTCTCGTGTCAGGTTAACGTCAAACAGAACATGAAAATTGAGCTTGAAGAAGAAATCTTCGGGATCAAAAAGTGGGATTGTACTGTTCGTTCGAATGACAACGTTGCAACCTTTATTAAAGAGTTAGTGCTAGAGATTCCAGATGGCGAATCAGTGCCGTTCCGTGCGGGTGGTTATATCCAAATCGAAGCGCCTGCTCACCATGTGAAGTTTAAAGACTTCGAAATCGAAGAACAGTACCGTGGTGACTGGGAACGTTTCGGCTTCTTTAATCTTGAGTCGAAAGTTGACGAAGAAGTTATTCGTGCTTACTCAATGGCAAACTATCCAGAAGAGTTCGGCATCATCATGTTGAACGTGCGGATTGCTACACCTCCGCCGAGCGACATGACGTTACCACCAGGTAAAATGTCGTCGTATATCTTCAATTTGAAGAAAGGCGACAAAGCCACTATCTCTGGTCCGTTTGGTGAGTTCTTTGCGAAAGACACTGACGCGGAAATGGTCTTCATTGGCGGTGGTGCAGGTATGGCGCCAATGCGTTCACATATCTTCGACCAGCTCCGTCGTTTGAAAACGAAACGGAAGATGTCGTTCTGGTACGGTGCACGTTCGAAGCGTGAGATGTTCTATGTTGAAGACTTCGACATGCTTGCGGAAGAAAACGACAATTTCGAATGGCACGTAGCATTGTCCGACCCCATGCCGGAAGACAACTGGGAAGGCTATACTGGATTCATTCATAACGTTCTCCTTGAGAACTACCTGAAGAATCATCCAGCGCCAGAAGACTGTGAGTTCTACATGTGTGGACCACCCGTCATGAATGCTGCCGTTATCAACATGCTGAAAGACCTAGGTGTTGAAGACGAAAACATCATGTTGGACGACTTCGGTGGCTAACATCGAACCATGAACAAAATGAAGTTCGTGAATTGGTACCAAAAAAAATGGCTGGCCCTTCTAGGGCTGGCCTTTTTTGTCTCTTGTACAGACAGTTCAATGACTGAAAGAGCAGTGACTGGAAAACTTGACGGTGTTGAATATCAAGTCAGTTGGCGCGCAACCAAACACAATTTGAATGAATATCAAATGGACACGCGCATTACTGCAATTATAAGTCATATTGTCACGCAGTTTAGTGTCGACAATATGGACTCAGAAGTGTCTCGGTTAAATCGGTGGCCGGTCAATGAGTCCTTTGTGTTGACGAGAGAGCTAGAAGAGCTTTTTCAGCACGGGCTTGTTGCGCACGAAATTTCTGACGGGAGAGTGCAAGTATTCAGCCCTGAGGCGGATGATTTAAATCGCCTGTTTGCGCTCGATAATCACGTCGTGGTGAAGCACGATGAAGAATTTGAAGTCAATTTGTCAGCGCTACTCGATGGTTACATTGCTGATCGAATCAGCGAACTTTTTCGCTTGTTACAAGTAACCGACTATCAAATAGAAGTGAATGGTGCGACCCGATTGCGTGTGTCTGGCCGCCAACAACAGCGGCATCAATTTCCAGTTGAGGTCAACGACCAAGCCGTTCTTGTTTCCATGCCGTACAACCAAGACAAGGCTTTTGGGTTAGCCAGTTATGCCCAGACGCCTGACAATAGCACTCAAGTTGTTTTAATTTTTCACGAAACGGCCTCTGTCGCCCATGCGGTTAGCACAACCTTAGTCATCGAAGAAGCACCGGAAATTATCAAATTCGTTGAGCAAGATGCTATAGCGACATTGGTAATATTCAATGAAAAAGGTGAAGAAAAGCGTTATACTAGCGGCCTATTTCGCCGGTTCTTGTCATAGAGGTAACGACAGTGCAAACGATTATTTTAGCCTTTGTTTTAATGCTCATTGTCATCTTAGGTATGGCGATTGGCTTTTTGTTGCAACGTAAGACCATTAGCGGCAGTTGCGGCGGAATCGGTGCACTCGGTATGGAAAAAGCCTGTGATTGCGATGACCCCTGTGACGACCGAAAAGCAAAAATGGCTGCTGAAGAAGCGCGCAAAGAAAAAGAGCAGGCTTGGTTAAAAGATCGGATTCACTAAAGTGAACGAGTAACGATTATTCAAATTCGAGAAAAGGTGCATGTCGGTGATGCGCCTTTTTTTTATGTCTCGCTAACGATATAATCATTTGAAATAATATATAACAAGTTGTTATGGAGCTGTTTGTGCCTGCTACGTTTTGTGTTCCGGAGATTTTTTTAGACGCTAACGCAACGACTCCGGTACTCCCGGAAATTAGTCAGCTCATGGAAGATGTTTGTTGTGCGCAATTTGGCAATCCGAGTAGTCCACATTTAGCTGCACTGACTCCAAAGCAAATTCTCGACACCACACGTGCATCAGCGCTTGCGCTATTCAATCATCCTCCTGGCCAAATCATCTTTAACAGTGGCGCCACTGAAGGGATCAATACTGCGGTTTTCTCAGTGCTGCAAGCGCACCTCGGACAGGATTGTACCGGCAAATTTCTACTTTACGGTGCAACTGAACATAAAGCGGTGCCAGAGGCACTGAAGTATTGGAATACTGTCCTGCAGCTTGGTGCCCAATTGATTGCAATACCGGTGGACTCACGCGGTCAACTTGACCTTCAATTTTTGGGCGAGCATGTGGCTGACGCACTGATTGTTTGCACCATGGGCGCGAATAACGAAACAGGTGTTGTGGCCGATTTACCTGCGCTAAACCAGTGTATTCGAAAAGCATCGCTTCGAGTTCCATGGTTGATGGACTGTGTACAAGTACTTGGTAAAGTCCCGCTCGATTTAACAGCCATAGACGTCGATTATGCAACCTTTAGCGCTCATAAACTCTATGGCCCTAAGGGGGTCGGTTGCCTTTACGTGCATGAGCAAGCAACTTATTCACCGCTGACTGTTGGCGGCGGTCAGGAACAAGGCGCTCGCGGTGGTACTGAGAATGTAGCAGGTATCGCAGCATTGGGTCGGATATTCCAGTGGTTGTTGAGCAGCAGCAGTGACCTAGGCAAGGGACCTTTTGCGTCGATGACGAAGCTGCAGAACTATCGAGAGCAGCTTCTCAACGCTTTGCGTGTGCTTTTCCCGAACTTGGCTTTAAATCAGCCTTATCCCGACTCATTGCCAACAACGCTTAATTTTTCTGTGCCGGATTTTTCCTCGGCCCAGTTGATTTCCATGTTCGATGCCGCAGGTATTCGGGTTAGTGCAGGGTCCGCTTGCAGCACGGGTAAGCCGAAAAGCTTCGTTTTAGATGCTATGGGATTGCCGGCGTGGCAATCAGAAGGAGCGATTAGGTTGTCATTTGGTCCAGCGACCTCGGCCGCCTACATTGACTCTGCTGCGACTCGGATTCGAGAGCTTGCAAAGCGCGTTAACGCTATAGACCCAACGCTAAGAGGACTGCTCGTACCGCAGCCAACTGCGTCAAACTTTACCGTTTACGCGGTTAAGGATGCTGAGCGGGCACAGTTATATGTTTTTGGTCATCAAGACGACCATGCGGATTGGCTAGCGGGCAACTTTCCCACCGCGGTGTGGAACTATATCGACACACACGAACTGACTATTGATGACTGGCATCTGTCACGGAGCCCGGATCAGGCTATGTCGATAACGAATCGACGTACCGGACGCAGTGTTGAACTTGGCATCAATGGTGTCAGTTTCACAGAAACGGAGAAGCAGTCGGTTGACGTGATTGCACTGATGGATATTCAGGCTGACGTCGACTGTCTTGTCGACGTCAGGGAGCCACTTGAGACAGCGGCGCAGCCAATTATTGCACCATTCCATCATAGCTGCACTGCCTCGCGTGCAGAATGGATTAGATTCCTACTGAGCTTGCCTGAGCGAACAGAAGGACGCTATGTGACTATCTGTCGTTCGGGCGGACGTAGTTCGGTTATTGCTGCTTTGGCAGCAAAACTCGGTGCGCCCAAACAGTACTCGGCTGAATTAGGGGTAACACACCTGCTTCAAAAAGTGATCTGTTCTAAAGCATGATTTAATGAGATTGCCCAACAGCCGGTTGTGGTGCATGACAAGTTAATAATTCCACTTGCATGCAAGGTCACCCAGTTTTCACCTTGGTCTGTGGTGGTAAATACACCTTCACTATTACCAATAATAATTCGGTCCTGCCATGCGAAAAGTTGCGTGATTGGTTGGGTTATTGTGCTGCCTGTGGCGCCATTCTCGTCTCGGCTTGGCAGAGTAATTGGGCTGAACTCACCGGCTTGGTAACGGAATAGCTCAGCACTTGGGTTGTCGCCTGCACGACCGCCAGCGACTAAAATATGCCCTGGGCCGAGAGGGTAAACAGCCTCAACACCTGCATTGGTTCCTGCACTTAATGGCGTGTTAGCTACTTGAAAGCGCAATGCAGTGCGGGTCTTGTAGATTAAGCGTGCGGTCTCTGCATTCCGAGTTCCCATCGCCCACATGTTATTCGCGTAGCGCACACATTGGCCCGATTGGGCACCTTCTTCGGCAAATAACGCGCGTTCGGCAAAGCCACTGCGAGAACTTAACCAATGGTTGCCGTTGCTACTGCGCACAACATGCCAGTTATCTAGTAACGTGTCGCCAAGTACCCAAGCCTCGCCATCAGGAATAAGGTCAAAACAGCGGAGGGTCTCATCGCCATTACCGCGGTAAAGGCGACGCCAACTAAAACCACCATTGCGAGTGACATACAAACGGCTGCGCTCGCCTCGACCGGTGCTTAGTGTAAATGCGTGACGCTCATCAAACGCAATAATCTGGCTTAAGTTGAGATCGGAAGTCCGTCCACCCGGGTGGGAGTTGCGCCAAGTCTCTCCTGCATCGGCAGTCACCGCGATACGCCCATCGTCGCTACCTAACCAAATGGTGGACTCATCAACCTTAAAAATAGTTCGCCACGGAGCTTCGGGTAACTCTTCAGCAGCCGCGACATGGGTTAGTAAAGGTAGTGCAATAGCAACACTACTAACGAGTAAAACCTGAACCATTTTGTTTTTCATAGGTCACAGAATCTCTTTTTAATGCGTGAATCAGCTTATGATATAGTGCCAAGAATCTCGCTATTACACAAACAAAGCCGCCATTCGGTGGCGAGAAAGGAAGTAAATTTTGTCTTTATTGACCATTTCTGTTGCTAGTTTATTTTTCGTTTCAGCTTCGACTTCGGATCACTCGGCCGATCAAACTATTGAGCGGCTCGCGACCTGGATGCAAGGTGATTTTTCCAACATGCGTTTTATCATTGAGCATGGTGGTAGCGGCCAGCCGCCCATCTTACTTAAACATCGAGTTGTCCGTGAAGAGCAGGGTAGGCCAGCGATTGTGGTGCAACAATCATGGTTGAGTCAGCCACAACAGGGTTATCGTTTTCAGTTACTCCGTTTTCAGCAAAATCGTGACGGTAGTATCCAGCAAATGATTTATCCGCTGACTGCGCAAACCTATGCTGGGGTATTGGAGTCATCTTCTTTCTCGGAGGCCTCATTAGAAAATCTTGTGGCTTTAGAGGGCTGTGAAGTGCGCTGGACAGCAAGTGAGACTGAGTTCTTAGGTGAGCGTCGCGGAGAATACTGTTCTTTTATTGATGAGTATGGTGAAGAAGTTCATTGGCAGACGAGGTTAACTTTGAATCCATATCAATATGCAGTCGACGATGTTGCAGTTACCAGCCAAGGTGAACAAATTATTGGTCAAGTTGACGGTGTACCTGTGGTGAATGAACGTATCCGCTTTTTCACGGCTGATATTCAGTTTTTACCAGCGGGAGCTAATGCGAGTGATGATGAAGCCTGGATTTCTGCATCGACAAGACAACCGCTAAACGATCATGAGCAGCGTGTCGCTCTGATGGATGCTGACGGCTCACAGTTTTTTGGGCATGAAATACAAGTGCTTGGTAACGTGTACGATCCAGAAGAATTGCGGATAAGAATATACCGTTCTGGGGAAGAAACGCCTTTAACTGAATTGCATATGGCGTATTCGGAAGGGAACTGGCAGGCGAACAGTGAACGAGTCCGCCTGCGCTTGCAGGTTAGAGACTAACCCGCAGTACGTCGATTTAATCTGCCGCGATGGCGTTGATAATCATCGCCATGCGCTGAGCTGAAAGAACTAATTGCTGTTCAATGACTGGCCGAGCTTGCTCAAAGTAGCTTTCGCCAATTGCTTCACCTGGTTCGAGTTCGGCATAGGCAAATTCGCGAGCGAGTGCAAATGAGTGATTGGCCCAGTCAACAACGGACGCTTCCCAGTCGGCTTGAATGCCGATCGCGGGTAGTGGGTTCGCTGCGGCTTGTTCAGCTGGGCTAAGCAGTTTGTCCATGCCTCGAATCATGACAGTATCCCACAAACGATGCAGGTTTTGCTCGGTTCCAAAGAAAGTAATGCGGATATCGTTACCACCGCGGTCGCGTGCATAGCCCATGTGTAATGGCTGGTGCATGTCGGTAATCCAATGCGTGAACGTCCGCAATGCTTCTGCTTGAGCCTGTTTGCTTTGGTTTGCATCGGCCATAACTGCGAGGTCATCAAGCAGGGCACCGACAACACAGCGCCGATTTGGACAATCGCGTTGCATGTCAAACTCATCGGATTCTGGGTCAATGTTAGCGAAGTGCAAGGGACCAAGTGCGAAACCTTCTTCAGAGCCTCGTACTCGGTCGGCCCAGGTTGTTACCTTACTTAGCGAAGGCTCATTGACGAGCGCGAGGCGTTCCTCAACCCAGACTTTTCCTTCTGGCGTTAAATATTCCCAAGCCAAGGCGCCAATGTATTCGTGCCCTTGAAAGCCCCACGTAAATGCACGCATTGGTAACACGAGCAAGGCCGCAATAATCAATCCACTAATGACTTTGCGCATCGAACGATCCTCCGGTAATCGCCTTACTATCGTCGCTCATTAAGTACAAATACAACGGCATCAGGTCTGCAGGCGTCTTCAACTTGTCTGAATTTTCAGCTGGGTAAGCTTTGGCACGCATTTTTGTGCGTGTTGCGCCGGGGTTAATCACATTCACCCGAAGAGTCGAGTTCTCATATTCGTCAGCTAATACTTGCGCCATCCCTTCGGTGGCAAACTTGCTAATTGCATACGCACCCCAATGAGCTCGACCTTTGCGACCAACGCCAGAGGAGGTGAACACGACTGACGCGGCTGGCGCTGCAAGCAGTGCAGGCAATAATGCCTTGGTCATCATCATTTGCGCGGTCACATTGACGTGCATCACGTCTTGGAAGCTGGCGCTATCGATATGCGCAAACGGTGATAAAACACCAAGAATGGATGCATTGTGTAGGAGACCATCCAAACGACCGAACTGATCCATGATTGTTGCAGCCATGTCGCGGTAGTGACTTTCTGTCGCACCCTTCATGTCGAGCGGAATAATTGCCGGTTGAGGAGCACCGAGTTGTTCAATTTCATCGTAAACCGCTTCTAATTTTGCCGTTGTCCGACCTAGTAGAATAACGGTTGCGCCGTGTTTAGCGTAAGTTAAAGCGGCTTCACGACCAATGCCGTCGCCAGCCCCAGTAACAAGGATAACTTTACCAGCAAGCGCATCTGCTGGTGCTTGATAGGATTGATATTGCTGCATAATTTCAACTTTAGGTTTAAACTTGTAACGATATTGTACCTTTTTTTGCGAATTAACTCAGTAAATGTGCGCACGAGTTACGAAAAATCTTTAATAATCATTAGCAGAAGTGTATAACTTTCTGTTAACGTTTGCTGAAAGTCAGCATTTGCTGTCCCAGCGCGATAAATAGAACAACAAGGATTGGGGATACCTCATGAAAAAACTGTTTTTGTCTTTAGCAATCACCTCAGCAATTGGCTTATCAGCCTGTGGCGCCGACGGTGATCGAGCTCCGGTGACTCAAGAAGATGTGCAAATCCCATTTGCGCGCGTAGCGTTTGACCCGGGTGCGGGCAACTTACCAGTGCCAAGTGATATTTTGTTAGGTGGTACAACTGACGGTACCCTGAACATTCCAGTTCCGGATGCTACCGATTTCAGTAACCCACAGAATGCCATCAACGCATTGGATGGTTGGTCTACCGCCATGCCTTTGACCTTTGGATTCACTTTGCCAGACGATCCAAACGGTAATGGACAAATTGGTATCCGCGCGAGCTCAGTTGAAGCCGCCGGTTCTGTACGTGTGTTTAAAGTCGTGATGGGTGGCGATACGCGCGACTCAGAATGTATGACTCGCCCGTCAGGTACTGCCTGTAAATTTGTCGCCGAGCTGCAACATGGTCAAGACTTTACGGTTGTATTCAGCGGTGGCCAAATTCAAGTGATTCCGCTGCGTCCTTATGAGCCAAAAACTGGCTATATTGCGGCATTAACAGACAGCATTGTCGATGAACTTGGTCGCCCAGTGCGTCCATCTTCAACCTACTACCTTTTAAGCAAGCCGCGGGCAACTGCTCCAGTTGGTGCTGATGGAAGCCAAGAGTCACAACTCCAAGGCATTATTAACAGCTACCATGCGGTATTAGGTCAAGCGGGTGTGCAAACTGATAGCGTAATTTACAGTTCAGGATTCACGACTCAGTCTGTGAACGATGTTCTCGACGTCACCAAGCAATTGCTGTTGCGCGAAGACTTGCGTCCGAGCATGAGCACATTCCCGACCGGTCAAACTGCAGCGAGCCTGCTTGGTTTAACGCCTGAAATGGGTCAAAGCTTTGTGGTTGCCAGTGCAGCGCAGATTTACGGCGGTCAGGTTACTCTGCCTTACTACAGCCCGATCCCAAGTGCAGAAAATCCAACTGCGCCATTGAATGACCACTGGCGTGCAGGCTTTGTTAGCCCAGCGTCAATCATTATTGGTGTTCAATCTGGTCAAGTGACCGTTGAAGAGCTTGTCGGCATGGGTCTTGATCCAGCGTTGCTTGGTAACCCAGCAGCCTTAGCAGGGCAAATTCCATATGAAGCGGCAGCAGGTTCAGCATTGGCGCAACTTGACCGTTTCCGTCACTTAACGAAGTTCAACCCAATTCCACGTCCTACCACGATTAACTCTGTACCGTTATGGATGTCTGTCCCTGACGTCACAGTGGTGAACGCAGTGCGTGCTCAACTGGGTATGGACCCGATCACTATGCCTGCAGGCGGCTGGCCGGTCGTTATTTTCCAACACGGTATCACGGGTTCAAAAGAGAACTTCTTGCCGATCGCTGGTACTTTAGCGGTGTCAGGTCACGCAGTTGTGGCAATTGACCATCCATTACACGGTGAGCGTGGTTTTGAAATTACCGATGCTTCTGGCAACGTGGTTCGTGTGATTAATGCGACGACCGGTGAGGGTGGCTCGCCAACTGATTACTTGAACCTAGCAAGTTTGTTAACTGCGCGTGATAACTTGCGCCAGTCTTCAGCTGACTTACTTGGTTTGCGTGTTGGCCTAAACTTCTCAGATGTTGCTGGTGTTTTGATTAACCCAACGAATGTGAAGTTTGTTGGTCACTCGCTCGGTGCAATTGCTGGTACTAACTTTATGGCAGTGGCAAATACTCCGTTAACCGGTGATCTTGCGCAAGCACAAGGCTTGTTCCAAGTGCAAGCGGGTTCATTAGGTATGCCAGGTGGCGGTATTGCACCATTCCTAGTTGCTTCTGAACGTTTTGGACCAGTTATCGGTGGTCAAATTGCGTTCCAGTCATTTGAGAGCTTCCGTAACTATGCGATTCAAGAAGCTATGAGTGAAGGTATTGATCCACAAAGCCTTGCCTTCATGGACTTCTTACCAGTTGCTTACGTTCGCTTCTATCAGGGTGGTGTTGCCACTTCAGCTGACCAAGCGCAGTTACAAGCGACCTTAGGCCAGTTCCAATTTGCAGCACAAACTGTGGTTGACTCCGGTGACCCGATTAACTATGCCGCGAAATTACGTGCGACAGGCACTCCGTTGTATCTCATTCAAGCGAATGGTGACAAAGTTGTACCGAACAGCACGCCGCACCCACTTGGCGGTACTTTACCGTTAATTCGTGAACTTGGTTTACCGTTTATTTCTGGCCCAACCCAGTCACAAGACGGCAACCCAATTAGTGGTGCAGCTCGCTATGTTGGTGCTGGACACTCGTCGCTGTTGAACCCAGCAGACGCAGATGCCAACCCAGACACACGTGCTGCGATTACTCAAGACATGCAACAGTCGATTGGTGTGTACTTCGAATCAGGTGCTCGTATCCTGATGGTGACACCACAATTGCTTCAGTAAAGGCAATTAAGCACTGATAGAAGGGCTAGCAGCGATGCTAGCCCTTTTTTATTAGGTCGCACACGAGTGCGGATATGGTTGCATCACGGCGTAAATGTTCACATACTGCAACCATGCAAACGATGACCAAAACTTTGAAGTAAGGATGTTTTTCAATGATCGAATACTTAACTGAGTACGGTGTATTTTTACTGAAAACAATCACGATAGTGGTCGCCATTATTATAATTCTTGGCATGATATTTAATGCAGCGGAGCGACAAAAAGAGAAAAAGGGCGAATTGCATATTCACAATTTAAGTGAAGATTTAAAAGACATACAACAGCGTATGCAGTTTGCAATGCTTAGCCCAAAAGCGCGGAAACAGGCAGAGAAAGCGGCGAAGAAAGAAAAGCCAAAGGATAACGACAGCCAACGCGTGTTTGTCATCGACTTTAAAGGTTCGATGGATGCAAAAGAGACGGAATCATTACGCCGTGAAGTGACGGCTGTACTTGCTGTCGCTAACCCAAAAGAAGACAAAGTGGTTGTTCGTTTGGAAAGTCCAGGCGGTGTTGTCCATGGTTATGGCTTAGCAGCAGCGCAACTGAAGCGCTTGCGCGATGCAGAAATCCATTTAACGGTCGCAGTCGATAAAGTTGCTGCCAGCGGCGGCTACATGATGGCCTGTATTGCCGACCGCATTGTCGCTGCTCCGTTTGCTGTGCTCGGCTCGATAGGTGTCTTAGCGCAATTACCGAACTTTCACCGTTGGTTAAAGAGCCATGACATCGATTTTGAACAACTCACGGCGGGAGAGTTTAAACGAACGCTAACCGTATTCGGCGAGAATACCGAGCAAGGTCGCAAAAAGTTTCAGCAAGATCTTGAAGATGTTCATGGCCTGTTTAAAAACTTCGTCCAAGAACATCGCCAGAGTCTGGACATTGATGCCGTCGCAACGGGGGAGATTTGGTATGGAACACCAGCACTCGAGAAGGGGCTTATTGACGAAATTAGTACCAGTGATGATTTGTTACTAGCCTTAAATAAAGAAGCGCGATTATTTAAAGTGGAATATAAAGAGAAACTTAAGCTGGCGAATAAGCTTGCGCATGGTGCGCAAACGACCATTGATCGCTTGTTAATGAAGTGGTTCGAGCGCTTCAGTTTCTGGCGCTATTAAATTAGTCCCGAAGCCTCATGAATCTTGAGGCTTCGGGGGCTGGTTTTAGACCCGATAAAGCGGCGGTAACTTCGGTTGCGCTGCTTTTTTGCTACCTGTTTGATGCAGCTTTTGAATTGCTGACCAAAGCACCTTACCTTCATTCCAGTCTGGCTTATTGGCGCTATAAAGGCTTTCCTCAAGGGTGTTGATGGCTGTGATTAAACTCTCATGCCCCTCATAATCGGAAAGGTGACGACTGACGTCGCTCAATCCTTTGGCGACCTTGCCGGTGCGACTATGGTGCCACACAAGTAAGGCTTTACGAGCAGCGCTAGCGCGATTTTTCATACAGGCTTGCTTTAAATTTTGCAAAGGCTCACGAGCGTGCACAGGAATCTGTTGATTGCTCGTTGTTTTTTTCTTAGTGGCCGCCGTGCGTCGCCAAAAATAGACCAGAAGGGCGCAGGTCAACAGCCAGAGGCCTGCAAATGCCGCAGCAAGCCATCGCCACCAACTCGCACGTTCGACCTGCTCAGCGGGCTGCTCAGGAAGGCTCGGTTGCAGTTCTTGCGGATCAGCTTGAACGGGTTCTGGATCGACGATCGAGCCAGGCACCGTAAGTCCTCCGGGAGGTTCAATCACGTTAATTGTGCGCGCTGGAAGGACAGCAACCTCGGCTCGATCAGCTTCTGTGTTCCACCATGGTACTCGCACTTCCGGTAGTTCGAATTCACCCGGCGCGGCAGGCACAATAGCCGTTGCATAGACTATACGTGCCAATTGCGTACCCCGGGTCGCGACTTGTTCGCTTTGACCGCGATCAGGGTAGACTCTTAGCCCGTGAGGGTAGTCAACGCTTACTTCAGGAAGCTGCTCTGACCGCAAGCCGGCCGCGGTAAGGGTAATTCGTCGAGTAATTGGCTCGCCGACGGTAAAGGTCTGATTGTCCGGCTCCCACTGTTCTTCTAGTGTTAATCGAGGCGTCGGCAGCCAGTTACCGACCCAATTAGATGGCCGCGGCTTTACCATTAAGGAAATTGGGCGGGTGCTCATGCTCACTTGTTCGATGCGGCCGAGTGCACTGAATCCGGTTGCAGGTAAGCGGCGAATTTGGCCATCAAAATAAATAGCCGGTATAGTTAGTTCGCCACTGCGACGCGGGGTAAGCGCATAGTTGCGAGTAATAATAAGGTAGCGTTTACCGTCGATTAACTCTTGGGTTTGTTGGTCTTGACCAAGTTGCTCAATTTGTAAGTGTTCGACATCCGGAAAGTTGATTCCGCCGCCTTCGGGATTCATCGCAAAGTGCAAGCGCAATTGCGCACGAACTTGCTGTTGGACATAAGGTGATTCGGTATCCACCTCTAATGTAATAAAGTAATCAGGTGCTTCCCCCGTATCAACAGGCTCTAAAACCTCCAGTTCAATTGCTGAAGTTTGTGCATCAGCAACGACAAAAGAGGGAATCGTCGTGCGGCCTGGTTCACGCGCAAGCAGTGTGAGGCGCCATTCAGTCACGTGCTGAGTTTGACCATTAATCGTACTCATCGACTGCTGAAAGCTTGTATTCCGCAGTACTAACCGACCCAGGTCACTAGGAATAGTGAGAGCGTTGCGAGCCAGGGACTGGTCAGCACGAATGGTGAGCTGCAGTGATTCACCGGCAATGACAGGATTTTTATCCACGTTTGCTGTGACATTGAGCTGATTCGCTTGTACCGCCATTGTAGGCGTTAAGGTCATTAAAGTAATTAGCGTTAACAGCACAAGTGTGCCGATGAAAACCAAAGCGCGAGAAGGCGATAGCAATGTGCGCATTTTAAAATCCCCGTGGTGGTAACTGTTGTCGACGACGTTGTGCTTCGCGACGCAGTCGATTTTGCAACAATAAGCTCGGATCATCGTTTAGTCGATTGAGCAATTGCTGCAGTTCTTCACGCTCTTCAGCAGACAAGTTATCGACCTCAATCGCGTCTGCATCTGCGAGCTCTTGACCTTCGCTGTCTTGGTCTTGAGGTGCTGCATCGTTTTGCTCTGACTCTTGTCCTTCTTGAGCTTGTTCATCTTGACTGGGCTCTTGCGATTGCTCTTGATTCTGTTGGTCTTGCTCCGAACTTTGCTCTTCTGAAGGCTCGGGTTGGCCGTCTTCGCTTTCTTGAGGCTTACCATTTTCCTGTTGCTCACCTTGTTGTTGCTGCTCTTTTTCTTGTTGGTCTCGCAGTGCTTCAACGAGTTCTTTATTTTCCTGTAATTCACGCCAATCGGGCGCTAACGCGAGGCCCTCATCGTAGGCAGCAAGAGCAGCATCAAGGTCACCTAATTGAGCGAGTGCATTACCACGATTAAAGTGTGCCTGCGCATTCCCCTCAGCAGATTGAGCATAAGCTGCTGCAGACGCCGCAAAATCACCGGCTCGATAGAGCGCATCACCACGGCGCATGGGGTCTTTGAACCTCTCTGCGGCAGCCACGTAGTTACCCTGATCGAAAAGTTGTTGAGCTTGTTGTTCGCGGGTTAAAAACGGTCGCTGCCAAATAGGTATATCACGTCCTGACACCGTTGAACTTGGTTCTGACGCCGCAACGGCAGTGACTGGCATCTGCGTCAATACCAGCAAACTTAGCGCTGGCCACATCCATAGTTGTCCGCGACGCGCAAGTGGTAATAACCAGGGCAGCAACAATAAGGCGAGCCACGGTCCAGCGTCGAGCCAAATTTCGCCACTTAGGTCGCTCGCACTGATTTCACCTTCATGACGACTTGCGGATGCTTCAGCGTGCGCGAAGAGATTGGCAACGTCAGTGTTGTCGGCGGTCATACTTTGGAATCGACCACCGGTTTCAGAGCTTATACGCTGCAAATAATCCGGGATAAGTCGTGGCAACATGACGCGTCCACGCTGATCTCTCAATAACTCTCCTTGGGCGTCGCGCACCGGTGCACCTTCCGAAGTTCCTACCGCCAAGATATTAATGCGGTAGCTGTGGGCTCGGAGTAACGTGCGCAGTTCTTGCATGTCGCTTTGATTAATACCGGCGGTTAACCAAAAAATGTCGCCAGTTTGGTAGCCTGCGTTGGCTAACTGCGCAATCGCTGCTTGCATGGCCAGAACCGGATCATGGCCTTCGATGGGCATGATCTCTGGGGTGATTACTCGCAGGTTTTGCAGAATGGTCACACCGTCGCGGGTGAGCGGATTCACCGCAAATGCATCACCAGAGTAAGCAATAAAACCAAGCTGACCGTCTTTAAATTTCTCGACTAAATCGATAGCTTTGAAGCGCATTTGGGTAAATCGATCCGGCGCGATATCTTGCGCTCTAGTTTGCATACTGGCATCGAGCAACAGGACTGCACCACGGTCCTGGTTAAACACAGGCATGTCGACTTTATGTAATGCTGGCCCGGCAAGCGCAACGATGAGTATTGCGAAGAATGCCATACCACCTAATCCGCGCCACAGTTTGCTGTGGGGTTGTCGACCTTGAATCATCAATTGCTGCAAATGAGGCGCAATAATTTGTTCAAGTCCTAAGCGTTGGCGAACTCTCAGGATAATGAGTGGAACCAGCACAAACAGCCACGGAATCAGCAGCCACAAAGCTTGTGGGCGCAACCAAAATATCTCAATCATACGGCCTCCGAACTGTTCTCAGGCTGCCGAGACGAAGACCAAGCAGAAGCTGCAAGAACGCAAAAAACAGTGCTGCGGCGAGCGGGAAGGCGGCGAGACTCTGGAATGGGCGGAAATATTGCTCCGCCGCCGCAATAGGCTCAATTTCGTCAATGATTTGATAGATCTCTTCCATTTCTTCAGTGCTGCGGCCGCGGAAATATCGGCCTCCGGAAACTTGTGCAATGGTCGTAAGAAATTGTTCATCGAGGTCGGTACTTGGGTTAATTCGACGCTCACCGAACAAACCCTGCACCACCATTTCGTCAGAGCCGATGCCAATGGTATGAATCTTAACGTCATGATTTGCCGCTAAATGAATGGCCGCATTAGCATCAATGACACCCGCATTAATCATGCCGTCAGTAAGCATTAAAACAACTTTATTGTCGCTTGGTCGATCTTCAAAGTACTTAATCGCTAAACCAATGGCATCACCTAATGCAGTGCGTTGTCCGGCAAGTCCGATAGAGGCTTCTTCTGCTAGTGTTGCAACGGTATTCAAATCGGACGTGATCGGCACATAAACGTAGGCATCGTCTGCGTATACGATTAAGCCAATTCGGTCCCCGCTGCGACGGCGAATAAAATCGGCAAGAATTTTGTGGGCCGCTTCTAATCGAGTTGCCCGCCGACCATTGAGCGTCATATCGTCCATTTCCATACTGCCTGAAAGGTCGAGGGCAATCATAATTTCGCGCGCTTCAGGATTTAATGGAATCGGCTCGTCAAGCCAGCGAGGTTGCGCTGCAGCGCTAATTAATAAACTCCAAATTAGAATTGGAAGCAGCCAAGACCAACGTCGTTTTTGCCCGCTGCTCGCTGTTGGCACGAGATAATCTTGTTGTGGTAACCAGAGGGCCGCTTGTGGCGATCGCGGTAATAGCTTGCGAACAATAAAAGGTAGAGGCCAGAGCGCAAGAATCCATGGCAGTGCGAAAGTAAACACTAACGTACCTCCCGCTTCATGGTTATTAGGCGCGGCCACCAAGCGATCGTCACCCACTGCATGGCAATCTTGCGATAGTGTTCAACGAGTTCATCAGCTGGCTGAGGGCGATACAGCGCTGCGGTAATTTGTTCATAGTCATCAGCAACGTTGATCTGTTCTTTTGCTGGCCACGTGGCCAACCAAAACTCTTGCCAGGGTCTCCCTGTTAGTGCAGCAACAGCCGCACTTGGCCATAACATTAATGTTGCTCGCCGAACGAGGGTGTGAATGGCAAGTAAGCTATCGGCCTGCTCGAGCTGAGTGAGTATCTGCTGTTTTAATATTTGCTGCTGCCGGCGTTTGGCCAGTAAGACAAGAATATAAATGACGACGCCCAAGATTAGACCGAATAGCAGCCACCAACCCCAGCTAACTGGGGCAAACGCAACAGGTTCGGTGACTTGGATATCGTGTAAGTGGTCGAGCGGGTTCATCATTAGCGCACTCTCCCAAGGAACCATTGTTGCTGAACCGGCTCGGCCGCTGATATTTCAACATGAGCAATACCGGCACGGCGCAGCTGCGTGGTTAACTGTTGTTGCCGCGCGCTAGCGCTCTCTAACCAGTTCAGATGCACGCGATTTTGGCTTGCACTCAACTGGCTCCGTTCGTGTGCGGCATTGATGATATCGATATCTTGACGAAACTCACGGGGTAACTGCCGTTCGAACGGATCAAAAATTTGCACTGCGGTCACACTATGATGGCGACGAAGTGCACGCATTAACTGTAACTCAGCGTCCTGACATTGGAAGAAGTCACTAATAATCACAATATCAGTGCCAGGTCGACAGATTTGTTGTAACCGGCGCAGTTGCGTGAGCAGCGTTTGTGACCCTAGCATTCTTTTGTTGGTGTCAACGACATTGCCACGTGATTCAGTCTCACCTGCGCAGTGACGTAACAACAGCAGTGCACCATGTTGGCGCCCCTGTGGCTTGATTTCGTGATGCTCAGAGTCGTTGAAGATTAGACCGCCAATGCGGTCACCGCGCTGCACCGTATGCCAAGCCAAGCCAGCGGCCACATGTGCCGCTTGCACTGACTTAAACAGGAGTTGCGAGCCAAATTGCATACTCTTGCTTAAATCGACGCACAGATACACAGGGCGTTCTTTTTCTTCACGATACAATTTGGTATGCGTTTTTCCTGTACGTGCGGTCACGCGCCAGTCGATAGCACGAATATCATCTCCCGCTTGATAATGACGAACTTCGTCAAACTCCATGCCGCGTCCACGAGTTTTACTTAAACGCTGACCACTTTGCACTGTGACCCCAGCACGTTTCGGTAAGGGCAGGCGTAATGGTTGTTGCCGATAGGCAAGAAGCTCCGTCAGGGTGACCGAGTGACCATTACTGTGCGCCTTTTCTAACCATGCACTGCGCTCATGTGCGGTCATTGGTTCGCGGCTTTCTTGCGCGGCAGCGCTGACCGGATTGTCCATAGCGTCGCTGTTCAACATTAAGGTGCTGGTACAGTTTCGAGTATGCGGTCAATGACCTGATCGGCATTAATGCCATCGGCTTCCGCTGCATAACTCAGAATGATTCGATGACGGAGAACATTATGAAGCAGACTTGCGATGTCATCTGGGGTGACAAAATCACGTCCAGCAAGCCAAGCTTTGGCGCGTGCGCAGCGATCCAGTGCAATGGTTGCTCGTGGGCTGGCACCAATGGCTAACCAGCTCGCCAAAGTTTCGCAGTAAGCACCTGGCTCTCGCGACGCCATAATCAGTGCAACCAGATAGGCTTCAACTTCGGGTGCCATATATATCGTCATGGTTTCCCGGCGCGCAGCAAAGATAGTTTCTTGTGCAACAGGCTCAGCCATCTCGATTTGACCTGCTAACGTTTCGCTGCGCGTTAAACGCAGTATTTCACGTTCCGTTTCAGCGTCAGGGTAACCTAGCGAAAGATGCAGTAAGAACCGGTCGAGCTGTGCTTCCGGAAGTGGGTAAGTACCTTCTTGCTCGAGCGGGTTTTGCGTGGCCATAACCGTATACAGCGCGGGTAGCTTGTAGGTATTACGACCGACACTAATTTGCCGCTCGGCCATTGCTTCAAGTAAAGCAGATTGAACTTTGGCCGGTGCACGATTGATTTCATCAGCTAGAATGAGGTTATGGAAGAGCGGCCCCTGCTGAAAGAGAAACTCACCGGTTTCTGGCCGATATACGTCAGTGCCGGTTAAATCAGCCGGTAGTAGGTCAGGGGTAAATTGTACGCGTTGAAAGTCACCTTCAATGCCACTAGCCAAAGCTTGTACGGCTCGAGTTTTCGCCAAACCTGGCGGTCCTTCAACAAGCAAGTGACCATCGGCGAGAATTGCAATGAGTAAGTGCTCAGTTAAACTTGGCTGGCCGAGAACTTGACTGTCGAGGTACGTTTGCAATTGGTGAAAAGCGTTTACTGCGCTCATAACTTCCTCATTATTTATTCGTGCGAACCGCTCATCTTACGGCTATGGTTTTATTTTTCTACATTTGTGTATAGAATCGTAAGATAATTTGTGGTCTGACCACTACGACAACAGGGGTAATCTATGTCAGCTTCAGGACATTCCGTAACCAAGCAACGCTTGCTTACTGCAAATGGCGACCGAATTGCAATCGTCGCCGGCTTACGGACACCGTTTGCAAAACAAGCAACTTACTTTCATGGTGTACCAGCTCTCGACATGGGGTCGATGGTGGTACAGGAACTCATTCAGCGTACCAATTTAGACCCGGCATTGGTAGAACAATTAGTTTTTGGCCAAGTGGTCCAAATGCCGGAAGCGCCTAACATTGCCCGTGAAATTGTCCTAGCAACCAGTTTACCTGTAACTTGCGATGCATTTAGTGTTAGCCGCGCGTGTGCAACTAGCTTTCAGTCCGCGGTCAGTGTCGCTGAAGCCATGGCCGCAGGCACAATTAGTGTTGCCATTGCCGGCGGTGCAGACTCCTCTTCAGTGCTCCCAATCGGTGTCTCGAAGAAACTTGCTCGCGCTTTAGTCGACCTCAATAAAGCCCGCAGCCTTGGTCAACGCCTAAGCATCTTGAAACGGCTTGGACTCAAAGATCTGATGCCAGTTCCACCGGCCGTCGCAGAATATTCAACGGGCCTAAGTATGGGCCAAACCGCTGAGCAAATGGCCAAGAGCCATGGCATTAGCCGTGAAGACCAAGACAAACTGGCTCATCGGTCACACCAACTTGCGCACGAAGCGTGGGAAGCCGGTAAATTAGTCGACGAAGTCATGACGGCTCATGTCCCACCTTACAAAGAATACCTTAGCCGCGATAATAACATCCGTGGTAACTCTGAACTTGCTAGCTACGCTAAGTTGCGTCCAGTTTTCGATAAAAAGCATGGCACTGTCACAGCAGCTAACTCGACGCCATTAACCGATGGTGCGTCAGCGGTGCTAATGATGACGGAGAGTCGTGCGAAGGAACTAGGCTATACCCCGCTCGGTTACATTCGTAGTTATGCATTCAGTGCTATCGATGTTTGGGAAGACATGCTGATGGGGCCTTCATATGCGACACCGATTGCATTGGAGCGCGCGGGCATGACCTTAAATGACCTTACCTTAATTGACATGCACGAGGCCTTCGCGGCGCAGACGCTTGCTAACGTTAAAGCCTTTGCGAGTAAGAAATTTGCTGAAGAGAAGCTTGGTCGCAGTGAAGCAATAGGCGAGATCGATGAAGCTAAGTTCAACGTCATGGGAAGTTCGATTGCCTATGGTCACCCGTTCGCGGCAACGGGCGCGCGGATGATGACGCAAGCCTTAAACGAATTACATCGACGTGGTGGTGGCACTGCATTAACAACTGCATGTGCAGCTGGTGGATTAGGTGCAGCAGTAATATTGGAGACCGAATAATGGCTAGTTCAGAGACGAAAAGCGCCTTCCAACTCGACTTGCGCAAAGATGGCATTGGTGTGATCACAATTGATGTGCCCGGCGAAAGCATGAATACATTGAAAGCCACATTTGCTGATGAAGTGGCAGACTTGATGGCTCGCATTGAGCGGGAAACCGAGTTGAAAGGGTTAGTGTTTATCAGCGGTAAACCGAGCTCGTTCGTTGCGGGTGCTGATATTCGCATGATCAATGAATGTGAAACTGCAGCAGACGCAGAGAGCTTAGCGCGGCAGGGGCAGGCGTTATTTGACCGGATTGAAAGTTTACCGATTCCGGTGATTGCGGCGATTCATGGTCCAGCGCTAGGTGGCGGCCTTGAACTGGCGTTAGCTTGTCATGCGCGGGTGGTTAGTGACTCACCAAAAACACTGTTAGGTGTGCCGGAAGTGCAGCTAGGGTTGTTGCCAGGTTCGGGCGGCACTCAGCGACTACCGCGCTTAGTCGGCGTGCAGAATGCCTTAACGCTAATGTTGACAGGTAAGCAGTTGCGTCCTAAGCAAGCGCTGAAAATGGGTTTGGCAGACGAGATTGTACCGCAAAGTATCCTTCTTGAAGCTGCGGTAAAACTGGCACTGAAAGGCAAACCAAAGAAGAAAAAGCCACAATTAAATTTTGTCGGTAAAGTCCTCGAAGGGCCGTTGAGTTCCGTGTTGTATAAAAAAGCGCGGGAACAAGCCCAAAAGAAAGCGCTTGGTAACTACCCGGCTATCGACAAGATTATCGATACAGTCATGTATGGCATGAGCAAGGGCATGCAAGCTGGCTTAGAGTACGAAGCTAAACAGTTTGGCGAACTGGCGATGTCAGACGTGTCTTATCAGTTGCGAAATATCTTCTTTGCCACAACAGAAATGAAGAAGGAAACTGGTGCTGAGGGTGTCCAGCCTGAGAAAGTGAAAAAAGCCGCGGTACTAGGTGGCGGTTTAATGGGCGGTGGTATTGCTCACGTCACTATTAATAAAGCCAAAGTACCTGTGCGATTGAAAGATATTAATCAAGAAGGCATTAAAAACGCATTGGCTTATCATCACAAATTATTGATGCCGCGGTTACAGCGCAAGATTATGCGCATGTCACAGTTTCAACAAGAATTGTTGATGTTGAATGGAACAGTTGATTACTCGGGCTTCAAGAATGCTGACATCGTAGTTGAGGCAGTTTTCGAAGATCTGAACTTGAAACAGCAAATGGTTGCCGACGTCGAAGAACACGCCGCAGCGCACACCATTTTTGCAACCAATACGTCGTCATTGCCCATTACGCAAATTGCGGCGAAAGCAGCCCGGCCAGAACAGGTCATTGGTCTGCATTATTTCTCGCCGGTTGAGAAAATGCCGTTGGCGGAGATTATTACCCATCCGGGTACTTCGGCGCAGACAATTGCAACAACGGTCGAGTTTGCCAAGCGCCAAGGTAAAACGCCAATTGTTGTGCGTGACGGAGCAGGCTTCTATGTCAACCGTATTCTTGCACCGTACATGAATGAAGCAGCGCGGCTTCTGTTAGCAGGTGAGCCAATTGAAGTACTCGATAAAACATTTGTGAAGTTTGGTTTCCCGGTTGGACCTGTGACTTTGCTCGACGAAGTCGGTATTGATGTTGCCAGCAAGGTTGCACCAATTTTAGCCAACGAATTGGGTGATCGATTTAAGGCACCAGATGCATTCAGTAAGTTGCTTGACGACGGCCGTAAAGGTCGCAAGAGTAACAAAGGCTTTTATGTTTACGGTAGCAAGAAGAAAGGCAAGCAAGTCGATAGCTCAGTGTATGCCTTGTTTGGCATAACACCGGCCGCCAAACTCGATAAAGACGTCATGATTGAACGCTGTGTCTTACCAATGCTGAATGAAGCAGCGTGGTGCTTGCAAGAAGAGATTATTCGCTCACCGCGAGACGGCGACATTGGTGCAATTTTCGGGATTGGCTTCCCACCATTCCGTGGTGGTCCATTCCGTTACATGGATAGTTTAGGTGTGCAGCACGTTGTTGCACGTCTGCAGCACTATGCGGAGACTGAGGGTGAACGTTTTACGCCATGTCAGTTACTGTTAGATATGGCTGCGAAAGGAGAGTCGTTCTATAAGAAATAGCGATTTAAACGCTTAAGAGAAACCCGCGTCATGCGCTTAAATCAGT
>ERZ869909.1171-NODE-1171-length-22356-cov-4.069617_pt1 | contig 22356 bp, 17 predicted proteins | sample MGYA00520892_ERZ869909 | MGnify/ENA primary metagenome ERZ869909 (study PRJEB32215, sample SAMEA104723947) | bioreactor metagenome | biome: bioreactor; feature: anaerobic bioreactor; material: water | place: China | collected 2015-03-12 ... | reverse complement strand
GGACTTGGTGGTCTCGCCGCCGGAAGCGAGATCGGCGTAGGCACCCCTGGTGACCTTCGCGAGACCGACGATCTGCTTCTCGCTGCCGGTGTGGTAGATGTAGACCTCGTCGCCCTTGGTGATCGATCGCAGCACCGCGCATGCCTGCGGGTTGCTGACGCCGTCCCATGTGCAGGACTTGTCCCGGACGAGATCGTCGAAGGCGTAGTCGTCGGGTTCGGTCTTGAGCAAGAAGGTGGCCATGTCGAGATGGTATGTCGGGGCAAAGAAAAACGCCCCGGCGATGCTGCCGAGGCGTTCTTTGTTCTCACGAGGATGAATTTCGAGGATTACTGATTGGAAGCGGCGACGGGGGTGGCCTTGGACTTCTCGGCTTCCTTCTTCTTGGCGTCGCCGGTGCAGCCGCCGCAGCAGGCCTTGCCATCGGCACGCTCGCCGGAACCCTTGCAGCATCCACTGTCGGCCTTCTCGGTGTTCGACGCGGCGATGGTCTGGGCACCGCTGCAGGTCGCCTTGCCGCTGCAGCAACCGGACTTCGCGGTCTGCGAGCAGGCGGCCTGCGTGGTCGCCGAAGCGGTCTGAACGCGGAGACCTGAGCTCGCCATGATCGGCGTGCAGGAGTCGCTGATGTGGTCGACGACTGCGAGCACCTTGGGCTCGGCGCAGGTGGCCTTGCTCTGCGTGCTGATACTGGAAGCGGACTGCACGAATGCGGCGGGGATCATCAGGGGCATGGATGCGTTGATGGTGGCGGACCGGCCGGCGAGGATCTTCGAGGCGCCGCAGCAGGACTTGGCAGCGCAGCAGCCGGACTTCGCACTCGCGGCGACGGTCTGGACGCCGCTGCATGCGGCCTTGCCGCTGCAGCAACCGGACTTGGCCGAGGTGTCGCTCGCGGCGACGGTCTTCACGCCGCTGCATGCGGCCTTGTCACTGCAGCAACCGGACTTGGCCGAGGTGTTGCTCGCGGCGACGGTCTGGACGCCGCTGCATGAGGCCTTGCCGCTGCAGCAACCGGACTTGGCCGAGGTGTTGCTCGCAGCGATGGTTTGCGCGGTGGCCTTGTCGCCACAGGCAGACTTGCCTGAGCAGCAGCCGCTCTTGGCGGTTTCGTTGCTCGCGGCAACTGTCTTGACGCCACTGCATGAGGCCTTTCCGCTGCAGCATCCGGACTTCGCTGTGTTGTTGCTGGCCGCAACCGTCTTCACGCCGCTGCACGAGGCCTTCTCGCTGCAGCAACCGGACTTGGCTGAGGTGTTGCTCGCGGCGATGGTCTGGACGCCGGACTTATCAGAGCAGGAGGACTTTGCTTCGCAGGAGTTTGCCTTGGCGACATCAGAGCTGAGGACCATGCGGGCTTTGGGAGCATCGCACTTGGCCAGCTCGCCGAGGGGGCAGCACCCCTCGCCGGAGTGGTTCGCGGCGACGACGGCCGCGGTGGCCTTCACGCCCGAATCACAGGATCCGAACATGGAACACAAAGATTTTCCGGTCACGGTCGCGTAGCCGGCGACGCCCAGGGCGCCGAGACCCACGATCGTCGTGAGAACTGTCATCGTCGTTGAACCCTTGCGGAACATCTGGCCTCCTGCGTGTGAACGGTTTGCGAAAAATACAGTATCGACTCGTACCAATGGACACCCTAGCGCGGATGCCCGTGTGACGACTACCAACCCCCTCGGACTCTGTGATTATTCACTCCAGCCCGCGAAACGCGAATGAATTCGGCCAGAATACCGGGAATGGTCTCGAAAGCGGGACATCCCGAACAGCCAGGACCGTCCAAAGCACGAACTTTTCGGGCCGCACCCTCGTTTTCGCGACCAACCGGCTCCGGGGTGCGGAGAGGACGACTGCGGCCCGGTCGGTCCTGTCGGTGGCGGATGGACCGTTATACTCCCGACCCCCGACCCCGCCGAGTGTGCGGTTGCTTCCCCGCAGGAGGATGGTTATGCATAAGGGATCTGTTCGGAATCCCCGGTTTTTTCGTTTCCTCGGCCCCGGGCTCGGCGGGAGCGCTGCGCTGGCGGTGCTGGGGCTCGCGGTGCTGAGCGGGTGCCGATCGATTCAGCCGACGACACCCGAGACAACGCGCGCACAGACCGATGCCGAAGATCGCCCCGCCCACTCCCGGCTGGGATATCGGCTCGATTGGCGCGGGCACGCCGCATCGCCGTCCGGCGCTTCGGTGCGTCACTTCATCCCGCTCGGCGATGTGGTGGTGTATCACGACACGCGGAACAACCTGACCATTCTTGAGAACGACACGGGGCGGATTCGCTGGTCGATGTCGCTGGGCAGCCCGCTGACGCGCTTTGTCGGGCACGCCCGCACCGGTGACCGGCTGGTGACGGCGAGCGACACGGATGTGCAGCTCTTCGATCTGCGGACGGGCGACCTGGTCGACCGGATGCGTCTGGAGGCGATCGCGAACAGCGGTCCTGTGATGATGGGGCCGTTGGCCGTCTTCGGCGCCGCCACCGGTGAGGCGTACGCGGTCCGGGTGTCGGGCGGTTTCAAGCAGTGGGGGCACCTGCTCGACGGTCCGATCACCGCCCGTCCGACGCGCGTGGATGCGGAGACCGTCGCGTTCGTGAGCGATGTCGGCGATGTGATCTTCGTTGATGCCGAGAGCGGCTCGGCGTTCGGGCGACGCCAGAGAATCTTCGGCGGCACGCGGACGAACCCGGTGACCGATGGGCGCACCGTGTACATCGGGGGCATGGATCAGTCGGTGTGGGCGTTCGATGCGGATGATGGTCGCCTGCGTTGGCGGCTGCGGACAGAGACGCCGATCACGGCCCAGCCGCGGGTGTGGCGGGATCGCGTGTTTGTTGATCTTCCCCGGCGCGGATTCACGGCGATCAACGCCGCGGACGGCTCGGTCCTCTGGTCGAACGACAAGGTCCGCGGCGAGGCCATCGGTGCTCGGGCGGGGAACCTGATCGTCTGGGACGGCAAGGAAGCGGTGGTCGTGGACCGGCAACGCGGCGATGTGATCGAGCGCGTGCCCTTCACCGGCTTCGCACGCGTGATGGCCGAAACCTTCGAGGATGGCAGTCTGTTCACCATCACGAACGACGGCACCATCCACAAGTATTCGCCCTCGTTCTGATCGCACCGACTGCCCTATTGCGAACACCATGGAAGACCTCATCCCCGTTCGGCGGGCCATTCTCTCCGTCAGCGACAAAGCGGGGATTGTCGAGTTCGCCCGGGCGCTTGCATCGCTGGGCGTGGAGATCGTCTCGACCGGCGGCACGGCACACGCACTGAGCGATGCGGGCATCGCGGTCCGCGCTGTCGAGGAACTGACCGGGTTTCCCGAGATGATGGATGGGCGGGTCAAGACGCTGCACCCCGCGGTGCACGGCGGCCTGCTGGCGATCCGGAGCGATGGGGATCATGTCAAGGCGATGCAGGAGCATGGCATCGACCCGATCGATCTCGTCTGCATCAACCTGTACCCGTTCGAGGCGACGGTCGCCAAGCCCGGCGTGACCGAAGAGGAAGCGATCGAGCAGATCGACATCGGCGGGCCTTCGATGATCCGTTCGGGGGCGAAGAACCATCGCTTCGTGGCGGTCGCGACGGATCCGAGCCAGTACGAAACGATCGTCGCGGAACTCCGCGAGCACAGCGGGAAAACCACGCTCGCGCTGCGCCGTTCGCTTGCGCTTGCCGCGTTCGAGCGGACGAGCGCGTACGACAGAGCCATCGCTTCGTACATGGGTGGCGGTGGCGATTCGGAGCGGTCCGAGGCACTCCCGCAAACACTCAAGCTCACGCTGGAGCGGGTTGAACTGCTGCGTTACGGCGAGAATCCCCATCAGCAGGGGGCGAGCTATCGCGAGACGGCGGCATCGACTCTCTCGAATTCGCTCGTGGATGCCCGGCCCCTGCACGGCAAGGCGCTCTCGTACAACAACCTGAACGATGCGCATGGCGCGGTCGCGCTCGCGGTGGATCTGCTGCGGTTCGCGCCGGAACGAACCAGTGCGGTCGTCGTGAAGCACACCAATCCGTGCGGCGCGTGCATCGGCGCCGACACGCTCAGCGCGATCAAGCACGCTCTGGCAGGCGATCCGATGGCGGCGTACGGCGGCATCCTCGCGACCAGCGGTACGGTCGATGCACGCTGTGCCGAGCGGCTGTGCGAGCAGGGCGTGTTTCTGGAAGTCGTGATCGCTGCGGGCTACATGGAGGATGCGCTGGCTCGGCTGCGCGAGCGCTGGGCGAACCTGCGGTTGCTCGCGATCGGGAACTTCGCGGATGTCAACATGCCGCAGCGCATGTTCCGTTCGGTCTCGGGGGGGCTGCTCGTGCAGACGCCGGATGATGTCCGGCTCGATGTCGGCGCGTGGGAACACCGCGCCGGGCCGGTGCCGGATGGGCATGCATTGCGTTGCGCCGGAGGCGTCTGGCTGATGTGCAAGCACCTCACCAGCAACGCCGTCGCCCTCGGCGGCAGCGCGGATGGGGGATCGGTCATGCTGTTCGGCGCGGGGGCGGGGCAGATGGATCGTGTCAGCGCGTGCCGTCATGCGATCGACAAGGCCGGTGAGCGGGCCCGCGGGGCAATCGCTGCGAGCGATGCCTTCTTCCCATTCCCTGACGGCCCGGAACTGCTGATCGATGCCGGGGTGTCGATGATTGTCCATCCCGGAGGATCGAAGCGGGACGAGGAAACCTTCCGGCTGTGCGAGCAGCGCGGGGTCACCTGCCTGACCACCGGCACCCGGCATTTCCGCCACTAGCGGACCTTGGGGGCGGGTGAACCCGCACAATCGTGCGGATTTCGTGAAGAGGACCCGATCAGGGGGGTGCAAAAATTGCCCTGCCTGAATCGGCGGTGTACGGTTTGTCCGTCTGGACTTCGTTATGAGTGGCACCCCGACACATCGTGATTCGGAGCGCCGCACCGCGGCAGGTGTTGCTGCCATCTCGCCCGCGGACGATCCGGTGGGTGTACCCATCGCCAGTGGGAGCAGAGGCATCGCCACCGGCGGGCTGGATGCGAAGGTTCTGGTCCTGAACAAGCTCTACATGGCGATACGCATCGTCTCGGCCAAGCGCGCGTTCACTCTGCTCTGCAAGGATCTCGCGGAGGTGGTGCACATCGATAACGGGCAGTGGATCGGCTACGACTTCGAGAGTTGGACCGAGATCAGCGAGCTACAGCGCGAGTTCGAGCCCGATTCCTTCGATTGGATCCGGACGGTTCGTCTCCAACTCGCGGTGCCGAAGGTCATCCGGCTGTACGGCTACGACCGGATGCCGGCGCAGCATGTCAAGCTGAACCGCCGCAACCTCTTCGCTCGCGATCGGAACCAGTGCCAGTACTGCGGCAATCACTTCCCGACGAATGAACTCTCGATCGACCATGTCCTGCCCCGCAGCCAGGGCGGTGGCGACACTTGGGAGAATCTGGTCTGCGCATGCGTGCGGTGCAACGCCCGTAAGGGTGGTCGCACGCCCGAGCAGGCGAGCATGTCGCTCTATCGCAAGCCGGTCCGACCCAAGCGCAACCCCCTGATCTCGGTGCGGCTGGGCAACGAGAAGTATCAGTCGTGGAAGACCTTCCTCGACAACGCGTACTGGTCGGTCGAGCTGCGCTGAGACCGCCCCGATTCCCCCGGACCCGGACTCCCCCGGACTCCCCCCCGGTATCCCCTGATCCCCTTGGATTCCCCATACTCCCGTAGCGGCTGGCCGGTGTGATTCACCGATTTCGCCGACCCGGTCCTACACTCTCCGCGTGACTACGACCAACGATCCTTCCCGTTACGAACCGTTTTTCCGACCTTTCGAGGGGGCCGGGCTTCGACTGCGCAACCGCATCGCCATGGCGCCGATGACCCGGCGCAAAGCCCCCAACGATCGCGTGCCGGAGGAGTCGATCGCGGCGTACTACGAGCGCCGCGCACGCCACGGCGTCGGGCTGATCATCACCGAGGGCACGCACATCGACGACGAGCACGCCCCCGACTCGGAGAATGTCCCGGGCATCTTCACGGATGCCCAGCAGGAGGGGTGGATCCGCGTTGTCGAGGCGGTGCATCGCGCCGGGGGCGCGGTCGTCATGCAGCTCTGGCATACGGGGCGGCACGCGATGGACCCCATTGCCCCCTCGGCGCTCCCCGCGCCGAGGCACGATGGCGGGTTCAAGCCGATGCCGCGTGCGATGAGCGAGCACGACATGCTCGCGGTGCGCGATCACTTCGCGGAAGGCGCTGCGCGGGCGAAGGCCGCGGGGTTTGACGGCGTGGAGATCCACGGCGCGCACGGATACATCCTTGATTCGTTTCTCTCTGAAGCATCGAACCAACGCACGGACTCGTACGGCGGTAGCTTCGAGAATCGCATGCGCTATCCGCTCCAGGTCGTGCGGGCGGTGCGGGATGCGGTCGGCACTGGGTATCCCATCCTGTACCGCTTCAGCCAGTGGAAGAGCGAGGACTATCAGGCGGTCACCTTCCCCGACCCCGACACGCTTGGCGTCTGGGTGAACGCGCTGCAAGAAGCGGGCGTGGACATGCTCCATGTCTCGACGCGCGATGCGGTGGAGCCCGCCTTCGACGGTTCTTCTCCGACGCTCGCTGGGCTGAGCCGTTCGCTGAGCGGACTGCCGACCATTGCGGTCGGGCGCGTGAGCGTCTCGACATCAATGAACCAGGGGGAGCGCGTGCAGGTGACCGATCCCGCCCCAGCGGCCGATCTGATTCGGAATGGCGAGGCGGACCTGATCGCCGTCGGACGATCGCTCATCTCAAATCCCGATTGGTGCGAAAAGGTCCGTGCGGGGCGGTGGCAGGAACTCATCCCATATGAGCGTGCGCACCTCGCCGAGCTGCAATGACAACCTTTGCGATCCACAATCAGCCACGCGTGCAACTCTCCCAGGGAGACTGGCTGGACTTGTGCGCAGCACTCGCGTCGCGCTCGATCGACATGCTCTATGTCGATCCGCCCTTCAACACCGGCAGCCCCAAGCGGTCCGGAGAGCACGCCTTCGAGGACTCCTGGCCGGACACGCAGTCGTACATTCGCTGGCTCGGCGAACGCCTTGAAGCGACACTCCCGGCGCTGAAACCCACGGCGAATCTTCTGATCCATGTTGACTGGCGCACCAGCCATCGTGTCCGCATGCTCCTCGATGAACTCCTCGGCGAGGACCGCTTCGTCAATCATCTCGTGTGGTCCTATGGGCTGGGGGGATCCTCCCCCAGACGCTTCGCCCGCAAGCACGATGACATTCTCTACTACTGCATCAATCCGGATGCGTACTGGTTCGATCCCCCACTCGTCCCCGCGACCAGCCGGAAGATGTCCGGGCAACACAAGAAGTCCACGGATGTCCTGAGCATCCCATCGATCAACAACATGGCCCGCGAGCGCGTCGGCTGGCCGACCCAGAAGCCACTTGCGCTCCTTGAACTGCTCATCGGGGCGTGCTGCCCGCCCGACGGGACGGTGCTGGATCCCTGCTGCGGCAGCGGAACCACGCTGCTCGCCGCGGCACGCCTGCAACGATCCGCGATCGGATTCGATCGTTCCTCCGACGCGATCGCCCTCACGCAGCACCGGCTCGCGGAGTTTCGCACGAACTCTTCGGGCGATGATCTCAAACAAAGCGACACGACCCCAGACTCCTGATGGAGCAATCATGAAGAAGTCACCCATTGTTCTCGTCATCCTCGCCATCGTCCTTGCGGGCGGCGGCTTTTTCGTGTGGAAGCAATTCAACAGCGCCACCAGCGGCCTGGACGAATGGGTCGCTCGACAGGTCGTCCGCTTCGGACAGGCATACATCGTTCCCACGATCGACTTCGAATCGTTCCGGTACTCCAATCGCGTGCTCACGCTCCGCGATGTCACCTTCACTGCACCCGACTCGACCGAGGTCATCCGCGCCGGCACCGTCACCGTCACGCTCGCACAACTCCCGTCCATCGGAAGTCCCATCGTGATCGAGCGTGTCGAACTCGCCGATGCCACGCTCCGACTGCTGCGGGATCCCGAATCCGGCGGATACCGCGGCCTCGTCCCGTTCATGCGCACGGAGCGCATCGCCGATCAGGAGCAGGTGGACGAGGATGTGCGCATCACACGCGTGCTCCAGATACGCAAGGTGGGGCTCCAGAACTGTGGGTTCGAGTTCGACCCCGGCGACGGCCAGCCGCCGATGCGACTGGCACAGATCTCGCTCGATCTCGATGTCACGCCCGTCGAGGGCCAGACCGACCGCATCTACGAACTCGCGCTCGACATCGACCGAAACCCAATCATTCACCTCAAAGGCGAAGGACTTTTGAATCTCGATGCCCTCACGCTCGAAACCAAATCACTCGAACTGATCGCGGATCTTGCGGACGACGAAGCGCTCGCATCACTCCCACCTCAGCTTCAGGCCATCGTCAATCAGTACGACGCGCGCGGCAGGCTCGATCTGAAAGTCACCGGCCTCATCGCGCTGCTCGACATTCTCGGCTCGAACATCTCGGCGGACCTCGAACTAAAGGACTTCAACATAGCCCAGGGAGAAGCTCGCCTGCCGATCGAGTCCGCCGTGGTGCAGGCCCAACTCCGCGATCGGATCGGCGTGCTGCGTGAGGCCTCCGTCAATGCTCTCCGAGGCACGGTTTCCCTGGCGGAAACGACCGCCGATTTCAACTCTCCCGCCATGCCGATGACTCTCGGCTGGGCAGTCTCGCAGATCGAACTCCGAGAGATCGTCCGCGCGAGCACGGACCGCGAAGAGAACCCACGCATCGCGGGCCTCATGACATCTTCCGGAAACATGACAGCGAACCTCGCGGAACTCCCCGATTCGATTTCCGGTTCGGGAACGCTTGAGCTGCGCGACGGCCGCCTCATCTACATCCCCGTTATCAATGAACTCGCCAGGGCGATGGATCTGCTCGGACAAGTCGCGGGAACGCCACGGTTTCAGGATCAGGCCGACATCGAATTCAAGCTCACCGGAACGGGCATCGAGATCACCCGCATGAACATCACCACGCCCGCGGCGGGTGCCCGCGGCACGGGCACCATCGGCTACGACACATCGCTCAATCTTTCCGTCAATGCCGGACCACTCGAACGCGTGCAGTCCGCGCTCGGGGGGGTCGGTGCGGTCTTCGGTGCCGTCACCGACCGGCTGGTGACCTACCGGATCCGAGGCACAACAAGCGAACCTCGCGTCTCCGTCGCCCCCCTCGGCATCGGCGGATGACCGAAGCACGCCCGATCAATGACAAACACCTCCGTCGTCTTGGACGGAGGTGCCGCAGTGAAGATCAGATTTGAACCGACAAAGCGAAAATCTATCCGTCAGCGGACTCGCTTGTAGCGGATCTCCATGCCCTTCCACAGCTCCTCGCCGGGCTTCGCGGCGTAGAACTCGATCTTCCTGTTGTTCTGATCGATCATGTGGACATGCGAACGCGTCTTCTTCATGACATCATCGAAGCAGCAGTAGTTCTCCCCGCTGGTCGTGATGATGCCGTCCGTCCGCGCCTTGCCTCGCTCGATCCACATCCCCGTTCCCATGTTGTCGATCCAGACCGAAACCCACTCGCCCGCCCCGTTATCGAAGCCGGTGATCGACATGCCCTCGAAGGGCATCGGTGCGCCGCCCATGTCGAGCGTGCCGCGCACATCCTCGACCAGGAAGCGCCCGCCCAAGACCATCCGCGCCCGTGAGGTCGCACGATTCTTCTGCGCTGGAGCATCGGGCGACATCCGCCACTCCATCTCCAGTTCCCACTCGCCGACGCTCGATGCCAGCTTCTGGTGCGGCTCGCCGGGACTCATGTACTCCATCCAGCGCTGCATGCCTTCCATCTCCTCCGGAGTCAACTCCGGCATGCCGCGATCCGCCTGCGACATGACCGTCGCCGTGCCGACGATGCTCACCAACACCAGTCCTGCACCCACCGCACACTGCTTGATCCGACCGTTCATGGCTCACTCCTGCTCTGCGAGTGCGCACGCTGAGACGACGCGTCGGTGGCGCACTCTCTGTTCGATCTGTGATAGGTACGGGATTGCCCGATACCCCGTCAACAGTGCCGCAGGACAACGGTGCAAAACCTATGCAAAGCACCGGGACAAATTCGGATCAATCCTGCCGGATCCCCCGGAGCATCCCCCGGAACATCCCACGGATGATCCCCCAGAATCAGTGGCCGCCTTCACGCATCCGCGTCACACCCTCGGGGAAGGGGAACGAGGAATAGACGCCGACCGAGCCGAGCGACCACATCGTCGGCGCGGGGTAGACATCGCCGCGGAAGCCCGCCTCGTACATGGTGCTCAGCACCGCCTCGAACGACGGCTCGATCGGATTGGCTTCGCTCTCGACCAGACGATTCGAGCGGGCACTCAGGAACGAGACGCTCGCAACGGGCAGGCGTTCGCGCCGACCCGAGAGCATGTTGCGCACGGTCTGGAATCCGCGTGAGAGGTCGGCGATGGTGAAGTACTCACGGTCCTTGGGACGCAGGAGCGCGAGAATCAGCAGGGAGTCGAGGTCGTACTTGAGGATGTACGGCTCGCGGTCATGGGCGGCGTGAATGCCGACCGATTCGCTGAACATCTTCGCGTACGAAGTCACGCTCTTGCTCGTCCACTGGCTGGTCGAGGTCATCTCGACGAGCTGCGCGATCATGCCGTGCGAGTTATCGACCTCGTTCACGCCGCAGACAACCGCGCGGTACCGCCCGGCAAGAAGATCCGGGAGCATCTGCTGGCCCCAGAGAATGCGGATCCGCCCGGAAGGATCCTCGGCCTTCGGGGCCTCCGGCAGAATGGTGATGCGCTCGCTGGACTGCGAGACGGTCATCAGATGATCGCCGTCGCCCTCGTACACGCGCGGCTCGCTGCTCGCAGTTGTCATGATGCACAACCTTTCCTGCCGGTGGCGAAAGATGATGTTCGACAGCGCAGCATCGTACCGGGATGCGTGCGGGGCGGAGAATCATACGGGTGCAAAAATGAAGGCAAGTGCATACCTGACGCAAGGGGTGCCTCCAAAGCAACCGGGTGACGATCACCCGGATTCATTCACTCGTCATCGTCCTCATCCAGCCAGCGAACATCATCCTTCGATTCTGGCTTCCCGGCGCGCACGATCCGCCCCAACGAATCGTCCAGATTGCTCTGGTCGATGTTGAGGCGGCGCGGCTGGGGTCCGGGCTTCTTCGCCTTGCCCTCGCGTTCGGGCTTGTCCTTCTTGCTCATGCCGCCTCGCCTTCCGTAACCGTCCTGTAGGTCAACCGCTTGCCCTCGGTACGCCGGAGCAATTCCAACACCCGATCACCGTCCGTCATCTTCCGGGTGTTGTGAGCAAACTCAAACTGGCTCATGTAGCGGTGCAGGTGTTCCCGGCTGACCGCGTGGTAGGTGCCATTCAGGGACCGCTTCACGCGGGAGAAAAAGCCCTCCACGCTGTTCGTGGTCACATGGCCCCTGCCATACTCCCGCGCGCCGTGGTCGATCACATGATGCCCACCGGCGAAGCATGACCCCAGCCCTTTGTAGGACGCTTCCTTATCGGTGTGCAGCCGGGCAGACTCGCACACCGCCTCCCGAACATGGGCTTGCACATTCTCGGCGTTGACGCGGGGAATGATTCTGGTGCGAACATCGCCGTCACGCTGGACACACGCCGCGACCGGCTGTTTCCGGGTGCCGCGCCCTCGCTTGTTGCCCACCGCACCGGGCTTGGGCTTGCCGCCGATGTAGGTTTCATCGCACTCGACATCACCCGTCAGTTTCGGGCCTCTGTCCGGTCCCTCCGCCATTGCCCACCGGAGGCGGTTGAGCATGAACAGAGCCGACTTGTGGGTGATTTGCAGGGTGCGGGCCAGTTCCAAAGCACTGACGCCATTCTTGGCCTTGGTCGCTTCCCAGATTGCCCGGCACCACTTGTGGAGCGGGATCGCCGAATCCTCGAAAATCGTGCCTACCCGAACCGTGAATTGCTTCTTGCAGCCACGGCAGCGGTGAAGCCCCCGCTTGGTCGCTGCCTCGCCGGTCATCCGGTAGGTGTCCTCTCCGCCGCAATGGGGGCAGACGGGCGTCTCTCCGCCCCAACGCCATTGCTCGATAAAGGCGCGGGCTGCGGCTTCGTCCGCCGATGCCTTGGCGAGCGCGTCGATCACGGGCGACTTGGCAAGGGCGGGATTCTTGATGTAACGGCGTTTCGTGTTCATGCCATTATTGTACTACACGCAAGGGCTTGCGTCAAGGTAAACGATCGTGGAAATCGCTCGATTTCCCGCGATTTCCCATAGCACGGAGCGAGGATGACGACCGAAGGTCGCTCCGTTTCAGCGACCCGGCGCGATCCGTAAGCCAGACAACCGCAGCATCTATATCCCCGTTGATATCAGACCCGTTCGACGGAAGCGATCCGATGAAGGCATTGACTTCCGTTGGCCCGAGGGTCACATCAAGGTACTTCGATGCCTCCAGAATCTCGGATTGCGAACGGGACGAACTCCCGCGTGTTTCGGCGATAGCGGCAGCATGTTCCAGCAATCGCCCACGGATAGCCACAAGCGACGGGTGACGAGCCGCCAGCGCGTTACGAGCCGCAATGGATACCCCGGCGAGAATCACCCCCACCCCAACCACCAGGACGCACCATTGCCACAAGGATGCTTGCATCGCAATCCCGAATATCATGGACAACACCGCCGTAAGACCGCTCCCCATGAGAACATGGGAAATACGCCACGACCGAACCTCGCCCAGCATCCACCTTGCCGGACGACGCCCGTGATCCTTAGCCCGATCCCATATAGGCGATTTCGACATAGGGGCATCATTGTACTGCCCCTTGCGTCAGGTATGCACTTGCCAAAATGAAAGCGGGTCCGTGAAGGTTTGACCTCCACGGACCCGAATAGTCGGCGATGACCTACTTTCCCGCAGGGCAGTATCATCGGCGGCCCGGGCTTAACTGCTGTGTTCGGGATGGGAACAGGTGTGGCCCCGGACCTATGATCACCGACAAAGCCGCGTGATGCGTTTCCGCAACGCGCGACGGATCAAATCCGGTTGGATGGAATTCCGTCTTCGCACGCTTCGATCGAGTGTCTGAGCATGCTGCGGACAGCACACTCCGAACATTTGGACTCGGGACGCCGGAACGATCGCACCAATGATGGTGCGGGTCGGGCGGCGCCCGGTTGATGTGATCAAGCGTTCGACCGTTAGTACCGCTCTGCTGAAGGCCTCTCAGCCCTTACACATGCGGCCTATCAACCTGGTGGTCTTCCAGGGGTCTCACGCAAATAAATGCTAGCAGACCTCATCTTGAGGGGGGCTTCCCGCTTAGATGCTTTCAGCGGTTATCCCTGCCGCACTTAGCTACCCAGCGGTGGCCTTGGCAGGCCAACTGGATCACCAGGGGTGCGTCCTTCCTAATCCTCTCGTACTAAGGAAGACTCCTCTCAAGTCTGCAACGCCCACGACAGATAGGGACCGACCTGGCTCACGCCGGTCTGAACCCAGCTCGCGTACCGCTTTAATCGGCGAACAGCCGAACCCTTGGGACCGCCTTCAGCCCCAGGATGCGATGAGCCGACATCGAGGTGCCAAACCGCTCCGCCGCTATGGACGCTCGGGAGCGATCAGCCTGTTATCCCTAGGGTACCTTTTATCCGATGAGCTACGGCCCTTCCACACGGAACCGCAGGATCACTAGAGCCCTCTTTCGAGACTGCTCGACCTGTCGGTCTCGCAGTAAAGCCGGCTTGTGCTCTTGCACTCGACACGCGGTTTCCATCCGCGCTGAGCCGACCTTTGCGCTCCTCCGTTACTCTTTAGGAGGAGACCGCCCCAGTCAAACTGCCCGGCACCCACTGTCCGCCGCCCTGCTTCAAGGGAATCGGCGTTAGGCCAGAAACAAAACAAGGGTGGTATTTCACTGATGGCTCCATCGGGGCCGAAACCCCAACTTCAAAGCCTCCCACCTATGCTACGCATGCGATGCCTCTGGCCAACAGAAGCCTGCAGTAAAGGTCCATAGGGTCTTTCCGTCTTGTCGCGGGTAGGCGGCATCTTCACCGCCACTACTATTTCACCGAGTCGGTCGTGGAGACAGTGCTCCAGTCGTTACACTATTCATGCGCGTCGGAACTTACCCGACAAGGAACTTCGCTACCTTAGGACCGTCATAGTTACGGCCGCCGTTTACCGGTGCTTAGGTCGAGAGCTTCGCCGAAGCTAACCCCCTTCCGTGACATTCCGGTACCGGGCAAGCGTCACACTGTATACATCCTCTTACGAGTTAGCACAGTGCTGTGTTTTTGATAAACAGTCGCCAGAGCCTCTTCTCTGCGCCCTCCCCGAAGGGTAGGGCCCCCTTATTGCGAACGTACGGGGTCAATTTGCCTAGTTCCTTCACGACCGTTCTCTCGAGCGCCTGAGGCTATTCGCCTCGCCCACCTGTGTCAGTTTTGGTACGGACTCTGCTTTGCCCACAATGCTTTTCTCGGGACCACTCCCCCCCACATCGGCCGCAAGGGCCTCAGCACGCCGGTGCTTGCGTGGAGCTTCGTGATCCGCACATTGCTTCGATCTCCGCAGAGGTGCAGGAATATTAACCTGCTGTCCATCGACTACGCCTTTCGGCCTCGCCTTAGGCTCCGACTAACCCTGGGCGGATTTACCTTCCCCAGGAAACCTTGGGCTTACGGCGAGCAGGATTTTCACCTGCTTTATCGTTACTCAACCCGGCATATTCACTTCCTGACGCTCCAACGCCCCTTCCGGGACGCCTTCACAGCCGACAGGAACGCTCTCCTACCGCGCTTACGCGCCCGCGGCTTCGGTACAACGCTTATTCCCGATCATTATCGGCGCCGATCTCCTCGACCAGTGAGCTATTACGCACTCTTTAAATGGTGGCTGCTTCTAAGCCAACATCCTGGCTGTCTCTGCAGATCGACTTCCTTTAGAACTAAGCATTGTTCTGGGACCTTAGCCGGCGGTCTGGATTGTTCTCCTTTTGTCCACGAAAATTATCTCCCGTGGACTGACTCCCTCGCCTTGGCTGATGGTATTCGGAGTTTGGTTGCGGTGGGTACCCTTGCGGGCCCCAGCCACATCCAGTAGCTCTACCCCCATCAGTTGCCGCGAGAGGCTATTCCTAAAAATATTTCGGAGAGAACGAGCTATCTCCCGTTATGATTGCACTTTTAGCCCTCCCCACAGCTCATCCCCCAACTTTTCAACGTTGGTGAGTTCGAGCTTCCAGGCGGTGTTACCCGCCCTTCACTCTGGCCATGGGTAGATCAACGGGTTTCGCGTCTACTCCGTACGACTTGCCGCCCATTTCGGACTCGCTTTCGCTCCGGCTCCGGGCCGTTAGCCCTTAGCCTCGCCGTACAGAGTAACTCGCCGGGTCATTATGCAAAAGGCACGCTGTCACCCCCCGAAGGGGGCTCCAACCGCTGTGTAGGCACATGGTTTCAGGTACTCTTTCACTCCCCTAACAGGGGATCTTTTCATCATTCAGTCGCCTTACTGGTTCACTATCGGTCGTCAGGGAGTACTTAGCCTTGGAGGGTGGACCCCCCATATTCACGCCGGGTTTCACGGGCCCGACGCTACTCGTGGGCTGTGTAGCTACCTCGCATTACAGGACTGTCACCTTCTGCGGTCGACCTTTCCAGATCGTTCATGCGTCTCACTACTATCCGCTTTCGCTCGCCACTACTCACGGAGTCTCGGTTGATTTCCTTTCCTCCAGGTACTGAGATGTTTCAGTTCCCTGGGTTCGCTTCTACCGGCCTATGCATTCAGCCGGAGATACCCCGAAGGGTGGGTTGCCCCATTCGGACACCCTGAGATCACTGCCTGGTTACCGGCTCCCTCAGGATTTTCGCAGGTTCCCGCGTCCTTCATCGCCTCCTGACGCCGAGACATCCACCATATGCCCTTTGTCGCTTGATCACATCAACCCGACGCCGACCGAAACAACACGCCAGACAATGCCGACGAGCCGCTGCGAACGACCCCGAGCCGATGCCTCACAACACGAACCTACTGGAGTGACCCCTCCAGATAGGATTTCCAAACGCCCAAGACACTCAAATCTCGGTGCGACATACGGCAATTCCATCACCGGTTGTCAAAGAACCACCGACGACACAGGCATCTGCCCGTCCCGCCGAACCGCGCCTCGTGTTTCGCGAGAGCGGCCCGCTGCTCTTGCCAGCAGCAGGATCGAAGAGGATACCAATCCTCTCCGCACTGTCAAGCGGTCAAAGACCCGCAATGCATCTTTTTCGCCAACCGGGAAAACCTGTTGGCATCTCTGAATATTCCCACATCGCCAGACGACCCGAACCCCCTCACCACTCCCGATCGGGCTGGCCGGGATCCTCACGGGAGGAGCCCCCCCGCTCTCGCCGCGACGGCGGGATGAACGGAGCACTCCCATCCTCGTCCGCCCCGGGGCTCTCCCCACCGGCCCCCCCGATCGGCCCGGTCGGACGCCTGCGATCCGCGTCCTCGCTCGGATTCGGCTCCCGAACCACCGCCGTCAGCCCCCCAGCCGCCGAGGTCCGGACATCGAAACCGAAGAAGCCGTCCTCGACCGACCCGACCCGCCAGGCGCCGATCCGCCCATCCGCCAGCCACCCGAGGTACGCGAGCAGCTCGCTCCCGGTCGCGCTGTTCACGACATCGACCAGCACTGCCGGGATCACGATCTCCATGGACTCAACCATGGTCTCACGCCCCGTCACCCGCCACTGGCCGTCCGCTGTCCGCTCCACCGTGAACCGCGGCAGTTCCGACACGGGCATCTGCGCCGCACCCGCCACGAGATCGCCCGGCGAAAGCTCGGTCTGAGCACGCCGCCAGTACCCGTAGAAAAACTCGTACATCTCGACATTCGCCGTCGCGTTCCGCGATCCCTGCCCACCGAGCAGAAGCACCGCCGGCGAACCGCCCGTCACAAACATCGCACGATCCTCGTAAACACGAATCGGATCGGACCACTCCGAAGCCCCGCTCTCCATCGCGAGCGACGCGCTCAGAGACTGCTGAGACTCGGGCAACTGGTTGTCGCGTCCGAAGAACGGATTGGTCACGCGGACACGCGCCTTGTAGCGGTAGGTCCCCCCCGCTTCGACGCTCAGGTCGTGCGCCCACAGCGTGATCTGATCCGGCCCGCCCCGGGCCGTCAGCGATTCCAGCGGCTCGCTGAACATCGGAACATCATCGCTGACCAGCGGGGCGCCCTCCGGATCCAGCCCCATCGCCGCGAGCCGGTCCTCGATCTCCGCGATACGACGCCGAAGATCCGCGATCTGGCGATCCTCCGCGCTCGTGTCGGTCTCCGTGGGTACGGAGCCGCCCATCTGGGCATACCAGTTCCGCGGCACATCGGGCCAGTCGCCCGGCCATGTCCGATCACCGCCATCGGATCGTCCACCGCCGCCCGGGGCTCCACCACCGCCACCACCGCCCCGCTCACGCTCGCTCTCGCGACGACGCTCATCACGCTCCCGACGCTCGCGGATGCGACGCTCGATCAGTTCGATCTGGCTCAGCATCCGCTTGCGCTCGTTCACAAGCCGGGTGATGTCATCGATGTCGCCCAACGAAGACCGACGCTCCTCGACCAGGCCAGGCCATTCCCATGCCGGCCCAGAGATCGTCCGGTACGGACGCGGCCGACGGATCTGCGCACGATTCGTCGCCTCCAGCGTAAGCACATCACGCAGCTCGCCAGGACGACGCTCATCCGTCGATGCGAGACGATCGCGCAACGAGAACCGACCCGGCAGCGGCGTCACCACCTCTTCAGGCCCCCATGAACCATCCGGCATCAGACGCTGACGAACGAATTCGACATCCAGCAATTCCACCGTGCCCTGCCACCACGAACTCGGGAGCGGACGAATCTCGTCATCATCCGGCACCACGCTCAATCGGCGCAGCAGGTCAGCTCGATCGAAGAGCACCTGCACACTGACAAATCGCTTGTCGTACGGCTGGTCGCTCGGCAGATACTCCGCCGCGAGCGGCACCTGAGCCGGAACGAACGGATCGACCGTCGATGCGTGCTGCGAGACGATCGGACGCCCCGGCGCCGGGAGTTCCGGCACCAGATACCGCTCGTCATCGCCCATCGCCGGGCGCGCATCATCCTGCGCAAGCACAACCGTCGAGACTCCGCTCCACGAAGGCGCCAGCGCGAAGCGGGTCGCTCCCGAAGGCACCGCTGGCATCCGCAGATACGCGAGCACCGTCTCCTCGTACGATGGAATGCTCGGAATCTCGTTCTCTTCGAGCGGCGCATCCATCCGCCCACGCAGCCGCTCGGCGTGCTGCTGCACCACCGACGCGATGCGATCCGGCGGCACCTGCCGCTCCTGACCCACATCCACGGTGTTCTTCGTGCCGAACAAGCCGAACTGAAGAACGAAGATCACCACCGCGAACACACCAAACACCGCCAAAGCGATCTTCTCGGCGTGCTGCTCGAAAATATTGATTCCCTTGAGTCGCATCGGTCACTCCCAGACCCGCCGCGCAGCGAGTTTCAGAATCCGTCGTCCTGCCCGTCGTCCGCAACACCCTCCGGAGCATCCTCGGGAATCCCGAGCTTCGTCCGGACCGATGGCGGCATGTACTGCTTCATCCACTCGCGGAGCCAGATCGTCTCGATCCGCAGTGTCATCACCGCGATCGCATCGTCGCCCGTCGTGTACACATACCCATTGGCGAGATCCGCCTCGGGGTTGAACGGCACGACATCCGCGCCGATCACCGTCATGAAATTCGTCGATGAAATCGCATCGATGATCGCCGGAAGACGATTCGCATCCGCGACCATCTGGAGCGTCACATACCGGATGTCGTACAACTGATTGCTCGGATCGTTCGGCCACGCCGCACGCCCGGTGTGCGCGACACTGAAGCCCGAACTTCCGCCCCCGCCCGTGTCGCCACCGAAGCCACCGTACGGATCACGCGTCCCACCACCCGGCCGACCGCCCGCCGAACTCTCCGAGTGCGGATCCACCCGCACAGACATCAGCCGCTTGATCGGTGCCTCGTACAACGGAATGAACGGACGCGTCTGATTCTCATCACGATTCGCGTACGCGATCGCATCGACGATGTCCTCGTAAATCCAAAGCCGCCACTGCCATTCCCAGCATTGCTCGACGGTCGCCGGCGTCGTCGCAGCTGCCGCCGCACGAACCTCCGTGTACGACCCGAACGCCTGCGGATCCGTGTAGAACAACAGACGCGATGCGTGCTGCTGATACATCTCACGCCGCTCCTGACCGAGCTGGGCACGGATCTCCGCCCGCTCCTCATCGGTCAGTTCCTGCGTTACGCGCCCGGACAGACGCTGATTCCGCAACCGCTCAAGCCTCGCTTCCAGCCGCGCCTGCACATCCTCTGGACTCGGCGCATCACCTGTCTGAGCCGCCTCAAGCAGACTGCGCAGCGACCGCGGCCACTGACGGACAAACTCCGTCGGCAAACGCACCGCCGTCTGAGGATTCGATGGCTGCGGGAACAGACGCTGCTCCGGCGTCGCGCCGTCGATCAGCGGCGCCTTGTTCCCTCGGTTCCGATCGAGAATGTCGCGGCGACCGCGCTCGCTCGCCTCGCGAAGCTCATCCAACGCCTCCGCGACCCGATTCGTACGGGCCGTGCTCGGAACGCTCGACTGCGACCACGCCTGCTGCCCGGGAAGCAACGCGGGAATCTCGTAGGTCACGGTCGTGCCCTGCAATTGACCCATCGAGCGCGAGACATCCTGACGCATCCGGTCCTGCAGCGAAGCGCCCCACGATGTTCCGAAATAAATCAACACCGGGATCACAATGATCGCAAGCACGACCGCGCCCACAATTACCAGATTCGACTTCACCCACGGCATCAGCTTGTTCACGAAGTCACCTCACGATCCGATGCCGTCTCCGCGATCTCTCCGCCGCGCACATCCGCGGGCAGCGTCACATCCGTCATGTCGTCGTACTGTTCCTGCTCCGCTTCACCTGATTGCGGATCCTGCAACTGCAAAATCCAGCTCAGCGTGTAACGCGTCACACGCGTCCCATCCGGAAAACGCTTCGGCAAACCGGGCAACGGAGCCATGCCGTCGATCGTCCGCACTTCCTCGCCCCGACCGCCCGGGCCTCCCGAACTTCCGGGGCCACCGAGACCGCCAGGGGGGCGCCGTGTATCACGCTCGCTCTCCGGCGGAGGACCGGCTCCCAATCCACCACCACTCAGTCCGCCCCCGCTCGGCGGAGGAGGTGGCGGCGATGATGATGGTGCGCTCCGCTCACGCGAACCCGGCGTACGCCGATCCGGCGGCACGAACGGACTCCCCGCCCCGCCCGGCCCTGTCCCAGCACCAGCACCAGCACCAGGACGCTCGCTGCCGGCGCCCACGCCAGGACGCGCCTCCCCGGTCACCGTCGTCTGTATCACCTCTTCAATACGCGGCACCGACACATAGCGGAAAGGCGCACCCGGATCAGGATTCGCCACCCGACCGCGCAACCACTCCAGCACCGACTCATTCACGAAGATCAGCCCGTCATCCACCGCGGAATCAAGCGCCACCGTCACTCGGATCGCGCCGCGCGAGCCCGCCGCGGTATCCCCGGCATCGCCTACGCCCGGATCGCCCATCGGATCCGACCCGTACGACTCACGCCCGCCGCCATACGGATCACGCGGCGGTGCCTGGCCGCCACCACCGGTGAACGCCGTCCCCGGCGGCAGATACTCCGTACGCACTCCCGCGAGATCGAACGCGAAGGGAACTCCCGCCGGCCTCCGCTGCGGCTGCCCATCCAGCACACGCTCCGAAAAAGCACGCATCGCGGCGATCTCGTCGTACACCTCGTAGTACAGCCCGATGCCGTCGCGCAGATTCGCAACCTCGACGAGGTTGAAGGTCGGCACACGACCCTCAAGCTGCTCGCGCGCCTCGCGCTGCAGACGCTGTCCGTCGCTGATCACGCTCCGCACCGTCTGGGTATCCTCGGGCGACTGATACGCCTGCGAATCAAGGAACGGACGCAGGAAGGTCGTACCCGCCCCGATCACACCGATCGAAGCCGCCGCGACGAACCACGCCGTCTTCTTCTTCCACATCGCCTCGCGAATCACCGAAACCGGCATCAGGTTCGCCGTAATCGGCACCAGACCCAGCCCCTGCAGCGACAGCCCGTACGCCGTCACCATGTTCAGCGAGGTCGACTCCAGGTCCGCAGCGCCCGCCCCCTCCACCGAGATCCGCTTGAACGACTCGAAGCGGAAAACCTCGATCTTCAGTTGCTGAGACAGCAGCTTCCGAAGGCCCAGCAGCTTGAAGGTCGAGCCCAGCCCGATCAGCCGCTCAAGCTTCGCACCCGGGTGCGTGTCCTGGTAGTACGCGATCGAGCGCTGCACATCCTGCACCAGATCCCCGAAGACCGGCTTCAGCGCCTGGAAGATGTGCCGCTTGTACTTGCTCGTCTCCGCCTCACGCTTGAGCTTCTCCGCCTTCGCGTAGCTCAGCTTGAAGGTCTCGGCCAGCGTCTCCGTGAAGTGATGACCGCCCAGCGGGAAGGTCCGCACCCACACACGCCCGCCCTCGGCGATGATCAGGTCCGTCGCCGTCGTCCCGATGTCCAGAATGATCGTCCCCGGCGTGTTCTCCGTGAACTCAAGGTCGTACGCGATCGCGTTGTACACCGCCACAGGACTCAGCGTGATGTGGTCCGGACGAAGATCCACCTCCGAATACAGGTGCAGCCGCTCGTTCACCTTCTCCCGTGTCACCGCGAAGATGCCCACCTCGATGTCCGGCGTGTCGTCGCTCGCGAACACCTGGTAGTCCCACTCCACCTCATCGATCGGGAACGGGATCTGCTGCACCGCCTCGAACCGCACCAGATTCGCCACGCCCTTCGGCTCGACCGGCGGCAGCTTCGCGAACCGGGCGAACGACGAATGACCCGGCACGCCGATCGCCACCGTCGTCCCACGGATCTGGTCGCCGTACTCCGCCATCAGCGAGCCCAGCGCCACGCGCATCGCTTCCGATTCGTCGAGGTCCGGGGAGGACAGCACGCGCTTGTGCGGCAGGACCACGAAGTCCGCCACCCGAAGGGCGTCGCCGTCACGCTCAAGCTTCAGGGCCTTGATCGCGTTGGCCCCGATATCAATCCCCCACGAAACATTGGAAGATGCCATCGACCGAACTCCTTGCTGCACTGTCACACGCCCCCAAAGGGCGGGCCGGGCATCCTAACCCCGTGCGCGTCCACACGCCGACGCCTCTGCCCAAACTACCCATACGCCATGATCCAC
>ERZ869909.1170-NODE-1170-length-22399-cov-254.865066_pt1 | contig 22399 bp, 34 predicted proteins | sample MGYA00520892_ERZ869909 | MGnify/ENA primary metagenome ERZ869909 (study PRJEB32215, sample SAMEA104723947) | bioreactor metagenome | biome: bioreactor; feature: anaerobic bioreactor; material: water | place: China | collected 2015-03-12 ... | reverse complement strand
TGGAAGAGCCTGAAACGCTATGTGCATCTCAGGCCCGTGGAGCTGGCGAAAAAGGAGCGCGGGAGAAAGCGCTAGGCCGCGCTCTCCCGCTGCTGATCGATGTATTTGGCGGCGTCGGCGATATGGATCATGGGCGAGCTGCCGGTGCGGGTCAGCGGTACCGGGAAAGTGCCGGCGGCGATGCGGTTGCGGGCCGTCTGTAGCTTGATGCCCATGATGTCTTCACAGAAGGTTTCAAGCGGGATCAAGGGCTTTTCATAGCACGCCAGCAGCATGAATTCGGTTTTCATCGTTCCCCCTTGGTCCTGGCCCGCCAGTGGTTGAAACGCCTGACGATGCGCTTGTAGACGCCGACGGCGCGGCCGTCGTGGTCGAGCTCGGCGCGGCTTTGGATGCCGCAGGCCGCACAGAGCCAGTCGCGGGCGTCTTGTTCGTTGTGGGTGCCGTCGGGCAGGGCGGTTTCGGTCATGCCCAGCTTGTGACGGCGCCGGCGGTCGAGGTAGAGCCGGAACGCCGGATCCTGGCAGAGCATGGCGGCTTGCCGAGCGAGACGGCCGCCTTTTGGCTGTTCTGTCATGCCACTTCCTCGAAATTGATTTCGCAGGACTCGCTGCAACCGTTACTTGAGTCGAGATCAAGCGAGAGCTGATCTTCGTAGACCTGCGCATCGTCGACGACTGGCGTGAAGCCGCCGCCGGCGGCGAGTTCGCGCAGGTCGCGAGTGCTGCGCCCCTCGCGAAAGAAGACCCTGTCTGGTAGACCAGGCTTGGGGTTAACGCTGGTGTAGAGCCGCTCCATCCGATCAGGGAACGCGTACCAATCGGGGTGTTCGCTGATAAGGGTCAGGTGCTTGCGCAGCGACTTCTTCCAGCACCACTTGCAGTTGCCCTCGTAACCCTTGAGCTGCAGACGAAATGGCTGCTGCTGCCACCATCCATTGATGCCTGGCTTCGTCATTTCGATGTCGCTCACCAACGGATAGATCAAGCGCTTCTCGGCAGCGCTGGCAGAGATACGGTCGATCTCATCGACCCTGATGCCGATGGCCGTGTCATAGCTGCCAGGCTTCCAGCCGATTGAGCGCAGATAGGACAGCATTGGATTGAGCTTCAGCTCTCGGGTGCAGTGCGGCCAGTTCTGGTTGGGGATCCCGTATTTCTGAATGACCGCCTCGAAGGGCTCGCCGGCGCGGCTCGCTGTCTCGAAGTCGACGACACAATGACCACTGCGCGCACGGCCGGCCTTCACCTTCGCCTCGACCCACACTGCGCCGAGGTTGAACGCCTCGTCGCACTGCTGGACGAAGCGCAGCGTTTCTTCATTCTCCTGGCCAGTGTTGGCGAACAGGGTTACAACCTCGTCGTATTCCTGCGCGCGATTCTCCATGAGCCACTTGGCCATGAAGGCGCTGGTTTCGCCGCCTGAAAAGCTGATGAATAACCGCTTCTTCACGCGGCACCTCCTGCCATGGCAAGGGCTGTCTGGTGGTCGTTGGCGGCGGCGAGGGCGGCCATCGGCAGCGGCGGCACGCTGTTGCCGACCATGCGTGTCTGAGCGGTCGCCGTGAAGCGGCGGCCGTCGTGCCCTCGGTCGATGATGTAGGTGTCCGGGAAGCTCTGGGCGCGGTAGAGCTCTCGGGCCTTGAGCATGCGTAGGTGGATATCGACGATGACGTAGGGCGTGCCCTGGATGATGACGGTGACCAGGGCGACGCGGTCGCGGGTGGTGATCGTCGATAGAGGCTGCCGCAGGTCGCCCCACTGGCCACCGGTGGAGTAGTAGCGCATCAAGAACGCCGCGACGCGCAGGGCGCCGGCTTCGTGCTCCGGTGACAGGGTGCACTCGACGAGCGCGTGGTGCTCGCCGCCGGCGGTGATGGTCGATAGCGGGTCGCGGATATCCACTCCGACGCAGTGTCGGCGCAGCGTGGCCAGGTGGGCGGTGACGAGCTGCTGCTGGCTGCCCTTGGCAGTGATCGTCGACATTGGCTCGTTCAGCGAGCGCCCGGTAGCAGGCACAGTGCCCCGGTGGTTGTTCTGCTGGGCTAGGAAGGCAGTGACCAATGCGTGCTTCACTCCGCCAGCGACTACAGTGCCGAGTGGCTGCTGCAGGTCGAGCACTCGCGGCTCCTGCCCCTTGCGCTCGCCATAGCCGGTCTGGATTAGCGTAGGCGTTGCCAGCATGAGGCGGCCGCCAGTTGTAATCGTGGGCGCTGGCTCGCTTACAGGCTTGGGCACGTTGTTCATGTTGTTGGGAACAATGAACGGCTCCGGCGCCTCTAGCACGAACTTCTGAATACCCTTGGCGATGCGGCGCATGGTGTTCTCGGCCAGCGGCTTCGGCCGGCCGAAGATCGAGCGCGAGGGAATCGACCAGTCGATACAGTCGGCGGCGGGCCGCCAGCGCTTCTGCCCCCGCTTCGGGTGCTTGAAGTGGGTCGGCTTGGGCCAGACGATGGGCAGGCCGTCGCAGCGGGCGACCATGAAGAGCCTCTCCCGGGTGGTGGGAGCGCCGTAGTCGCAGGCGCGCAGCTTGCGCCACTCGACGGCGTAGCCCATGCGGCGCAGGCCTGCGACGAAGCGGCGCCAGTTGTGGCCGCGGCGTTTGGTATCCGGTACCAGAAACTGCTTTTCGAGCGGCACGCGCTCGCCGGGCTCGGCTACGCGCTGGGTCTTGCGGCCGGTTTCCGGGCATACGACGGTGTCGATGGTGATCACGCGGCCGGTCTTCGGACAGCGCTTGGCCACCAGCGGCGACCATTGCAGGATCTGCTCAACGTTTTCCAGGGAGATGACGCGGGGGCCTCGGCCGCGCTTGGACAGGATGCCCGCCCACTTGTGCACGACCCACGACAGGGAGCGGATGGCACGCTTGCGCGGCTGGCCGCCCTGCGCCTGGCTGAAATGTCGGCAGTCCGGTGAGGCGTGGAAGTGGCCTACCGGCCGCCCTTCGGTTGCCTCGAGCGGGTCGACCTCGTAGACGTCCGACTGGTAGTGCTTGGCGCCCGGGTGGTTGACCTGGTGCATGCTGATGGCGTCGGCGTCGTGATTGATAGCGACGTGCACTGGGCGCTTGAGGCCCATCTCGAGCCCTGTCGAGGCACCGCCGCCGCCGGCGAACAGATCGACGTTGATCTCGCCTTCGTAGTCAATGGCGAACTGGTGACGCCAGTCGATAACGGGGGGCATGGTGGTCATTCCTCACCCCCACGGATACGGCCGGCGGTGAATGCATCGACGGCGGGGCACTCGGGGGCGTGGTACTGGCCCGGCTGGGAGTTGCAAGCGTCGCAGGCGGCCGGGCGCTTCTCTTCGCGGGCGCGCTCTTCGGCTCGGTTGAGGCGTTCGAGCTCGGCGACGATCAAAGCGCCGGCCTTGACCAGGTCGCGACGCCTTGTCGTCGGCTTCCACCATTCAGCAGGCCAGGGCCAACTGGGAGGCGGCACCCCTTTCTCGCGGCGTCGCAAAGCGGCCCAATGGCTCGCCTCATCCGCGGCATAGGCGGCATACCCGCCGGCGGCGAGGATCAGCTCGCCGTGCTGGTACTGGTCATCATGCTCGGGCGTCCAGCCTTCCTCGGTGATCTGCCGGCGGCGCTCGGCAAGGATGGCGGCGATTGGCCATCCAGTTGCAGGTTCGCCATCTTTCATCCATTCGATAGCTTGCGACCGCTCCCACCCACTGGGAAACACAGCGTACTTGCCATTGAGCGCCACGGTTCTGTCCATTCCGGCTATCTGCTGTTGCTCAACAGGCGAGAGCTGAATGCAGATAGGCTCGACTTCGCTGTCGTGCCACTGATTTCCGATTTTGACTCTCATGCAGCACCTCCCGCCGCGACGATGGCGGCTTGCATGCGGCCCAGGGTCTTGGTGGAGATGCACCCGCCGGTGCTGCGCATTTCGGTGCGAATCTGGGTCAGCAAGTCGCGCATTTCGATAAGCTCCCGGTCGCGGGCGCCTTTGATGTGCTCGGCGGCTTCGAGGATGCGCTCGGGCATGCCTTGGTGGGGCTCGGCCGGGACGCCGAGGGCCTGCCGCACCTGGTCGAGGGTGATGGCGAGGTCTTCGGCGTAGTCGATGGCGGCCTTGGCGTATTCGTGGCTGTCCAGGGCCTGGCGGTCGAGACGCTCCACCAGCTTGATGAGCGTGCCCTTGCTCTGGCTCTTGAGCACGCGCCGGGTGCTCGGCCGCTGCTCGGTGACAGCGGTGAGGGTGGCGGCGCTGACGTGAGCGGCGGCGGCGAGGCCCAGGGCGGCGGTGACTTCGGGCTTGGCGTTCATCATGTGTGCTCCTCTCCTGGGGTGATCAGGCGTTCGAACTCGCCGGCAAGGCGGCAGCTGTGGAAGGTGAGCTCAATGCTCATGTCGCCCATGCGTCGCACGTCCATGGGCCGGGGCAGGCCGGCGTGCAGGGCCTCTTCCAGTTCCCGGCAGCGGTTACGCCAGTTGACCGCGCTGGCCGTGGTCTGGATAACGGTCAACTGGGCGGTGTCGAGCTGTTCCTTGAGGTCGGCGATTTCCTGGCCTTCCTCGGCTTCCATCTGTTCGAGCGTCTGGCGGTAGTCGGCGGCCTGCTGCTGGGCGGCCTGCAGCTGCTCGCGTAGCAGCACTACCTCGTCGCACAGCTCCTGATAGGTCTTGTTCACGCTCTCTCTCCTGGCGCTGCGTTCAGCGGCGATGCTGGGCGTTGCGATGCTCGCGCATGCCCTGGCAGTCGATGCAGGTGGTTGCCCAGGGGGCGGCCTGGCGGCGAGCGGTTGGGATCTCGCCGCCGCAGTCTTCGCACTCGGGGTCGTTTACCACCTGGTGGTAAATCGGCCGCTGGCAGTTGGCCAGGGCGCCCTCGAGGCGCCGCTCCATGATTTCGTTGGCGATGTCGACGGTGTCAGCCATGGGCCTGCTCCCGGTGCAGGGCTTCGGCCGGCAGGTCTGCGCGCGGCTGGTACCGGCAGCCCATGGCGTCAATGGCACGCTGCAGCTCGCGTTCGCTGTCAAAGGCGATGACCAGGGCGTGCTTGTGCAGGGTGCGGCCGCCCTCGCGGGTGACGACGGCGACTTCGCCGGCGTCGTGCAGGATCGCGGGCGGGTTGGAACCTGGGATTTGCTGTTGTTGGTGCATGGCTATGTCTCCTGCGTTGGCTCAACAGAGTTCGGGCGGGAAGTACTCTTCCGGCTCATAGGGGGGGGGCTCGATGTACATGCCGCGCTCGGCCAGTACCTGGCGGGCGGTGGGGTCGTGCTGAATAAGGCGCCGTGCGGCCGCGCGCGCGGCGCGGGCTTCGTAATCGGCGTCTTCCACCTCGGCGCGTACCGCTTCGCTGCTGCGCCAGGCCTGAAACCGCTCCAACTGCGCGGCGAGTTCCTCGGCGCGGGGCTTTCTGGGGGTCGTGTCGACCCTGCGAGTGATGGATTGCCCGTCAGGCCGGGGGCCTTCCGTACAGTTAGTGACACAAGTCCAAGGGGCCCCGACTTCGTCGCGGCCCAGGCTGCCCGCCGCCTGGCTTCGGCTTTTTGATCGGACTTCCCAGCGATACAGGCGCGTGAGGTAGGCGGCATCGAGGCCGTAGCGGCTGGTTGCGATAACCCCTTTGATGACCTCGACGGGGTCGCCGTAGCGACCGGCGACATCGATGCTCTGGCGCACCTCGCCGGTGCCGTGGCTGATGCCGTCGCCGGTGGGATCCTGCGCCGTGATGCGCCAGGGCTTGACCGGCTGCAGCTTGCGCGGCGTGCACGGGCCACCCATGAGGCGCAGGAACGCGGCCCAGTTGCCGGCGTTGGCGGCTCGGCGGATGGCGTGGAAGCGCTCGGCGGCGGTGGGCTCGGGGCGGGTGGCCGCTTCCCAGTCGCGCAGCTGCTGCTCTTGCTTCTCACTGAGGCGGCGAACTTCCCGCCAGACGGTGACCGACGGCAGGCCGAGGAATTGGAACTGGCGGATCCCCCAGGTGGCGGCCCACGCTTCGATGCGCGGGGCGCTGTCGGTCATGGAGTGGTCGTAGCGGTCGGCTTCCATGAACTGTTTGCCGTTGATGTTCTTCGAGATGTATTTGGCGATGTAGCCGGCGGCGGTGCCCTTCTTCGGGTCGATGGTCACGGCCTTGAAGCGGGCGGTGGTCTTGTTGCCGAAGCGGTCGATCAGCTCTTCTGGCGACTCTTCCTCGGCGTACTGCTGCAGCACCTCGGTCACGCGCTGCTGATGCTCGGGGGCCATCCACAGCAGCAGGTGCCAATGAGGCGTGCCGTCGTGGTGGGGCTCGACGATGCGGATGCCGTAAACGGCCAGTTCCTCGCGTGCCAGCTGGGCGCGGGCGCGGGCCCACAGCTGTTGCAGGTGCTGCTGAGCCTGGCGCGGCGTGCTGCCGTCGTATTTGGCGTTGCGACGGCTGTTTCTGGATACGACCGGGTGATAGCGGCTGGGGCACGTGAGGGTGTAGAACATGCCCTGGTGGCGCAGGCGCTGGGCCTCGTTCTCGGTGTCGCGGATTCGCAGCATGAGCTCGGCGCGGCGATGATCGGGGTTGGCCAGGCCCAGCTCGGCGAGCTCGGCGAGGGTGTAGCTTTGATCGTCCTGATTGATCGCCTCGAGGGTTTCGAGCAGGGCGCGGTTGCGGTGCTGCTGGCTGCGACGGCGCTCGACGGTGACGTCACTGCAATAGATGCCGGCCTGGGCGTGCACGCGATGCGCCTCGCGCTGAACCTGCTCGATGCGGCGGCCACTGAGACGGCGCAGCTTGCGACGCCACCAGAGCGAGCAGCTGAGGCGGCCGAGCTGGCTGGCAATGCTGCCCTTGCGGGCGGGCGGCTCAATGCCGTGCACGGCGGCGCGCCGGCGGGCAGCTTCGAGAGCCAGGGCATCGGCGACGCCAATGCTCATCACCGGCGCACGCTGCCAGCGGAACACGGCCATGAGCGGGATGCCGGCCGGGGGCGGCGAAAGCGGGTTACGTGAGTCGGCGATGATGTCGGCTATCTCGCGGGACTGCGCCGAGAGGGTGCGACCCTTGATCGGCGGCAGGTTACGCGGCGGCGGCAGCAGGCCGAGGCGCAGGCGGCGGTTGTGGTCGGCGATGCTGCCGATGAGCTTGGAGCGCTCATGCTCGACGGCGCCGGCCTGGGCGCGGGCGTAGTCGATGAGCGCGTCGTCGTCTTGTGTTGCGTTGAACCCGCCGATGATGAGCGAGCGCTCGACGCGGACGAGCCACTCGCAGCCGCTCTTGATGCCCTCGATGGTGGTGTTGCCACGACGCACCAGGGCGCGAAAGCCTCGCTCGAGATCCTCGGCAATGGGCTCAAAGCGCTGGTAGATGCGGCCTGGGTCGACCAGGCCGGCGGTGTTACGGGCCAGCCAGCGGTTACCGGCGGCGTTGCCGTAGCGCTTGGCGACGTGGACAAAGCCGGCGGCGAGATCCTCGGCGATGCTGGGCAGCACGTCGAAGAACGTGGCCTGCCGCCAGTCGGCACAGCCTGGCTTGCGCCCGATGGTTGGCGCGCCGTACTGGCGGGATCTTTCGAGGGCGGACAGCATCAGCGGCCTTCCCCCTGGGCGTGGTGGGCTTGCCGTTGCAGCTCGTACTCTTCGTGGGCCTCTTCCCTTTGCTGGCCCGCTTGAGCCTCGAGCTGGGCCAGGCGGTTAGCGAATGCCAGCAGCTCCCGGCTTAATTCGTAGTGGCCGGCGGCCCGGATGCGGGCATAGACATGCTCTTCATTGGCTTCGCCCTTGCGGCGCTCCATGACGCAGTCCGCAGCCAGGTCAACCATGAGGTCTGCCACCTGGCGCAGCTGGCGGGCATTGGCGTCCCAAGCACACATCTCGGCGAAGTCGTTTTCACCGCGGTGCAGCTTGTTCTCAAGGGTGGTAGAGAGGATCGGGGCCTTCATTACGCAACGCCTCGCTCGATGATGGCCAGCCAGTGCATGGCGGCCTCGGTGTTTCCCTCGACCAGGGCCTGGCGGGCGTGGCTGGCAAGCTCGCGGCTGGGGTGGGGCTTGTCGCCGGCGAGCTGGCCGCGCAGGCGGCCGGCGTACTGGCTCATGCGGTGGATCGCGGCGCGGATGGCGTCGCGGTCGAGCTGGGTCATGCTGTGCAGGGCGGTACGGGCCTCACGCGGGTCGATGCGAGCGCTGGCGAGCAGGGTGCGCCGCTCGCCGGTGGCCAGGCCTGACCAGAGCTCGACGAGGTCTTCGTCGGCGACCCTGGCGTGCAGCTCGGCACGCAGGGCGCCCCAGGCGCCCCGGTCGGGCTGGACGACGGGGGGCGTGCTCGGCGTGGGGAGACGGTGAATCCGTGCGGACATGGCGCACCTCCTGCGTTGCGGTTGAGTTCGGCGGGTGGGGCGGATCAGTGCTCGAGGACGACGGGGCGGCGAGTGGAGCGGTCCACGACGACCGCGCGGCCGTCGGCCCGGGCCTGCTCGAGCACGCGCAGCAGATCGGAGACGGTGAACACCACCGGGCGGCCGCCCTCGGTGCGCAGCACGACGACTTGCGAGGTGGTGGCGTTCATGTCGATGCGGGCGGTTTGGCTGGTAGCCTCGACGTCGGCGTAGGCCTGAATGGCGGTTATTTCGGCGGTGGCCTCGGACATGTCGTGGTTCACGACCAGGTGCTCGATGGTGTTGGCCAGGGCGTTGACGCGGTTTTCCCAGCGGTGGCGCCAGAGTTCGGCAATGGCCAGGTTGTGGCTGTCGAGCTGGGGGGCGGTGGCTTTTTGCAGTTGAGCGACGATTCCCATGGTGATTCTCCTGGTGTTGGCCTATCAGTTGTTGGCGGGCTGCAGCTGCTCGAGCAGCACGCGGCGGCTACGGGTATCCAGCGGGATGGAAACTTCCGGGTTGGGGGTCCGGCTCGGGCAGGTTGTGAGCACGAACTCAACCTGCAGCTTTCCGGCCCACCCGCATTCGGGGTTGGTGCACTGGGCGTACACCTCGACGAACACCGGTACCGGCCGGCGGCTGGAACGGGTGAAGGTGCGTGACTGGCAGTGGGGGCAGGTGATTCTCACCGGCGTACTCCTTTGTTGACCGGGTAGAGGGCACGCCCCCGGCCGGTGAGACTGGCTGTGCCCTTGCGCAGGCGTCGGCGCAGCAGCCACTCGGCGGCCTGATCGAGCGTTTCCAGCCCTTGCTGTTCGCGCACGGCTTCCAGCGTTTGGGCTAGCTCTTCATCCAGTGCCAGGCGTAGGGCTTCGGGCATGGAGTGCTCCTAGAGGACCTTTTTTGCACCTACCGCTCACGACGCGCGGTGGGTGACATTGGGATTGACGATGTCGGCGACACCAAGGGTCTCGAGGGCTTCCTTGAGCACGAGCTGCCGCAGCAGGGTGGCTTTCGACATGCCCGTGTAGTCGACCAGGGCGTCGATGACCTTGGCCTCGTACTCGTCGAGATTGATGGCGGCGTAGCGCTGGCGAATGCGACGGGTGTCCTGATGCATGACGGCGTTTCCTTGTGCGGCGGTCAGGAGTCGGAAGAGTCGGCCCGGTAATGCTCGAGGCCGCGCAGCGTGAGCAGGCGAACGGTGCTGGACACGGAGCGGCCCTCGCGCTTGGCCACGGCGGAAATCTGCTGATGCTCTTCCGGCGTGACCTGCGTCATGACTTGACGGCTACAGCCATTCGGGGAGCGCGCCTTGGTGGGGCCTGGCGCCATGGCGACCATGGTTTCAGCGGTGTTCATGGGGTAGGCTTCCTTTAATTTGTCTAAGACTTTTTGAGAGGTGGAAGATGGAAGAGCGATACATCGACGGTGCCGAGGTGCCGGACTACGACGAGCGCGTCAGCAAGGCCATTAGGGTGGTCAAGCACATCGACGACCCCGAGGCCTGGAACCCGTTTGCCGGCGACGAGTACCGCATGGGCTTCACCAACCACGATGGCGAGGTGTACCGGATCATTGGCGTGAGCATGGGCGAAGCGATGGATCTTGAAGGTCCGCTTCTTCAGCTGGGCCTTCGCGATATGGTTGGCGAGCGAGGGTCAGTTCGCGGACTTCATTGGCTGATGTGCCCGGATACCGATATGTCACGGTGACGTCTGGCCAGCCGCAGCCGAAGACCTCTTCGCCTAGGCGGATCAGGTCGCCGGGCAGCTCGACTTTGCTGGCGATCTTGCAAAGACAGGCGCGAGCTTGGCGATCCTCGACATTCGGATGCCGGGCGGGCAGGCCGCTGCTGCTGATGCTGACCACCTCGATGGTGGCCTCGCTGAAGGGCATGGGCTGGTGCATGGGCTGTTCCTTCGTTCCTTTGTGCACGTTTGTGCATTCATGGGTAAACATAATGCGCAAATGTGCGCATGTCAAAGGCTTGAGGTATTAAAGTGCGCTCATGCGACCGTTTGAAAACAGAGAGAATAAAACTTTCTCTTTCACAAGAAGAGCTTGCACAGCTTGGTGGTGTGTCCAGACGTGCACAAGCCAGCTATGAAAGTGGTGAGAGAAGTCCTAGGGCTGAATATCTTGAGGCGGTTGCTCTTGCAGGCGTGGACGTTGGCTATGTGCTGACCGGTCAACGTAGTGTCGAGCCAAGCGTTCCCGCTCAGCGCGTTGCCGATGGTGCACCGGTGGAAGCGGCCAACGTGCCGGGGCAGGGCCTAGCCGAGGTGAAGCTATACGATGTTGAGGGGGCCGCCGGCGCCGGACGTGATCTTGAAAGCGAGCGAATCGAGGGCTTCATCTATTTCCCGGAGGTGCAGTTGGCGGCGCTGGGCATCCAGCCCACCCAGGTGGCGGGCATCAAGGTGCGGGGGGATTCGATGGAGAGCACCCTGGCCGACGGTGACTGGGTGCTGGTGAATCTGGCCAACCGGGACATTCGAAAGGAAGGCGTCTTTCTGCTGACGGTGAGTGGAGAACGACGCATTAAGCGGGTGCAGCGCCTGGCCGGCGGCGCGCTTTACCTGATCAGTGACAACGAGCACTATCAACCTGAGATGATCAAGCCCGAGCAGATGCGCGAGGTGGAGATCCTGGGGCGCTGTGAAGTACGAATTGGCAGAATCTCGTGACTGTATAACTGTAAATACAGCCAGACAGGTGACTGGCTGAAAGACGCCCTCTGACCAAGAATCAGGCGGCCCGGGCCGCCATAAGAACAGCCCCGGAGGGGCTTGTACGCAAGGAGAAAGGAATGAAGCGATTTATCATCGCGCTCGGTATCTTAGGACTTGCTGTGCCTGCGCTAGCGGAGATCACCGAACAGTATGACTCGCTAGAGGAGCTGATCCTCGAACATGGCGACTATGACGAGGGCTCTGGCACCTTCGAGCTCTATTCGGAAGAGCCACTGAGCTTCCGGCTTTCGAGAATTTCCCTGAAAGGCGAGCCTCATGAGGTGACCTATTACGAGAATTGGCGGGCGGCGATTTATGGTGTCTACAACACCTTCGCTCATACCTCATCAGGCTCCGTAAAGGTAACCGCTATGCCGCAGTGGATCGAAGGCTTTATGAAGCGCGACACAGCTCGCCTCATGGAGGAGCATGCAATCACCCTGGAGATGGATCGAGACGATGCGCTTGCGGCACTTCAGGCGGCAGCAGGAATCCAGAGCCTGAGCGATACCAAGGTGATGACTGATTTTGGTTATCAATGGAGCCCTGAATTCCTCGACGTCTATTTCGAGGACCGCAACCCCGGCCTTGATGCCTTTATCCAGGAACTTCGGGGGTACTGCGTCGAGCCATGCGAGTGAACTACCTTGGCCCGCTTCAGGGCATGCAGCACCCGGCTCTTTCGGGGCGGGATGTCAGTGACCATCCCCCTAGTTGCTACCTAGTGGAAGTGAGCGACGAGGCCGGCGTCGATGGCCCAGTGATTGAAGGCGATGTGCTGGTGGTGGATGAGTCGCGCCCTGTCGAGCATGCCGGGTTGGTGGTGGTTGAGATCGAAAGCCAATACCGGTTGTACCGCAGCCACCGGATCGGGGGCAGCTATCGGCTAATGCCGGCGTGCGGCGGGCAGGGCCATTTCGCTAGGGTGCACGACTGCCGCGGGGTGGTGGTGCAACACCTGAGACAGCAGGCCACGGCCTAAGCGTCGGCAATCTCTTACAGCCTCGTCAGAGATCGACCATGGCGGCGGCGCCGACGATTCGATAGGGTGGTGGTGACGCTTCGCCATGTGGCCGATTCGCCGCGGCCGCCAGGGACGACGAGAGGCGTCATACCAAAAAGCCCCGCTCAGGATGAGCAGGGCTTTTTTCATGGGCGCCGTTTGGGTGGCGGCTGCCGGGCCTGGCGTTCGGCGAGCAGCTCCTCGAGGCGGCGGGCGGCCTCGCGGCAGGTGCGGTCATAGAGTCGGCGCTTGAGGGCAACGAGGAGGCCGGTGTCGGTCACGACGATTTCCCTTTTGCCACCGCCGCCGCGAGGTCGACTCCGTAGTGCTTGGATAGCGCCTCGAGGAGATCGCCAGCGCGGAGAGGGCTGCCGCCCACCTTGATCTGTTCTCCTTCGACCTCGAGCGAGCCATAGTGGATGCGCACGGCCGGTACAGCCTGCGAGCGCTTCGCTTGAGCCCGGCGCGTTGCGGTTTTGGTAGCCATGAGTCGCGCCTGCTCACGCGGGGAGCGGACGATGCCATGACCGAATACCTGCGTTACCTCACGGCCGGTTAGGTGGGCCAGCTTGCGGCGGGTGCTTTCGCCGCTTTCGGAGAGCACTAGCTCGACTTCGCCAACGTCGAGCAGGTGGCGTTGCCGATCGAGGGGCAGAGTGGCGAGGTAGCGCAGCAGTTGGCGGCTGCCGGCATAGCGCACCACCGCCTCGGCGTCCAGCTCGCCGGCGGCGATCATGGGCAGGTAGTCGGTGAGACTGCCGCGCAGCGCGGAGAGATTCTCGCCGCGGCGCTCCAGCTCGGTCCAGATGGCGGCCATTTCTACCAAATGGCGCGCCGAGAGTTCCATCTGCTCGGCCAAGCGGCGCTTGAGCACGTCGGTGGAGAGCGTGGCGAGGTCGGCCGGCAGGGTGCTGTTACGCTCGATAAGGTCATTCATCGGTCTGCTCTCCCAGCTGCTCCAGCGATTTCATCAGCTCGCGCAATTCGCGCTCTCTTACCCATTCCCGGTACCGCTGACGGTAGAGCGCCTTTTCTTGGGGGTTCTCTTCCAGCCAGGCACGCCAGCGGCGGCGCCATTCCCGACCGACGCGGCGGCGCTCCTCATCGTGCGCGGCACGCTCTTCTGGTGACATGGCTGCAAGACGTTGGCGGCGCTGCTCGAGGATATAGTCCCGGTTCTCGGCATACCACTGGCGGCTGTATTCCCGCTCTTGCTCAAGCTGCTCGGGGGTTTTGTTGGCCTTGTACCGGCGGTCCTGCTCTCGCCACTGCTGGCGGACCTGGGCGGCATACTCCGGGTCTTCCAGCATGCGCTGCCGCTTGCGGCGGTACTGCTTCATGCTGTAGTCCGGGTCTTCGGCCATTTTGCGGTAGTAGTGGGCGAGTTGATTTCCTCGCTGCTTTGTCTGCTCGCAGGCCTCGCTGCAGGTGTTTTTCTTGCCCCTGGACAGGGGGACCTTGGTGCCGCAGGTTATGCAATCCGGCTGGCGGCATACCTCGCAGGCATAGACGCGCTGCCCCTTGGGGACGCTCTCGCGAGTCGGCAGGCGGGGTTGAGGCACGATCTCTTCACGGCCGCAGTCGCAGCGACACCGCCACGCCGGGACCATGTGGCCGTATTTGATCTTGCCTGCCCGCTCTATCACCTCGAGCTGCCCGAAGCGGCGGCCGGTGAGATCCAGTGCGGCCGGCATGTCAAAACCCCAGGCTTTCGATCAGGGCCACGCGCTCGGCGAGGCTCATTTCCCGGACGCGGGCTGCGAGGTCGCGCAGCGCCGAGGCGTCGCCGGCGTCGCTGTCCTCGATCTCGTCATCCAGGTGCTTGATCAGCAGCGGTTCGATGTAGGAGCCCGACAGCGTGTTGCCCAGCAGGTAGCACTCCTCGTCGGTGAGTTTGGGCGCCTGGGCGCACAGCAGGGCGTAGCGGTCCCATATCTGATTGAGCCGGCCGGTGACGCCGATGGTGTCGCGCTTGGCGTTCAGCTCGGCGCGCAGGGCAGGCGAGGGCGTGAACGATGGATTGCGGGCGAGTTCTTTCATGGTGCCTCCAGGCGAAAGCCCCGGCGCTTGGCCGGGGCGGTGGTGATCAGGCTTCGATTTCCTGCCAGCGCTGCTCGGCGGCATCCAGCAGGGCGGCGAGTTCTTCCATGGCGGCGGCTTCGTTGATCTCGATCTGAGCGCCCTTGGCCTCGGCGCGGTAGAAGGCGGCCTGTTCGGCGAAGCTGTCGTTGCTCAGCTCGCAGCCACGCTCGCCGGCGGCATCCTGCATCAGATCGAGCAGTTCGTCGGTGGTGGCGGCTTCGTTGATGTGGCGAACGGTGATGTTTTGCATGGTAGGTCTCCTTTGCCTCTCCCGGCCTGTGGCCGCTTCGGCGCTCTGAGTGATGTGGCGGGCTGATTCCCTGTCCACGCCTTTACTGTATGACATCTGTCATACAGATGCAAGCGCTTTTTTCCTTCGCCTTTAGTCTTAGTCTGGCTAGTACGGCGCGGCCTGGTCGGTGTTGCGCACTTCCATCTGTAGCGCTGCCGTGTACGCGGTGTCTGTGAGGCTGTGCACGACTTCAACGATGAGCCAGGGGGTAGCTTCGATCTGGGGTTTCCAGCCGATGAGCCATACCGGGGTCTCGGGGTAGAGCTCGGGCATGCCTTCGGCGAGATCCAGGGTGAACTCGGCGCCGCCCCGGCGGATGCGCTGCCATTCGGCCTGGGCGGCGTCGATGGCGTCTTGCTCGCTGGCGTAGGTGGGGCGCAGGGTCTTGGCGTTTTCGTCGCTGCCGGCGATGACGGTTTCGCGGCGGGCGTGGGCGGTGTCGTTCCAGTGGGCGCGCACGCCGGTGTAGGCGTCGCGGTCGGTGACGGTGTAGCGGTGGATATCGCCGGCGCGGCGGCGCAGCTGGATGGGCGGGATGGGCAGGCCGCCGGCGGTGGTGCCCTGGCCAGCGGGCAGGAACAGCAGGATGCCGTTCTTGATGGTGGCGACGGCGTCGTAGCGCTCGGCCAGGCGGGTGAGGAAGTGGAGGTCGCTCTCTTCGGTCTGGTCCATGTGGACGACGCGGATGCCGCCGAGCTGGTCAGCAACGCGGCGCTCGAGGTCGTGGCGCTCGGCGATGGTGGCGATGATGTCGCGCACGGTGATGCGGTCCCAGCTTTGGGAGCGTTTGCCCGGGAGGTCTTCGCGCATGTCGGCCGAGCGGGCGCGGATGGTGAGGGTATCCGGCGCGCCGGCGTGCTCGACTTCGTCGACGATGTAGGAGCCTCGATCGACAAGGCCTTCGCCATGCCAGCCGAGGGCGAGCTGCAGCTCGGCGCCTCGCGGGGGCAGGTCGAGGCGGCCGTCGTGGTCTTCGAGCACGATGTCGAGCTGATCGGCCTCGAGGCCACGGCGGTCGGTCAGGCGCAGGCTTTGCAGGCGGGCGCCGACCTGGGGGCTGATGCGCTGCCCGGCGATGGTGATGCGGTAGCTGGGCACCCGGGCGGGGCGGCCGACCTGAAGGCGGTTGAGGTCGCTCATTCCAAGGGTCATGCCAGGGCTCCGGTGATTGCGCGGGCGAGCGGGCCGGTGAGCGAGGCGAGCAGATCGGTGCTGTCTTCGTCGACGCGCTCGAGCACCAGGTCGAACTGGATTTGCTGGGCGCTGCCGTCGCGCATGTGGTGGCTCTTGCGCTCGTTCATGGATCCGATGACGTAGAGCCCGTAGTAGGAGCCGTTGCCCTCGATGAGCGGCCAGGCGGCGCCCTGGTTGGCCATGGCGCGGAGCATGTCGAGGTTCTGTTGCCCGCCGGTGAACTGGGGCAGCAGTGTGCCGTTGAGGGTGATGGTGTCTTCCCCCGGGCCGAGGAACTGGCGGGCGGCGCGGGCGCCGACGCGGCTTTGCCCGGCCTGGCGCCAGGTGGTTTGCCGCTGCAACTCTTGGTAGGCGGCCGTATCGAGGCCGAAGACGAACATGCCGTAGGCCATCATCATGGGCGGGCTCTCCCTTCGGGGGTGAGGTGGTCAATCAGGGTGTCGCTGATCATGCGGAGGTCGGCGTCGCTGTAGCCGAGCAGCTCGCGAGACGGGTACTGGTAATCAGGGCCGCCGGGGCGGACCCGGTCGCGCAGGCCGTAGTGGTGCACGCGGGCAATTTGGGCGATGCGGCCGACGAAGCCGACCTCGGCGGCATTGGGCTGGCCCTTGGTGCGCAGGTGCGCTGCCCGGCGGATCTTCATGAACATGGGCAGGCGGCGGATACGGCCGCGCTGCTGGCGGCTCTGGGGCTTGCGCGGCTCGAAGGGGGAGCCGTCGGGGTTGCGTTGGGTAATGATGCGCTGCTGCTGGCGGCGTCGCAGATCGCGAGCGATGCGGCCCGCAAGCTTGCGGCGTTCGGCCGGGGTGAGCTTGGCGAGCAGCGGGGCAACCCATTGTTCGAGGCGGCGGAGTTGGTCGCTCATGGTGCCCCCTAGTCGACGTCGTGGAAGGCGCTGCGAGCGCGGGCGAGCTTCTGGCGGTCGCGCTCATCAAGAATGCGGCCGATGTACTGAGCGAGGGCGCGTTCGTCCATGCCGGGGCTGGGGTACACATTCAGGGTGATGCTGTCGCCCTCGACCGTGATGTGAGCTGACGATGCCTGTAGCGGCGGCCGGGTATCGAAGGCAAGGGCACTGCCGGCGGCCGTGGCTTCGCCGCCATCGGCGGCGGCGCCGAAAGCGGCACCGCCGAGCAGCAGGCCGGCGCCGGCCTGGCGCACCCTACGGGCGAAGGCGTCGATCTCGCGCAGCGGCCCCTGTTCGCTGCGCTCGAGGCCCTGCTGGTAGCCGTCCATGGTGTGGCCGCCCAGCTCGGCGAACACGCGGGACGGGCTGTTGATGCCGAGGCGATCCTTGAACCAGCCGATGACGCCGTTTGCGGTAGCGCTGATGCTGTCGCGCAGCACGCTCCATTTGTCGTCGATGCCGTTGATGAGGCCCTCGAGCAGGTTGCCCCCGAACTCGGCAAACACGCGCGATGGACTGTTGATGCCGAGCACGCCCTTGAACCACCCGACGATGCTGCCGCCCATACCGGTGATAGCATCGCGCAGACCGCCCAGGGCACCGGTGATGCCGCCAATGAGACCGTCGATTAGGCTAACCCCAAGCCCGGTGAAATCGGCGATCACGTTGGGTATGAAGTTAATGATTCCCGCGAGCATCTCGCCGAAGCGTCGACCGGCGCTGGTCGCGGCTTCCAGGCTTTCGCTGGTGGACTCCACTGGTGCCAGCAACCTGGTGACCCATCCCCATACAGCCCCCATCGCAGATGCAATGCCGTTCCAAATCGGCTGAAGTGGGGACAGCAGTGCCTTAAGCAGCTCGAGAGCAGGCGCGAGTGAAGTTAACAGAGGGGAAAGGCTTTCCGTCAGCCCCTGCCCCAGACCAATAAAGAATGCCTTGATTGGCTGCCAGTACTTGATGACCAGGATGGCGGCAGCCGCAATGCCGGCAAGAGCAGCAAGTAACCAACCCACAGGGGTGGCTAGAATAGCGGCGCCGAGCATCTTCAGCGCGCCGAGCACGGCGGGCAGCGCGGTTTTCGATAGCCAGGTGAAGGCGGTGGCCAGGCCCATGCTCTTGATGCCCAGCAGGGTGAGGCCGTATCTCACCAGCGCGATGGGGCCGAGGATGCTGGCGAGCATCATGGTAAGGGCGCCGCCGACGGTGGTGATGATGATCAGCGCGCCCGCCACCGTAGCGATGGTGCCGGCCAGCTCGGGGTTGGCCTTGATCCAGTCGGCGGTTCCGCGCAGCACGCTGGTGATGCCCTGGGTGAGCTGGCGGAGCGGCCCGTCGTTGGTGTCGGTGATGGTGATACCAACCTCTTCCCAGGCGCTGCGCAGGTTCTTGAGATCGCCGCCGATGTTGTCGGCCCTGGTAGCGGCCATACGAGCATTTTCGCCAAAATTGTCACCAAGTGTCTGAATAAGCTCATCAAGCTTTCCGTCACTCATGGCATTAACCAGCTCGGCCATGCCGGAGCCGGCTTCGGCGCCGAAAATGTTTTGTAATATCGACTTTCTCTCGACGTTGCCTAGGTCGGCAGTAGCCGCATTAATATCGCGCAGGATCTCGGGGAGGGCGCGCATGTTGCCGTTGGCATCGGCTACCTCGAGACCGATGCTGGCGATAGCGGCCGCGCCCTTCTTGGCGGGATTGGTGAGGCGGTTCAACATAGCACGCATGGTGGTGCCGGCCTGACTTCCCTGGATGCCAATATTGCCAAGCATGCCGGCCATCGCCACGGCCTGTTCCATGGTGAGGTCGAGATCCTCGGCACCGCCGAGGTATTTCATGGTGTTGCCGAGCATTTCGAGATCGACGTTTGCTCGTGTCGCTGTGCCAGAAAGAATGTCCGCCACCCTGGCCATGGCGCCTTCGGCTTCCATGTCGATCTTGAAGTTGCCGGCAATGTTGGATGCGATATCGGCCGTGGTGGCCAGCTCGGTGTTGTTGGCAAGGGCCAAGTCGAGCACGTCGCGCATTGAGGCACGCACTGCCTCTCCTGACAAACCAGCCTGCAATAAAAACTCCTGCCCGGCGCCGACTTCGGTGGCACTGAATGCGGTGCTGCCGCCCAGCTCTCGGGACTGGGCGCGCAGGGCCAGGTATCGCTCGTCATCGGCGCTGAAGCGACCTTTAGCCTGTACCGCACTCATCTGCTCGGCCCAGCTGACGCCGGGAGCCAGCAGGCGGCTTGCCATGTAGCCCTTGGCGATACCCCCGCCCATCATTCCCGCACCGGCGCCGGCCATGCGGCCGATCCCTCCCATGGCCCGCTGGTGGCGTTCGCGGGCCTCGGTGAGGCGGCGTTGCTGGGCGGCGACCCGGTTAAGGCGCTGCTGCTGCTGTTCTAGGGTGGCGTTGAGCTGGCTTTCCTGCTGGCGTAGCTGCCGCGCACTTCGCCCGAGGTTGTCAGTGCTGATGCCGGCGTTATCGAGCCTTTGGCGCAGTGCGGCCAGGCGCTCGGTGTTGGTGGCATGGGTACGGGTGAGCTGCTTTACCTGCTCGTCGGCGTGCCGGGTGCGGTCGCGGTACTGGCGAATGGCACGGCTCGATTGATCGAACGCGCGTTGCTGGCCTTCGAGCCGGACTCGGGCTCGATCCAGCTCGACGGTGAGCTGAGCATTGGGCTGACGAGCAGCGGCAACGGCGCGAGCCAGGCGGTCGTATTCACGCCGGGCCGTGGTTAGCCCGGACCTGATGCCAACATGGGCGTTGCGCTGTTGCTCGAGGGCTTGGTTGTACTGGTGTTGTCGTGAGCGAGCGTCGCGAATGGCACGGACATTTTCACGAAGCGCGATGTTGGTGCGGCGGTAGCCAGAAACGTCTTTCTGCTGCTGGTTGATCTGGCTGAGCTGGTCTTTCGCCGCTCGCAGGGCTTGGGCGGTTTGGCCGCTGCCGCGTTGGATTTGCTTGAGTGGCCGCGTGACCCGGTCGACAGCGTTGAGGATGACTTGCAGCCGTAGATTCCGGGACATCGGCGGTTCCTATCGTTTGCGGCGGCGGCCGTTGGGTGGCTTGTGCCCTTCGTGCCGGATGCGGGCGCGTTCTCGCCAATCGGCCAGCTCGCCCAGCTCCATGGGGGCCATCTGCTCGGGCCCCCAGTGGAAGACGGTGGCGATATCGGCCATGGCGTCGTCTACGCTTGCGGGGAGTCCATTTCCGCCCGGTACTTCTTCGCGACCAAAAAATTGGCCACCTCTGAGCCGAGCTGGACCAGATCGGCCGGGTCCATGTTGCGGATCTCTGCCTCGGTGAGGGCCGGCTCTGTGATGCGGGGCAGCACCTTTGTCAGCGCCTGGACGTCCATCTGCATGACGTCAACGAGGGTGACGCCACGCAGGGCACCGGAAAGGGGCTTGCGAACGGTGACATGGGTAACGGTCTGGCTGCCGCGCGTGAGCGGGGTATCCAGCTCGACGGTTTCGGTCGGAATGCCGGGGGCGGTGGCCGGTGCCGGGGTGGCGGCGGCGGTGGCTTCGGCGGTGTTGGTTTCCTGGGTCTTCTGGGTCACGTTGATGCTCTCCTGATGTCATTTCCCGCCCCGGGCGGGGCGGGCATTGCTGATGCCTGGGTTACAGGCCGAGGGCGCGGCGGCGCTCGGCGAGGCGGTCGGTGCCGTTCACGCGGAAGACGTAGCCGGGCTGATCGATCTCGATCTTTTCCTGACCGTCAATGGTGAGCTTGTAGTAGGTGCAGGTGGTGGTAACGCTCTGCTGGTTGGCGTCGCCCTTGGTGGCGTCGCCCATGCCGATGGTCTTGTGACGGCCGCGCACGACGATCTCGACGGGCACGACAAGGCCGTCCTCGTCGGATTCGTAGCTGCCGCTGAAACGCAGCATGGTGACGTCGTGGATGGGGGAGCCGAAGGAATCGAAGATCTCGGGCAGCAGGCCGCCGGGGGTCCATTCGAACTCGATCAGCTCGTTACCCATGTCGACTTCAACGGGGCCATCCATGCCGCCGCCTTGGTACTCGACCATGCGGCGGGTGAGTTCGGGCAGGGTGAGTGACGGAATCTGGCCCTGCCAGTTGTTGCCGTCGCCGAACAAGTTGAAGTCTTTCAAGATGCGGGGGAGTGCCATGTGTCTTTCTCCTTGCGGTTCCCGATGCCGAACCGGCTATCAGGCGGCGGCGACGCGGTCGGCGAAGTCGATCAGGTAGCGGTCGGTGATGCGCTGCTGCAGGCGCAGGTTTTCCAACGGCGGTACCGGGGTGTAGTCGTAGTCGATGTAGAGCTTGCCGCTCTTGAGCACTTCGGGGCTGTTGATCTCGCCGTTAAACCAGGCTTCGCCGCCCAGCAGACGGCCGCGGCGGGTGACTTCGCGGAACTTGGCGTTGATGCCTTCGATGATGTCGCGAGCCAGGCTGGGGTTCATGGGGCCGTCGATGGTCCACATGTGGGCCTCGGCCATGGTGTCGGCGAGCACGTGGGCGGTGCGGGTGTAGTTCTCGAAGGCGAAGAGCGGGTCGGCGCTACAGGTGCGCGAGCCCCAGAAGCGGTAGCCGGAGCTATTGATCAGTGTGGTGACGTCGGCGGCATTCAACACGCCGGCGTCGGTGTTCGGATCCTGCAAATCCCAGAAGACGTCTTTGCTGATGCCGGTGACGCCGCCCACCGGGACGTTGGAGAGCGTCTTGTGCCAGCCTGTCTCATGATCGATACGGGCGCGCAGGCCGAGGGCGCGAGCGATGGCGGAGAGGTTACGAGTGCTGTTGGTGGCGGTGTCCCAGCCGGTGAAATCCGGCCAGATGACCATTGCTTCGCGGTCGCCGAAATTTTCGCGGTACATGATGGTTTCTTCGACCGTCTCACAGCCGAAGGCAGAGAGGTAGGCGAAGCCGCGCACCTTCTTGGCCAGGGCGATGAGCGAAGCGCCGACATCTTCATCGTCGAGTTCGGGCACGCCGAGGATGCGCGGGGCGAAGCCGAACTTCTGTTTGCCGTTGAGCAGGGCTTGAATGCCGGTTTTCTGGCCGTTGGACTCGACGCCGCCGATGATGTTGGACTTGGTTTCCGCCTCGGTCTCGCCTTCAGCGACGCGCACGACCTGAATGAGCGGCTTGGTCTGGTCGAGGATGGCGGCGAGGGAGCGGGCAAGGGTGCCGGTATCGCCGGCCTTGCCGAGGGCGGCGTAGGCGTCGGTAACCAGGACGTTCTTGTTGAGCGGGAAGAGTTCGGGGTCGGCGTCGTCGCCGGTAACCACCATGCCGATAACAGCGGTGGAAACTTCCCTGATCGGGCGGGTGCCTTCGTTGATCTCGTCAACCAGGACGCCGTGATGATAATCGGGCATTGGGGGCTCCTGCTGGGCATGGGGCTAGGGTGAGCGTTTGTGGAGACATGCTTGCCCAGGCGGCGGAGCGGTTGCGAGCGGCGGCGGTTGTAGATCGCGGATTTACAACGGGTGGTGGTTAGGGCGGGAAATGAAAAGCCCGCCGGGCGGCGGGCTGGTGATGGTCGGCGAGGCGCTACCAGGTGATGGCTTCGATGGCCCGACGCTTCTCGTCGTCGTCGAGATCCTCGCTGACCTCAATGGCATCGATCTGGTCGCGCAGGGCCTGGCGGCGGCCGATCACGACGCCAGCAGCAGCCTGATAGGCGTCAGCCTTGGCGATGATGCGGCTGATGAGCTCCTCGAGGGAGAGCCCACGAGCATCGGCAATGGCCTGGATCAGCGGGCCGCCACCGTCGCGAGCTTCGCGTTCCTGACGTTCCCAGCTCAGTTGCTCGTAGTCGGGGTAGTCGCTGCGCACCTGGTCGAGTGCAGCGACTGAGGCGGCGTCGATCTCGGCGCGCTGGCGAGTGGAAAATTCCTCCAGGGACTCAGC
>ERZ869909.1169-NODE-1169-length-22402-cov-4.206719_pt1 | contig 22402 bp, 16 predicted proteins | sample MGYA00520892_ERZ869909 | MGnify/ENA primary metagenome ERZ869909 (study PRJEB32215, sample SAMEA104723947) | bioreactor metagenome | biome: bioreactor; feature: anaerobic bioreactor; material: water | place: China | collected 2015-03-12 ... | reverse complement strand
TGGGCGGGCGTCGCGACCGACCTCGTCGATCCCGAGGCGACCGGCTTCGCTCGGCTGGGCGAACTGCTGGCCAACGGCGGGCTCGCGCTCGCGGGGGTCGGGGCCCTCATCGCCTTCGGTAAGTTCGTCCTCCCCTTCATCCTGCGCGAGGCGGCTCGCGTCGGCTCCACCGAGATCCTCACCATTCTCTCCGTCGCCTTCGCCATCGGCGCTGCCGGGCTGACCTCCCTGCTCGGCCTCTCGCTCGAACTCGGCGCGTTCCTCGGCGGCTTCCTCCTCTCATCCACACCGTTCCGCCACCATCTCTCGGGGCAGATCGGAACCATCCGCGACCTCTTCCTCGCGGTCTTCTTCACAGCGCTCGGGCTGAGCATCTCCTTCGCGGACATCGCCGCGAACCTCCCGCTCGTGATCTTCGGAACCCTCGGGCTCGTCCTCCTCAAGGGCCTCGCGATCGCGCTCTCGTGCTGGTTCTCCGGAACGACCGTCGGCAGCGCCCTGAAGGTCGGCCTGTCGCTCGCGCAGGCCAGCGAGTTCGGGCTCGTCATCCTCACCGTCGCAGGACCGACTGGGGTCGGCATCCTCGATTCCGTCGTCCTCGGCAAGGCCACAGCCATCGTGGCCCTCACGCTGCTCTTCACGCCGTTCCTGATGAGTCTGGCCGACCTCATCAATGATCGTTTCAACCTCACTCAGACCGCACCGTGGATCAAGAAGGCGACGCTCGTTGACGCCGACGAACGGGCCGACTTCATCGAGAAGCACGACGACATTCTGCGCCGTCACATCATCGTCGCCGGCTTCGGCGTCATCGGTCGCGCCGTGGTCGACCGGCTCGCGCACACCGACACCACCATCACCATCATCGAGATGAACCTCCAGACCGTGCGCACACAGACCCGCCACGGCAAATCCATTCTCTACGGCGATGTCTCGGACCCCGAAGTCCTCGAATCGGCGGGCATCCACGACGCCGACGCCCTCATCCTCGCCATCCCCGACGAAGAGGCCGTGCTCCGCGCCTGTCGCACCGCCAAGCACCTCAACCCGGATGTCTACATCGTCGCGAGAACCAACTTCCTCAGCCGCGCGATGATCGCCATCTCCCTCGGAGCCAACGAAACCGTCGTCGAAGAAATGGCCACCGCCGAAGCCATGGACCGGCTCATCCAGCGTGTGCTCGAACGCCACGAGGCCGAGGACAACAGCAGACGCGAGTCCGCGCAACGGGCCAGGCATGCACAGGAATCTCGCTCCGAATCTCCCTCGGACGCCTCGCAAGACGGCGCTGAAGACCCGAAGCAGGAATCACGCAACGAAGACTGATCCGGCAACGCCTCGTCAGGCCAACCCCTTCGCGCCCAACCACCGCTCGGCATCGAGCGCCGCCTGACACCCCATGCCCGCGGCGGTCACCGCCTGACGATACTCCGCATCCGCCACATCGCCCGCCGCAAACACACCGTCGATGTTCGTTGCGCTGTGGCGCGAGTTCAGACGGATGTACCCCTTGTCGTCCATCTCGATTCCGCTGTCCTTGATGAACTTCGTGGCGGGGGTGTGCCCGATCGCGACGAACAAGCCGTTCACTTCCAGAGTGCTTTCCTCGCCCGTCTTCGTGTCCTTCAGGCGAACACCCGCGATGAGGTCATCCCCCAGGACATCGACCACGACCTTGTTCCACAGCACCTCGACATTGTCCTTGGCCAGCAGGCGCTCCTGCATGGTCTTGCTCGCGCGGAACTCATCGCGCCGGTGAATCACATACACCTTGGATGCGTACTTCGTGAGGTAGTTGGCCTCCTCCATCGCCGTGTCGCCGCCGCCCACCACCGCCATCGGTTTGTTCCGGAACATCGGCAGCGCACCGTCGCACACGGCGCACGCCGAGACGCCGCCGCCCGAGCGAGCCAGCCGCATCTCGCTCTCCAGCCCGAGCCAGTTCGCCACCGCCCCCGTCGCCAGAATCACCGCGTGCGCCCGGATCTTCTTGCCCTCCGATGTCTCGAGTGTGAAGGGATGCTCCGAGAAATCACACGAGACGATGTCCTGTTCGACCATCTTCGTGCCGAACCGCTCCGCCTGCTTGCGGAACATATCCATCATCTCTGGGCCGCTCACGCCATCGGGAAATCCGGGGTAGTTCTCGACATCCGTCGTCAGCATGAGCTGGCCGCCCGGAAGCACCGGCCCGGGATCGTTCTTTGCAACGCCGACGAAGCACACCGGATCGAGACTCGCGCGCGATGCGTAGATCGCCGCGGTGTAGCCGGCGGGCCCCGACCCAATGATCACCAGCTTGTGGACTTCGCCGTTCGATGACCCATTTGATGACATAGCCGCTCCTTGTTTCGATCACGAAGAACCATCCGGAATCCCGGACTATTCCCCACGGAAGACTCCGACCCCGGCTCACTGATTCGCACGCCGGAGCGCTGAAATCGGCGGCCAGATCAGGATGTCATCCCCGCCCGCGCCGACCACAGCCGCGAGGTCATTCCTGCGATTCGGACCGAGCGAGTACAGCAGGAACTGTGAGTCGTCGACCATGGCGATGAAGAATGCCCGCTCACCCATCCCGCCCATCGCAAGGTCGCCGCTGAATACGGAAACAAGCAGTCCCTGAAAGGGCTCGATGTAGCGATCCTGCAGAACCACTTCGAGCATCGCCCTGTTGAGTGACCGGGCATCCGACGCATTCAAGGTCTCACCCGAACGAACACGGTCAAGCGTTCTGCGCACTGTCGAATTCCCCGCGAGTTCACCCGTCAGATCCGGAAGCAATCGGTCAACGACTGAAAAATCGAATCCGACGCTTGCGGCAACCCCCTGCAAATCCGGATCACTGCTGAGCACCGAAGCCAGCATCCTGCCTTGCTCCCGTGCAGCATCAGGACTGCTCCATGCAAGCGCCAGCATCGACATCTGCTGGTTCATCATCTGCAGCTCGTCAGCGCTGATCTCGGCTCGCTCCGCCTCACCCAGAAGCCATCTTCGGAGCACATCGAGACGCACCCTCCCGGTCTCCTCGTCGATCAGATCCGCTGGCGGCTCGCTCATCTCGCCCCCGGGCAAACTCCCCCCGAAAACTTCAAGGAACATACCGAATCCGCCCGCGCCGCCCGCCCCCGCTGCCCCCGGCGGCGCCGACATGCTCATCCCCGCACCCGCCGGGGCATCGTCCGGAACAGCAACCGGCGCCTGCATCCCGTCATCCTCGAACAGATTCACGCGCACCGCGTACGGGCGCGGCAACTCGCGGGGGCCGAAAGTCTGGTCACGGATCGGCACGAAGTACCCGAAGTCCTCCTGCCGACGAAGCCGCTCGTTCCACGCATACGGATCCAACGCCAAACGAGGCACATACCGCGGCTGGATCGCCGCGAGCACCGGCGGGAACGCACGGTTGTCCAGACGAAACGCAACGACGCCAAGCGCGTTGTATGTCCCGCGAAGCTCCGTCACCGTGTCGAAACGGATCTGCGACAGAAAACGGTACAGATCCATCTCCGCATCGATGCCGCCGAAACGACGGACCACACTGAACCTCGTCGGATCGGTCTGCGCGAACTCCGTGACCCGGCGCAGCGTCGGCTCATTCCAGTTCTGATTGTTCCAGCGAACCTCGAAATCCCCCCACACCGCCTGGATCCGGTCGCGCGTCTCGAACCAGCCCTCGTGCTGCGATGCCAGCCGCTCGTACCACGCGTACTCGGAGAAGGTCCGCAAGGGCAGCGTGTTCGATGCGGACTTCGCCAGAAGCTCCGCCAACGCCCCGACACGAACCTCGCCCCGCTCCTCAAACCCGCGGCTCATCGCCTGCTCCGCAGCGATCCGCTCGAACACCGGAAACGAGATGCGATTGAGCGTCATCGCCCGATCGTCCAATTCGGGAATCGACTCCTTTAAAATCGTCGAAGTAAACGCACCCTGGTGCGAGTACACAACATCCCGCACGCGCTCCAACGCAACACGCATCAGCACGAATGCGAACTGCTTCTCGGTCGCGCTCGGACGATCGGCAAGAACCCGGCCCAGCCGAAGCAGATCGATCAAGACATCCAGCGATGCTTCCCCGTTCCCCTCGCGCGCAAGACGAAACGAGTCGACAAGTGCGAGCCGAAGCAGCCACTCCATCCGATCCAGATAATCGAAGGAAACCGTGCCCAACTCGCCGCCGCGGCCGATCGAATTCACCAGCCCCGCGCGCCGCCACTCCTCCGGCGCACTCTTCGCGCTGTCGTACGCGATCCCGAGCACGAAACGCTGATCGGGATTTCCGACCTCCGCGAGCGCCTTGATCACCGCCTGCTGCGGATCCCGCATCGCCCAGCGCTCCAGTTCACGCCAGCGGGGATCCGTCTCGCGCAGGATCACCATCTCCTCGACGCTCAATGACAGCGAGGGCGGCTCGTCCATCGCCGCCAAGGCGGGGAACAGCACATCCTCCAACGCCTTCGTCCCCGGCGTCACCGCCGCGGCACGATTCGCCTCCTCCAGATACCGATCCCCCAGTGCGCCCGGAGCAACGCTCAGAACGCACAGCACCGACACCCAAACGCTCACGAAGACCCGAACCGGCCCTTGCATCATCATCACTCCGATTCCATCTCTGGCTTCTTTGCACCCGGACCGTGCCGAACACTTGCCGAGCAGTCGAGTGATCGATTCTACCGCCCCCTCGCTCCCCCGCCGACCCCCGCATAAAGACGCGATTCCACGCCCCCACCGTCTACAATCGCCCGATGAGCCAGCAGCGCCGACTCTACTTCGACAACGCCGCCACCTCGTTCCCGAAGCCGGCGCGCGTCCTCACCGCCATGCAGGAGTACGCCAGCTCGCTCGGCGCCTCCCCGGGACGCGGCGCCTATCGCGAGGCCCGCGAGGCCGGTGAGCGCCTCCACACCTGCCGCGTCCGCCTCGCCACACTCCTCAATGCTCCGTCTCCATACCACATCATCTTCACCCTCAACACCACCGACGCCCTCAATCTCGCCATCCACGGCCTGTTCCGCCCGAATCAGCCCAACCACGCCATCACCACCCGGATGGACCACAACTCCGTCCTCCGGCCCCTCAACCGCCTCCGATCCGAGGCACTCCTCGAGCAGACCCGCGTCCCCGTCGATCCCGACACCGGCATCGTCGATCCCGAGGACATCCGTCGAGCCATCCGACCCGACACGCGCTTCGTCGCGGTCGTCCACGCTAGCAATGTCTCCGGATCCATCCAGCCCATCGCCGAGATCGGGGCCATCTGCCGCGAAATGGCGGTGCCCCTGATCGTCGATGCCGCCCAATCCGTCGGGCACATCCCCGTCGATGTCCAGGCCATGAACATCGATCTGCTGGCCATCCCCGGGCACAAGGGGCTCCTCGGCCCGCTCGGCACCGGAGCGCTGGTCATCCGCCCCGGCCTCGAACGCTCCCTCCGCACCCTCCGCGAGGGCGGCACCGGCTCGCTCTCCGAGCACGACATCCAGCCCGACACACTCCCCGACAAGTACGAGCCCGGCTCCCACAACGCCATTGGCATCATCGGCCTCTCTGCGGGCGTCGCATGGCTGCTCGAACGCTCCATCGAGGCCATCGCCGCCCACGAGCAGGAGCTGATCGAGCAGTTCCTCCGTGGCATCCACTCCAACTCCGCCCTCAACGACCCCGAGGCGCTCCTCCCGGGACTCCGCCTCCTCGGGCCTCGCTCCATCGCCCAGCGAACCGGCGTCTTCAGCGTCACCGTCGATGGGCTTCCACCCGCCCGACTCGCCCAACTCCTCGAGGACCGCTACGCCATCCTCACCCGCGCCGGACTCCACTGCGCTCCCCTGGCCCATGAGACCTTCCGCACCAGCCCCGAGCACACCGGCTCGGCGGAGACTGCGGGGGCGACCCGCTTCTCGCTCGGCCCCTTCCTCACACCTCAGGATGTCCGCTACGCCACCGATGCGCTCGCCGAGATCTGCGAGCAGCACGCCCGCTCCCCATTTACCGCCGCCTCCAACTGATCGAGCCCCGCGAACACACCGGCTCGCATGTTCAGCAAGACCCTCACCACCGCGGACGACCGGCGCAACATCGTCCCGCTGATCAGTCCGCGGATGCTCACGGAACGGAGCAGCCCCGACCTCTCGGCACGCCGGACTCTTCAGCGTCGGCTCAACGCTTTTCTCTTCGTGCGCGCGCGCCGGCTGACACTCCTCAATTCGCCGCTCTTCATCATCAACGCCTTCCCCATCATCACGCTCGTCCTCGTTTCGATCATCTTCTTCGGACTGCTCCCCTGCATCGGGTGGATCGGGATCATGGTCGCCGTGCCGACCGCGCTGCGGTGGTATCTGCGCGATGCCGGACCATCGCGGTGGGCACGCCAGCTCGCCTCGTCCTGCATCGCCGAGGCCATCTGCCCATCGTGCGCCTACCCGCTCGACGGCATCCCCGAGGACGACGACGCCTGCCTGACCTGCCCGGAGTGCAACGCCGCGTGGCTCGCCTCGCGCATCGTCGCGCCCGCGCGCAATCCCGACCGCCCACGCCTGCCGGAGTTATCCTCCCCGCTGCGCTGCGCGACACGATTCATCCCGATTCCCGCGCGCCGTCTCGATCCGGACGATTCCGGGCGCATCGTGCCGCTGGTTGATGCCCAACTCCGCGACCTTCCCCGGAAGAATCTCCCCACGAATGATCTTTTCCCAGAGCAGCGGATGCGCATCGTCCGTTCGATCCTCGAAAAGCACCGCGTGCGCCGACTGCTCGGCGCTCTTGCGATCATCGCCTGCATCGGCGCACTCTGGTTGACCCTCATCGTAGCGCAGACGATCAACCCGGATGCCGTCTCGCGCTCCGCACCGCTCGTCGTCATCTTCGGACTGCTGCTCACCATCGCCGCGGTCTGGGCGATGCTGGCCATCATGTTCGGCGCTCTGCTCATACCCCGACGCGCTGTCATCCCGGCCATGCTCGCGGAGCAGCGCTGCCCCACCTGCGCCGTAGCGCTCACGCAGCCACCCGACGACACAAACCTCACCACCTGCCCGGCCTGCGCAGCGCTCTGGAACATCCAGCCGCCCGGCCGCTAAGCCAACCCGTACTCTGCCCATCGACGCTCCACCAGCGCCCGCGTCTCCTCATCCACACGCAGGATTGGCGGCCAGTCCCGGACCGGCTCCCCGTTCGCCTCATCGCCCGCCATCTTCGGCGTCCCGTCGAAGAACGCCCGCCCGGCGCCATCCGGATCCACGAACATGTCGCGCCCCGCATCGCTGTGCGCACACCACCGGAACAATGCGTTGTCCACATCCGAGAGGTCCGCATCCTCGCCCAGCGCGATCACGAACCGCGCCGGGACCTCGCCCCCCATCCCGCGGATCGCCTCCAGCACGCGCCTCCCATCGCCACCCCGCTCCTTGCGCACCTTCACCAGCAGCCACAGGCGCCCAAGCGCCTCCGGCATCACCGCATCGACGACACCCTCGATCCCTTTGATGCGCTCGACGCACGCCGCGCTCTCATCAGCGCTCACCACCCTCGACACATCCTCACCGATCTCCATCCCCGAGTGCTCCTCCCCCGCCCACTTGGGTGTGCAGTCGAAGCCGATCTTCGTCCCGCTCCCCAGGCGCGGTGCGGCATGATCCAGAATGTCCAGCGGCCCCCGCACCCGCTCCACATCACGCGCCGGATGACAGCGCCCCGTCGCCTCCATCACCGCGCGCAGATCGTGCACATCCACGCCCTCATCCACCACAAACAGCGTCTTCGTCCACGACATCTGCCCCGCGCCCCACACCGCGTGCATCACCCGACGCGCCTGCAACGGGTACTGCTTGCGGATCTTCAGGAACGCGCAGTTGTGGAACGCGCCGAACATCGGGAGGTCGTAGTCCTCGATGTCGTGGATCAGCGTCTTCAGCAGCGGCAGCATGATCCGCTCCGTCGCCTTCCCCAGAAAGTAATCCTCCTGCGGCGGGAGGCCCACGATCGTCGTCGGATAGATCGGATCGCGCCGATGCGTCACCGCCGTCACACGCAGAATCGGATACCGATCCGGCAGCGAGTAGAACCCCGTGTGATCGCCGAACGGCCCCTCAAACACACCTCCCGGCCCCAGAGCACCATCAACCTTCGGATCCCAGCCGATGCCGCCCGCCTCCTCCGAGACATACCCCTCGATCACGATCTCCGCGTTCGCCGGCACCCACAGCGGCACCGTCTTCGCGCGGCACAGCGGAATCCCGCCCTTGTTCAAGTACCCCGCCATCAGCAATTCGCTGATCCCCGGCGGTAGCGGACAGGTCGCCGCGTAGGGCAGGACGCTCTCGCCGCCCAGCACGATCGCCACGGGCATCGGCTCGCCTCGCTTCTTCCACGATCGCCAGTGCGCAGCGCCGTCGTGATGCACGTGCCAGTGCATCGCCATCCGATCCCGTCCCAGCACCTGCACGCGGTACATCCCGATGTTGTGGCTCTTGGGCTTGGGATTCCCCACATCATCCGCGTGGATCGTGTGGATGCCCGCGAGCGTCACATACCGCCCGCGTATGTTCTCGTCCGTGGTATCCACCCCGGGTATCCCCTCGTTGACATCGGTGGGGTACCCGAGTGCCGCGAAGTCTCCATCGTGCTCCCAGCAGCGGATGATCGGCAGACGGCGCACATCCAATGCTCCCTCCCGGTGCACCACCTCCTGACACACCCCGCTCCCCTTCAGCCGCTTCGGCCCGATCTTCAGAATCGGCGCAAACTGCTTCGCCTTCGCGATCGCCTCGCCCAGACTCCGCGGCGGCTCCGGCTTCACCAGTTCGCCGATCTTCGCCCCCACCGCATCGAACCCTCCCGGCGTGTGCCCTGGCGCAACACCTGCGCCCCCCTCATGACACCCCAGCGCCATCTCCATCCTCCGGTACGAACCGAAGGCGTTGATCAGCACGGGGATATCGCTCCCCTCGACATGCTCGAACAGCAGCGCCCGACCACCCCGGTCCCAGAAACGGGGATCGTTCCGCTTCGCAGAAACACTGGGAAACCCCGGCGCGGCACCCTTGCTCTCGCGATCCGCGATCGCCCCGATCTCCAGCAGCGGGCTGACTTTCGCAGCAATACGCCGTAATTCCCCCGCCCTCTCCAGCGCCTCGACGAAATCACGCACAGATCTGTACATGCCTCATGGTACCTTCCCCGAGGTCTCACAATCTCGTGGATCGTGCAACCCCGAACGCCCTCTCCCCAACAACACTCCGGAGGAGAATCCCCAACATGATCCAGAGCGCCCCTCACAGCGATCTTGCCATCGACATCCGCAGCGTCGACAAACGCTACAAAGGCAAGGTCCACGCACTCCGCGGCATCGACCTCACCGTCGGGCGTTCGGAGGTCTTCGGACTCCTCGGCCCCAACGGCGCGGGGAAATCCACGCTCGTCAAGATCCTCACCACCATCGTCCGCCCGACGCACTGCGAGGGTCGCGTCCTCGGCAGGCCCGTCGGACACAAGCCCACGCTCCGCACCGTCGGCTATCTCCCCGAGCACGCACGCTTCCCCGACTACCTCACCGGCAGGCAGATCCTCGACTCCGCCGCGGCCATGACCGGCGTCTCAAGATCCGATGCACGCAAACGCATCCCCCAGCTCCTCGACATCGTCGGCATGACCGACTGGGCGAAGAAGAAGGTCACCACCTACTCCAAGGGCATGAAGCAGCGCATCGGCATCGCGCAGGCGCTCATCAACGACCCCGAGCTCGTCTTCCTCGACGAGCCGACCGACGGCGTCGACCCCGTCGGAAGACGCGACATCCGTGCCATCGTCCAGCGACTCCGCGATGAAGGGAAAACCGTCTTCCTCAACTCCCACCTCCTCTCCGAACTCGAGATGGTCTGCGACCGCGTCGCCATCCTCGTGCAGGGGCGCGTCGTCTCGCAGGGCACGATCGACGAACTCACACGCGATCAGGGCTACATCGAGATCGAGCTCCAAGCCATCGACGACGACCACCCGCACCCGCGCATGCTGGTCGAGTCCTCTGCTCTCCTGCTCGCTTCCGAGACCACACCGACAGGCGAATCCACGAGCATCGTCGCCAGCCGCGTACGCACCGAGTTCATCCTTCCCTCCGGCGAGCCTGTCGAGATCAACAAGAACCGCATCCGCATCCACACCGAAGAGCCCGGCTCCATCCAGCCGCTGCTCGATGCGCTCCGTGCCCGAAACTGCATCATCCGTTCTCTCCGCCCGCATCGACCGTCCCTCGAAGACCTCTTCATGAAGGCCGTGACCGACCCAACCACCGGCAAGGAACTCTCGCCCGGCGCCGGATCCGACAAGCCCGCTCGCAAAGGAGCCGCCCAATGATCCTCCGCCAGACCGCCGCCATCTTCACCGACGCCTACCGCGAGTTGAACGCCAAGAAGCTCTTCTGGATCACGCTGTTCTTCTCGATCCTCATCGTCGCCGCGTACGCATGCTTCGGCATCGATGCGCGGGGCGTTCACTTTCTGTGGATGACCCTGCCCGGCACGGAGCAATACGCAGCAAACATCAGCCCCGCGACATTCTTCAAGTTCTGGATGTACGCCGTGGGCATCGGCATCTGGCTCACATGGGTGGCGACGATCCTTGCGCTCGTCTCGACCGCGGGCATCTTTCCCGATCTCCTCGCCAGCGGGTCGATCGATCTGTACCTCTCCAAGCCGATCTCACGCCTCCGCCTCTTCCTGACCAAGTTCCTCACAGGCCTCCTCTTCGTCGCGGTGCAGGTCGGCGTCTTCATCATGGGGTGCATCCTCGTGATCGGCATCCGCGGCGGATCGTGGGAATGGTCGCTGCTGCTCGCCATCCCGATCGTCCTCGCCTTCTTCTCCTACCTCTACGCCATCTGCACGCTCTTCGGCATCCTGACGCGCTCCACCATCACAGCACTGCTGCTCACCCTCGTGGCGTGGATGTGTTTCTTCGGGCTCAACTCCACTGACAACATTCTGCTCGCGGTGCGCTCGGATGCCGGCTTCAACCTCGAACGGGCACAGCTCAGCGCATCGCAGAACCGGGAAAGAATCGAGATTCTTCAGGCACGCATCGACAACAACACCGCGGGCGAACGAACGGAGTCACAGCTCGACATGGCGAAACGCAACCTCGAAAGCGCCGTCGCCAACATCGAGCGTCACCAGAGAACACTCGACGGCGTCGAACCGTGGTACCGACGCGTCTTCGTCGCCAAGTCATTCTTCCCGAAAACAAGCGAGACGGTCGCGCTTCTCGGTCGCTACACCCTCGACATGGACGAACTCAAGGCGCTGATGCCCCCTGACCAGCGCAACGATGTGGAGATCAACATCGAGGAACTTGGCTACGCACGCCCCGGCGAGGCCACGGAAGCGGCCCAGGTGATGCCGCCGAACATCCGCACCGAACTCGAACTCAGATCACGATCCATCGCCTGGGTGCTCGGCACATCGTTCGGCTTCACCGGCTTCATCCTTGCAATCGCAGCGTTCATCTTCTCGCGTCGAGACTACTGATCCGGCCGGTCACTCCGGCAGCGCGGCCGGGGGCTCCTCGCTGAGCGGGGGATCGCCCCGCAAACGACGCACCAGGTCCGCCACGATCCGCGGATCGCGATGCACATCCGCGTGCGACCACTCGAACGGACGATTCTGCACCCACCACAGCCGCCCGCCCGGCGGCACCGAGTTCGCCGGACCGACCGTCACATCACCCAGACGCACATACCCGTAGATCTCGTACGAGTCGTCGTAGCCCTCGTCGAGCGCCGCCAGAAAATCCGAGCCGCGGCGCATCGCCCGGACCGTTGCATCAGCCGTCGGCCACGACGCACGAATCGCCCCTCGGTGCGGCGTCGCGATCGTGTACAGATTGCGGATCCGCAACCGCTTCCCGTCATCCGCGCACTCCAGCGCGCAGTACCGCGCGACCAGTCCGCCCATCGAGATCCCGATGACATCCACCTCAACCGTCCACTCATCATCATCACTCGGATACGCACGCTCCACGGCATCGATCACCCGCGCACGCTTGGACTCCCACCGCGACACGGAGAAATACGGTGGCGCGAGCACGCCCTCACGCTCCGGCGTGTACCGGCGCAGCTCCCGCTGCAGCCACGCAATCCCGAAGCCGAAATCCATCCATCCCGAGAGCACCACCACCGGGCGCTCGAACTCCACGCGCTCCTCGCGCATCTCCCGCAGCAAGCCCTGCGCCTCCGCCACGGTCACCGAGAAACTCGGATTCATCGGCCGATCCGCGCTGCAACCCCCCGACACCACACCCGCTGCAACCAACACCACCAGCCACAACCCCGCAGACAATCCCCGACTCATCATCCCGACCCTCCCTAATCCTTCAGCGGCGCGCCGTTCGCACACAGCACCGGATCCTGGCCCGTCAGCCGCGCCGCGATGTCGTCCAGAATCCTCCGATCCATCGTGACGAGCAAGTGACTCATCGTGACCAGCGGCGGATCCAGCCAGATCGGCTCCATGTCCTCCGGCGAAGTCTGCTTCGCGCCGACCCACCAGTCCCGCGTCCGCCCGTAACAGACCATCTCGTATCCGCGCACGCCGCGCTCCCGCTCCGCCGCCGCCAACCGTTCCAGAAACACCGACCCCGCACGCATGTCCCGCGAGGCGCGATCCACGGCCACCAGACCCGCCAGCTTTGCTCCCCTGTGCGGCGACGACAGCGTGAACAACCGCTTCACGCGCAACACATCACCGCCGTACAGCCCCACCGCCGCCGCACGAGCCACCAATCCGCCCATCGAAACCGCCACCACATCCAACTCCTGCCCCACATCGCCCCACTGCTCGCGCACCACGCCCATCACCCGACGCACCGCCCCCTCGAACGAACCCACCGTCGCGAACGAGCAGCACCCGAACCACTCCTCATCCGCACCCGTCATGCTGCTCAGCGTCCGCGCCAGCGACCACGGCATCACCGGCCACGCACGCCAGCCGCTCAGACACAACACCGGACGCTCCAGAACCGTCTTTTCCACGCCATGCTCCATACCGACTCATTCGGATTCCACCCAACACCCTATCAGCCCCACTCCCTCGATCATCCCGCCCCGTCCTCCGATTCGATCGCCCCCCACTCCATCCTCATTGTGACTCCACCGACCACCTCATCGCTCCACGGCGACACGAAGCCGCCCGCACCGAAATTCGCCGTCCCCCTGTGGATCGCAGGATCCGGCGTCCCCTCCGGCAACGCCTCCTCGATCCCCATCGCCCGAAGTTGTCGCCCCAGCGCCAGGTACACGCCCTGAAGCTGGCGATCACCCTTCTCGAAGACCACCCCGGCGTGCTCCGCCGCCAGCCGCAGCATGGATAGAGCCAACTGCTCATCCACTCGCTGCATGGTGGCCGCCGCAACCGCCACCGCGAGCACCTCCTGCTCCGTCGGCGCTTCCAGCTCCTCGAACGCCTGCAGGATGGATCTTCCAAGCTCCGGCACGCGCTGCTTTGTGTCCTCCTCCGCCGACATCAGGGCGACCATGATCTCCATCACGCCGCCCACTACGGGCCCGTACGCATCGCGCGCCTTCTCGCGGCATGCCCGCACCATCCGCTCGCGCATCATCTGATCATCGATCACCAGCAATCCCAGAAACGATGCCCCGACCAGCAGTTCCACATTGTCCGCCTCCTCCGCGATGTTGATCGCTCCGCGCGTCAGCCCCCGGCGCGCCCCGACGCTCGGCTCCACGGCACTGGCGAACAACATGATCCATCCCCGCGACCGCGCATCGAGATGCTCCGAGCGGATCACATCGCGATACAGGGCACGCCCGTACTCCAACTCACCCGCCGCCATCGCGTGCAGGCCAAGCTGCCCGATCACCACCAGCGTCGCCCGCGCCAGACCCGGGCACGCGAACTCCTCCCGCGCCTCGCGCATCACGCGCAGCTCCAGCAGCCGCTCGTCGCTCCACCCCAGCATGTTCAACTGCACCGCCTGGAACACCAGCGACAGGCGCGCCTCGTACAACGCGCAGTGCTCGTCGAACTCAACGCCCGCCAGATCCCACAGCGAGTCGAACGCATCCTCCCACTCGGGGCGGAGCGCCGGCGACTCCCCCACCATCAGCACCACAGCAACCTCCCTCACCTGCGCGGTCGACCACTTGTGCGGCTCGTCGGCCCGGCACACAGCGCACAACACCAGCACACACGCAAGCGTCCACTTCATGACCACTGCCCCCATGACGACCTCCCTTGCTCAGTCGATGACCACTCCGAATCCCCAACGCACTAGTATCCCACACAGACACCAACCACGCAAGCGGAATCGTACTTTTCGGCACGAAATCGCGCGCACAAACATCGTCACTGCGCGCACAGAACCATGTACTGCGCACAAACGCGGTCACTCCGGAACGAGCGATTGTCAACTGGCGGACTGGTTGATTGTGCGAGTTCGGAGCATCAGTCATCCTCATCGGCGGTGCCGATTCGGTTGAACTGGTGGCACACTCACTCGGCGCGTCGGAGAGTGTAGTCGGCAGCCTTCGGTTGTGTCAGTGGCCCCGAACAGGGCATAAGACGGCGGTTGCTGTCACTGGAGATGATCGGCGGCATGTCGCGGATCCGCGTTCCGACGGGACCCGGCGGTGCAGCAGCCATGGCGTGGTCGCCTGTGCGGAAGTCGAACCACTGCCAGCCGAGGAAGACGGGCATCTTCATGGGCTCGCGGTCGTCTGCGAAACTGATGCATGTGTCGTGGTAGACGGTGTACCAAGCTACATCGTCGACGAGCCAGAGACTGCCGATCGTGATACCCGGGAATGGTCTTGGTGCAATCTCGTAGCCCAATCGACGCTCGGTATGAGTGTTGTCCCGCACTGGTGCGATGGTGAGAGCACCGCCTTCGAATGTGCCTGTCACACCTTTGTGGGGTTTGTCAATAGCGATGCGGGATCCCCCAGCAGAGATCTGATACTCGAAGGATTTGTTGAAGATGATGGTGCCGAAATCGAGATTGGTGTTGCGCTGCCAAGGGGTCGATGCGGTGGTCTCAATGTCCAGGGTTTCAAAGTGGTTGCTGAACGGATCACGCTCGCGCTTGTGCTCGATTCTTTCGGGATGCTTCAGATCGAAACGGAGATTCGGACGTCCTGATTCAGGACGGAAATCAACAGCGATGGTGAGTTTGCCCCACGCGGAGGAAGAAAACGAGATGCTTTCGAGGCGCTGCTCCTCGGCGCGGTTGACGAAGCGCGCGGCGTTGGGGGCGGACTCGGTGAGGTGGAGCTGGATGGGGGCGTCCTTCTCTTCCCACGCGACGAGTGAGCTTGAGAAGTGGCGGAGTCGGAGGATGGTCTGGCCGTCCTCGTGGGTGATGGTGAGGATCTCGTACATGCGGGTCGTGGCGTCGGGGGCGACCCAGCGGAACATGCCCATCATGGCGCCGGCGCGGGGTGCGCTCCAGACTTCCTCGACGAAGTCGCCGCGCATGTCGCCCTGCCATGTTCCGACGAGGAAGGCGAAGTCCGCGAGGGGGTCTGGGCCGGGGGCGGCGGGCGGCTCGGCACGGGTGAGGGATGTGATGAGGAGGGTGGCTGCGAGGAGGACGAGGGCGAGGGTGGGTTTCATGGTGGTGGCTCCTGTCACGGCGCCCGTTGAATGACGCCGTCGGCGATGCGGAGTGTGCGGTCGGCACGGGCGGACATGGCGGCATCGTGGGTGACGATGACCATGGTGAGCTGTTGTTCGCGCCGGAGTTCCATGAGTGTGTCGAGGATGGCGTTGCCGGTGGCGGCGTCGAGGTTGCCGGTGGGTTCATCGGCGAGGAGCAGGCGTGGTTGGTTGACGAGTGCTCTTGCGATGGCGACGCGCTGGCGTTCGCCGCCGGAGAGTTCGTTGGAGCGGTGGCGGAGTCGGTGCGAGAGCCCGAAGCGGTCGAGGAGGTCGGCCGCGCGTTCGCGGAGTTCGGGGAGGCGGCGGATGAGCGTGAGGCGGTTGGCGCCCATCATGGCGGGGAGCATGGCGTTCTCGAGGACATTGAGTTCGGGGAGGAGGTGGTAGAACTGGAAGACCATGCCGACGGAACGGTTTCGGTAGCGGTCGAGTGCGCCGGTGCGCATGGAGGAGAGGGGCTTGTCGTCGAAGGTGATGCGTGCTTTGGGTGATTTGTCGGGGGCGTCGAGTCCGGCGAGGAGGTGGAGGAGTGTGCTTTTGCCGGAACCGGACTTGCCGAGGATGGTGACGCATTCGGCGGGTTGGATGTCGAGGTCGACGCCGCGGAGAACGGGGACGCTGGTGCGCTTGAGGCGGTAGGTCTTGTGGAGGTTGTGTGCGGTGAGCAGTGGCATGTGCGTCCGGGGGTTTCCGGGGGTCTGGGGATTCCGGGGGTTATTCGAAGCGGAGTGCGTGGACGGGGTGCATGTAGGCGGCGCGGAGTGCGGGAAGGAGTGCGCCGAGGACGGAGAAGAGCACGCCGCCGGTGAGGACATAGGCGGCTTTGATGGGGTCGACATCGTTGGGGATGTCGGTGAAGTAGTAGACGGCGGGGTCCCAGATGACGATGCCGAGTGCATTGCCCATCCATTCGTGGATGGGGTTGATGTTGCGGACGATGAGGTAGGCGAGGATGCCGCCGAGGAGTGAGCCGGTGATGCCGATGGCGAGTCCGAAGCGGAGGTAGAGCCATGCGATGCCGGCGCGGGAGGCACCGACGGCGCGGAGGATGCCGATGTCCATGGTCTTCTCGCTGACCATGGCCCAGAAGATGGCGCAGACGAGGAAGGCGGCGGTGAGGGAGATGAAGGCGAAGAGGGTGAGGACGAGTGCGGTTTCTTTTTTGACCGCGGCGATGAAGGTGGAGAGGCCGGGCTTGTTCTCCCACTGGTAGACATTGAAGTCGCGCCAGCCGGGCTGCATGGGTGCATCGGGGTGCTGGGCAGCGAAGCGCTCGTAGATGTCCTCGGTGCGCTCTTCGACTTGTGCTGCGGTGTAGCCGTCGGCCGCGCGGATGAGGATGTGCGTGACGCGGGCGGGTGTGACACCGATGGTGGGCGGTGGGCCGGGGGTGCCGAGTTGTGATCGCCAATCGGGATCGACGCGCCGGGTCTCGTCGAGCTTCAACATGGACTGGAGCAGGTTGAGCGGGACGATGATCCAGCCGGAATCAACCTCGTACATGCCGGTGCGGAATTCGTTGGCGACGGGGAGCGAGCGGTACTCGGGTTGGACAACGACCGCACGGCGTGAGAGGGGGACGGTGGCGAGTGTGTATCGTTCGTCGGGGTTGAAGACGCCCCATGTGTCGAGGACGAAGCCGGCGGGGTCGCGCTGGTAGTAGCGCGTGAGTTCGAGGCCCATGACCATGGCGGGGAGTGCGTCGCCGGTGGCGGGGTCGGTGCTGGTGAGGGTGCGCCCGTCGCGCTCGAGCTGCGCGAGGCGGGGGAGACGGGCGTTGTCGCGGATGAGTCGGCGGGCGAGGGCGGCGGCTTCCTCGAGCGTGGACAGGAGCGCAGGGTAGCGGTCGTCGGAGACGGTGCTGAGGTCGGCGGCGATGAGATCGCGCAGGTCGAGGAGCGCTTCGGCGGACTCGGAGCGGGCATCGCTGGTGATGGGTGCGGACCGGACTGCCTGCGCACGGAGTTCGGCACGGTCGCGGAGCGCGCCGATGGTTTCGGACGGGAGCCCGGCGGATTGGGCGGCGGCGATGAGCCGGTCGACGAAAGGCGCGACGAGGGGCTCGCGGTTGTTGTCGAGGCGCGGGTCGGCGCGGAGGTCATCGCGCGGGAGCGGTTCGGTGATGGGGGTCCACCAGAGCCGGTCGAAGAAATCTGTCACGGCGTGGTAGCGCTCGGGATCGACGCCGACGAGGGTGACGACACGCTGCTCGCCGGTGTCGAGGGCGAGCATGCCGATGGACTCGATGGTGGGGCAGGCGGCGGCGATGGAGGGATCGGCCTCGAGGTCTTCGAGGAGCTGCTCGTAGTGGGGAATACCGACGACGGGGAAGGCGATGGAGACATCGCCGATCATGGCTCGCCCCATCGAGAGGAGCGAGACGAGGAAGCCGCCCATGACCGACCAGACGACCAGGACCATGGCGGTGCAGAGCATCACCGCGAGGGCGGCGAGCAGGGGCATGACCTTGGTGCGGAGGTATCGGAAGGTGAGGAGCGACTGGTACACGGAAGGATGATGTTACCCGCGTCGGGAGGGGATGGGGCGTCGGCTGCCGCTACGCTTGGTGCGATGAGCGACCTTCTGGTGAGCGCGTTGGTCTTTGCGGGGGGCGTGGTGCTGCTGCTGTTGGGCGGCGAGGCCTTGGTGCGCGGATCGGTGAGCATCGCCGTGCGGATGCGTGTGAGCCCGCTGCTGATCGGCCTGACGATCGTGGCCTTCGGGACGAGCGCACCGGAACTGTCGTTCAACATCATGGCGACGCTGGAGGGGAACGACGGGCTCTCATTCGGGAACATCATTGGGTCGAACATCGCGAACATCGGGCTGGTGCTGGGTCTTGCGGCGGTGATTCGAGCGGTGCAGTTGCGCCGATCGCTGGTGACGCGGGAGATCCCGGTCATGGTCGGGGTGGCGCTGCTGGCATGCGTGCTCGCGCTGGTGTCGTGGCCGCGGAGCGGAACTGCGTGGAGCGGAGAGGGGTTTGGGCGGCTGGATGGGGTTCTGCTGCTGGCGAGCTTCGGGGTGTTCCTGTGGATGTCCGTGCGGATGGGCCTGAGCCAGCGTCGGGCGAGCGAGGATCCCGTGCTGCTGCATGAAGCGGAGGAGGAGATCCACGAGTCGGATCGGGCCCGCCCACTGTGGCGGGCAACCCTGATGTTCGCCGTCGGGCTCGGTGCACTACTGCTGGGTGGTCACTTCGCTGAGGATGGTGCGGTGGGGATCGCGCGCGGCTTCGGCGTCAGCGATGCATTGATCGGCCTGACGATCGTTGCGGTGGCGACGAGTCTTCCGGAGCTGGTGGTGAGTGTGCTCGCGGCGGTACGCGGGCGGAGCGACATCGCCATCGGCAATGTGGTGGGATCGAACATCTTCAATCTGTCGCTGGTGATGGGCGCGACGGCGCTGGCGGGTCCGGTGATGATCCCGGAGAGAGGGATGATGTCGCTGGTCGTGATGCTGATTCTGTCGGTGGGGTTGATGGGGCTGTCGCTGTGCAGTGTGCGCCGAATCGGACGGGTTTCCGGCGGCCTGCTGCTGCTGGCCTATGTGCTCTACCTGTGGAGCGAAGTCTGGGTGAGCGTCGGGTGAGCGGATACGGGCTGGCTCGGGAACCGGTCTGAGGGACACCGAAAGTGGGGATGCAAGGCGGCTGTTCGGGTCCGGGGCTGTGAGGTTGACTGGCCGGAGGTGAACCGGGAGGATGCCCGCCCGGCAACCGGAGCGGGTCTTCAGGCGTATCGGCTGGCCCGCCCTTCCGGAAAGTCGGTGGTAAGCAAGCGGTCGAGTCTTCGGCGACGGTGCTCTGGTGGGGCTTCCGTCGTCGTCGATCGCGGTAGACAGTTCGTGACGACCCACCACAGAGCAGCAGAGACCCCACGGAGCGACTCGATGGCGAACCGCGGCGATACCGGCATGGGCGTGAAGATTGCCCTCGGCCTCCTGACCACCCTGTGCCTAGCACTCTTCGTGCTGACGGTGATCTTCGCAGCCCAGGCGAACAAGGAACGGCAGGAGCGCCAGGCGGGCGAAGCGACCTACAACGAGGCGATTCGTCCGGATGAGCGGACCGACCTCTGGGAAAATCTGCGTGCCCGCTCCGGGCGTCAGAGCGTGGTCATGCATCTGCACCAGCAGAATCAGGACCTGCTGAACCTGATCGGAGCGGGACGGCGCGAGACTTCGGAAGCCGTCATCGAGCGTGTCACCGGGCAACTGAGCCCGGGGTCGTCCTCGCTGCTGCGTGAGGTGGAATCGCTGCGTGCACGCCTGAACGAGCGTGATCGCGATCTCGCCGCGGCGGAGCGTGCCCGCGATGCGGCGCAGGCGGACATGAACGCCGCGATCGAGCGTGCGGAGCGCCAGCGCGAGGCGAACCAGCAGCGCCTGAACGAGAACAACGCCCAGCTCGCAATGCTTCAATCGGAGGTTGAGCGGTTCCGAGCCGGAGCGGACCAGAACATCGATCTCGCGCGCAGTCAGGCCGCGGCGGAGCGGGCGGGCAGCGCGGAACGGATTTCCTCGCTCGAATCCACCGGTCGGCAACTGCGGAACCAGATCGCGGTGCTTGAGGAGCAATTGGACCGGCTTCGCGGGCAGCGGAGCGGGGATACGCTGCGACCGCAGGATGAAGCGACGCTCATCGATGGACGCGTCGTATCGGTGGCGGGTCCGGATGAGGTGATCATCAATCTGGGTCGTCGCGATCGGCTGGTGTTGGGTCTGAGCTTCGAGGTGTACTCGCGCGGAACCTCGCTCCAGCCGGACCAGGATGGGAATTTCCCGCCGGGCAAGGCCTCCGTTGAGGTGATCCGCATCGATGAGGGCACCAGCCGTGCGCGTGTGATCCGCTCGACGCGCGGGAATCCGGTGGTCGCGAACGATGTGCTGGTGAACCCGATCTTCGATCCACGGAAGGATTACAAATTCGTCGTGTTCGGAAACTTCGACACGAACCGCGACGGGATCGCAACGGAGATCGAGCGGAATCAGATCATCGCGCTGATCGAGGAATGGGGCGGAACGATCCAGGACACGATCGACGGCACGACGGACTTCCTCGTGCTGGGCGAGCCGCCGGTCCTGCCGCCGCAGCCGCGTCAGGACGACCCGATCGAGGTGATCGACCGCTACATCAATCTGCGTCGCACGGTGGACCGATTCAACGAGTTGTTCGAATCGGCGAAGCGTGCGGGGATCCCGGTGCTGAATCAGAATCGTCTGATGACGCTGACGGGGATGCACGCCCAGCCGCAGTTCTGACCGTTGTCCACGGTTTCCGAGCGTGATGATCCGATCGTCCCGAGTGATGCTGAAGCATCGGCTCAGGAAGCGATCCCTCCGCGCAAGAAGAAACACAAGAAGAAGCCGCTTCCGTTGCCGCTGCACTACAGCGCGTACGGCGCGGTGCGGAGCATCTCGGCGGCGGCGAACATCGCCGGGATCGAGCCGTCGATGCACGCGATGGCCCACCTCGGGAACATCTACGCGCATCTGCCGATCAACCGTGCGCGGCTGATGCGGGCGGAGGAGAATATTCAATGGTGCTTCCCTGACTGGGATGCATCGCGCGTGCGTGCGACGGCGATGGAGGCGTACCGGCACCTGTTCTGTCTCGGAGCGGAGATCGGCGTGACGCCTCGCCTGCTCACGCAGGATGGGTACGCGGCGTTCATCGAGCTTGGCGAATTGGACGAGGCGTTGCAGACGCTTCTGTCGGGCCAACCATGCGTGATGATCACGGGGCACTGCGGCAACTGGGAGCTGCTGGGATACACGCTGGCGCTGCTGGGATTCCCGGTGCATGCGCTGTATCGGCCGCTGGATCTCAAGCCGCTGGATGAGTGGCTGCACCAGACGCGGAGCCGACGCGGGCTGACGCTGGTGGACAAGTTCGGTGCGAGCGAGGTGGTTCCGGGGATTGTCGAGCGGGGCGAGCCGGTGGGGTTCATCGCGGATCAGAACGCCGGGGACCGGGGCTTGTTCGTGCCGTTCTTCGATCGTCTGGCCTCGGCGTACAAGACGATCGGATTGCTGGCGATGAAGTTCGATGCGCCGGTGCTGTGCGGGCACGCGGTGCGGATGAGCGGAACGGGCGGCTCCGCCGGTGCGCGATTCCGCTATCGGGTGGATGTCGTGGATCTGATCCGTCCGGAGGACTGGCGCGACCAGCCGGACCCGCTGTACTACATCACTGCGCGGTATCGGCGTGCGATCGAGGAGATGGTGCGTCGCGCCCCGGAGCAGTATCTGTGGATGCATCGGTACTGGAAGAGCCGGCCTCGTCACGAGCGACTTGGACGGCCATTCCCGGATGCCCTGCGGGAGAAGATCGCCGCGCTGCCGTGGATGACGCCGGAGCGGGTGGAGCGGGTGGTCGAGCGATCGGCCCAGGATGCGGCGGCCTGGGCGGCGGGAAAGCGGAAGTAGCGTGTCGTGGGGCTAGACTGTGCCCCCATTCGACCGAATCGGCGATGCGTCGGGAACGGAAGTGCCTTGTCCTCGCGGAATCTGATGCTGGTGAAGGTGTTGCCTCCCGAGGAGGGAGAGGAGCGCGATCCCGCGCACGCATCGCTGCATCTGATGTCGCTGGGGAGGCGGCGCGAGGTCGAGCGGGCGCTCAATCACTTCAACTGCTACGACGACGGGAGCGGCGAGACGCCGGGCCTGCTTTATGGTCCGGGGATCAATGTGCAGCTCCCGCTGGTCGGCGATGACGACCCGGTGATGTTCAGCTTCTT
>ERZ869909.1168-NODE-1168-length-22436-cov-4.657185_pt1 | contig 22436 bp, 20 predicted proteins | sample MGYA00520892_ERZ869909 | MGnify/ENA primary metagenome ERZ869909 (study PRJEB32215, sample SAMEA104723947) | bioreactor metagenome | biome: bioreactor; feature: anaerobic bioreactor; material: water | place: China | collected 2015-03-12 ... | reverse complement strand
GCGGCGGGGCGGCGGGGCGGCGGGGCAAAAACGGGCGCAGGGCGCCGGAGGGGCGCCCTGCGTTCGCGGCCTGGTGTCGCGCCGGCGGGGGCCGATGCGACGTGGCTGCTCAGTACATGTCTTCCATGCCGCCGCCCGGTGCCGGTGCGGCCTTGTCGTCTGCGCGCTCGACGATGGCGCACTCGGTGGTGATCAGCAGGCCGGCGACGGAGGCGGCGTTCTGCAGGGCGGTGCGGACGACCTTTGCGGGGTCGATGACGCCCATCTCGATCATGTCGCCGTACTCGTCGCTGCGGGCGTTGTAGCCGTAGTTGCCCGTGCCTTCGCGGACCTTGTTGATGACGATCGAGCCGTCGATGCCGGCGTTGGCCGAGATCTGGCGGAGGGGTGCCTCGAGGGCACGGCGGAGGATGTCGATGCCGAACCGGCGCTCGTCTTCGTAGACGAGCTTGTCGAGGGTGGCCGCAGCGCGGATGAGCGCGACGCCGCCGCCGGGGACGATGCCCTCTTCTGCGGCAGCGCGGGTGGCGCTGAGGGCGTCATCGACGCGGTCCTTCTTCTCCTTCATCTCGGTCTCGGTAGCGGCCCCGACCTTGATGACGGCGACGCCGCCGGAGAGCTTGGCGAGGCGCTCCTGGAGCTTCTCGCGGTCGTAGTCGCTGGTGGTCTCCTCGATCTGGGCGCGGATCTGGTTGACCCGACCCTGGATCTGGGAGGCGTCACCGGCGCCGTCGACGACGGTGGTGGTGTCCTTGTTGATGACGATCTTCTTGGCGCTGCCCAGGTCACTGAGGGTGACGTTCTCGAGCTTCATGCCGAGGTCGTCGCTGACGACCTGGCCGCCGGTGAGGATGGCGATGTCCTGGAGCATGGCCTTGCGGCGGTCGCCGAAGCCCGGTGCCTTGACGGCTGCGACGTTGAGGGTGCCGCGGAGCTTGTTGAGGACGAGGGTAGCGAGCGCTTCGCCTTCGATGTCCTCGGCGATGATGACGAGCGGCCGGCCGGAGCGCGCGACGGCTTCCAGCATGGGCAGCAGGTCACGCATGTTGGAGACCTTCTTCTCGTACAGGAGGATGTACGGGTTCTCGATCTCGGCGACCATCTTCTCGGGGTCGGTCACGAAGTACGGCGAGAGGTAGCCGCGGTCGAACTGCATGCCCTCGACGGTCTCGAGGGAGGTCTCCATGCCCTTGGCTTCCTCGACGGTGATGACGCCGGTCTCACCGACCTTCTCCATGGCCTGGGCGATGAGGTTGCCGATCTCCTCGTCGCCGTTGGCGGAGATGGTGCCGACCTTGCCGATCTCTGCGGTGTTCTTGGTCTTGGTGGACATGGCCTTGATCTCGGCCACGAGCGCCTCGACGCCCAGGTCGATGCCGCGCTTGAGGGACATCGGGTTGTGGCCGGCGGAGACGTACTTGACGCCTTCACGGAAGATGGCCTCGGAGAGCACGGTGGCGGTGGTGGTGCCGTCGCCTGCGACGTCCGCGGTCTTCTTGGCGGCTTCGCGGACCATCTGTGCGCCGAGGTTCTCGAACTTGTCGGGGAGATCGATCTCCTTGGCGACGCTGACGCCGTCCTTGGTGACCTTGGGGCCGCCGAAGGACTTCTCGATCATGACGTTACGGCCCTTGGGGCCGAGGGTGACCTTCACGGCGCTGGCGAGGGTGGCGACACCCTTGAGCATGCGGCGGCGGGCTTCTTCGCGGAAAATGACTTCCTTGGCTGCCATGGTTCTCATCCTGTATCTGGTTGGGGTGTCCGCGTCGCGCGCGGTCCCGTACGTTGTGCCGATCCACGTGGCGCGCCGTCAGCGGCGCGCGGGGGGGACGTGTTACTTCTCGATGACCGCGAAGATCTCGTCCTCACGCAGCAGGACGTGCTCCTCTGCGTTGAGGGACACGTCGTTGCCGGAGTACTTGCCAAAGAGGACGCGGTCGTTGACTGCGACCGACACCGGCTGGCGCTGCCCGTTGTCGAGGACTCGGCCCGGGCCGACTGCCACGACGATGCCTTCCTGCTGCTTCTCCTTCGCGGTGTCCGGGATGAAGATCCCACCGGCGCTCTTCTCTTCGCTCTCGAGACGCTTCACCAGGATACGGTCATTCAGGGGCTTGACGTTCATTGAGTTCCTCCTCGTGGACGACTGGGTACCCGACTCGTGTCGGGTGGTAGAGAACAGGTCTCCCGGTGTACCCGCCCCCCCTCGTGAGGGGCCTCTCCCGGGGCGGGTGAATCGGTAGGCACCCGGATCGGGGTGTCAAGCAAACGGCCGGCATTCGCGCGCGAGCGGAAAAGCGCAGAAAATCCGGAATGTCATGCCACTTCACGGTGCCCCCTGGGGGCCCCGCCCGCCAGCAGAACGTCGACAGATCGCGCGCTGCGTCAGAACGCCACGCCGATCGCGAGCCGCGAGACCGGCTGGAAGCTGCTCACGAACGCCGGGTTCACGAGCTCGACGAAGGGCGCCACGAAGGACGCCTGGATCGAGAGGCCGGTGCCGGGTCGCAGCCAGTACGTCGCGTCGACGCCAAAGCCGATGCCCAGGAGCAGCAGCGCGCGGTCGCCGCGGTAGAGGTTGCGCAGCTCGCCCATGAACTGGCCGCGGATGGTCCACGGGCGCTGGAAGACGCCGCGGGTGTCGACGAGGGTCTTGTGCAGGCCGCCGCGCAGGAACAGGCCCCAGGTGGTGCGCCGGAACGTCTCCTCGAGGACGATCGGCTCGCCGCCGACCTCGTCGGGCGGGAGGGTGGTGCGCTCGGTGTAGCGGTAGAGCGGGTTGACGAACACGCCCAGCTCACCCTCGAGGAACGGGTGGCGGTGCCAGGCGGCGCTGACGGAGAGCACGTCCATGTAGCCGGTGAACACGGTGGCGCGGAGCGTGAGGGAGGGCTCGTGCTGCCAGGCCATGGTGGCGTTCCAGGCGGCCCAGACGTCGGCGTCTGCTGCGGCGACGCCTGGGGACGACGCGTAGGGGTCTGCGGCGGGCGTCTCCTGAGCGGACGCCGGCGATGGCGAGGCGAACGACGCGGCGACGGCGAGCGTGAGGGCGAAGCTGATGCGCGCGGCGAACGCGGCGAACGCGGCGACGAGCGTCGAGGCGAGGCTGGAGTGCGCGACGCGCGCGGCGGGTGCGCGTGTCACGCGCAGCCTCGGGCGTGGACGCGGGGCGCGGGAGTGACGACCTCGCCGGTGCTCGCTTCGGTGGTCGCGTCGGTGCTCGCTTCGGTGCTCGCTTCGGTGCTCGCTTCGGTGCTGGCTCCGGTGTCGCGGACGGCGAGGCTGGCTGGTGGGCTGCCGGCGGAGCTCTCGAGGGAGTCGGCGCGGCCGCCGCCCAGCCAGCGGCCGCCGGCGCCGTCCTCGACGACGAGGTTGGCGGAGCCGGAGCGCTCGAGCGGCTCCTCGGGGCACGCGTCGAGGTCGAGGGCGTCAGCGCCGAGCGGCGCGACGTGGGTGTCGCTGTAGGCGAGGATCTCGTCGATGGTGGCCAGGCGCAGGACCTCGCGGCGGAAGGTGCCGCCGTCGCGGACGGTTCGGCCGAGCCACGTGAGGAGCTCCTTGACCTTGCCGATGATGCCGCGGCGGTGCTCGGGCATGTCGTGGGTGTAGCGCTGGCAGACGGCCTCGAGCCAGCCGTGGAGGGCTGCGCCGTCGGGTCGGAAGGGCTGGCGTCCTTCAGCGAGGGCCTGGGCCTGCTGGAAGATCCAGGGGTTGCGGAGGGCTGGTCGCCCCAGCATCACGCCGTGGCAGCCGGTCTCGGCGCGCATGCGGGCGACGTCAGCTGCGTACCAGCAGTCGCCGTTGCCGACGACGGGGATGCGGAGGTGCTCGCGGAGGATGGCGATGGTGCGCCAGTCGGCGACGCCTTCGTAGAAGTCGACCCGGCGGCGGGGGTGGACGATGATGAAGTCGACGCCGGCGGCCTCGACGGTGCGGGCGATATCGACGACGCTCGAACGATCGTCGAAGCCGGCACGGATCTTGGCGCTGAAGATTCCGGGGACCTGGCTGCGCATGGCGCAGAGGACGTCGTGGAGGAGCGCGGGGTCCTTGAGCATGGCGGAGCCGGCGCCCTTGCGGACGACGCGGGGCGCGGGGCAGCCGAGGTTGATGTCGACGACGTCAGCGCCGGCCTCAGCGACGAGGCGTGCGGCGTCTGCCATGTTCTCGATGTGGGTACCCATGACCTGGACGCTGAGCGGCACGCCGGGGGCGTGGACGACCTGGTCGACGATGGAGCGCGGGGCGAGCGCGGCGGTGCCGATGCGGACGAACTCGGTGCAGACGATGCCGACGCCGCCCAGCTCGGCGATCATCGCCCTGAAGGTCGGGTGGCTGACGCCCTCCAGGGGCGCGAGCATCGTCGGGTGCTGCCAGGGCAGCTCCGTGAGCCGCAGCGGGGCGGTACGAACGGGGACGACGAAGGACATCCGGGTCTGCTCGGGGCACGGGCGCGGCGCGCACAACGGGGCACGCACCGCCCGCTAGCGCCCCCGGCAACGCACCGCAACCGGGATCCGGCGCCCTGACTGCGGGGTGGCGTCACTGAGGCGGCCGACCAGCGGCGCGGCGACAGGGCGGCGCGGCGACAGGGCGGCGCGGCGACAGGGCGGCGCGAAACATGCGCGGCAGAGCAGACGGAGCAGACGGAGCGAGGCGGGACGACATCAGCGAGACCGGGGTGGACCCTTTCCGCTTTCGGCGCGTCGGCAACTGGTCACACCAGTATACCAGCAAACCAGTGTTCGCGGAGAGAGACACACCCCCCTTCCCTCGCTCACGTCGGATGCCACGGTGCCCGGTCGCCGCCCGACGCCCCTCCCCTCGCCCGCCTGCCCCGCCTGCCCCGCCTGCCCCGCCTGCCGTTCATCCTTCACCGCTTGCCCGAGCAACCCGCGTTCTTTACACGGCCGATCCGCTCGATATGCTCCGCCGCCAGGGCCCGACGGCCGAGCCGGCCGCCCGGCGCACCCGGCCGTGGCCACGTCCCCCACGCGCGACACGCGCAGGAGACCGCGCATGCAGAAGTTCGTCATCGAGGGCGGGCACCCCCTCTCCGGCACCGTGACCCCCGGCGGCTCGAAGAACGAGGCGCTGCCCGTCATCGCCGCGACCCTCCTCACCACGGAGACGGTCCGCCTCCGGCGCGTGCCCCGCATCGCTGACGTCGACGTCCTGCTCGATATCCTGCGCGCGATGGGCGCGACGGCGGAGTGGGTTGGCGAGCGCGAGCTGGAGATCAACACCGCGGGCGTCGACACCCCGGAGGTCCCGGAGGAGCTCTGCCGGAAGCTGCGCGCGTCGATCCTGCTCGCCGGCCCGCTGCTCGCGCGGTTCGGCCGCGCGGTGCTGGCGCCGCCCGGCGGCGACGTCATCGGCCGCCGCCGCCTCGACACCCACTTCCTGGGCTTCGAGGCGCTGGGCGCCACCGTCGACGTCCGCGACGTCTTCGACATCCACGCCGATCACCTCACCGGCACCGACATCTTCCTCGACGAGCCGTCCGTCACCGGCACCGAGAACATCATCATGGCCGCCGTGCGCGCGCGCGGCACCACCATCATCCGCAACGCCGCCTGCGAGCCCCACGTCCAGGGGCTCTGCCGGATGCTCAACACCCTGGGCGCGCAGATCACCGGCATCGGGACGAACGCCCTGACGATCAAGGGCACGCCCAGCCTGTGGGGCGGCGGCCACACGATCGGCCCGGACTACCTCGAGGTCGGCTCGTTCATCGGCCTGGCGGCGATGACCCGCTCGGAGCTCACGATCGACCAGATCGTGCCCGAGGACATGCGCATGATCCGGCTGGTCTTCGAGAAGCTGGGCGTGCACTTCGAGATGACCGACGACACGATCGTCGTGCCGCGCCACGACGAGCTGGTCGTGCGCTCGGACTACATGAACCAGATCCCGCGCATCGACGACGCGCCGTGGCCTGCGTTCCCGACGGACATGATGTCGATCGCGATCACCGTCGCGACGCAGGCCCGCGGCAGCGTGCTGTTCTTCGAGAAGATGTTCGACGGCCGCATGTTCTTCACCGACTCCCTCAACGCGATGGGCGCGCGGGTCATCCTCTGCGACCCCCACCGCGTCGTCGTCAACGGCCCGGCGCCGCTCGTGGGCTCGACCCTCGAGAGCCCCGACGTGCGCGCCGGCATGGCCCTGCTCATCGCCGCGCTGAGCGCCCAGGGCACGAGCACCATCTACAACGTGCGCCACATCGACCGGGGCTACGACCAGGTCGACGAGAAGCTCAAGGCGCTCGGCGCGCGCATCGAACGCCTCGACGCCTGACATGGCCGAGCTCGCGCCCGAGGCCATCCTCCACGAGCGCGGGGCGCTGATCGCCGTCGACAAGCCGCCGGGTGTCGTCTGCCACGCCACCGTCGACCCGACCCGTGACCACGTCGTCGCGATGCTCGGCCGCCTGCTCGCGCGCCGGACCGCGACGGGTTCGGGTGCGGGTGCGGGTGCCGGGTCCGGTGCCTCCGAGCCGCCGCCCGTGCACCCGGTGCACCGCCTCGACCGCGACACCAGCGGCGTCCTGCTCTGCGCCACCGACCCCGCAGTCGCGGCGCGCCTGAGCGCCATCTGGGGTACCGCGGCGGTGCGCAAGACCTACCTCGCGATCCAGGGAGGCGACGTCGATCGGCTGCCGGACGCCGGCGAGATCCGCGACCACCTCGCCCAGGGCAAGGGCAGGGATCGCGAGCGTGTGGTGGTGGTCCGATCCGGCGGCAAACGCGCCGTGAGCCACTTCCGTGTCCTCGGCCGCGCCGGCGGCCTCGCGCTGGTCGCGTGGCGCATCGACACCGGCCGACGTCACCAGATCCGCGTCCACGCGGCGTCCCTGGGCTGCCCGATCGTCGCCGATGAGGTCTACGGCGGCACCCGAAGCGCCGGCGCGACCCGCTGCATGCTGCACGCCTGGCGCCTTGAGCTCCCCGCCACGCTGGCGAACGACCCTGCGGCCGGTGACGGCACCACGACCGACGACACCACGACCGACGGCGACCAGCAGCCGACTCTGGCGGGCGTGTCCTCCGGGGCGACAACCGACGCCACCCTCACCATCGTCGCGCCCCTCCCCGCTGACATGAAGGCCGTGCTCGACCGAGCAGGGCTGCACAGCGACACCAGCGCCCGTCCGTGAAGCAGCGCGCCCGAGGCGGCCGCGGTCGACGGACCACCTCAGGCTGGTTATGGTCTCCTTTCAGCTCCCTGCTCGTCCCAACCACGGCGCGCCTCGCGCGCCCGCTGCTGCTGGAGGTGCCGCCATGACCCGTCCCATCCCGCCCCCCGAGCTCCCGAACTGGCTCAGCCGTCGCCTGCCGTTCATGCGGTCGATGGTCCAGGTGGGTGACCACCACGTGCACGTCATGGAGCAGGGCACCGGGCGCCCGGTGCTGCTCCTGCACGGCAACCCGACCTGGGGCTACCTCTGGCGCAAGGTCGCGGCGGAGCTGAGCGACGAGCCGCTCCGGCTGATCATGCCCGACCTCGTGGGCCTTGGGTTCTCGAGCCACCCGTCAGCGTCGTTCCACACGCTGGAGAACCACAGCGCGGTGGTCGCCGGGCTGGTCGAGGCGATGGACCTGCGGGACGTCGTGCTCGTGGTGCAGGACTGGGGTGGACCGATCGGGCTGCACGCGTTCCGGCGGTGCCCGGAGCGCCTCGCCGGGCTGGTGGTGTTGAACACGCTGCTCAGCGAGCCGCGCGAGGGGTTCCGGCCGACGGCGTTCCATCGCTTCTCACAGCTGCCGGTGGTGAGCACGCTGGTGTTCCGCGGCCTGGGCTTCCCGCAGGTGGGCCTGCAGGCCGCGCAGGGTGACGTCGCGAGCATCGGCGCCGTCGACTCGCTGGCCTACTGGTACCCGCTGCGCAACGTCGCGCGGAACGCGGCGCCGCTGGCGCTGGCGCGGATGGTCCCGGACTCGCTGGAGCATGCGACGGTCCCGGCGCTCCGCGAGGTCCGGGAGTTCGTGTCGTCGCTGAACCTGCCGGCGGCGATCGTCTGGGGCGACCGCGACCCGGTCCTGGGCCGGGCGTTCAGCTGGCTCGAGAAGCTGGTGCGCCCGTTCAGCGTGACGCGCACATCCGCCGGACACTTCCTGCAGGAGGAGGTTCCGGTCGACATCGCGGAGGCGATCCGCGAGGTGGTCGCCGCCTGCTCCTGACGGCGGCGGCAGCCGAGGTGCCGGCGAACACCGAGCAGGCGATCCGCGAGGTGGTCGCCGCTGCTCCTGACGACGGCGGCAGCCGACGGCCCAGCTCGGAACCGTGACGCCGCCCCCGACGGACCGACGCGGGAGCCACGACGACGGCGGCAACGACGACGGCGGCAACGACGGCGTCAGCCGGCGTCAGCATTGCCGCGGTAGCAACGACAACGTCAGCCGGCGTCAGCCTTGCCGCGGCAGCAACGACGACGTCAGCCGGCGTCAGCCTTGCCGCGGCGGCCCTTCACCGCGTCCACGACGCCAGCCTTCAGGGCCTCGGTGATCGCCTTCCGGGCGAGCGGGTAGGCGACGGCGACGACGCGGCGGCCCTGCTCCGAGCGGGCGAGCAGCTGCGCGGCGACGACCGTGCGCTGGCCGAGCCCGCTCCCCAGGCTGAACCCCGCAAGAAACGACGTCGTCACCGCGGAGAGAGGGTGGTCCTTGATCCAGTCACGTGCGCTCATGATGCGGTGTCCTCAGCGGCGGGGCAGGAAGCGGGTGAAGCGGCGGACGAGCAGGCCCAGGGCGAGGCCGGCGCCGGCGGCGATCGAGGTCGCGAGGAACGGGTTCTCGCTGACGGCGGTCTCGACGGCCGTGGGCTCCGCCGGGTCTGCGCCCGGGCGCACGCGGGCGCGCACCGAGCGGACGACGCCCTGGAGGGACTCCTCGAACGCGTCGAGCGGGTCGATGTCCTCGACAACCTCGGCGTGCGCTTCGTGGTCTGTGCTGGTCTGGCTCATGGCGTGGGGTCCGTGGCGCGGGGGGAAACGAGTAGCAGAAGGTCAGGGCGCTGGGCTCACATCGAGGCCGGCGCTGGTCCAGCCGCGGATGCCGGCCGTCATGACGTGCACGTTGGTGAAGCCGAACGTCATGGCCCGGGCGGCGGCCTCCGGCGCGGCGGTGCACTGGGGGCTGCCGCAGTAGAAGACCAGGGCGGCGCCGCGGTCGTCGGGGAGCTCGGTGGCCTCGAAGCCGTGGACGCTCGACAGGAGGGTGGCGCCGGGCACGACGCCGAACTCCTGGCGGGTGCTGGTGCTGTTGACGTCGATGGCGACGGCCTCTCGGCTGGCGAACAGGGCGGCGGCCTCCTCGACGGTGACGGCGTTGACCTCTGCGGCTTCCTGGGACTCGACGGCGATGGCCTCGACGGGCTCGCCGGCGCCCACCCAGCCGCGGATGCCGGCGCGCATGACGCTGACGTCGTGGTAGCCGGCGTTCAGGGCGATCGCGGCGGCAGCGGGCGCGGCCATGCACGTCGGTCCGCTGCAGTAGAAGACGAGGGCGGCGTCACGGGAGGGGGGCAGGAGGTCGACGTCCATGCTGCGCGGGGCGTCGATGAGCAGCGCGCCGGGCACGACGCCGAACTCGCGGCGTGTGGCCTCGCGGTTGCAGTCGACGGCGAGCAGGGAGCCGGCGCGGGTGGCGGAGGCGACGGCCTCGACGGACAGGTCGGGCAGGCGCTCCATGGCGAGCTCAGCGGTCCAGGCGCCGGCCTCGATCGGAGCGTGGGCTTCATGCGGGGCGTCGCCGGTGTCCTGGCTGGCGCCGCAGGCGGTCCCCAGCGGGATGGCGAGCAGCGAGAGAAGCAGGAGTCGTGCCTTGGTCATGACCGTACCGTCAGTAGGGGGCGCGCGGTGCCGGCTCCGTGCCCCACCCGCTGCGGGCGGTGCCGGGTCCGTGCCGCTCCGCGCCGCGCCGGGATCGAGAGGACCGTGCGGCCCAACGTAGGACAGCCCGGGTCCTTCTTCAACCACACGTCGTGGTTGCCACAATCCCCGGCCGCACAGCAGCCGGGCGGTGGGCCGGGCGATCGCACGCCGGCGCGGCGGCTGATCGCCGGACATCCGGGCGGGGGCGGTCGCTCAGGTGCCCGTCTGGGTGCGGACGACCTCATCGAAGATCGCCGCGTACTCGGCGCCCTGGGCCTCATCGAAGGCGACCAGGCGGATCTCGTCGATGGTGTCGGGGGTCTCGGTCAGCTCGCGGATGGTCGTGCTGAGCGCGACGTACGCGGCGCGATCGAGGGGGAAGCCGTAGGCGCCGGTGCTGATCGACGGGAAGGCGATCGAGCGGAGCCCTTCAGCGCGCAGCATGGCCAGGGAGCGGGCGTAGCAGTGCTCGAGGGCGACGTACTCGCCGTGGTAGCCGCCGCGGTAGACGGGCCCGACGGTGTGGTAGATGGCGGTGTTGGGCAGCGCGCCGGCGCTGGTGCGCATCACGCGCCCGGCCCCGAGCTCGCCGTGTTCGGCGATCCAGGCCTGGCACTCCTGGAGCACGGCGGGGCCCGCGGCGGCGTGCAGGGCGCCGTCGACGCCGCCGCCGCCGGCGAGCTGCGGGTTCGCGGCGTTGACGAGGACGGCCACGTCGTCCTGCTTCGTCAGGTCGCCGACCACGAGTCGAATCTTTCCACCACCGACCTTGAACTCACGTTCCATCTTCGCTTACCTCAACGGGAGCCTTGTCTGCCTCAGGCGGCGGGTCTCTACCACGATTGTGACCGCAGGTCATGCAGCGGCTTGCGCGTGTCTCAACGGACGTTCGTGCAACGCCACTTCGCCAGCCGGGGATGACGACGATGAAGATCATGACGTTGAAGGGCTCGATGGCGGCCGCGGCCGTCGCGGCGGCGGGGCTGACGGCCGGGTGTGAGACGACGCCGCTGGAGGCGCCGGCGCAGGTCGAGGCGCCGATCGTGTACGGCAACGACGATCGTCGGGACGTGTACGAGGCGCCGAGCACGCTGTGGCGTGATCGCGCGATCCAGTCGACGGTCGCGATCATCCCGAACAGCCGGATCGACACGTCGAACCCGAACAACGTGACGCTGGTCAACGCGCTGCTGCGGGACAACGTGGCGTCGGGCGCGCAGCTCTGCGAGGGCGAGCGGTTCCGGGACCAGCTGGCGGTGGGCTCGTGCTCGGGGACGCTGATCGGGCCGGACCTGGTGCTGACGGCGGGCCACTGCTTCGACTCGGCGAACGACTGCCGGAACAACTACCGGTTCGTGTTCAACTACCGGATGACGAGCGCGAGCCAGCGGGCGACGATCACGTCGGACGACGTGTTCACGTGCGCGGAGCTGCTGGTGAGCCGCGACGACGGCAGCATCCCGCTGGGCAGCGATCACCAGGACTACGCGATCGTGCGGCTGGATCGCGCGGCGACGCCGCGGCACACGCCGGCGCCGGTGCAGGCGACGCGCAGCGCGGTGGCGCTGGGGCAGCAGCTGACGATGATCGGGTTCCCGACCGGGATCCCGGCGAAGATCGACACGGGCGGGCGGGTCACGCGGAACCGCCAGACGGAGCTGGACTACTTCTCTGCGTCGGTTGACGCGTTCGCGGGGAACTCGGGCTCGGGCGTGTACGACAGCACCGGTCGCGTCGTGGGGATCCTGGTGCGCGGCGCGCAGGATTACCGGCTCGACAGCGCGCGCGGCTGCTACGTGGTCAACACGGTCGCGGAGCCGTCGCAGGGCAGCAACGCGGAGGGCGTCAACTACGCGGCGAACGCGGTGATCGCGCTGTGCGCGACGAACCCGACGGCGGGCGGGAACCTGTGCCGGACGCTGCAGCGGGTGTGCGGCAACGGGATCTGCGAGACCGGCGAGACGGCGGCGGACTGCCCCGAGGACTGCGACCGGGACTGGGAGTGCGACGAGGAGTACTACGCGGACGGTGAGTTCTGCGACTGCGACTGCGGGACGTGGGATCCGGACTGCGACTTCGATCTTCCGGTGACGGGCTGCGACGAGCTCGGGTTCAGCCCGGACGCGATCTGCGACCGCAACGGGTACTGCACGGAGCTGGGCTGCGGCGACACGTACTGCACGCGGGACGAGTCTCCGCTGAGCTGCCCTGCGGACTGCGGCGATCCGATGGAGGCGCCCGAGGGCTGGCTGTGCAAGGTCGACTGGTACGGCGCCGGTGACGGCTGCGACTGCGACTGCGGCATCTACGACCCGGACTGCGACGACCTGACGAACGACGTCTACGGCTGCAACGAGGGGCAGATCTGCGGCACGAGCGGCCAGTGTGTGAACCCGAACGTCTGCGGCAACAGCCGCTGCGAGGCGGGCGAGACGCAGCAGTCGTGCCCGCAGGATTGTGGTCAGCCGGACACCCCGGCGCCGGTCGAGCCGATCGACAACGACGACGAGGAGAGCCTGTTCGGGTGCACGGCGACGGCCGCTACCCCTGGCGTGGGCCTGGGTCTGGGCGCCGCGCTGCTCGCAGCGCTGGCGCTCATCCGCGTCCGCCGTCGCCGGACCGCCTGAGGCGCTCGTTCCCGGGAGATCAGGGTCTGATCATCGGGCCGCGTCACCTGCTCGCGGCGCTGACGCTCATCCGCGTCCGCCGTCGTCGGACCGCCTGAGGCGCTCGTTCCCGGGAGGTCAGGACCTGACCACCGGGGCCGGGCCTGCTTGAGCAGCTCGGCTCCCGCTCTCGAAGGACGATCCCCGCCATCGCGGACAAAAAAGATGTCCGAGCCGTCGAGGTCGTCCGCGTCGCCGAGGTCGTCCGCGCCGCCGGGTCGTCCGACCGCCCGAGCCGCGCGTCAGGCGTCGGCCGGCTCGGTCTCCGCGTCTTCATCGCCATCGGCGGTGTTCGCGGCGTCGCTGATCGTGACCTCACGCATGAGCACGCTGTACGGGATGTTCACGTCGCCGTCGTCCGTGCGGAGCACCAGCGCGGTTGATGCGTGAGCGCGCACGACGCCGCGGTGGGCCCCCACCTCGAGCCGGTCGCCGCGATGAAAGCGCGTCGTCATGTAGGTCCTCGCGACGACGTTCGACATCGCGTCGCGCGCCCCGAGGCCCACGGCGAGGGCCAGCGCGAGGGCGCCGCCCGCTGCCGCGACCTGCAGCAGCGCGTTGATGATGCCGGTCTCGAGGCCCAGCTGATCCGCCGTGAGCACGACGCTGACGACGACGACCGCCCAGTAGACGACCTGCGCGATGAGCCCGGGTGGCGCTGGCGCCCCGTCACGCTGCTCCTGATCCCGCGCCGTCGCGGCGCCGACCACGGCGCGGGCCACGCCGGCCGCCCAGAGCCCGACCAGCAGGAACGCCGCGCTCGCCAGCACGCGGGGCAGGTAGCCGACGACAGCGCGGAACCCGTCCGCCAGCTGGTGCAACCCGGCTGACTCTGCCACGACCAGCAGCGCGATGAGGATCACCACCCAGCGCACAAGGTAGCCCAGCAGACGAGCGGTCCCGTGGTGGTAGCCCAACCGGTACAGCAGCTGCGGCGCGCCCACGCGCTCGAGGGCGACCTCGAGGCCGGTGCGGCGGACCAGCGACCGGGTGACCCAGTCGAGCGCGACAGCGGCGAGGACCGCGCCGACGAGCAGGCCGCCGTAGAGCAGCAGCCCGGGCAGATGGTCGATGGCTCCCTGGGTCAGACGCTCGAGCGGCGCGGCGTCGAGTCGTTCACTCATCATCGGGCTCCTTCCTGAAGGTCACCACACCGGTCACGATGTCGACGAGCTCGCCGAGGGTGTCCGGTGCGAGGGTCATGTTCAGCGCTTCACTGACGGTGTCCGGTGCGAGGGTCATGTTCAGCGCCTCGCTGACGGTGTCGCGGGCGACGTCGTCAACGGGAGGTGCGCGGTGGCGCGCGTCAGGCTCGACGAGCTCGACCTGGCGGCGGACGCGCGGCGCGATGTTGACGACCATGGTCCTGAGCGCGGAGCGCAGGACCCGGAACATCCGGTGAATCGGGTCGTTGGCGCTTCGCCTGTCGTCGCTCATGGTCCTGTGGTCCCGGCCGGTCGCCGTTGCGCTGGCGGCGCCTCACCGCGCGTCGCCGGGGCGACGCGACATCGCTACTCGGCGCTCTCGGCGAGGTCCTCCCCAAGGACAACGCGGAACTGCTGCCGGGCACGTTGCAGCCGCATTTTTGCGGCGGAGAGTCCGATGTCGAGGGCCTGAGCGATATCCTGGAGCGCCATCTCCTCAACGTGGTGGAGCACGAGGATCTCGCGCGAGACGTAGGACAGCTGCTCCATGCCATGCATGAGGGCGTCGAGCGCCACGACGCTGCCGGCGCCGGTGTCGGTGACCGGAACTTCGAGGTCGGGCGTGCCGTCCATCGCAGCGTGTCGCCGGTGGGCGCGCTGGTGGTTGAACGCCTGGTTGATGGCGATGCGCCGGATCCAGGTCCGGAAGCGGGCGTCGCCGCGAAAGCGATCGAGGGCGAGGTAGGCGCGAACGAAGACGTCCTGCGCGACGTCTTCCGCGTCCGAGCGGTTGCCGAGCAGGCTCTGCAGGAACCAGACGAGCCAGGTCTGGTGGGTCTCGACGAGCTGGGCGAAGGCGGCCTGGCCGCGCCGGCCGCCGGAGCGCGCGCGCTCGATCAGCGCACGCTCCCTGTCAGCGTCGCTGCCGCCACCGCCGCCGTCGCCGCCGTGGTTGCGCGGCGCGCGCCAGCGGTACCACCATGAAACCAGACGCGTGATCATGCCGTCTTCCCTGCTCCACGAATGGCGCCGTTCGATTCGCTGCGAAGCAACCCGGCGCGCTCTGGGCCGCAGCCCGCCGGCGTGCGTAGCCGCGAACGCGGAACGGTACAAGAGGGTGACCCAAAGAACCTCGTTGTGACCCGGTGAAGGGTCCCGGTGTCGATGCGGTGGGCGTCGACAGCCACGCCCGGACGATCGCTGCTTCCGGACGACGGCGCGGTCAGCGAGGGCCCACGCGGGCCACTGCCACGGCGGGCCACAACCAAGGCTGACCACAACCAAGGCTGACCACAACCAAGGCTGACCACGGCCACGGCTGACCACAGCCACACCACCACAGACCCGGCCGAGACGCCGGAGCAGACCACTCATGTCGCGAGACAAACAGACAAGCCGCAGCGAGCTGACCCTTGAGGACGTCGTCAGGCTCTACGAAGGCACCCGGTACACGGGGGAGCTCGAGGTCGAGCTCGTCAACGGCGATTCGCTCTGTCTGGTGGTGCGCGAGGGCGTTGTCCGGCAGACGTCACCCGCTCGGAGGGAGGCCGGCCACAGGCAGCACGGCACGGCACGGGGCGGCGCGCTCGTGCTGCCTGCCGGCGAGAGGCTACGGCTCGCGGTCGCCACGACATCGTGGCACCCGGGTGAGCAGGAGCTGCGCGTGCAGGATCCGCGTGCGCAGGATCCACGCGCGCTGGCGGGGCAGGTGCAGGAGCGCCACGACGTCGCAGACGTCGACGAGTCCGTCCGCGCGACGCAGCCGGTCCGGGCCGAGCCCGGGAGCCTCACTGCGCGGCGCCCGGAGCACCAGACGGCGGAGCGACCGCAGGGCGCCGTGGGCGGCGGAGGCGCAGTGGGCGGCGGCGGCGCAGTGGGTGACGGAGGCACGCGGACAGAGAGCGATGAGCTGGCCATCGAACGAATTCGCGACGCAGTCCGCGACGTCGCCCGCGGTGTGCGCGCGCTGGGTGTGGCGCTGGTCGACATGACGTCGCCGATGCGCATCATCCACGGAGTCGCGACGCCCGCGTTCTCGCTCCGCGGGCAGACCCGCGACCGCGTCCACGCGTTGCGGGGTTGCATCCGGGCGAGCACGTTCGACTGGCAGCTTGCGCCCTGCGACGTCACGATGAGCGACGACCTCGGGCACCATGTGCTGTGCACGATCCCCGGCTCGTCGATGCTGGCGCTGTACGTCGCGGTCCGGCGTAGCCCTGGCGCGCTCTCGCACGCGCGCGTGCGCACGCTGGAGGCGGCGTCGCTGATCAGCCTCGACAGCGCAGCGGTGCGACCGCGCGCCGCGACGGGGCCGGACGCGGGCAGCAGCGCCTGGTAGCCGGCTCCGAGTCGCGCCTGGAGGCAGCGCTCGGACGCCGCGTGCCGCGCGGTACGTCGCGACGGCACGACGCCGCGGTCCGCCGCAACACGACGCACATCGCACCGCGGCGCCCGAAGATGCACGTCCGGCCGTTGCATTCCCCGCCGGCGAGCGTCACAATCACGGCACGGATTCCCTCAGCGGTGCGCGGCCCCAGCGGGTGGCGCGCATGGTTCCCGGTACTCAAGGAGGCCTCATGCCCCGTCTGACAACGAGCAGCCTGCTGCTCGCCTGCGCCCTGACTGTCCCGGTAGCGACCACCGCGCACGCGCAGGCGCAGCAGGCCGCGGACAGCGCCGCGGCAGCTGCTGTCACGCCGCAACGCGGCCCCCTCGCCTACGAGGTCACCCACTCCGCGGTGGACCTGAACGCCCGGGGGACGCTGGGGATCGGGCTGATGCTTCCGGGCCTCGTCGCCTTCCAGGCGGGCTTCCAGTCGTTCGGCGCGTTCCACCCGAACCTCTACACGGACCTGCGCTTCACGGGGTCCGCCTTTGGCGAGGCGGCCTTCGGGACCGGCTCGCCGATGTGGAACGACAGCTTCGAGGTCGACGCGCGCGTCGGCTTCGGGCTGCGCAGCACGGAGGCTCGTCGCGCGACGATCCGGATGAGCGACGACGAGCGGCTCGAGGGCCGCGTGCCCGGCGCCTTTGGCGTCGCGCCGTACATCGGCTGGCGCGGTCGCTGGGGCTACAACGCCCAGATGATCCGCCTGGGGATCCACGTCGAGCGCGACATCGACGTCGAGCTCCGCTTCTCCGACGGGCGCCTGGGTGAGGCGTTCCGCCAGTGGGCGCTGGACTTCGAGGTCTTCTACACCGGCGGCGAGCAGAAGGGCCTGGGCGCGGCGCTGGGCTACGACCAGTACTTCAGCGACTTCTTCTTCTCGCGCTTCGAGTTCGGCTACGCGCAGCCCAACTCGGACCGGTTCGCGCCCAACGCCTTCAACCACTTCACGGGGAACACGGAGATTGGCGCCGGGCACGGCTTCTTCATCAAGGCGATGATCGGCTTCGCGTTCCAGTTCAACATCCGCGCCGGCGCGCCGGCGGAGCCGGACGACGACGCGGCGGATCGCCGCGGCGCGGTGCCGGCCTCGAGCCAGGGCGGCGCGACGACGCGCAGCGAGCCGACTCAACCGGGCACGACGGGCCAGCCGGGCACGACGGGACGGACGGACGGCGCGACGACCCCACCACCCACGACGACGTCCACGACGACGTCCACGCCCGGCACGGGCTCATCCACCAGCACGGGCTCATCCACCGGCACGGGCTCATCCACCAGCGGCAGCGCGCCGGCGGGGAGCACCCGCCAGCTCACCGACTGCAGGCAGGACAGCGACTGCGACGACGGCGTCTTCTGCAACGGCGAGGAGGAGTGCCGCTCCGGCGTCTGCCAGCCCGGGCGCATGCCGGACGACGGCATCGCCTGCACGCGCCTGACCTGTGACGAGGCCTCCCGCACCTTCACCTGGGAGCCCATCCACGCGCTCTGCGGCGACGGCATCTTCTGCAACGGCTCTGAGCGCTGCGACGTGAACGTGGGCTGCGTGCCCGGCAACCCGATCCCGGTCGATGACGGCAACCCGTGCACGCGCGACTACTGCGATGAGGAGAACGCGCGCATCGTCAACGAGCCCATCCCGGGCTGCGCTCCCTGAACGCCTCTCCTGAACGCCCCGGGGAATCCGCCGGACCTGCCGGAGCGTTGCACCGCCGGCAGGAGGCCCACGTTCCATCACCCCAACCCCCCGGTGACCATGCGTTCGCTGTACATCTGCGCCGTCGCGCTGCTCTGCCTTGCCGCCAGCGGCTGTGTCTCGAAGTCGAAGCACAACGACGCCCTGGCTGAGCACGAGAGCACACGCTCCACCCTCTCCGAGCGGGAGCAGGCCCTCGCTGACGCGCTCGAGCGGCTCGAAACCCTCGAGCGTGAGAAGCTCGACACGGACGGGCGCCTCGCGACCTGCGAGCGCTCCTACCGGAACGCCATGCGCGAGTCCGACGAGCTCAACCGTGTCCTCGAGCAGACCCGCTCGCAGATGCTCGCCACCACCCGTGAGCTCTCCAGCGAACGCCAGCAGCTGCTCGAGGAGCTGAGCCGCCTCCAGGCAGAGGCGCGCGAGCGCCAGCGCATCTTCGAGGAGATCCGCGAGCGCTTCCGCTCGATGATCGACGCCGGCCAGCTGTCCGTGAGCATCGTGCGTGGCCGCCTCGTCATCAACATGCCGCAGGACATCCTGTTCCGCTCCGGCAGCGCTGACGTGAGCCGCGAGGGGCGCGACGCCCTCGCGCAGGTCGCCACCGTGCTCGCCGAGTTCCGGGATCGGCGCTTCCAGGTCGAGGGCCACACGGACAACGTGCCCATCTCGACGCGCGAGTTCCCGTCCAACTGGGAGCTCTCCGCCGCGCGCGCCCTCGCCGTCGTCAAACTGCTGCAGACCAACGGCGTGAACCCCGCGAACATCTCCGGCGCCGGCTACGGCGAGTTCCAGCCGGTCGCGGAGAACGACACCCGCGAGAACCGCGCGCTGAACCGCCGCATCGAGATCGTCATGCTGGCGAACCTCGAGGAGCTCGCCCCGCAGCTGACCGGCGAGTGACCCCCGTCGGCCGCTGACCCCGGTCGGCCACTGACCGCGGCCGGCGCCTGACCCTGACTCACGCCTGACCACGGTCGGCGCCTGACCACGGTCTGCCGCTGACCCCGGTCTGCCGCTGACCCCGGTCGGCCGCTGACCCCGGCCGGCGCCTGACGCGGGCACCCTGCCTCATCCGGCGCCCCATCACCCGGAGCCGCGCGCTCAGGCTTGCGCTGCCAGCCCGAGCACCAGCTCCCGGAACACCTCGCCGCGGTGCTCGAAGCTCCGGAACTGGTCGAAGCTCGAGCAGGCCGGGGCGAGCAGCACCGCGTCGCCGTCCGCTGCGAGCTGCGCGGCGCGCGCGACCGCACGCTCGATCGTGCCGCAGCGCTCGATCCCTGGCACACGCCCGGCGGCCTCCGCCTCCAGCCGCGCGGCGAGCTGACCGATCACCAGCGTCGCCCGCGCCCGGTCGGCGAGCGCGGCGATGAGCGGCTCGAGGTCCAGCTGCTTGTCTGCGCCACCCACGATCGCGATCGTCGGGCGGTCCATCGCGCCCAGCCCGACGCAGGCCGCGTGCACGTTCGTCGCCTTCGAGTCGTTGTACCAGCGCACACCGGCGACGTCCGCGACCCACTCGATGCGGTGCGGCAGCCCCCGGAAGGTCCCCATCGCCGCGGCGAGCTGTCGCCCGAGCGTCGCGTCGTCGACCTCCGGCGGCGCCAGCGCCGCGACGGCGATCATCGCCGCCAGGGCGTTGCGCGCGTTGTGGTCACCGGGCAACGGCAGGGCCGCTCGTGGGACGGTGACGCTCCGCCCGTGCGCCCGGACGACGAGCAGCCCGTGAGTCGACCCGGGGGCCTCGACCCACGCCCCGGAGGCCACGCCCGCCAGAGGCTCGGCTGCGCCAGGCCCGCTGCCGTACGGGGCGCTGCCGTACGGGGCGCTGTCGTACGAGACCACCTGGCAGCCCGCCTCGGTCGCGGGCTCGATCCACGCCCGCAGCGCGGGGTCCGAGGCGCGCAGCGCGACCGTCGCGCCGGGGCCCAGGTTGCGGAGGATGTGGCGCTTCGCGCGCACGTAGTCAGCCTCGGACGCGTAGTGGTCGAGGTGATCGTTCGCGATGTTGGTCATCAGCGCGACGGTCGGGCGCATGCCGTGCGGGTCCTGCAGCTGGAAGGCGCTGACCTCTGCGACGACGGCGCGGGCGGCGGCGCCGGCCTGGGTGGCCTCGAGCACGACGTCGCTCAGCGCGCGCCAGGAGTTGCCGCCCAGCAGGGCCGGCAGGCCGCAGCCGGAGAGCAGGTGGGCGGTCAGGGCGGCCGTCGTGGACTTGCCGTCCGTGCCGCCGACGGCGACGACGGGCACGTCGCAGGCACGCATGCCCAGCTCGACCTCGCTGATCAGCTCGATGGCGCCGGCGCGCCACGCCCGCCAGATCGGAGCCAGCGCGGGGTTCGCGGCGTTCTCCGGCCACTCCGGGTTGAGGCCGGGCGAGATCACGGCGGCCGTGGCGCCGCCCAGCTCGTGGGCGCCCAGGTGCAGCTCGCAGCCGGGCGGCAGGCCGGGCGGTGGCGCCGTGAGCCGGCCGTCCGACGCGACGACCTGCTTGCCGAGCGCGCGCAACAGGCGGCACGCGGCGAGGCCGGAGGCGCCCAGGCCAAGCACCGCGACGCGCTCGTGGGCGCCAAGGGGATCGATGATCTTCACGGTCGCCTCCACGCCACCCCGCGGGCTCGCGGGGACGTCACCCGCGCTCCCGGCGCGGCGGCTCCGACTACTGGCCGCCGCCGGCGCAGCAGTGGAAGAACATGTAGTGGTTCGCCGGCCGCTCGATCGCGCCGATGTACGGGATGTAGAGCACGGCCGTGGGCTGCTCCGGCATCACGTCGCGGCAACGCCCGGAGCACTGCGACGACGAGCGGAACTCGTCGAAGATCGTGCTGGCGCGCGACTCGAGGCCCGGCAGGCTGGTGTAGTAGACGATCGACGCCTGGCCGGCGCACTGGGACGTCAGGCGCGACAGCGTGCTGCGCTCGCCGACGGTGAAGTTGATGTCCGAGCTGGAGAACGAGAACTTGTACTCGATCATCCGGGAGTTGCCTTCGCAGGCGAGCACGGGGTGGATGTAGGGGCCGGGCTCGGCGGCGGCGCGCGCGCTGTCGCGGTCGTCGCGCTCCGCGGGGTCACGGTCGCGGTCGCGGCTGCGGTCGCGCGGGTCGAGGTCTGCGGGGAGGTCAGCGTCCGCGACGCAGCTCTGGGTGGCGCTGTCGAGGCGGGTGCCGCTGCCGCAGCGGCCGACGTTGCTGGCGAGGCGGCACTCGTCGCCCACGAGGGTGAGCCCCTGTCCGGCGCAGCGCATCGACGCTGACGCGGTGGCGGTGCCCTGCGGGACCTCGAGCCGAGGCGCCGGGCGGGTCATCGTCCACAGCTGCATGAGGAGCAGCAGGGCGATGGCGCCGGCCAGCACGAGGCGCACGGTGCGCGGGTCGATCTCACGCTCCGGCCGGAACGCCTGGAGCAGCGTCGTGCGCGCGGCGCGCTCACCGACGCCGGCGGCCATCGCGCGGAGCTTCTCCGAGGCGGCGGCGCGCTGCAGGTGGGCGTTGATGCCCTGGATCGGGTCCATCGCCGGGGTCGGTTCGCCGGCGGCCTGCGCCTCCGTGACGCAGACGGCGGCCAGCGCGAAGCGGTCACCGGCGGGGCTCGCCGGCTCGCCGCGCAGCTCCGCCGGGCTGGCGAAGCGTGGGTCCGCGCGCAGCGGACCGATCGCGAGGCCCTCCTGGCGGCGGAAGGCGGCGTACGCCTCGGACAGGCCCACACCCATGATCCGCCGACCGGCGGGCGCCTGGGGGTTGACGAAGCGCTCGTTGAGGCCGCCGTGCACGAGCCCGGCGTCGTGGAGCGCGCTCAGGTCCGCGAACAGCGCGCGCACGTCGCCGGTCTCCTGGAGCGGACCGGGGACGGGCGCGTGATCCAGCACCACCAGCACGTGGCCGGCGGGCGTGACCTGGGCTCGGCGCACGCCGGTCAGCGCCGGGTGCTCTGCGGCGGCGAGCAGCTCCGCGGTGATCAGCTCGAGGTCGTCCGCGTCGAACGGGCGACGCGACAGCAGCAGCGTGTCCGCGCCGCTGGTGAAGGCCGCGAACGCCGCGTCCGCCGCCGGGCTCTCCGCGCCCGGCCGCTCGCCGAGCTCCGCCAGCAGCGACAGCAGCTCCCCGGGCCGCAGCTCCGCGCGCCGGGGGCCGGCGTCGCTCGGCGACCACCAGGGCAGCTCCTCGCTGCCAAACCGGCCGCTCACGGGACAATACAGTACGGACTCGCTCATCGTCTGCTCTCGCCAACGGGCGGCGGCGCCGTCACCGGGCCGCGCCACGTGTTGCTGCATCGTTCGTTCAGCGCGCTTCGCCGCGCACGAAGAAGGCCTCTGTCAGGTGGTCCACCGCGCCGCTCGTGAACGGCCGGCTCTGCTCCAGCCCCAGCTTGCGGGCCTCGGCGAGCCGGTGCTCCTCGCTCAGCCAGGCGGGTCGGCTCAGGTCCATCGCGCCCATGCCGCGGCCAGGCTCTCGGCCGGTCGCGAAGGCCTCCAGGAACAGCGTCGACGAGCGGTAGCCGCTGGAGTTGGGGTCGAAGAGCACCCACCAGCCGTCGCGGCCCTCGGACGGCTCGCCGGCGCGCCCGCGCGCGGGGCACGAGCGGATCGCCACGAAGTCCCCGAACCACAACACGGAGTCGGGGCACACGCCCTTCTGGCGCTCCATCCACGCGATCAGGCTCTGGCGCGCCT
>ERZ869909.1167-NODE-1167-length-22454-cov-5.033159_pt1 | contig 22454 bp, 16 predicted proteins | sample MGYA00520892_ERZ869909 | MGnify/ENA primary metagenome ERZ869909 (study PRJEB32215, sample SAMEA104723947) | bioreactor metagenome | biome: bioreactor; feature: anaerobic bioreactor; material: water | place: China | collected 2015-03-12 ... | reverse complement strand
ATGCGCTGGTGGCCGCTGTTGCGGTGCTGATCATCGCCTGCCCCTGCGCCATGGGGCTGGCCACCCCGACCTCGATCATGGTCGGCACCGGGCGCGCCGCCGAGCGCGGGGTGCTGTTTCGGCGCGGCGCGGCATTGCAGGCGCTTCAGGGCGCCGGTCTCATCGCCTTCGACAAGACCGGCACCCTGACCGAGGGCCGCCCGGCGCTGGTGGCGCTGGAACCGGCCGAGGGCTTTGCCGAAGACGAGGTCTTGCGGCTGGTGGCCAGCGCCGAGGCCAGGGCCGAGCACCCGCTGGCCCGTGCGCTGCTGGAGGCCGCCGAGGCGCGCGAACTGGCGCTGCCCGAGCCCGAAAGCTTCGATACCATCACCGGTTTCGGGCTGCGTGCGCGTATCGAGGGGCGCGTGGTGCTGGTCGGCGCGGCGCGGCTGATGGCGGCCGAGGGCATCGCGCTCGGCGCGTTGGAAACCGCCGCCCGGGCCCGTGCCGCCGAGGGCCAGACCACACTTTTCGCCGCCATCGACGGGCGCGCGGCGGCGATGATCGCGGTGGCCGATCCGATCAAACCCTCCACCCCGACAGCGCTGGCGGCGCTGCGCGCCATGGGGCTGGAACTGGCGATGATCACCGGCGACGGGCGCGCCACCGCCGAGGCGCTGGGCCGGCGGCTGGGGATCGAGCGCATCGCCGCCGAGGTGCTGCCGGCGGGCAAGGTGGCGGCTGTGGAGGCGCTGCGCGAAAGCGGCAAGCCGGTGGTTTTTGTAGGCGACGGGATCAATGATGCCCCGGCGCTGGCGGCCGCTGATACCGGCATTGCCATCGGCACCGGCACCGATGTCGCCATCGAGAGCGCCGATGTGGTGCTGATGTCGGGCGATCTGGGCGGGGTGGTGGAGGCGCTGTCGATCAGCCGCCATACCCTGCGCAACATCCGCCAGAACCTGTTCTGGGCCTTCGCCTATAATACCGCGCTGATCCCGGTGGCGGCGGGGCTGCTTTACCCGGCGTTCGGCTTGCTGCTCAGCCCGGTGCTGGCCGCCGGCGCCATGGCGCTTTCCAGCCTCTTCGTGCTGGGCAATGCGCTCAGGCTCCGCGCCCTGCCACCCGCCCTGCCACCCGCCCTGCCCCGCGATGCACAGGTGCAGCCATGAATATCGGACAGGCGGCACAGGCCTCGGGCCTGCCGGCAAAGACCATCCGCTACTATGAGGAAATCGGCCTCATCCGCCCGCCGCGCGACAGCAATGGCTACCGCGCCTTCGGCCCGCGCGAGGTCCACAAGCTGGCCTTTCTGGGCCGCGCCCGGGCGCTGGGCTTCAGCATCGAGGAATGCCGCCTGCTGCTGGGGCTTTATGAAAACGACACCCGCGCCAGCGAAGACGTGAAGCGGCTGGCCCAGAGCCATCTGGAGCGGATCGACGCGCGCATCAGCGAATTGCAGGCGCTGCGCGGCACCTTGGCCGATCTGGTGCGCAGCTGCGCCGGCGATCACCGCCCCGATTGCCCGATCCTCGATGATCTGGCGGCACAGGCCCCCGCAGCGCCTGGAACCGTGCGCAAGTGACGCCGCCACTGTTCATGGGCGCACAAAACCGCCGGCGCACGGGGCTTTACCCGGAACTGGCGCATGCCTAGCTAGAGGGCGAACCCATTCCCCTTTGCAGCCCGGAGGCTGACATGAGCGATCTTTCCCTTGGCCTCGATACCTTTGGCGATGTCACGCTGGGCGCCGATGGCCAGCCCAAACCGATGGATCAGGTGCTGCGCGATGTCGTCGAGGAGGCGGTGCTGGCCGATGAACTGGGCATTGATTTCATAGGCCTCGGCGAGCATCACCGCGACGATTTCGCCATTTCCGCCCCCGAGATCGTGCTGGGTGCCATCGCCGGGCGCACGCAGCGCATCCGGCTGGGCACCGCCGTCACCGTGCTGTCCACCGATGACCCGGTGCGGGTGTTCCAGCGCTTTTCGACGCTGAACGCGGTGTCGAACGGCCGTGCCGAGGTGATCCTGGGGCGTGGCTCGTTTACCGAAAGCTACGCGCTGTTCGGCCACGAACTGCAGGATTACGACCTCCTGTTCGAGGAACGGCTGGAGCTTTTCGCCCGGCTCCTGCGCGAGGATCGCATCGACTGGCAGGGCCAGACCCGCGCGCCGCTCAAGGGCGCCACGGTCTATCCCCGGCTGGGCGCCGAGGGGCTGAGCACCTGGGTCGGCGTCGGCGGCAGCCCGGAATCGGTGGTGCGGGTGGCGCGCCATGACCTGCAACTGATGCTGGCGATCATCGGCGGCGACCCGCTGCGCTTCAAACCCTTCGTCGATCTCTATCACCGCGCGCTGGCGCAACTGGAGCGCCAGCCGCGCCCGATCGGCATTCACTCGCCGGGTTTCGTCGCCGCCACCGACGAGGCCGCGCGCGAGGCGCTCTGGCCGCATTATCAGGCGATGTTCGGGCGCATCGGGCGCGAACGCGGCTGGCCGCCGGTGACCAAGGAGCGCTTCCTGGGTGAGGTGGCGCATGGCGCGCTCTATGTCGGCTCGCCCCAGACCGTGGCGCGCAAGATCGTGCGCGCGGTGCGCGGGCTTGGCGTGCAGCGCTTCGACATGAAATATTCCAACGGGCCGATGCCGCATGAACAATTGCTCGAAGGCATCCGGCTTTACGGCGAAGAGGTTATCCCGATGGTGCGCGACATGCTCAACCGGGGCGCGGCGGCCTGAGGTTCAGGCCCAATCGGGCTTGCGCTTCTCGATGAAGGCGGTGATCCCCTCATCGGTATCGCGCCAGAGCATGTTCTCCACCATCACCTGGCCGGTCAGCGCATAGGCCTGATCGAGCGGCAGGTTGATCTGGTCATAAAAGGCACGCTTGCCGATCCGCACCGCCGCCGTCAGCTTGGCGGCGACACTGCGGGCCAGATCCATGGTTTCGGCCTCCAGCGCCTCGGGCGCGGCGAGGCGGTTGACCAGCCCCAGTTCCTGCGCGCGCGCGGCGCTTATGAACTGGCCGGTGGTGAGCATCTCGAAAGCCGCCTTGCGCGGCAGATTGCGCGACAGTGCCACCATCGGGGTGGAGCAGAAGAGCCCGATATTGACCCCGTTGACCCCGAAGCGCGCATCCTCGGCCGCCACCGCCATGTCGCAACTGGCCACCAGCTGACAACCGGCGGCGGTGGCGATGCCATGAACCTGCGCGATGACCGGCTGCGGCAGCGCCGGGATCATCTGCATCACTTCGGCGCAGCGGGTGAACAGATCGGCGAAATAGGCCGCGCCGCCATCCGGTGCCGCGCGCCCGGCCTGCATTTCCTTCAAGTCATGCCCGGCGCAGAAAGCCTTGCCCGTGCCGCGCAGCAGCACCACCCGCGCCTGCGCATCCTCCCCGGCACGCGCCAGCGCCGCCTTCAGGGCCGCCAGCATCGCATCCGAGAGCGCATTGAGATTACCGGGGCTTTGCAGCGTCAGCACCGCCACATGTTCCGTCACGTCATAATCGACCAGCACACCGCCCATCTTGCCCTCCTCACGATTTGCGGAAACTCTAGCGGGGCTGCGCAAGGGAGGAAAGCATGAGTATCGTGATGGACGCCGGGGCGCTGAACGCCTTCATGCTGGCCGAGTTTCCCCAGGTGGCCGAGGATTTCCGCGTCGAGAGCGTGGCGCCGATGCAGGCCGAGGTGCGGCTGCTGGCCGATGAAAAACACCTGCGCCCCGGCGGCACGGTGTCCGGCCCGGCAATGTTCGCGCTGGCCGATCTGGCGATGTATGTGGTGACACTTGCGATGATCGGCCCCAAGGCGCTCAGCGTGACCACCAACTGCTCGATCGATTTCATGCGCAAACCCGAGGCCGGGCGCGACCTGATCAGCAGCGCGCGCCTGCTCAAGCTGGGCCGTATGCTGGCGGTGGGCGATGTGCTGATCCGCTCCGAGGGGATGGAGGCGCCGGTGGCCCGTGCGAGCCTGACCTATTCCATCCCGCCGCGCTGAGGGCCGGCCGCCGCCTCAGCCCTTCTTGCGCGGCTTCACCCGCACCTCGATTTGATTGCCGTTCGAGCGGGTTTCGAACTCGCCGGCCTTGCGCACCAGATCGCTGAGTTTGGCGCAGCCATAGGTGCGGCTGTCGAAATCAGGATGGCTGGCCTGAATCGCCTGCCCCAGGCGCCCCAAGGCGAACCATTCCTGATCCTTATCAATGGCTTGCATTGCGTTCTTGATAAGCGGCACAGCCTTGGAGGGCGCTTCGCGGGTATCGGTGGTGGCGGTGTCCGGGCCGGGGACCGCAAGAAGGTTTTCGATGAAAATGAACCGCTTGCAGGCCTTTCTGAAAGCCTCGGGGGTTTTCTGCTCGCCGATGCCATAGACATCGAGCCCCTGCTCGCGGATGCGGCTGGCCAGACGGGTGAAATCGCTGTCCGAGGAGACCAGCACGAAACCATCGAAACGCCCGGAATGCAGCAAGTCCATTGCGTCGATGACCAAGGCGATATCCGAGGAATTCTTGCCCACGGTATTGGCCGGCTGGTGATGGGGCACCAGCGCCAGGGTCGGCAGTTTGTTCTGCCAGCCGCCCATCTGCGCGCGCGAGAAATCGCCATAGATGCGGCGCACCGAAGCCTCGCCGAGCGAGGCGATTTCCTCGAAGATCGCCTCGGCCCATTTCGGCGAGGAATTGTCGGCGTCGATCAGGACGGCGAGAAGCGGGATACCGGCGCGGGCCATGAACGGTCCTTTGGTTGATGGCGGCGAAGGGGGCTGTCTGCCCCCTCTGGGCTGCGCCCATTCACCCCCGAGGATATTTATTGGCACAAAGACCTGGGGCCCATCTGCTCATGGCCAGCGCCGGGATGCAAGGGCTCAGCCCCCGTCAGCCCTCCCTGGCGCGCTGCGCGAGATCGCGGGCGATGGTGAAGGCGCCGCGCAGTTTTTCCTTCTCGTCGTCCCAGTCGCGCTGGATCACCAGCTTGTTGTCGCGGATCCGGGCCAGCGCGTTCTGGCTGTGAAGGAACTCCACCAAGCCCTTGGGATTGGGGTATTTATCCTGATGGAACTGGATCGTGGCGCCCTTGGGGCCGGCATCAAGCCGGGCGATATGGGCGCGTTTGCACATCGCCTTGATGCGCACAACCACAAGCAGCGTATTCACCTCGCGTGGGAGCGGGCCGAAACGGTCGATCAGTTCGGCGGCGAAGCCTTCGAATTCGACCTTGCGCTCCAGCGTCGCCAGCCGGCGGTAAAGGCCGAGACGCAGATCCAGATCGGGGACGTAATCCTCGGGGATCAGCACCGGCACGCCGAGGTTGATCTGCGGCGCCCATTGCCCGCCATCGCCAAGATCGGTCAGATCGCCGGCGCGCAGCCTTGCGATGGTTTCCTCCAGCATCTGCTGGTAAAGCTCATAACCAACCTCGCGGATATGCCCGGATTGTTCCTCGCCAAGGATATTGCCGGCGCCGCGCAGATCCATGTCCTGGCTGGCGATGGTGAAACCGGCACCAAGGCTGTCGATGGAGCCCAGAAGCTTGAGCCGGCGCTGCGCCTGCGGGGTGAGCGGGATGCGCGGGCGGGTGGTCAGGTAGCAATAGGCGCGGGTTTTCGAGCGCCCCACCCGGCCACGGATCTGGTAGAGCTGCGCCAGGCCGAACATATCGGCCCGGTGCACGATCATCGTATTGGCGCGCGGGATATCGAGGCCGGATTCGACGATCGAGGTGGCCAGCAGCACATCGTACTTGCCGTCATAGAAGGCATTCATTCGCTCATCGAGCTCGCCGGCGGCCATCTGGCCATGCGCCACCAGCACCGAGACCTCGGGCACCTGATCGCGCAGGAATTCCTCGATCTCGGGCAGATCGGCGATGCGCGGCACCACGAAGAAGGACTGCCCGCCGCGATAGCGTTCGCGCAACAGCGCCTCGCGCAGGGTGACGGTATCGAACTCGCTGACATAGGTGCGGATCGCCAGCCGGTCGATCGGCGGGGTGGAGATCAGCGACAGGTCGCGCACGCCGCTAAGCGACAATTGCAGGGTGCGTGGGATCGGCGTGGCGGTCAGCGTCAGCACATGGATGTCCGAGCGCATCTCCTTGAGGCGTTCCTTGTGCGAAACGCCAAAATGTTGCTCCTCATCAATGACTAACAGGCCGAGGTTACGAAATTTCACGCTCTTGGCCAGCAGCGCATGGGTGCCGATGACGATATCCACCGTGCCATCGGCTATGCCTGCACGCGTGGCGCTGGCCTCTTTGGCGGCGACGAAGCGCGAAAGCTGCCGCACAACCAGAGGAAAGCCACGGAAGCGGCTGGAAAAGCTGTGAAAATGCTGCCTGGCCAGCAGGGTGGTGGGGGCGATGACCGCCACCTGCAGCCCCGACATGGCGGCAATGAAGGCGGCGCGCATTGCCACTTCGGTCTTGCCGAAACCGACATCACCCACCACCAGCCGATCCATCGGACGACCACGGTCGAAATCGGCCAGCACATCCTCGATGGCGCGTAGCTGGTCATCGGTTTCGGCATAGGGGAAGCGCGCGGCGAACGCATCCCACAACCCTTCGGGCGGGTTCAGCACCGGGGCCTTGCGCAGCTCGCGCTCGGCGGCGATGCGGATCAGCTTGTCGGCGATCTCGCGGATGCGTTGCTTGAGCCTGGCCTTCTTGGCTTGCCAGGCGCCGCCGCCGAGCTTGTCCAGCAGCCCCTCTTCATGGCCGAAGCGGCTGAGCAGTTCGATATTCTCGACCGGCAGGTAAAGCCTGTCACCGCCGGCATATTCCAGTGCCAGGCATTCATGCGGCGCGCCCATGGCGGTGATGGTTTCCAGCCCCGTATAGCGGCCCACCCCATGATCGACATGCACCACCAGATCGCCGGTGCTGAGGCTCTGCGCCTCGGAAAGGAAATTCTCGGCCCGGCGTTTGCGCGGTGCGCTGCGCACCAGCCGCTCGCCCAGCACATCCTGTTCCGAGATCACCGCCAGATCGGGGCCGGTGAAGCCCTGATCGAGCGGCCAGACCACCAGCTGCACCCCGCCCGGCCCGGCAAGCCCGCGAGCATCGGCCAGGGGCTGCGCATCATTGAGCCCGTGTTCGGCCAGAAGCCCGGCCAGACGGTCGCGCGCACCCTCGGACCAGGACGCCAGCACCACCGTACGATCCTTGCGCATTACCTCAACATGATCGCGCAAGGCACTGAAGATATTCACACCTTCCTGCTGACGCTCCAGCGAGAAACTGCGCCCCAGGCGCCCGCCGGCATCCAGCACGCCGGGCCCCGGCGGCTGCGGCTGCGGCGAGAACTGGATCACCCGCCGGGCCGCCAGCGCCGCCTGCCAGGCGGTTTCGTCGAGGTAAAGCAGCTGCGGCGGCGCGGGCTTATAGACCGTATCGACCCGGCCACGCGCGCTCATCGCCTCGCGGCGGTTTTCGTATTGATCGGCGATGGTTTCCCAGCGCGCGGCACGGGCAGGTTCGATCTGGTCATCGAGCGTGATGCTGGCATCGGGCAGATAATCGAACAGGGTTTCAAGCCGGTCGTGGAAATAGCCCAGCCAATGCTCCATCCCCTGATGCTTGCGCCCGGCGCTGACGGCCTCGTAGAGCGGGTCATCGCTGCCGGCGGCGCCGAATTCGATGCGGTAATTCTGCCGGAAACGGGTGATCGAGGCCTCATCGAGGATCACTTCCGAGGCCGGCGCCAGTTCCAGTCGCTCCAGCGTGCCGGTGGTGCGCTGGCTGACCGGATCGAAGCGGCGCAGCCCGTCGAGCACATCGCCGAAGAGATCCAGCCGCACCGGCTCGGCACGCCCCGGCGGGAAGATATCGATGATACCGCCGCGGATCGCGAAATCGCCTGGTTCGGTGACGCTGGGCACCGGCGTATAGCCCATGCGCGCCAGATAGGCCCGCAGCCCGGCCTCGTCGATGCGCTGGCCTGGCACCGCCACGAAAGAGGCCGCGGCCAGCGTGGCGCGGGAAGGCAGGCGCTGCATGGCGGCGTTGAGTGTGCTCAGCACCACCAGCGCGCCCTGCGGCGGCGCGCCGGCCAACAGCGCCAGCGTGGCCATGCGCCGGGCGCTCAGATCGGGGTTCGGCGAGACGCGGTCATAGGGCAGGCAATCCCAGGCCGGCAGGATGAGCACTGGCAGATCGGGGGCAAAGAAGGCCAGCGCCTGGCGCATCGCCTCCAGCCGCTTGTCGTCGCGCGCCAGATGGATCACCGGGGTCCTGGTGCGCTCGGCCTCGCGGCGCAGAAGCTCGGCGTCGAACCCCTCGGGGGCGCCGCCCATCAGCAGGCGTGTTGCACTCATCAGGGGCCTCCGTCAGCGGCTGATCACGCTGATCGACAGATTGTGGAACATGCCCCAGACGGCGGTGATCATCACCGCCAGGAGGCCGATCGCCTGCACCTTCAGCCGGTGCCAGGTCAGCAGGCGGGTCAGCGCCTCGTCCTGCTGGGGCGCGGCCTCCAGCCGGGTGGCCAGCCGCAGCCCCATGATGAAAACCAGCGTCGCCGGCACGCCCAGCAGCGACAGCGCCTGCGCGATCTCGATATTGTAGCGAAAGCCCAGAACCGAGACCGCGCTGAGCACCGTGGCCCAGAAGGCGGTGATCCAGACCCCGCTGGCGCGCAAGATCTGCACCCGCCGGCGCGTCTGAATGGCCACCAGCGCCTCCAGATCCTGCATCGCCTGCCCGCCCTGGCGGCGCGCGCGGATCACCATGTCGAAGGGCACGCCCAGCACGTGATGCGACAGGCTGGACCACATCAGGGCCAGCACGATCCAGAACCACAGGTTCGAGAACGACCGCAGGTCGATCAGCGTGAAGACACTGTCATACCAGTTCAAGCAACCTGCCCCCGGGTTCGCATTCGTGGTTCCGCCCCTAGTTAACGCCTTGGCGCGCGCGGGCCAAGGGCGGAAACGTGCCCTGCCCCATCCCGCCGCGCCCTTCCCGTCATGGCACCGGGGCTTGAGCTTGCCCCCGCCCCATGGCACCAAGTCCCGTCAGTCAGAAGGATGTCCCATGCCGCGCCCGAGCCTTCCTCACCGGCCCGCCCCCTTCCCCGCCGCCCGCCTGCGCCGGCTGCGCCGCAGCCATGCGCTGCGCGATCTGGTGGCCGAACATCGCCTGTCGGCCGCCGATCTGATCTGGCCGGTGTTCATCCGCGAGGGCCATGCCATCGAGGAACCCATCGCCTCGATGCCCGGGGTGTCGCGGCTGTCGATCGACCGGCTGCTGATTGCCGCCGAGGCAGCGCTGGAGCTGGGCCTGCGCACCATCTGCCTGTTCCCCTATACCGATCAGGCCTTGCGCACCGAGGATTGCGCCGAGGCCTGGAACCCCGAGAACCTGACCAACCGCGCCATCCGCACGCTCAAGGCCGAACTGCCCGAACTTTCGGTGATGACCGATATCGCGCTCGATCCCTATAACGCCAATGGCCATGACGGGTTTGTCATCGAGGGCGAGATCGTCAACGATCTGACGGTCGAGGCGCTGGTGAAGATGGCGCTGGCGCAGGCCGAGGCCGGGGCCGATATCCTCGGGCCCTCCGACATGATGGATGGCCGTATCGGCGCGATGCGCATGGCGCTCGAGGCCGCCGGCCATAGTGATGTGGCGATCCTGTCCTATGCGGCGAAATTTGCCAGCGGCTTCTATGGCCCGTTCCGCGATGCGGTGGGGGCATCGGGGCGGCTGGTGGGCGACAAGAAGACCTATCAGATCGACCCGGCAAACCGGCAGGAGGCGCTGCGCTGCGTGGCGCGTGATCTCGACGAGGGCGCCGACATGGTGATGGTCAAGCCCGGCCTGCCCTATCTGGATATCTGCCGCGCGGTGAAGGACGGCTTCGGCGTGCCGACCTTCGCCTATCAGGTCTCGGGCGAATATGCGATGATCCGGGCGGCGGCGCTCAATGGCTGGATCAATGGCGAGGCGGTGATGCTGGAAAGCCTGCTGGCCTTCAAGCGCGCCGGCTGCGATGGCGTGCTGAGCTATTTCGCCCCCGAAGCCGCGCGGCTTTTGCGCGCATAGGCGGTCTGCCGCAGAGCGGCACCATGCCGGGGCGTTGCGGTGATGACAGGGCGGGCAAAGCGCCTTAGAATGGCACCATTGCGATAAACCCGGTTGCAGGACCGAACGGGCCAGGCGGGCGCAGACCCCCGGCCCCCGAATGAAAGAGGCAAGACATGAGCAGACTTTCTCGCAGGGCACTTCTGGCCGGTGGCGCGGCAGCCGTGGCGCTGACGGCGGGCTGTGGCAATCCGGTGGGCAATTTCAACGCCGACCGGCTGGAGGCGCGGGTCGATGCGACGCGCGATTTCCTGCGCAACAACTATCCCGAAACCCAGGAGCTGTTTCGCAACGCCCATGGCATCCTCTACATGCCGCTGGTCAGCGAAGCCGGGTTCTTCGTAGGCGGCGCCTATGGTCAGGGTGCCCTGCGCATCAATGACGTGACGGTGGATTACTATTCGGCGACCCGCGCCAGCGTCGGGCTGCAGGTCGGCGCGCAGCAATATGCGCATGTGCTCTTTTTCATGACCGCCCAGGCGCTGGCCGATTTCCGCGCCTCCGAGGGCTGGGCCGGCAGCGCCGATCTGCGCTATGCGGTGCCCGAGGGCGGCGGCTCGGCCGGGATCCAGACCACCACGGTCTTCTCGCCGGTGATCGCGGTGGTCTTCGGCCAGTCGGGCCTGATCGCCGGCGCCTCGCTGGCCGGTGTGCGCTACCAGCGCATCATTCCCTGACCGCAGATCCGGGCCGGGCGGCGCGACAACAGCGGCGGCGTTGTCATTTCAAGCCCTTCGCGCCGCAAACGCTCTTGCCCGCAACGCCGAGGGCGGCTATGTCTGCCCCGCACGGAGAGGTGGCCGAGTGGTCGAAGGCGCACGCCTGGAAAGTGTGTAGGCGGGGAACCGTCTCGAGGGTTCGAATCCCTCTCTCTCCGCCACTTGCCCCTGCGAAAGCGTTCTCCCGATCCGGCGGCGGCCGGATTTTTTCGTTGTTTTCGAGGGTTATGCCGGAGGGGCTGAGCACTAGCCCGGACGCGAGGCGGTCCGGAGGCGGTCTCTCAGGGCCGAAATTCTCCGGACCTCTCGACTTCGCGGATTTGGTGTAGAGCCTGCAAGCTACTGAAATTCAGAGATTAATTCCAAACCCAACCTAAACACTTCGATGCCAGTGGCGCAATCGAGACGGAACCGGGATCGAACAACTCTGTCGCGCTTTGGCTGGAACACGAGCTCTATTCTGCAGGCTCGGCGACGGCAGTGTGCCTCGTGATGATGTCCTGCACCTGGCCCGGCTTGAACGCGACATCCCAAGTCCAGCGTCCGAAACCGCCGGCCGCGTTGATCGCCTTCACCCATTCGTTCAGCGCGACCCGCTTCGCCTTGTTCTGAGCGCTGTCGGTGCCCTTGATCTCGAGCGCGAGGATCGTGCCGCCAGCAAGGCGGACGAGGAAATCCGGGGCATATCGCCGCCGGGAGCCCGCCCACATGTAGTAGATCTGGAATCCGAGGTGATCGTTCTTGGCGTAGGCAAGAACGTCCTCGCGCTTCTCGAAGACATTGGCCGCGTGGCCTTCCCAAGCGGAATCTCCCACCAGATGGCTGATGTGCGATTTGGTCGTCGGGAAGCACGGCTTGGTCGTGTACCAGGTGCGCATCAACCCGGTTGCACCGATCGGGTTCTCCTCGTCGAACACTGGCGTCAGGCGTTCCGTGTTTTGCTCGGTCACGTTGCTCAGCACATGCTGGACCACGAGATCGATGTTGAGCGCGATGAGGATCCGTCGCCGAAGCGGGTCAGAGTGAAACAGCGACGGAATGTCGAGATGGTCCGAGTTGAGGAACGCCTCGACGATCCTGACCAGTTGCGCCGCCAGATACTCGTGGGTGCCGGTGAACCCATGGCTCAGCTCGACAAATGCCTTCCGTGCAGCCTGGAATACGAGGCGCTGCAGACGGAAGCCATCCGGTAGCTTCTCAAGGTCGATCGCGGTGACCTTGCCCATGTCCGTCGCGCCGCCGAGCGCCGGGGCAAGTTCGGCGCTGATCGGTGTGCTGGCGGGATCGAGCACGAGCGGCTGGACCTTGCTCCAGTCGATGGCGAGCTCGGGTTTGACGACCGTCTCCACGCGCAGCACGTTCGGCCAGCGAAGTTCCAGATGCCCACGGTCGGGCACCACTTCGATCTGTGTGGTGGGCTTCGGGGGCGGCGGCGCCTCACCGCCTTCGCCGGTCTCCGAGATCGAGAGCGGCACGCCGAAGACGTTGACGTATTCGGGCAGGAAGAGGCCGTTCTCGTCAGTGTCATAGGACACGCGGCGCAATCCGCGCCCGACGACCTGTTCGCAGAGTAGCTGGGAGGTGAACGCCCGGAGGCCCATGATGTGGGTGACGTTCTTGGCGTCCCAGCCCTCCGACAGCATCGCCACCGATATGACGTTCTGAAGGTCCTGACCGGCCGCTCCCCTTTTCCCGACGTTGTCCACGATCTCGCGCAGCAGTTCTTCCTTCTTCAGGGCAAGGAACTGCTGCCGCCGTGTTTCGGGAAGGTCTGCCGCGTCGATGATCTCCTTCAGGCGCGCCTCGTAATCCTTGTCGGACGATGCGGTCTCGCCGATCTCTGCCTTCTCGAGCACCTTCGAGTCGACGCGAAGCGTCCGGTCTGGCGCGTGCAGCTCGGGCCAGTGCGCGTCGCCCTTGTTGAAGTAGTTCTCGATGCGGGCTGCGGTCTCGGTGCGATTGCAGACCGTGAGCATGACGGGCGGTGAATGATGCCCGGCCTCCTGCCAACGCGCCCGGGTTTCCCGCCAGTCGGCGCCGAGCAGCGTGTAGGCGTCCTGGACCAGCTTCGGCAGCGCCTCGTGCGGCTCAGCCTTCGCCCGGTTCAAGTCCTCGGAGACGGATGGATCACGATAGATGTGGTAGAGCTTCGATCGGAGCGTCTTGGCGTCCGGAACCGCATCATCCCGGACCACCACGCGCGGGGTCTTCACCAGCCCGGCCTCGATCGCGTCGTTCAGCCCGAAATCCGAGACGATCCAGTCGAACAGCGCCGTGTCGGTGCTCTTCTTGCCGGTCGGCGCGAAGGGCGTGGCCGAAAGGTCGAAGCAGCGCTGGATGCGCCGGGTCTTGTGGATACGGTCCAGCCCCTCGATCCAGCGGGTCGCCTCATCGAGGTCGATACCCTGCTCGGCAGCCGCTTTCTTGCTGATCTTCACTTCGGGCGGCTTCCGATAGGCGTGGTGCGCCTCATCGTTGATGACGATGATGTCCTTGTGCGACGCCAGCTTGCCCAGCACCCGTCGGGTGAAGGCCTCGTCGGACTCGCGCCCTTTCTTCACCACCGATCGGTCGGCTTCCTTCAGCGGCATCAGCGTGTGCCAGTTCTCGATCAGCACCTCCGCCTGGTTCAGCTTCTGGCGCAGGGCCTCGGACGGGCACAGGTTGAACTCGTCGTAGTAGCTGCCCTCGCTGGGCAGAAGCACCTGCAGCCGTTCCTTCACGGTCAGGCCGGGCGCTACGATGAACACGGCGCGGCTGAAATCCTTGTTCCGCTTCGGATAGGTCAGCGCGTTCAGAACTTGCCAGGTGATGATCATCGCCATCACCGTGGTCTTGCCCGCGCCCGTGGCCATCTTGTTGCACAGCCGCTCCCATGTCCCGCCGTCGCCTGGGATCGTGATGCCCTGCTTGTAGGCCTCGGCCCCCTCGACCCACCAGATCAGCGTCTCGATGGCCTCCAGCTGGCAGAAGTAGAACGGGTACTGCCGCGCATCGCGGTCGTGCCAATGCTCCAGCAGCTTGCGGGTGATGATGGTGACGCCGGGCCAACCGTCCGCGCGCCACTGGTCCACGCGCGCCCGGATCGTGTTCACCAGGTCCAGCACCTCGGTGCGCTTGGTGTTGTTGCGGGCGTCGAAAACCTCGTAACTCGCCGGCCGGCGCTCGGGCTTAATCTCCAGCTTGCCGCCCTTACCCTCGACCCAATGCTGGGCAGGGCATTCGAATGGCGTGTTGATGATGAGGGACATGCTTCAACCAACCCGTATGCTTCGTTCGGGTAGTCTCATACCCTTTTGGGCAAGCTGACGGGCTTCTCTGCCACCAGTCCGAAAACTGGTTTTGCCTTTGTACAGCCAGCGAAATGGTATCTCGCCTTTCTCTTCTGCAGCCCTTGTCAGTGCAGCCAACCCTTCATATCCAGGTGATCTGAGTTTTGATTTCAGCCAATCTAGTTTCTTTAGAACAACAGCAACTTCCCCTGAGCCGCTCGCAGGATGTGGCTCCACCCACAAAGCAAACTCACTCCCATGGTTGAAGCCGACTCCATAATCCCAACGATTGGCATTTGGTTCGGCGGTTGAAAAATGAAGATCGAGATCGACACTTCCAGTAAAGCCGGCACTGCCTCCTACCAACACCTGATCGCGGTACTCAGCTTTGATGGCTTGTTTGCCCGGTTTTCCGTTTAGTTCGGCTGCCGCCGTCGAATCCAAGAAGACAGTCATTTTTTGGCGGCCACCGTGCTTTCTCTCGAAACAACTTTCGCGACAACATCTGCCGAGCGGCCTGCAAAACCGTTCAAGTCACCCCAATTCGATACCGCTTCGTCCTCTGACCCGGGGTCCAACGATGAAATGTCTTGAGCGGGTTCGCCTCGTTCAAAGAAATAAACCGAGTAATCCTTGGCCAGTGCGCTCTCGGCTATTTGTTTGGTTGTGGAGTTTGAGTTCAGGCCAAAAAGTTGCCTGACGTCGGCCTCCGTGCCCCCACATTCTTGTATTTGGCGAAGCGCCCATACGAGGTCTAGCACGACGGTAGAGTGCGTCGAGATAAGCACCTTATAGCCACGCCGCATCAGCTCAAGAACTAGCAGCAAGAACGTGGAAACGGCTCTAGGATGCAATCCCATTTCGGGTTCTTCAATTACGACCCACTGAATACTGTCGCGCCTAGAGATCTTTCCAGCTGGGCAAAGCCAATATAGGCCAAGCAAGAGCGGCACAAACTCCCTTTGACCGGCCGACCATGCCAAGAAAGGAAGTCCTTCTGACAAGCCGTCGATCTCGAGCGTCAGGGTCTTCGTGAAGTCCTTAGGCTCAATGGTAAGTTGAGCGCCACCAAAGAGATGCTCTGCTATCGGGCCCTTGAGTGTCTCGTTTAGCCTACCCTTCGCGGGAAAGAGTTGGGCAGTTGAGCCAAATTCATTCTGCAACAGAACATGCACTTGATGTGCAAAGTAGCGGAGGACGAATGGGTCTCCGAAGTTGAAGCTTCCGAAGGTTTGAGAAACACCTGAGGGCAGACTGACGACCCTTTGAGCGGGAATATAAAAGAGGCTTTCAACTTTAGTAGACTTCGGTTTCTTGAACTTGGTAAGTGCGCTGAGTTCGTAGCGCTGCCCTTCCCATGTAACGGCAGGGCTGTTACTCAGCATGCCCGCCATACCACGTCCATAATAGCCGTTCAGGACAGCCGCAGGGTCGCCGTTGAACACAACATTCTGTTGATCAAAGAATCCAAGCACATGGTTGCGATCTGCTGCCAGCTTCAGCGTCTGCAAGAATAAGCTTTTTCCACTAGCCTGTGGCCCTACAAGAACAGTGAGATCTCCCAGATCCAATTTTGCATCAGATATCGGGCCAACATTTTCGAGGCGGATCGTAGTGCGTTTCTTTCTTTTCTTTATCGGCATCACGGATCCTCCAGAGGCATAATCTTTAGCGACTCGATCCCGCGGTCGTCCACGATCTTGACCGCGATCCGTCGGTTCTCACCCGCCTCGAAAGGCAGCGAGACGGTGCCGTGGAACTGCTCCAGCAGATCCTCGTCTAGCTCCGCCCGCACGGTCTTGCGTAGCCGATTCCAGCCACCCTTCGCATCCGCCATCGGGAAAAACACCTGGTGCGGCATCAGCGAGCGGTTGTCGTAGTCAACGTCCAGCGACCACATCGCGATCTGCTTCTTGCCACCTGAGACGAGGTCGCCCGCCTTCGGGTCGAAATAGTCGAAGCCGTTCACCTCGACCTCCCACATCCCGTCCGGGCGCTTGCGCAGCTCCACGTCCGGCTGGCCCATCAGCCAGAAAGACTGGTTCGAGGCGCGCTTCTTCTTCAGATCCTCGGTCAAGAGGTCGGTGTTCATCTGCGCCTTGAGCAGCGTCACGCCAGGCCAGTTCACCTCGTCGATGTCCTTCGCGGCCTCGGGATCGAAGGTGAAGGCGCAGAACAGGATGAACTTCGGCGAGGGGCGCAGGGTCTCGGCCTCGGTCAGCGCCAGTTCCACCTGCCGCTGCTCCAGGGCCGCGTGCTCGGGGCCGAAGCTGACGACGACGCGCTCGCCCGTCTCGGCCAGCGACCCGCTGGCGTGGATGTGCTTCAGCCCCGGCAAGGTCTCGAACTCGGCGAAGCGGAGCATGGCGCCGCCCTTGCCGCGCAAGCCGGTCTTGAGCAGTTCGTCGCGCCACAGTGCTTGGCGGGAGGTCTCGCCGGAGCGGGCAACGGTCTCGTCGGCCTCTTGCGGAGGGATGCTCTCGTCCAGCGACAAGGCGGTCGGCGCGGGCACCGCCTCGACCGAGAAGGGCCCGCAGATGCGCAGCTTGGATTTGTCGATGCGCGGCTTGTCGTAGAGCGTCTCCTGCTCGGCATGGTCGGCGATGGACTGGTCCATCCGGCGCTGCATCGCCTGCCGGGCGGTGTGGAAGGCATCGAACGCGGCGCGGGCGGCCTCGGGCCAGTCGTCGGGCCAGTCGAAGGGCACCTCCCATTCGTGCAGGGTGTCGCCCTTGGCGAAGTCCACCGGCTTGCCCTTGCGCACGCCCTGCGCGGGCTTGAGCGGCTTCGGGGGGCTGGCGGTCAGCGCGGCGTTTAGGTCTGTCAGCGCCGCCGTGATCTTCGGGTGATCCTCGTCGTAAATCGTGTCGATGTCGGGGTTAGTAACAATGTTCTTGAGCATAATGTGCGGCACGGTGTGGTAATCGAAACCACCTGTCAGGCCCTCATGCGGATACCGCAGGGCGTAGTAGTCGAAACTCGCAGTCATCAGCCTTTGCTTGGCGAGCGTAATCGCCACGCGCGAGGTGTCACAGGTGATCCAGCGTCTTCCCCATTTCTCGGCGACGGCCGCAGTCGTGCCTGAGCCACACGTCGGATCCAGCACCAGATCGCCCGGGTCGGTGGCCATGATCATGCAGCGCTCGACGACCTTCTCGGACGTTTCCACTACGTAACGCTTTTCGGAGGCAAAGCCGGCGATACCGGTATCAGCCCACATGTTGTCTTCTTTGAATGCCGCGAAATCATCAAAGTATCGGACGTAATAGAGTCCAGAGGTTGTGGCGCTTAGGCGACCTGCCTTCAAAAGGCGTTCCATGCCGATTTCGTTGGTCTTCCAGCGGACTTTTTCAGATGGCCGAAGCGTGGCTCCTTGGAAATCAACGGGAAACCAAGACGCCGCGCCCTCTCCTTTGTCTCTGCCTGCACCTTGGCTGGTGAGGTTATCTATTCGAAAAACGCGCGCGCCACTTTCGAGTTTCTGTGGATCCTGCAATTCTTCTTTGAGAATTGGGCGATCCGCCAGGTTCGGAAGACGTACTTTCTTATAGGCCGTGCCTCCGGTTCCACCGACCTCTTTCAACACATAAGGCTGGCGAAACTTTAGGTTGGGCTTATCCTTCGCATAGAAGAGGATGAGGTCATAAGTTCCAGAGAGATTCTCTGAGGTAGCGCTCGATGTTTTTGTGAAGATGATCTGAGAAACAAAGTTCTCAACGCCAAACACTTCATCCAGTATATCGCGCACCAAGTGGCAATTCTCTTCGCCAATCTGCACGAATACCGACCCGCTCTCGCTCAACAATTCCCGCGCCAGCATCAGCCGGTCGCGCAGATAGGTGAGGTAGGAGTGGATGCCGAGCTCCCAGGTGTCCCGGAACGCCTTGATCATCTCGGGTTCCTGGGTGAGGTCGTCGTCCGAGCGGTCCTTCACGTCGCGCTTGTTGGTGAAGGGCTGGAAGTTCGACCCGTATTTGATGCCGTAGGGCGGGTCGATGTAGATCATCTGGACGCGGCCAGCCATGCTCTCCTTGGTCAGGAGGGAGTTCATCACCAAGAGGCTGTCGCCTGCTACCAGCCGGTTGGACCAGCCCTTTTCGTGGTGGTAGAAATCCAGTGCCTGGCGTAGCGGCAGGTTCTCGAACGGTGCCGCGAACAGGTCCGGTTGCCGCCACTGCGCGCCCGCGTCCTTGCCCGTCAGCCGCTTCGCCGCATTGGCGAGGATCGTCGCCGGATCCACCCGTTCATGGACATGGAGCGAGACGGTATCGACCTCGACGCTGGTCCGTTCGGCCTTGCCGGTCCAGTTGAGATAGGGCGCCTGCAGCCGCTTCAGCTCCTGCAGCGCGTCCCGCATCCGCTCGGGATCGTCGCTGGCCAGCGCGTCGTCGATGAGCCGTTCGATCCCCGCCCGCGCAGAGTCGAAGTGCAGCACCGGGTCGAGATGCGGGTCATAGGCCCAGACCGTCTTCTCGCCATCCGGATCGGTCCCGGCATGAACCATCCCGACCTCGGGGTTGTTCACCCGCGTCTCGCCGTGGCGGTAGCTCAGCACCTGCGTGGGGCCGTTCGGCTTGCGCGCGGCCTTCTTCCCGCGAGAGGCGACGCGCTGCCGCGGCGCAGGCTCGTCGGTCGGCGTCAGCTCGAACCCGTCGTCGTCGGCATCCTCGTCCGAGGAATCCTCGCCGTCGTCCTCATCAGCATCGACCACCCGCATGATCGACCCGCCCCGCCCACGGCCACGGGCGAGAAGCCCATCGTCGACCAGCGCATCACGCGCAGCGACGTAGTCGTCGTCGGCAAGGCCCGGCACACGCTCGCGCAACAGCGCCATCATAGCGCCATTGCCGATGGAGGAGCCATCTTCGGGGGCGAGCGAAAGGATCAGGTCGGTCAGGCTATCAGACATGCGGGGCGCGAACTCACGAAAAGGGCTTGTTTTCCAGAAGACTATCGCGCGAGTCTTTGTTTTGCACGCCCGATTCCGCCGCTTGCGCCGGACATCGCCCTTCATTGGCCCGAAAATTCATGCTGTACGACCGCATCATCAAGCAGGGGACGATCAACGAGCCGAAGGGCAAGCCGGCGCCGGACTTTGCGCTGCCGTCGACGGTCAACTGGATGCGTGCCCTGCGGATCCTCGCTGAGGACGAAGGGATCGACTTTAGAACGGCGACGTCCTTCTATGGCAAGGAAGGCAAGCGGACGATGGGTGTGCTGGTTGAGAACACCGTGCTCGAGCAACTTTTCCTCGGGCTTCATCATCTTTCTGCCCTCGATCAGTTCCGATGCGGAACGACGGCCGCGGACTACGCGCGGGTCGGAGTGTTGGCCTGGTATTACGGCGTCGCCAACGCGGCGAGCGCTATGACCGCCGCGCAATCCGGATCCTTCCAGGAGGACCATGCTGGGACTGCGCGGCTGTGGGACGAACAGATCGCCAGCCGGGGCCTCGCCATGGCGCCGTTCAGCTGGAGAGTGAGCAGTCTCGTGGAGAAGACCTACAAGGCGGAGGTCGATGCACTGCGCAATGGCAGCCCCGGCAAGCTTCAGACGCGCCCGGTGACAAAGGACGACGCGCTGGGCGCCGCTGCAGGGTATCTGTCGGGATCTGCGAAGTGGTACGCGTGGAAGACGGAGGAGGACCTGAAAGGCAATCGCGCCTTCAAGGAGTTAAGCGTCAGCAACTTCCGCTCGAAAGACGCGAGGGCACTGCGGGACGGGTGGTTCAAGCGTAGGTCCATGGGGTTTGTTCACCAGGCAGCCCGCTACCGTGGCAAGGCGAATTATCGCGAGGCGCTTTTTCTCGCATACGGCTCCAGCACCGAAACGATCCTTTCCGGATACGTGGAAGACATGCACGCTGTGCTCAAGGCGTTTCTCGCAATGGCGGGCGCCTTCGCGCGTCGAAAGCTGGGCAAGGATTTGTGGTCTGAGTTTGTCGCAGATGTCGACGCGAAGAAGGCCTTCACGACCCGAGCCGGCGATATCTGGGCGTGAGAGCTGGGGTGATGGAGCCAGACGCTAGATGTCATTCGTCCCGGGGTACAGGAATCGCATCCGCTGTTCCTTCCAGGCCAACGGGAAAGGATCCATCATGTTCGCAAGCGTGACGCTCTCAGGCTGGCGACCCTCCATGATGGCATCCACGATTTCCGGGGCCAGCAGCGACAGGCGCAGAAGCCGCGCCATGTAGGTGAATGCGATGCCCTCTCGCTCAGCCAGCTCGGAAATTGACGCGAACTCGCCCGACTCCAGCATCCGCTTCCAGCGGAACGCGCGGGCCAACGCCTTGACCAGCGTGTTGTCCGTCCGCCGCGGTTGCGTGGCGCCCTCGGGCATCTGCATCTCCTTCCGTCCGCCACGCTTCACGATGCGGAATGGGACGTGGAGAGTCACGGTCTCCGGGATCGGAGCCCCGCGTGTCATGCGGCAGCCTCAATGCTACCGGCCAGCATCTCGCGGGCGAGGCCGCCGAGCCCGTCGACGCGAAGGCGCACGTTCAGCCCCTCCGTGCCGATGTCGACACGCTCGACCAGCAGCGCCACGATGCGCGCCTGCTCGGCAGGGAACAGCTCGTCCCACAACGGGTCGAGCTGCTGCAGGGCCGCGCGGGCGTCGGCTTCAGTGATGTCGGCGGCGTGGGCGCGCGCCGCCTTCAAGGTCCCCGCCACGATCTCGGGCTGGCGGAACACGGCCCGCAACTGATCGATGACCGAGGCCTCGATCTCGCCCGCCGGCACGCGGCCGACAGGGCATGATCCGGCCCCATGCTTCAACACCGTCTGGCTGACATAGTACCGGTAGAGCCTGTCGCCCTTGCGCGTGTGGGTCGGCGAGAACGCCGCGCCATCCGGGCCGAACAGCAGGCCCTTCAGCAAGGCGGGCGTCTCGGCGCGGGTCCGCATCGCCCGCTTGCGCGGGCTCTCCTGCAGGATGGCATGCACCCGGTCCCACGTCTCGCGGTCGATCATCGCGTCGTGCTCGCCGGGGTAGCTCTCGCCCTTGTGCACCGCCTCGCCGATATAGGCGCGGTTGTTCAGCATCCGGTAGAGGTACTTCTTGTCGATCCGGTTGCCGCGGGGCGTGCGGATGCCGCGTTTCGCGACCTCCCGCGCCAGTTCGGTCCCCGACCCGATCTCGAGGAAGCGGGCGAAGATCCAGCGGACGTGCTCGGCGGCATCCTCGTCGACCACCAGCTTCCGGTTCTCGACGCGGTAGCCGTAGGGCGGGACGCCGCCCATCCACATCCCCTTCTTCCGGCTGGCAGCGACCTTGTCGCGGATGCGTTCAGCCGTCACCTCCCGCTCGAACTGGGCGAAGGACAGCAGAATGTTCAGCGTCAGCCGCCCCATCGACGTGGTGGTGTTGAAAGACTGCGTCACGGAGACGAAGGTCACGCCGTTCCGGTCGAACACCTCGACCAGCTTGGCGAAGTCGGCGAGCGAGCGGCTGAGGCGGTCGATCTTGTAGACCACCACCACGTCGACAAGCCCGTCCTCGATGTCCTCCAGCAGCCGCTTCAGGCCGGGGCGTTCCAGAGTCCCACCCGAAATGCCTCCGTCGTCATACTGATCGCGGACGAGCACCCAACCCTCGGACCGCTGGCTGGCGATGTACGCCTCGCAGGCCTCGCGTTGAGCGTGGAGGCTGTTGAACTCCTGCTCCAGCCCTTCCTCTGACGATTTCCGGGTGTAGACGGCGCAGCGCAGCTTCCGGACGATCTTCGATTTTTCCGGCGGCTTCGTCATGTCCGCCCCCTGTGGTTCTTGAGGCCAAAGAACACCCAGCCGTTCCAGCGCGTGCCGGTGATCGCTCGCGCGATGGCGGACAGCGACTTGTACGGCCGCCCCTGCCATTCGAAGCCGTCGGCGGTGACGGTGACGATGTACTCGACACCTTGCCACTCGCGGAGCAGCCGCGTGCCGGTGATGGGGCGGTCACGGTCGAGGCGCATGCCGCGCTTCTTCTTGTCACCGCTGTCGAGTTCCTCGCCCAGTCGCTCCAGCCGCCGGACGGTCTCAGGCTTCAGCCCGCCATAGGCCAGTTCCTGGATGCGGTAGGCCAGCCGGCTCTCCAGGTAGCGGCGGTTGAAGGGCGGCGGCTCGCTATTGAACAGGTCGCGCCATTGCGCCTTCAGGTCGGGCGTCGTGGCGGTCTTCAGCGCGGCCAGGCGCGCGGGGATGGGATCGTGGGTCGTCATGCGGGTCTCCGGTGAGTTGGAGTTTCATGACGGCATTGGCCGGCCGGAGAGTGTAGGCGAATTTCTCCAGTATCGTCAGAAGCTTCACCCCGTTCCCGCAGCCGCAACCGGACCAGCCCGAGCGCCAGCAGGCCGCACATCTCGGCGCGGCGTTCGGCGGGGGTCATCTGGTCGGGCGGCAAAGG
>ERZ869909.1166-NODE-1166-length-22502-cov-4.055340_pt1 | contig 22502 bp, 19 predicted proteins | sample MGYA00520892_ERZ869909 | MGnify/ENA primary metagenome ERZ869909 (study PRJEB32215, sample SAMEA104723947) | bioreactor metagenome | biome: bioreactor; feature: anaerobic bioreactor; material: water | place: China | collected 2015-03-12 ... | reverse complement strand
TGGGCCATCTGTGAATTGCTTTCGTGCCTTCGCGATGCGCTGACCGAACATCAGGACGACGAGTCCAGCGCCGATCGAAACCACCGCAGCGCCGTATCCACCCTTGGCGCCGCTCAACCACAGTCCCGTCATGCCCGCAACGAGCAAGGACAGTCCGACGACCAGCGCTGCCGGCGTACGAGCCGTTCTCCTGCCCAGAAGCGACAGCAGGATGCCCGCTCCCGCTCCGAAGCCCACCGCGGCGAAGGTCGCGAAGACATTCGTGAGACCGAACCATCCGATCGCCTCCGGATTCGAGAGTCTTCGTTCGAATTCGAGCGCCTGAACACTGCCGGGCTCAAAGCCGCGTGCTCGGAGAAAGAGTTCCGGGTTGGACCGGTACTCGGCGAGTGTCTGGGCGTGCTCGATGAAGACATGCACGATGGCGTGGCCGACAAGGACGAAGATGATCCCGATCAGAGTCGCGATGGTGAGCCGACGCCAATGCTCATCACGGGCGAGATGGGCCAGCGACCACGCACCGACCATCGCGGCGATCCAGTAGGAACCGATTACAAGACCGTCCGGATGTCCCGAGAATGTTCCCGGTGCCGTGGCGTAGGGCGTCGCGATCAAGCCATGCCAGAAGACCCCGCATGCAGCGACGGCGAGCAGGATCCCGCTCCGCCACATCAACGGCTGCCTCGTCAACCACTGCCCGATGATCAGGGCGAGCGACCCGATCCAGACCGCGCCGTCCAGCGCCAATGACATGGCGGGTGTGAGCCGCGTCTCTGGGATGTCGACCACGAGCGGATCGATGTCCCAGTACGCCAGTAGCGTGTGCTCGGTCATCACGCGCAGCAACGCACTGCCGACGATCGCCAGCCAACCGATGACCGCAAGCCGCTGGGCGATGCGATTCATGCTCGAACACCGGCCCTGTGAAACTGTCTCAGAACCGGCAGATCCCAGAGAAACAGCGTGACGAATCCCATGATTCCCGCAGTCAACACCGCGTATGCGAGCGGTCCGGTCACGAGCGAGAGGCCGAAAGCAATGGCTGAGCCAAACAGGGCGCACACAGTCAGGAATCCGATGACGCCGTACGCGCTCAGTCCTCGGTGCATCAGCCGGTGGGTGATGTGCTGCTGATCACCGACGAGGGGGGAGCGTCGTTGCAAGACCCGAAGAAGCGATACCGCCGCGAGATCGTAGAGCGGCACCCCGAGAAGAAAGACCGGAACGAAGATGGCGACCATCTCCGCATCAAGCCCACCGGTCTCGCCGACACCGACATAGGTAAGCCGGATCGTGAGGAACGCCAGCAGGAACCCGACAACGAGCGAGCCGCCGTCGCCCATGAAGATCCTGGCAGGCGGACGATTCCAGATGAAGAATCCGAGCAGCGCCCCCGCCAACAGAGCAGCGAGTATCGCCACAAACCACTGTCCCGCCAGCAGAGCGAGCGCCGCGATGCTGAGCGATGCGACCGTTGCCACCGCCGCACACACCCCATCGGTATTGTCCAGAAAATTGACCGCATTCGTCACCGCCGCGAACCACAGCAGCGTCAGCAGAATGGACAGCCATGCCCCCCCTACCAGGCCGTCCGCCGCGCTGAGAATCCGGAGATCGAAGGCGATGATCAGGGTCAGCGTGGCAACCAGAATCGCGCCCATCTTCAACCCGGGGGAGAGTGAACGGCGATCGTCGATCAGGCCGACCCCGTGGAGCAAAGCCACCGCAAAGAGCAACGCAACACCCATGGAGGTGCGCATCTGGATGCCGGCGGCGTGCTTCTGGAGCCAACCGAGGAGGCCCTGTGATTCTCCCGAGAAGGAGTCGGCCCACTGTGCAAGGACCACACTCACGAGGATCGGTAACACGACCGCGAGGGTGATGGCGATGCCGCCGGTATTCGGAACGGAGCGCAGATCCTTGTGATGCCCCCTCGCGCCGGGTGAATCGAGAAAACGACTCCGGACGGATAGGGCGCGGATCGGGAACATGGCGATGAAGGCGATGCTCGCCGCAAGCGTCAGACTGATTAGCAGGATCCAGAGCATTCTCGGGATCAGAATATCCGAATGCGCGTTCGGTCTGCCGACGGGCATGCTGCCTCAATAAAAACGCCCCCGCTGGGCGGAGGCGTACTCGAAAGTTCTCGTGGGATCACGGGATACTCACTCCCATCGCGGAGTCATATCCAGCGTGCGGACGAGAAACGCGTAGATGTCCGCGGCCTCCTCGATCACCTTGGCAATCGGCTTCCCGGCGCCGTGCCCGGCCCGCGTCTCGATACGGATGAGCACCGGAGCATTGCCCTCGTGGCACTCCTGGAGTCGCGCGGCGAACTTGAACGAGTGCCCGGGCACGACGCGATCATCCGTGTCTGCGGTGGTCACGAGCGTGGCGGGATAGGCCACACCCTTGCGGAGATTGTGGTACGGCGAATATGCCAGCAACGCCCGGAACTGCTCGGAATCATCGCTGGAGCCGTAGTCGTCCACCCAGTACCGCCCGGCGGTGAACCGGTGGAAGCGGAGCATGTCCATCACGCCGACCGCCGGCAACGCCGCGCCGAAGAGTTCGGGCCGCTGGGTCATGACGGCGCCGACGAGCAGGCCGCCGTTAGATCCGCCCTGGATGGCGAGGCGCGCGGGCTTCGTGTAGCGATTGTCGATCAGGTACTCCGCCGCGGCGATGAAATCATCGAAAGCGTTCTGCCGCTTCTCGCGCTTCGCGGCGTTGTGCCAGTCCAGACCGTACTCGCCACCGCCACGGATATTCGCGACTGCATACACACCGCCCATCTCGAGCCAGGCGATCCGCGACACTGAGAAGCTGGGCGTCAGGGAGATGCCGAACCCGCCGTAGGCATACAGGAGCGTGGGGTTGGTGCCGTCGAGCTCGATGTCCTTCCGGTGGGTGATGAACATCGGGACGCGCGTTCCGTCCTTCGATGTGTAGAACACCTGCTTGACGATGTAGTTGTCGGGATCGAAATCGACCTCGGCGGTCCGGAAGAGGGTAGATTCCCCGGTGATCATGTCGTAGCGGTAGATGCTGGGCGGGCGATTGAACGACGAGAAACTGTAGAAAGTCTCGGTGTCGGTGCGCCGACCGCCGAAGCCGCCGCCGGAGCCGATGCCGGGAAAACTGACCTCACGAACCACACTGCCGTCCATCCGGTGGAGACGGACCAGCGGCAGAACATCCTTGAGATACTGCGCCACGATCATGTTGCCGGTGATCCCGGCGGAGTTCAGCGGCTGCTCCTGCTGTGCGATGATCTCGCGGACGGAAGACGGTCCCTTGCGGATATCCATCGAGACGACGCGTCCGCGGGGAGCATCCAGATCGGTCTTGAGATAGAAGGTCGTGCCATCGTTGCCGATGACGGACCACTCATTCTCAAATGCGCCGATGACCGTCCGGGGGTAGGCGTACGGCTGCGCGAGATCCTTCACGAGCAGCATGTTCCGCGGATCGGTGCCCTTCGAGACATAGATGACGAGGAAACGCCCGTCCTCGGTCACGAACGGGAAAAAGCCCCACTCGGGCTGATCGGGGTTCTCGTAGACCAGAATGTCCTCGGACTGGTCCGTGCCAAGCCGGTGATACCAGATGCTGCTGTTGAGATTGAGAGACTGGAAAGCTTGACCCGGTTCCGGTTCGGGGAAGCGGTTGTAGAAAAAGCCGACGCCGTCGTGCGTCCAGCTCATGCGCCCCCACTTCATCCAGCGGATCTCATCGGGGAGCATCTCGCCGGTCCGGACATTCATGACATTCCACTTGCGCCAGTCGGACCCGGCCTCGCTCCGACCGAAGGCGACATAGTCACCATTCTCCGAGAACGACAGACCCGCGAGGGCGATCGTGCCATCCTCGGACCATGTGTTCGGGTCGATGAGCACGCGGGGCTCGGAATCGAGCGAATCCTGGATGTAAAGAACTGACTGGTTCTGCAGGCCGTCGTTCTTCGAGAAAACATAGTAATCCGCGATCTTCGAAGGCGATGAATACCGCTCGTAATCGAGCAGCTCGGTCAGTCGCGCCTGAATGCGCTCCCGCTCTGGAATCGACTCCAGAAACGCGTTCGTGACCCTGTTCTGAGCCGCGACCCACTCGGCCACACGCTCATCCTCGCGAACATCGTTCTCGAGCCAGCGGTATGGATCGGCCACGGGCACGCCGTGGTACTCGTCGATCTGCTCCACCTTGGGAGTGCGCGGGTACTCAAGCGGCGCTCCCAAAGCTGCCGGTATGAGCCCGAGGACCAAAACGGCCGACACTGCACGGTGCATCGAGAAGATCATGTCCGAGTCTCCAGATCAGGAATGGTCGATGTCTCTTCCGGCCGGGAGGGACGAGCCGGGGATGGGGATGTGTACCGGGATCGAACCGAAGCGGTTGAGGCGGTCACTGGACGAGCCCCTGGGTGAGCCGCATGAAGGCAGTCTCCAGATTCACGCGCTCCTCGGAGAAGAGCGTCAGCCGGAAACCGGCGTTGATCAGCCGGTTGGGGATGTCCGTGACATGGTGCACGCCGCTCTCCTCGAAAGTGACATGCAGGACCGGGCGACGCGAGCGTCCGCCGTTGGCGGGGTCGTCTTCCTCGGCCAGCGCTACCCGCTTCACGCCGGGCATCTGATGCAGAATCTTGGCCGCCTCCTCAACCCGGTCGCTGACGGCGACATGGACCGTGTGCTCCAGCTTCGCCCGCTGCACGATGTCATTGACGGACCCCGAGAAGAGCAACTGTCCCCGCTCGATCACGCCGACCACATTGCACAGCTCGGCAAGCTCGTGGAGGATGTGGCTCGATATGATGATGGTCTTGCCCATGCGCTTGAGTTCCTTGAGCAACTCGCGCATCTCGATGCGTGCCCGCGGATCGAGACCGGACGCCGGCTCGTCCATCAGCAGAACCTTCGGATCATGCAGCAGGACGCGCGCGACGCTCAGACGCTGCTGCATGCCGCGCGAGAGCGAATTGACCTCCGCAGTCGCCTTGTAGGTGAGATCGGTCAACTCCAAAACATCGTTCACGACCCGCTTGCGCTGCGCTCCGTGGATGTCATACGCCGCGGCGAAGAACTCGAGGTACTCCGTCACGACCATGTCTTCATAGGCACCCATGAAGTCCGGGACATAGCCGATCCGGGGCCGGATCTTGCGGTTCTCGAAACCAACAGTCAGCCCGTCGATCATCGCCTGCCCGCGCGTCGGCTTCAGCAGCGTCGCAAGGATCTTGATCGTGGTGGTCTTGCCCGCACCATTCGGACCGATGAACCCGAAGCAGTCCCCCTCCTCGATGACGAGATTGAGGTTGCTCAGGGCGACTAGGTCGCCGTATTCCTTGCACAGATTGATCGTTTCAATCATCGCCATGGTTCAGTTCCCCGCCGCCACGGTGCCGAAGCGTACCGGGCGTGGTGTCATCGGATAGATCCAACGGACCACCGTCCGCCCATTCGCGGGAATCTCCTGCTCGCGGTCCGCCCGCACCGACAACACCGGAGTCGGACAGGCATCGGTATTGACATGTCCGACGATAATCAGGCAGGGCTGTGTGAACCACTTGCCGAGATCCAGCCCGTGCGTCTCGCGACGGTTCACGCTGGCCCCCTGACGACCGGCCGACTGCAAAGCCCGACGCCCCCAGAGGGGGGGCTCCAGCACCGGCAGCAACGCAATGCGAGCCATGTCGCGCGTGATGTCCCGCGCACGCTGCGCGGGAGGCGATGCGCCCAACCCCGGGAACGAACCCGTACCAACCAATCCTTCGGTCAGCGATCTGAAGTAATCCGCGCCCGCACTCTGAGCCAGGGGCCCCTCCGCCTGCGCCGAGAAGGCGGAAGCGAGATCGAGCACCTCACCCCGCTGCCATGTTCTCCTTTGCACGACGCGGACCCGCGCCCAGAGCTCGCCCGGCTGGCGACCGAGCGCCTGATTCGGCAGCGTCTGCTCCTCCACGAGAATGATCAGCACATCCGTCATGTCCGCGGGCAGGTCGTGAATCAGTGCCCCCGTGATCTGTCTCCGTGAATCGAGCGAAGGCGCCTGCGCCTCATCGACCGGACGCGGCATCGACCATCGCGGCCCGCCGAGCCAATCAAAGCGGAACTGCTTCGCCGTCGCTCGACTCGGAACACGCAACTCGAACGGCGCATCCGACTCGACCCGATAGCCGCGCGCATCCGGGAAAGAGAGAGTCCCGCCCGTGGCGTACGGATCCGACCATGTCGTGGCCGCCTGTATCCATCGTGGATCCAGACCGGCTTCACCGACGCGAACGGTCTCGTCGGAGTACTCGGGCAGGAACACACTCGCCCAGGTCGTCGTGCGCTGCACCGGCTGGCCGTAGACATGATCGACCAGCGTCAGATGCTCCATCGAGAAATCGGTCTGACGCAACGAACGGGCGCCGATCCACGCGACCAGAGTAAAGACCGCGACCGTCAGAACGAAGATCGTCCACGCGTGCTGAGCCAGACCGCGCATCCGCAGCAGGGCATATCCACCCGGACCCGCGATCAGCCAGTACGCCACGAAAACGATCACCGCGAGCAGAACGCCGACACCCGCAAAGCCCGACCGCGTGATCGCGCCCGCGATGCCCGAGTCCACAGGGTACTGATTGGCCTGCGGAAACCCCGACTGCTCCTCCTCACGCACCCGACTCACGCTCGGAACATCGAACCTGTTCCCGAAGATGCGGTGCCAGAACGCATCAGCACGCAGCATCTGCCCGCCCGCGAATCGGATCGAATCAAGATCGATCCCCACAATCGTCACCATCCCGGTCCCGACAAGCCGACGGACGACAACGCATCCGTCCGGCCCGTTGATCACCTGGGTGGCTTCCGCGGCAGGTGTCCCGCTTTCGACCGTGAATGTGTGCAGCGTGACATCGCCCGGCAGTCGCTGCTCAACGAACTCAACATCCGTCAGCAACTCTCTGTACGGCTCGAGATCCGCTCCCTCGACGCGACGCACCCGCGCATCCGGAAGGATGTCCCCGATCGGGTTGTCCGCGGCGAACCAACCGCCACCCACCGGAGGAAGCACAATGATCAGATGACCGCCCCGATACACCCATTCACGCAACGCCTGCGCACGCCCCTCGACCCCCAGTGTCGAGGGAAGTCCATCGGTCCACAGGATCGCCGAATACTGCGCCAGCCCCATCCAACGGTCCGGAAAACTCTGAGGCGTGGTCGGCAGACCCGCGACGACTTCGATCCGCTCGTGCGCTGAGCCGATGTGCGATGAGGTGCTCCGGGGCGGAGCACGCAGCTCGTACTGCTCGACCCCGTAGGCACGCCGACCGATCACGCCGATCAACTGGTCCTCGGCCCGCGCCACCCGGGAAGGCGTGATCCGGGAAACGCCCAGCCGCCTCGCGATCCCCCCCGCTTCGGTCAGCTCGTGGACGACCACCGTGAAGACGGTCGTGCTGGACAAATTCGCCGGCACACGCACATACAGCCAGACCGGTTGCTCGCGCCCCGGCGAGAGCGTGACGCGCTGCTCGGCGTACATCGTGTCGCCGTCTTCATCCCGGATCAGCAACTGCACCGCCGCGGCACGCGGCTGGAGCCCCGGGGCCAAGCCGACCCGCAGGCAGATGCCCGTCCAGGAGCCCGGGCGGGCCACACCCCCGACACCGAAGGTCTCCACACCGATGGTGACCTCCCCCGATGCGGGCGTGGCGACATTCTGGGCATGGGTCGGGCTCGACAGGGCCATCAGGCACGCCGTCAGAAGCCACCAGACCGCCCTGGGCAAGGTTCCGGACCCCGGCAAGCGGTTCAGCACGATCGGAGTGTACCGACCACCCATCCTTGAGACGAACACCGGATCGGCCGATCAGAACACCATGAACCTGCCGCTCTGGACATGGCTGCTCAGCGGGCTCGTGGCGTGGGCCGTCTCCGTGGGCATCCTGTACACCCTCAGCGTGCGGATCCTCTGGTCGCGCGATCTCCACCACCTCAAGATCGAGGCCCACCGCCTCCGCGACGAACACGAGCGACGCCGCCACGCGCGAGAGCACGGCGAGTTCGAGATCGTCGAAGACGATGCAGCGGAAGCACCGGTCGCCGCCGAACTCCCGCCCGAAGACCTCCGCGCCGCGGCGTGATCCGCGAGGTCAGCCGCCCATCTCCGCAAACTCACTCAATAAACACGCATGGGTGTGCATCCCCAGCCGGAAGCAATCCAGCTCGAACTTCTCGTTGGGAGAGTGGACGCGATCATCGTCCAGCCCGAAACCGACGAGCAGCGTGTCAAGCCCGAGCTGTCCCTTCAGCAGCCCGACCACGGGAATCGATCCGCCCGACTTGATCAGGTGCGCCTGCTTCCCTCCCGCCGCGGCCTCCAGCGCGCTGCGCGCCGCCGTGAGATAGGGCGAATCCGTGGACACGGTTCCCGGAAAGCCACCGCCGTGATCGATGAACTCCCACCGACACCCCGGAGGCGTGTTGGCGTCGAGCCAGCCACGGAACGCACGAACGATCTTCCCCGGGTCCTGATCGGCCACCAGCCGGAACGAGATCTTCGCGCTCGCGTGCGTGGGGATGACCGTCTTTGCGCCCTTCCCGGTATACCCGCCGAAGATCCCGTTGATGTCGCAGGTCGGACGAGCCCACTCACGCTCCAATGCCGTCCAGCCCTTCTCGCCGATGTCGGCCTCCTTCGTCAGCCCGATCTTGCCGAGCATCGCGGGGTAATCCAGCGGCAGCTCCGCCCACGCCCGGCGCTCCTCCGGGGTCGGTTCGAGAACATCGTCGTAAAAGCCGGGGATGGTCACCCGACGATCCTGATCCCACAGCCGCGCGAGCACTTTCGACAATTCGTTGATCGGGTTCGGGCATCGCCCACCCCACATGCCCGAATGCAGATCCTGATTCGGCCCGTGGAGAATCACCTCCGTGTACGCCAGTCCCCGCACGCCGTAGGTGATCGCCGGCTCGCCCCGCGCCAGCATCCCCGTATCCGAAATCACGCACACATCGCACGACCGCAGATGCGTGTCATGCTCTTTGACAAATCGCTCCAGATTGACGCTCCCGCTCTCTTCCTCCCCCTCCAGAAGCACCGTGAGCCGAACCGGGATCTCCCCCGCCTCCGCGTGCCACGCCCGGAGCGCTTCGAGAAAACTCGCGACCTGCCCTTTGTCATCCACGGCCCCGCGCGCCACCACGCGCTCGCCCGGAACATCCTCGCCCCGCTCGGCGGGCTTGATCACCGGCTCGAAGGGCGGACTCTCCCACAACTCCAAAGGATCCGGCGGCTGGACATCGTAATGGCCGTAAAACAGCACATGCGGCCCGGAGTACCCCGCCGGTCCGGGGTGGTACGCCCAGACGATCGGGTGCCCAGGCGCCCCTGGCGTCCCGGTCTCTTTCATCTCCGGCGCGAGCCCGGCATCCCGCAGCCGATCCGCCGCCCACTCCGCCGCGCGGCGCACTTCCGCTCGATACGCAGGATCCGTGCTGATGCTGGGAATCCGCAGCCACTCGATCAAACGACCGATCGCCGACTGCTCTTCCGCATTGAGATTGGTCCGCACCCGCTCCAGCCGCATTCCGAGTTCCATGCACGCTCCTGTTCGCTTCGATCGTACGAAGCGGGCAGGATACGGGACGCACACGGATCAGGTGAGCACGGCGATGATCCCGCCAGCGGTCGCGAGCACAAGGGCAAACGACAGCATCAGAATCACCAGCCACTCTGCACGACGAGCCCAACGATCCAAGCCGCGCGTGCGCATCGGTGGCGGCTCGATGGTGATCGAAACCCGCTCGCACCGAACTGGGGATGCCTCCAGCCCCTCCAACTCGGCGTAGGAACGGGGCGGCCGTGCATACAGATCGGCGCCGCAATTCGGGCAGGTATAAGTCCGGTGGAGACGCTCGCCCTGGAATTCGCGCCCGCGGTAGCCGCATCCGAGGCACATCCGTGCCTTAAGTCCGCGTGCCACGCTCGTAGATCCGAGACGAGCCATCAGAATCAATATAGCCCGCATTGCCACGGATGCGACCCATGCAGGCCGAGAATCGAAGGAATACGCTCACTCATGCACCATTTCCCCATCGATGCATGGGCGACCCATCTTCGCAGACTTGCCCATTCGGTTCTCGGGGATTCCCTCCCGGATCCCGCGACATTTGCGGACGATCTCGGCCACCGTCGCCCCGTCGACCCTTGGCTCATCGCGTGGCGAGCGAGCCGAACCGGCACGCCCGGACCCCAACACCATCCCACCACGCCGAACCACGCCCTCGATGTCCAGCTCTGGCGCGCACTGACGCACCCGGACTCGAACACGATCCGCCCCGATGATCTTCGCGACTCCGACGCTCCCGGACCCCTTCAGCCCCGTTCGGACGATGCCGCAATCGAGGTCTGGACCGAAACCGAGCTCGCCGCCCTGCACGCGCTCTGGTGGTACGCCGTCGGGGACACCGACTCACCACTCATGCAGCGCATCCTCGACACGGCACGATGGCACCTCCAGCACCTCCAGCCGGACAACGCCACCAACCACCCCTGGGCCCTGCATGTCTTCCTGCTGCTCAACGAGACCGACCCGAACATCGGAGCCCGCCACTACGCCGAGACGCTGCTCTCGAATTGCCAGGTGATGCTCGGACAGCCCGACCGCTTCAGCGCCCTGATCCTGCTGGACAGCGCGGACGCCCTCCAGATGCACTTTGAAATGACGGAGCAGTCTCGCCCGTGATCACGAGTTCGGCGGGGCCGCATCGGCACGCGCCTGCGGCGTCGGGCTCTGGCTCACGGTCCGCTCATCGCGGGGCAATTGGCGTTCCGCCTCCGGATCGCGCTTCGACGCGGTATCGACCTCGTTCTCGATGTCGTTGATCCCGCGCTTGAACTCGACGATCGTCTTCCCGATCGAACGCCCGATTTCGGGGAGCCGCCGCCCGAACAGCAGCAGCCCGATCGCCAGAATCAGGATCAACTCCTGCCAGCCCGGGACAAAGCTGAAACCGAGAATGTGCATGCGTCGCTCCTGACTGGGCTGGGCTGCGGGCAGATCCGTGCCCGGATCGGGTCTTCCCACCATTCAAGCCCACGGGGGCCGGTGGGTCAATGCAACAGTTCTACCGGGACCGAGCAAAGGGGGGTTCACGGGGGCTCATGGGACCCGTTCACAGGCGTCCAGCACATTCTCCAGCAGCACCGCGACCGTCACCGGCCCGACCCCGCCGGGTACCGGGCTGATCCATCCTGCGACCTCACGGACTTCCTCAAAAACCACATCGCCCACCGTATGAGAGCCGCCGGCCCCATCCGACAGCCGATTGATCCCCACATCGATCACCACCGCCCCGGGCTTGATCCACTCCTTCGTGACCAGCCCGGGCACCCCCGCCGCCGACACGAGCACATCCGCCGAGCGGGCCAACTCAACGATCCCCTCGGTGTACTTGTTGCAGGAAATCACCGTCGCCTCCGGACGCATCAGCATCACCGCGATCGGCTTCCCGACGATGTCCGACGCCCCGACGCACACCACCCGCTTGCCGCGGAGTTCGAGCCCGGTCGTTTCGATCATCCGCACCACCGCCAGAGCCGTGCACGGAGCGAGCGATGAGCGGCCGTAGACGATGTTCCCGATGTTCGCGGGATTCACACCCTCGACATCCTTCTCGACATGGATCAGCGACTGGACCCGATAGGCGTCGACCCCGTCCGGCAGCGGCATGTGGACCATGATCGCCCGGACCTTCGGCTCGCTGGAAAGCAGCAGAACGCGCCCGGCGATGTCGTCGTACCCCGCGGACGATGGAAGCGTGTGCAGGTGATAGTCGATGCCCAGGTCACGGCAGCGCCGTGCCTGATTGGTCGCATAAACGCGGGCGGCGGAGTCCTGATCGGCCCCGACGAGCACCGCATCCAGTCGAGCGGAGCGTCCCGTGCGGCCGAGTGCTTCCGCACGCTGGGCCACGCGCTTGCGGACATCCGCAGCAATGGCTTTCCCGTCGATGATGCGTCCGCTCATGCCTCGGTACGATACCGACTTGGATCATCCCGTCACCTCGGACGCCCGAACCGTGCCACCACCGTCCTCCAGGAACCAATCCGCCTCGACCGATCGGGTCCGCGAGCAGATCGAGTCCCTCCGCAGGGAGCTCGATCGAGCCAACCGCGCGTACTACGCCGATGCCAAGCCCTTCCTGACCGACCGCGAGTACGACGAGAAGCTGCAACGCCTCGCCGCCCTCGAAGCGGAGCACCCCGAGTTTGACGATCCCGCGAGCCCGACGCAGCGCGTCGGCGGAGAGCCGGTCAAGAAGTTCAAGGCCGTCCGCCACAGCATCCCCATGCTCTCGATCGACAACACCTACGACGACGATGAGGTTCGGGCGTGGGTGCAGCGGGTCCGGCGGGCGCTCGGCCAGCCCGGACAAGGCAAGTCCGATTCGCTCTTCGATGCCGAAGCCGGCAGCGGGCTCGGTTTCGCGTGCGACCCAAAGATCGACGGCGTCGCCATCTCACTCCGGTACGAAAACGGCACCCTCACGCAGGCGCTGACCCGGGGCAACGGGGTCGAGGGCGACGACATCACGAACAACATCAAGCGCATCCGGGCGATCCCGCTCCGGCTCACAAACAACGGAGAGACACCAAGGGGTCTGGATGTCGTCGAGATTCGGGGCGAGGCGTACATCCCGACCGAGGAGTTCCTCCGCATCAATGAGGAACGCGAAGCCGCGGATGAAGAGCCCTTCATGAATCCCCGCAACGCCTGCGCCGGCACGCTCAAATCGCTGGATCCCAAGTGGGTCGAGGAACGCAAGCTCGGCTTCGTCGCGCACGGCCGGGGCGAGGTCCGCGGATCCCTCAGCGAGGTCTCCACCCATTCGGAATTCATGCAGCGCATCCGAGCGCTGGGCGTCCCGATCAGCACGCCACGACTCGCATCGGACGAGGATGCCATCCTGAAGATCATCAAGGCGTTCCACACCGAGGCCGCATCCCTGCCCTTCGCCGTCGACGGCATGGTCGTGCGCATCGACGACTTCGCGATGCAGGAAACGCTCGGCTCAACCAGCCGCTCGCCGCGCTGGTGCATCGCCTTCAAGTACCCCGCCGAACGCCAGCAGACCAAGCTGATCCGCGTCGAGCATCAGGTCGGAAAGACCGGCAAGATCACCCCACGCGCGATCATGGAGCCGGTCCTCATCGCGGGCACGATCGTGCAGCACGCCTCGCTGCACAACTACGGCCAGATCCGCAAGCGGGACATCCGCACCGGCGACACCGTGATTGTGGAAAAGGCCGGAGAAATCATCCCGCAGGTGCTCGAACCCGTTGTCGAACTCCGCCCGAAGAACGCGAAGAAGATCGTGGCCCCCGAGACATGCCCGGTGTGTTCCGGCCCCGTCGAGGTCGAGACCGACTCGGAAGATTCCGAGACGACCAGACGCTGCATCAACCCCGAGTGCCCCGCACAGATGCGCGAAAAGCTCATCTGGTTCGTCGGGCGTCGCCAGATGGACATCGATGGACTCGGCGAGCAGACCATCGACCTCATCCGCGAACAATCCGACATCCCGCTGAACCACTTCGCGGACATCTTCCGACTCCACAAGCACCGCGATGCCCTGCTGCAACTCGATCGCATGGGCGAGAAAAAAGTCGAGAATCTTTTGCGCTGCATCGAAGACGCAAAGGGCCGCGGCATGGCCCGCGTGCTCGCCGGGCTCGGGATGCGTCATGTCGGCGAAACGACGGCAAAGATGCTCGCCCGTCTGTATCCAAGCATCGATGCCCTCCTCGAAGCGGAAGAGCCCGCCCTGCGACCCAAAACACTCTCCAAGGATGAAGCCGTCCGGCTCGGCTTCCCCGCGGAAGTCAAGGATCGCCCCTCCACAAACCTCGGAAAAGACACCGCCCCCACGGTCTACGAATACCTGCACTCCAAGGCGGCACGCGAAACCTTCAAGGCGCTCGCTCAGGCGGGCATCGATCTCACCTCGCGGGATTTCATTCCCAGCGGCGCAGCAGCACCAACCGACAACGCCGATTCGCCCTTCGCGGGCAAGACCATCGTCCTCACCGGAACGCTCGAATCCCACGAACGCAAAGAACTCTCCGACCTGCTCGAATCGCTCGGCGGGCGCGTCACCTCCAGCGTCTCCAGCAAGACCGACCTCGTCATCGCGGGCGAGAATGCGGGCTCGAAGCTGCAAAAAGCCCAGCAACTCGACATCGAAGTCTGGAACGAAGAACAACTTCTCCGCCATCTGGCGAAATCCGGCCGATCAGAGACGGAGCGATGATGCAGAATGTCGAATTCAAGGCCGAACTCCGCGACCCCCCGCTCGCCCGGGCGGCGCTCGCCCGCCTCGGCGCGACCCTCGCCGCGACGCTCCGACAGGTCGACACCTACTACCGCGTCCCCGACGGCCGCCTGAAAAAACGCGAAACCGAGGGCGAACCGGCGGAATACATCTTCTACCACCGCGCCAACCTCCTCCGCCCCAAGCTCAGCCACTTCACCATCTACACCGAGTCCGAGGCGCGCAAACGCTTCGGCCTGATGCCGCTGCCCGTCTGGCTCACGGTCTCGAAGTCGCGCGAGGTCTGGATGTACCAGAACGCGCGCGTCCACATCGACGAGGTCGAACACCTCGGCAGCTACCTTGAGGTCGAGGTGCTCGTGACGCCCGATCGCCATGTCGGGATGTGCCACATCCTCGCCTCGGACATACGCCAACGCATCAACCCGACGCTCGGCGAGAACATCGCCGTCAGCTACGCCGACCTCATGGCCCTCGAACTCGAAACCGCCGAGGAACGCTGATCCGCCATCACGAGACCGGCGGCACCGCCTGCGCCAGATCGACCGTCGCGCCCGGCAGCGTGATCGCCCGCCCCGTCGATCGGTGCTCACGCAGTAGGTGGATCAGCCGCGCCATGTCGCCCGGCACCGGTGCGGTGAACACCATCGGCTCATTGCGGATCGGGTGCATAAACCCCAGCGTCGCGGCGTGCAGCGCCTGACGCGACATCACCATCTCCGCCGAATCGCTCCGCGCGATCCTGCCGAGCGTCGCGTTCGATCCCCCATACATGTCGTCCCCCACGATCGGGCAACCGAGATACGAAAGATGCACCCGGATCTGGTGCGTCCGCCCCGTCTTCAGCTCCAGCTCGACCAGCGTGAAATCCTCGTACCGCTCCCGCACCCGATAGATCGTCACCGCGTTCTTGCCCAGCTCATCGTGGCGCACGGTCATCTTCTCGCGCATGCCCTTCACCTTGCTCGGAGACGGACCGATCGGAAGGTCAATCACATCCGCATCGGAGGGCATGTCCCCCTCGACCACCGCGAGATACCGCTTCTCAACCTGGCGCTTCTCGAACTGCCACCCCAGCCGCCAGTGCGCCTCATCATCCTTCGCGAAGACGATCACGCCCGTCGTGTCCCGGTCGAGCCGATGCACCACCCCCGGCCGCGCAAACTCATCTCCCACACCTGACAGCCCGCCCCCGACCGGTGAGCGATGCTGGAAGTGATACGCCAGCGCATTGAGCATCGTCCCCGACTGATGCGTCCGCGCCGGATGCACGATGATGTCCGCCCGCTTGTTCAGCACGATCAGGTGCGCATCCTCGTACAGCGCCTCGAGCGGAATGTCCTCCGGCTGAATCTCGCGCACCGGCGGCGGCGGCACCGCCACCATCACCACATCCCCCAGCCGCAGCTTCGTCGACGGCTTGGGCGTCCGACCGTTGACCGTCACCTCGCCCATCTCGACCAGCCGCGCGAGCTGCGTACGGCTCATGAACGCGATCCGATCCGTCAGGTACTTGTCCAGCCGCTTGTTGAGATCGCGCGTCAGCGTGAAGGTGACCCGACGAATGCCGTCGTCGTCGCCCGTATCCGTCTGGAGATCCTCGCCCGTTTCCTGCGATGCGGAAGTGGGTTGCAGCGCGCGCGGATCGACCTTCCCGCCCGGAGCAATCTTGCCGCCCGAGGTCGGATCGCGCTCGTCATCCCCGCCCCGTTTGCGGGCCATCTCGATCAGGGAGCTTCTGGGGCTTCCGGGGATTCCGGGGGTGCCGGGGATTCCTCGGTCAGATTCATCTGCTCGATGCGCCGCATCAGCTCCTCGATGTCGATGTCGCCGCCCGGTCCCTGCTGAACATCGAGCACCGTCGCCCCGGGCACGCCCAGCCCGTTCTGCTGCCCGCCGAACATCTGCATCGGATCCTGCTGCGGCCGCTGCGCACGCTCGGGACGACGCGCCTGCTCCGGCAGATCCGCATCGTTCGGTAAGTCCGGATTCCAACGCGCGATGCTCCGATCCTCGGGACCGAACAACGCCTCGTAGCGACTCTCGAAGAGCGCGGCGAACTGCTCCAGACCCGCATCCCGGCTCCCGCTCAGCCCCGCCCGCAACGCCTGCCTCGCCTCATCCAGCAACGCTTCACGCTCTTCCGGAACCAGCATCGCCTTGGTCATCAGCAGCGTCGTCAGGTTCCAGTACGCGTCGACCGCGAAGAGCGCCCGCCTCGGCTCCGTGTTCGCCCGCGCCACCTGGCGCAACGGCCCGATGACACGATCGACCATCGCCACGCGCGCCTCGGTCGTCAGCAGCGGCGGCTCCTCCGTTGTCTCCTGCTCGACACGCTCGTAGCCCACCCGAACCTCGCCGATCACCTGCTGAGCAGCGCCGATGATCGCTTTCGACCAGATCGCGTTCTTCGAGCGATGGTTCTGAGCCACCTCAAACAGGCCGTCGATCTGACCCGTCACCAGCGCGGACTGAAGCTCGGCATACGCACGGTCCATCTGCTGCTCGCGATGACGATCCAGATATTGCAGCCCGATGTAGACCAGCACGACCGCGAGCACCACATACAGAACCCGCGGCCCCCACACCTGCAGAAAGCCGATCAATTCCGTATTCAGACGCGACTCATGCAGCCCCGCACCGATCTGCACTTCCCGTTGACGATCATCCATCGCGAAAATTCTCCGGTCTACGGCCGTGGCCGTCGCTCTCAGTCGAACCCGTCAGTCTACCGAAACCCCGTCCGATCGACCAATCCGGCCCCTCAAGTCGGACTTCCGGGGGGACTTCCGGGGGGGAGTTCCGGGTGGAACCGCCACAGACGGCCCGAGAAAACCGCCTCATCCGATGCCAGACGCGCCCGGATCGCCCGTGCCAGATCGGCCAATCCTGCTCCCGTTGTCCCGCTCGTCATGACCTCCGCGCCGGGGACGCCCCCCAGATCGGCCCGCAGGCCGCAGCGGACCACCCGACCCTCGATCGCCCCGCCCCATCGCGCCCCCACCGCCTCGAACCCCGGCCCCGCCGCATCGGCACACAGCACCACCAGATCCGCACGCCCCACCACCCGGCGCGCCATCGCCTCCGCCGCCCCCTCAAGCGAGCAGACCGCGGCCCCGGACTCTTGGAGCCCCGGCGTATCCAGCCAGTGGATCGTCAGCCCGTCGCACTCCATCAGCACGCCCACATGGTCCCGCGTCGTCCCCGGCTCATCCGCCACGATCGAGACCGACCGCCCCGCCATCGCGTTCGTCAGCGTGCTCTTGCCGACATTCGGCGCACCCAGCAACGCGACGATCGGGGGCTCCATCATCGCTCGGAGGTGATCCGTCGCCCCGGCCCGCTCCGCGCTCGCCGCCCGTCGCCACCGCTCCGCATGATGCACGATCGCATCAATCGCCAGCGGGCTCGCAGCATTTGCCAGTGCATCCAGCATGCACGCCTCGATGACATCCTCCGCCTCCGGATACTTCGCCCGAGCCGGAAGCGACTGGGGCGTTGTCGCGCCGCTCGCTCGCAGATGCTCCAGCAACGCCTCCACGATGAACGCCGCCCCGTGCGCCATCAGCATCGCGTGGTCTTCTCCGGGCCTCGCGACCACCCCCGTATCGAGCCCGCCGAGATCCCGCACCCCGAAGCGTCCGCTCGCGGGCGGATCGATCCCCGCCGACCGCAGAAATGCTTCCAACGCCCCCCCATCCGGCGCATGCACCTCGATCATCGCGATGGCCCCCGCCCCCGGCGCGGTCGATGCCCTCACCGAGACGCTCGCATCAGAGCCCATCACTCGTCCGCGCCGTGCAACGCCCGCTCGCACGCGATCACGATGCCCAGCAGCGTCAGATCCGGAATCACACGGTCGACCAACTCGTCATCGCCGAAGAGCATCTCTGCATCCCCGCCCGTCGCCACCACCAGCGGGAACCCGGAATACGCCTCGGCGTACCGCTCGACCAGCGCGCGCACCAACCCCCGCGCACCGTAGAACACGCCGTTGAGCATCGCCTGCTGCGTGTTCGCGCCGAACGGGTGCGGATCCGGACGAACGAACGGCACCTCCGGCAGCGCATCCGTCGCGCTGTGCAGCGCCTTGAGCGCTGTCGTGACGCCCGGCGCGATCGCCCCGCCGTGAAACACACCCTCGCCGTCGATGAAGTCCACCGTGATCGCCGTCCCCGCATCCACGACCACCACCGCCTGCTTCATGATCTCAAACGCCGCCAGCGCGTTGAGCGCGCGATCATGCCCCGTCATGGCCTCGTGATCGAGACGCCCGTGCAGCGGGACCGGCAGATCCGGCCCGACCTGGTAGATCGGCTTCTCCGTCGCACCGTCGAGCGCGGCCATCAGCGGGCGCGAGGCCGTCGCGTTCACCGAAGCCACCACGATCGCCTGCCCAGCGCCGGAAGAGCCCAACCGATCGGCCATCGCGACGATCGCACGGCACAGCGCCTCGGTCCCGTCGCTCGGCAGCGCCCCCGACTCACGCAGCTCGTGACCATGGAACAGGCCGAACTTGGTGTTCGTGTTCCCCACCGAGACGCCGACAATCTCGAGCGTCTCCCCGCCGCGCGAGCCCATGGTCCTGAAATCTTTTCCTGCATCAAGCATGGGCGGAGTGTAGGTCACGCTCGATTGCTTCCACCAGCGCCCTCAGCAGGCCCCGCGCCGATGGCCCCACCCGCCCGTCACCGACCGGCTTCCCGTCGAGCCGAGTCACGCTCCGGACCATGCTGATCGTCCCGACGAGCATGATCTCCTCCGCACGGTGCAACTCCTCGACCGTCACCGGACGCTGCACGATCGACGGGGCCGACTCGATCAGCAGCGCCCGCGTCACTCCGCCCAGCATCGGCGCGCTCTCCAGCGTCGGCGTCACGACCACGCCGTCCAGCGCGACGAACACATTCGTCGAGGTGCCCTCCGCCAAAAGACCATCCCGGATGAAGACCGCATCATCCGCGCCGTGCTCGATCGCCTCGATCGTCCCCAGCACATTCCCGAGCAGCGATGTCGACTTCACATGCCCGCGCAGCCAACGCGTATCCCGCACGGTGCTCGCGGAACACGCAAGCGGCTCGGTGTACTCATGCACACCCGGCAACGCGCTCGCGTACGCGAAGACCGTGGGCCGCTGTCCCGCGATCGGGATCCGTGCCCGCACCGGACTCTCGCCCGTCGGCGTGCCGCGCGTGACCTGCCAGTACACGAACGCGTCCCGCAGGTGATTCCGCTGCAGCAGTTCCCGCGTCACCCGCTCCATGTCGCCGGGATCAAACCCCTCCATGCGGCACTCGCGCATGCCCGCCGCAAGCCGATCAAGGTGCCGACCGAGCGCAATCACGCGCCCGCCCGATGCCCGCAGACCCTCGTACAACCCGTCACCGAAGATGAACCCACGATCGAAGACCGAAATCTTCGCATGCTCATGATCCACGAACTGACCATCGAGGTAGACGATCACGCCAACGCACCCTTCCCACGATCGAGCGCTGCCCCCTCCTCATCCTCCGTCGACTTCGATGCGTACAGATCCGCGAGCGTCTTCCGCTCCAGCGATGCGCACTGCTGCCCCCGAAATCCGTCGAGCGCATCCGCCGCCTCAGCCGCAACGGGGCGCGGCGCCAGCGTCTCCATCGCCCGCAGAATCGAAACCACCGGGATCAACCGCGCCGGACGAGCCAGCGTATACCCGTCGTCATCACGATCGCCATCGACATGCCGGACGATCCCCGCATCCTCCGCGGCACGAAGCATCGATGCCACAACAGAATCCGCCAAGCCCGTTTCGACCGCCAGCACTTCAATCGTTGCGAGCTTGCCCCGCTCAAACCGTTCGCCGATCGCCCGAACGACGATCACGCCCATCGCCGGATCCACCAGCGGAGAATCCGCCATCGCACGCTGACGCGCTGCCGAAGCCCGACTCACCGTCTGAAGCACATACGCGATCTGCAAACCGAAGAGCACGATTAACCAGGTCACATACACCCAGAACAGGAACAGCGGCACCACCGCGAGCGACCCGTACACCGCGATCTGACCGCCCGTCGCGTTCGACACGAACCAGGTCAGGCCCGTCTTGCCGATCTCCCACAGGATCGCCGCGACCGCGGCTCCGACCGCGGCACACCTCAAGTGGACCCGTGCATTCGGCATGCACACATACGCGAAAATCAGGACCAACCATGTCGCGCCCACACGCGTGAACAGTCGCAGCGGGTCCGAGGCCCAGCCCAGCCAGGAAGGCAGTTGCGAAACAGTCCCGAAATTCGACCCAAGCGCAATCGAGAAGAAGATCAGCAGCGACCCCAGCGTCAGCAGCGTCCAGTAGTTCGTCACGCGACTGACAAACCGACGCCCCGACGGCGCACGGCAGATGCGGTTGAACGCCCCCTCGATCTGGATCAACAGCGACAACGCGGCGTAGATGAAGACCAACGCGCCCACCGCCGTGATCGCCCCGAAATTGATCTCCGACATACGCCGGACCGCGTTATCCACAAACTCGCCCAGATACTCCGCGAGCGTCACCGTCCCGTCATTGTTCGCGCCGTTCTCGGCGACGCCCACGAACGCACCCACCGCCTCCGAACCTTCATCGCCCCCCTCGCCGAGCGCCTCACCCTGCACAACGACGATCTCGTCGAACGCCAGCCACTCCATCAGGCGGTCCAACTGATCGCGGATCCCCTGATCACCGAGCAGCGCCCGCATGAACACCAGCGACAACACAAAGACGGGAATCAAAGAGAAAATCGTCCGGTAGGTGAGCGCCGCCGCCATCTGCGGCGCGCTCTCTCGAGCGAGCATCCGCGCCGAGTACTTCGCGAGGTCCATGCCCCCGCGCCACATCCGCTGGACGCGTGTCAGGTCGTCCGGCGCTGTCCCCTCACCCGCCAGACGATCGAGAGATTCCCTGATCTTCTTCACGCCCCGCTCGACTTCCTGGCGTCGGCCCGCGCCGATCCGCCCTTCCCCTGCTTCCCGCGCTTGTGCAACCCCGTCGCCCTCCGCAATTCCTGGATCTCACGACTCGTCAATTCACGCCACTCGCCCAGACGAAGCCCCTTGAGGGTCAACGGCCCCATGTGGATGCGCGTCAGCTTCCGCACGCGATGCCCCACATGCGCGAGCATACGCCGAACCTGACGATTCCGCCCCTCGGTCAGCGTGATGTCGAGGATCGTCCGCTCGCGCTCGCGCCGGACCACGCGCAGGTGTGCGCCGCCCGTCCGCTCCCCGCCGACCGTCCTCCCCTCCCGCCGCACCGCGAGATAAATCCCGCGCTCCAACTGACGGATCTCCTCATCCTCGATCGAACCCTTCACGATCGCCCGGTAGGTCTTGTGCACTTCGTACCGCGGATGCGTCAGGCGATTGGCCATCTCGCCGTCGTTCGTCAGCAGCACCAGCCCCATCGTGTCGTAGTCCAGCCGCCCGACCGGATACAGCCGAACGCCCGAGGGATGCTGCACCAATTCCGCTACCGTCCGACGCTCATCGGGATCGTGCAGCGTGCTCACCGTGTGACGCGGCTTGTAGAGCATCACATACACATGCCGCTCGACCTTCCCGACCGGCTCCCCCCCCACCGCGATCTCGTCCCGCTCCGGATCGACCCACGCCGGGAGCGTCCGGACGATCCGCCCGTTCACGCTCACCTTGCCCGACTCGATCAGCTCCTCGCACCGCCGTCGACTGCCCACCCCGGCGTCCGCCAGCACCTTCTGGAGGCGGATGCCGCTCGCGGCATCGCGGAGGCCCGGATTTCTCGGGTCCGTCGCCTGATCCCGAGATTCTTTGTCTGCTCCGCGTTTGGCCATGGGGCGATTCTACGAGTTTCCCGCCTCGCCTTGGCGGGGATGTTCCGGGGATGTTCCACGAGGAACAGTGACCGGGTTTGTGCGCGCGGATCTTCGAGCCGCCGATCCGCCCCGGCCGATAACCTGCCCAGACTGTCATTACCCCCCTTTCCCGCCGCGCCAATCGTGCCCGGAGCCCCTAGCCATGCCCGACCAGTCCACTCGCGAGAAGCCCACGAGGCAGATCGGCATCCCGAACGCCCCCGATCCTCCGATCTTCCTCTCGCCGCGGGTGGTGGATGAGAAGGCGTTCGAGGATTTCTCGGCCCGGCTCCAGCAGATCATCGACGACGCCGCCAACGGCAACGAGACG
>ERZ869909.1165-NODE-1165-length-22507-cov-4.370441_pt1 | contig 22507 bp, 19 predicted proteins | sample MGYA00520892_ERZ869909 | MGnify/ENA primary metagenome ERZ869909 (study PRJEB32215, sample SAMEA104723947) | bioreactor metagenome | biome: bioreactor; feature: anaerobic bioreactor; material: water | place: China | collected 2015-03-12 ... | reverse complement strand
AACGTCGACGCGGCCAGCGCCCGCCCCCAGCGCCGCGATCGTCAGGTTCCCGGCTCCTGCGCCAAGCTCCACCCACGTGAGACCGGCACCGGCGTCCACCTGAGCCACGGCCGCGGCCACCTGCCGGGTCAGGAGACGGTTCACGCGATGCCCGGCCTGGCTGAACCCGCCGACAGGCAGGAACAGCGGCACAGCGACGTCGCCCAGCCAGGTGGTGAACCACGGCAGGAGCGCCGGCGTGCGCGCGAGCCCGGGCCGGCCGTCGTCACGGACGACCACTGACTTGCGGCGCTGGCCAATCTCGACATGCAGATCGGCGGCGAGCGCCCGCAGTAGCCAGGTGCCCTCATCGAGCAGGTCCCGGATGTCCTCATTCGCCGCGTCGATCCAGACGCCGCGGGAGCCGTCCGGTGCGACACGCAGCCGCAACGAGGCCCGCGCGAGCGGCGGCGGGTCGGAGCGCAGGACCTCGAGGAGGTCGCGCAGCGGTCCGCTCAACGCCGGACACGCCCCGACGTCCACCAGACCACGCCCGGAGGCCGCGAACATGGCGAAGACGACCCGCCCGTCCCTCGCGCGGAGCTGCAGGTCCGTGCGGTCGCGCAGGCCGTCGTCACCGGCCTCGACGATCTCCAGGGTGTCGAGGGCGACGGCCGGGAGCCCGTGGCGCTGCCAGGTGTCGGCGAAGGTCGCGCGGCGCAAGGCCCGCTCGTGCGTACGGGGCAGATGGATCCAGTCGCAGCCGCCGCACACGCCGGCCCTCGGGCAACGGTGCGCGGCAGCGGGAGCCGCGAGGTCGTCGATGATGGGCTCGTGCACGGGGGGCGCCTGGGAGCAGGAGTGGGGCCACGGTGGGCCGTGAGGGTCCGACCACGGTCCTGAGGGGGTGTTGCCGATTCGCAGCGGGTGCGCAAGTTGGGTTGGCTCACGCTGGCCCTGATGCGGGCCGGCGCTTGTCTGGGCCGGCGCTTGTCTGGGCGGCCCGAGTTCACGGCGGCCCGAGTTCACGGCGGCCCCTGACCACGGCAGCAAGCGGGGCGCCTGCCCGGAGACCGCATGATTGGAAGACTGTTCCTGCTGTTCACGCTGACGACGCTCGTCGAGCTCTTCCTGCTCGTGAAGCTCACGGCGGCGACGTCGCTGGGGTTCACGTTGGTGACCGTGATCGTCACCGGCGCCGTGGGCGCGGCGCTCGCTCGGCGTGAAGGCGCGCGGGTGCTGCGCGGGATCCAGGAAGACACCGCGGCGGGCAGGATCCCGACGGACGGTCTGCTCGACGGCCTCGCGGTGCTGATCGCAGGGGTCATGCTGCTGACGCCGGGCTTGCTGACGGACCTCGCGGGGTTTCTGCTGCTGGTCCCGGCGGCGCGCGCGCCGCTGCGGGCGGCGGTGCGGCGTGCGATCGAGCGCCGGATCGAGGCCGGCACGGTGCAGGTGATGACGATGGGCCAGAGCCCGTTCGGTGGTGGCCCGTTCGGTGGTGGCCCGTTCGGTGGCGGTCCGTTCGATCCCGGCGGCTATGGTGGGCGCTCCGGCGCCGGTGGTCACGGCTCGAGCGGCCACGTCCCCGGTGGCGTCGAGGGGGACGGCGGCGCGTGGGCCGACCAGTCCACGGGGTCACGCCGGCCGGGTGGCTGGTCGTCGTCCGGTGGGCAGGTGATCGACGTTGAGGTCGTGGACGACGGCGATCGCGGTCGCTGATCCTCGCGAATGAACGCTCATTCATTCCGGTCGGTGGCTTGGCAAGGCGCATCCTTTGGGGGTATAGGCGCGTCCCGTAGCATGCCCTCCCGCTGACGCTGCGTCGCGGGTTCAGGGCTGGCCTCCCCATCGATTCAGGAGTGACGCCCAGATGCGAAGCCCCAAGGATTTCTTCAAGCCGATGGCGATCGGCGCTCCTGCGCCGATGCGCGAGGTGCCGTTCCGCCCGTCGCGGATGATCCACTTCTTCGACCCGTCGAACCCCAAGATGGCAGCGAAGGTTCCGGACATCGCGAAGACGTGCGACGTGCTCCTCGGGAACCTCGAGGACGCGGTCCAGGTCGACAACAAGGAGGCTGCGCGCGAGGGGTTCATCTCGATCGCTCGCGCGACGGACTTTGGCGACTGCCAGCTGTGGACGCGGGTGAACTCGCTGGACAGCCCGTGGATCCTGGACGACCTGATCCGGATCGTCACGGAGGTCGGCGACAAGGTGGACGTCATCATGGTGCCCAAGGTCGAGGGTCCGTGGGACATCCACTACGTGGATCGGCTGCTGGCGCAGCTCGAGGCGCGCGCTGGCGTGAAGAAGCCGATCATGGTGCACGCGATCCTCGAGACCGCGCTTGGCGTGGCGAACGTCGAGGCGATCTGCGGCGCGAGCCCGCGGATGCAGGGCATCTCGCTGGGTCCTGCTGACCTCGCGGCGTCGCGCCGGATGAAGACCACCCGCGTCGGTGGTGGGCACCCGGGCTACGTCGTCCGCGTCGACCCGGATCCGGCGAACCCGGACGCCCCGCGCCAGACCGCGCAGCAGGACCTGTGGCACTACACGATGGCCCGCATGGTCGACGCCTGCAACGCGCACGGCATCCTGCCGTACTACGGCCCGTTCGGCGACATCAAGGACGTGGTCGCGTGTGAGGACCAGTTCCGCAACGCGTTCCTGATGGGCTGCGTGGGCGCCTGGTCGCTGCACCCGGTGCAGATCGGCATCGCGAAGCGCGTGTTCAGCCCACCGGTCGACGAGGTCCTCTGGGCCAAGCGTGTCATCAGCGAGATGGGCGACGGCTCCGGCTGCGTCATGATCGACGGCAAGATGCAGGACGACGCGACCGTCAAGCAGTGCCGCGTCATGGTCGAGCTGGCGACGATGCTCGCGGAGAAGGATCCCGAGCTCCGCGAAGCCTACCAGTTCTGAGTGGTGTGACCGGAGCAGGTCGCCGCGGCCTGCTCCGGCGTTCCCGCGTTCGTGTGGCTGGCAGCAGGTGCCGGCCATACCCCCATGGACCTCGTTGAACCCGAAGGGGTGGTGAAGATGGCAGCAACGATTCGGCCTCGTCGAAGTGTCCTCTACATGCCGGGCGCGAACACGCGCGCTCTGGACAAGGGCCGCTCGCTCCCGTGTGACGGCATCATCCTCGACCTCGAGGACGCCGTCGCGCCCGACGCCAAGGACGCGGCGCGCGCGAACGTCGTCGCCGCCGCTGCAGAGGGTGGCTACGGCAACCGCGAGCTGCTGCTGCGCGTGAACGCCCTGAACTCGCCGTGGGGCTACGCGGACCTCGCTGCCGCCGCCACCGCGAAGGTGCACGGCGTCCTGCTCCCCAAGGTCGAGTCTGCCGACGAGGTGCGCCAGGCAGAGGCCGTGCTCGTCGCCAACGGCGCGCCGGACGACCTCGCGATCTGGTGCATGATGGAGACCCCGCGCGGCATCCTTCGCGCTGAGGAGATCGCGTCGGCGACCCCGCGCCTGGGCGGCCTCGTGATGGGCACCAGCGACCTCGCGAAGGACCTCTACTGCCTGCACACGCCGATGCGCCTGCCGATGATCACGTCGCTGGGCATCTGCCTGCTCGCGGCGCGCGCGAACGGGCTGGCGATCCTCGACGGCGTCTACCTCGACCTGTCCGATGACGAGGGCTTCGCGGCCTCCTGCGTCCAGGGCCGCGAGCTGGGCTTCGACGGCAAGACGCTGATTCACCCGAAGACCGTCGCCGCCGCGAACGAGGCCTTCGCGCCCAGCGAGGACGAGGTCGCGTTCTCGCGCCGCATCATCGACGCCCACGCTGAGGCGGCCCGCGAGGGGAAGGGCGTCATCGTCGTCGACGGCAAGCTCATCGAGAACCTGCACGTCGAGAACGCGCGGCGCCTCGTGGGCATGGCGGAGCTCATCGCGCAGATGCAGGGCTGACCCCGCGCCCGGCGCCCTGACCCTGACGGACCTCATCCGGCGCGCTCACCCGGCGCTGTCATCCGCGACCGGGCGCGCGCCGTGACCCCAGACGATGCCACGGATCAGGCGCGTCAGCTCCGTCCGCAGCGCCGGCTCCTGCAGCCGCAGCGGATCGCGGCGCACGGTCTCGCGGATCACCCCGACGACCGCGCGCACCAGCACCGCCGCGCGGGTCCCCGCCTCGGCCTCGGTCGCCAGCTCCTCACGCACCAGCCGATACTCGATCAGCTGCTCCAGCGCGCGCTCCTGGTCATCGACGAGCGCCAGCGGCCCCTCGGACGGGACCAGCTGCACCAGCGCGCTGTACGTCTCCGGAGCCTCCGCGTACGCCTCGAGCAGGGCATCGACGATCGGCGGGATCGCGTCCCACAGGTGATCCGCCCGCTGCTCCGTGAGGCGATCGGCGACCGTCGTCGCCAGCCGCTCGACGTGCTGCAGCAACACGTGCTGCAGCACGTCCTCCTTGTCCGTGAAGTACTGATACAGCGTCCCGACGCTCACCCCGGCCCGCTCCGCGATGCGGTTCGTCGTGAGCCGCCGCGGCCCCTCCCGCACCAGAACCTGAAGACACGCCTCGGAGATGGCGTCGACCGTGGCCCGGGAGCGGAGCTGATTCGGCTTGCGTCTTGAGGACATGGCGGCTGTTACCGGCGCCGCGGCGCGCGACCGCGGAAGGCGAGTAGAAATCTGAAGGTCGATTCATATTCTAGACAGGCGCCGGACGCGAGAGGTCCGGACTTCACGCGAGCCGGGGGTAGGGACCATGTTGTCGAGCACGACCATCGAGAGGCCGCCAGGCCCATCCATCGCGAACCTTCGCGGCATGCGGGAGGACCCCCTGGGCTTCCCGATCGAGATGCAGCGCCGCTGGGGTCAGTTCATCTACTCGCCGGTCGGTCCCGGCTTCCGGCCCACGTTCTTCCTGTTCAACCCGGAGACGGTCGAGCAGGTGCTGGTCACGCGCCGCGACAACTACGTGAAGAGCCTGGTCCTGCGCCGGCTCAAGGCCGTGTTCGGCGAGAGCGTGCTCACGTCGGAGGGCGACCTGTGGAAGCGCAGCCGTCGCCTGCTCGCGCCGGCGTTCCACCGCAAGGCGCTGATGCAGTACGTCGAGGCAATGGACCGCTGCACCGTGCGCGCCGTCGACCGCATGCTCGCGGCCGGGCGCTTCCCGCTGCAGCAGCACATGATGGAGATGACGCTCGACATCGCGATGGAGTGCTTCTTCGGCTCCAGCGCCGCGGGCGTCACCGAGCGCGTCGACCAGGGCATGAACGACATCCTCGGCTTCGCCGACCTCGCGATCGGCACCCTGGTCCAGGTCCCGACCTGGTTCCCGCACCCCCGCGCCGCACGCTTCCGTCGCGGCATGCGGACGCTCACCGACGTCGTCAACGAGCTCATCGCCCAACGCCGAGCCACCGGCGAAGAGCGCGGCGACGTCCTGGGCCTGCTGCTTGCCGCCCGCGACGACGACGGCTCTGCCCTGACCGACCAGGAGATCCGCGACGAGGTCATCACCCTGCTGCTCGCCGGACACGAGACCACCGCGCTGGCGCTCACCTACACCCTCTTCCTGCTCTCGCACCGCCCTGCCCTCGTCGCCGAGCTCCGCGACGAGATGGCGCGCGAGATCCCCGACGGCGCCGCGCCGGACTTCGCCTCACTGGGCCGCCTGCGCCTCCAGGACCAGTGCTTCAAGGAGTCGCTGCGGCTCTACCCGCCGGTCGGCATCATCGGCCGCGAGGCCGTCGCCGCAGACGAGCTCGAGGGCTGGCAGGTGCCGGCCGGCGCCCAGATGATCATGAGCATCTGGGCGATCCAGCACGACCCGCGGTACTACGAGGAGCCCTGGTCGTTCCGCCCGGACCGCTGGACGGAGGCGTTCGAGCGGGACCTGCCCCGCTACGCGTTCTTCCCGTTCGGCGGTGGGCACCGCGTCTGCATCGGCGACGCGTTCGCGAAGCTCGAGGCCCGCGTCGTGCTCTACCGAGTGCTCGAGCGCCTCGACCTGATGCCTGAGCAGACCGACCTGCCCCCGATGAACCTCGCGGTCACGATGCGCCCCTCGCGAGAGGTCTTCCTGACCGCGCGCGCCCGCCGCTGACGCGTGGCCCCCGTCTGGCGGGTGGGGCTCCTTCGCCTCTTCCGTTCGCCCGAGCGGAGCGCTCGTCCCGCGGCTTCGTCCCGCGGCTTCGTCCGGCGGCTTCGTCCGGCGGCTTCGTCCCGCGGCTTCGTCGGACGGGGAGTCGGCCGTGCGCTCCGCAGGGCTCCGTGACCCCATCCGGTCGTTCGTCGGAGGCGCTGACGTACTGGGGCGCGGCGGCGACGGTGTGTCGCGTTATGCCACACCTCCGGCCACCGCCCGATCCCGGCTCGACACGAACCGCGACGAGTCAGGATTGGTGTGCGATGTCAGAGGGTTCGCGGGGTCGCGCGGCGGACATCCCGCGGCGCACCCGTGGCAGAAACCGACACGGGCCCGACCGATTTCGGGTTGACGGTGGACCGCGCCAACCACAAACGCCTGTCGCTACCCGAGTTGGCCTGCCCGACGCAGAGGTCCCCGCAACACCGCGCGGACCCGCAGTCGCCAGACGGACCGACCCGAGCCCCCCGCGCCTGCGCCCCGAGCGCTTCCACCCCAGCCACCCAGCGTTCGTCCGAACGCCCGACTGAGGAGCAACTGCATGCGAAGACTGATTGAAGGGGTCCATCACTTCCAGCGCGAGGTGTTCCCGAGCTGCGAGACCATGTTCCAGCGCCTGGCCAGCCGCCAGGATCCGGAGGTCTGCCTGGTCTGCTGCGCAGACTCCCGGGTCGTCCCGCACCTGCTCACGAACAACGACCCCGGCGAGGTCTTCACGATCCGCAACGCGGGCAACTTCATCCCGCTCAAGGCGGCCGGTGGCACGCGCGCCAGTATCCGCTACGCCCTGCAGAACCTGCCGCTCAAGGACGTCGTCGTCATGGGCCACACCAACTGCGGCGCGGTCACGGCCCTGCTCAACGCGGACCTGTCGACGGCCAACCCGGACGACGAGGACGACATCATCAAGTGGCTCCAGCACGCCCGGGAGGTCCGCGAGGTCATGGACGCCAGCGGCATCGACGGCGATGACCGGATGTGCGCCGCGGTGCGCGCCAACGCCGTCTTCCAGCTCTACCACCTGAGCGAGCTGCCCTGGGCGCGCCGCAAGCTCGAGAGCGGTCGCTTCGCGATGCACGCGTGGGTCTTCGACATCCCGACCGGCCACGTCCACGCGTGGAACCCGGAGACCGCTCGCTACGAGGACCTGCCCGCTGAGGGCTTCCCTGTGGCACGCCCCGTGACGCTGGACGATCTGCAGCGTACCGTTGACGCCTACAAGGCGCAGATGACAGCTTCCTGAATCGCGGGCGCTGTCCCTCCGGTAGCGCCTGCCTCTCCTTCGCACCGGGACCGCAGCGCGCCGCCGAGTCGATGCGTGTACCCACTGACCTGAGCTCCTCATGGCTACCGCACCGACCGCCGGCGCCGCCCCTCCGGGCGCCGCACCTGCCGCGCCGCGCGTCAACTGGATGCGCGAGTTTCTCGCGTCCATCGTCGTCTTTCTCGTCGCGCTGCCCCTGTGTCTGGGCATCGCGATCGCGTCCGGCGTGCCGCCGGCGCTCGGCCTGATCACCGGCATCGTCGGCGGCATCATCGTCGGCGTGATCGCCGGCGCCCCGCTGCAGGTCTCCGGCCCGGCGGCGGGCCTCGTCGTCCTCACCTACGACCTGGTCCAGCAGTGGGGCTTCTCCGGTCTGGGCCTCGCCGTGCTCCTCGCCGGCTTCATCCAGCTCGCCGCGGCAGCGTTCAAGCTGGGCCGGATCTTCCGCGCGACCGCGCCGCCGGTCATCCACGGCATGCTCGCCGGCATTGGCGCGCTGATCCTGCTGTCGCAGCTGCACGTCATGATCGACGACGCCCCGCGCAGCGGTGGCCTCGCGAACCTGCTCGCGCTCCCGGAGGCCTTCGGGAAGGTCATCGCGACGAGCGAGACGCCGGGGCACCGCTTCGCGGCGATGGTCGGCATCGTCTCCCTCGTCGTGCTGATCGCGTGGAACCGGTTCCGCCCGGAGAAGCTCAAGGCGATCCCCGCTGCGCTGCTCGCGGTGGTCGCTGGCACGGTGATGGTGTCCCTGACCCAGTTCGACATCAGCCGAATCGCCGTGCCCGACAACCTGATCGCCGGCATCCAGATCCTCGGCTTCGCCGACGGAGCCGGCATCGGACGGATCGGCGAGCTGCTCAGCGACGGCGCGTTCCTCATGGCCGCGGTCACGCTGGCGGTCATCGCCTCTGCGGAGAGTCTGCTGTGCGCCGCCGCTGTCGACGAGCTGCACGACGGTCCCCGCTCCAAGCTCGACCGCGAGCTGATGGCCCAGGGCGTCGGCAACACGATCTGCGGCATCCTCTGCGCGCTGCCCATGACCGGCGTCATCGTCCGGAGCTCCGCGAACGTCGACGCCGGCGCGAAGACGCGCTGGTCAGCCGTGATGCACGGGTTCTGGCTCCTGATCCTCGTGCTGCTCTTCGCGAAGTTCCTCGCCGTCGTCCCGACGACGGCGCTGGCGGCGGTCCTCGTCTACACTGGCTGGCGCCTGCTCAACATCGATCACGTCCGCCACATGTGGCACGCCAACCGCTTCGACGCGATCGTCTTCCTGACGACGGCGCTGATCATCGTGACGGCGGACCTGCTCGCCGGCGTCGTCATCGGTCTGATGCTCTCCGCCGGCCGGCTGCTCCTCATGTTCGCCCGGGTCGAGGTTCGCACGCGCCAGAAGGATGGCATCATCGACGTGCACTTCGCGGGCGCCGCGACGTTCCTGTCGCTGCCGCAGCTCGCTGACGCGCTCGACTCGCTGCCCTACGGCCAGAACGTCCGCATCCACCTGCAGGAGCTGGCATTCACCGACAACGCCGCCCTCGAGTTCCTCGACAAGTGGTCCGAGCGCTACGTCGCAGGCGGCGGCACCGTGAAGATGAAGCGGGACTACCTCGCCGAGCTCGCTCGCTCGAAGGTCGTCTTCATGGACTCACGGGCCCCGACGTCCGACTTCCCCACCGTGGTCGCGGCAGGGATGGCCGATGGCGTGACACCGACCGGCGTGACGCCGACCGGCGTGACGCCAGCCGACCCGGCCACGACGGCGGCTTCGACCGCCGCAGGGCCCGGGGTCGACGGCGAGACTGCACCAGCCGACGCGGACGACCGTACCCGCTGACGGTACCAGCACGCCGGACGCCCCCGCCTTCGGGCATCCGGCATGCAGAGGACGCCGCGAGCTCCCCATTCGCCAGATGCCCGCGCCCCCGGACTCAGGGCAGCGCGGGCAGCTGCTGGGTGATGCAGTGGAACGCGCCGTACTGGGAGACCAGCGCGCGCGCGTCGATCCCCACGATCTCGCGGCCCGGCATCAGCTCGCCCAGGATCCCCTTCGCGACGGTATCCGACGGCTGGTCGAACACAGGCACGATGACGCGCCCGTTCGCCACATAGTAGTTGGCGTAGCTCGCCGGCAGGTGCTCGTCACCAAAGTGCACCGGCTCCGGCATCGGCAACGTGACGACCTCGAAGCGGCCCCCTGCGCACGACTGGAACGAGCGCAGCCGCTCGAGGTTGTCCGCGAGCGCGGCGTGATCCGGGTGCGCCTGGTCGTCCGGCATCACCGTGACGATGGTCCGCTCGTCCACGAAGCGGGCGAGGTCGTCGATGTGGCCGTCGGTGTCGTCGCCCGTCAGACCGTCGCCAAGCCACAGGATGTTCCGGACGCCCAGGAACGACCGGAGGCGCGCCTCGATCTCTGCCTGGTCGAGGCCCGGGTTGCGGTTCGGGTTGAGCAGCACGGACTCGGTCGTGAGCAGGTCGCCCACCCCGTTGACCTCGATCGAGCCGCCCTCGAGCACGAGGCCGGGCTCGACCCGCGGGAAGCCCAGCAGCTGGCCCAGGTGGCGGGGTACCGCGTCGTCGAGCGCGCTGTCGTACTTGTCGCCCCACGCGTTGAAGATCCAGTCGAGGAACACGCGGTGCTCCGGCCCCGCGCCGTCGCGGGCGAAGACGACGGTCGGGCCGTGGTCGCGCGCCCACACGTCGTTGCTGGGCACCAGGTGCAGCGAGACGGCGGCGCGATGCACCCGCCCGTCACGCAGCAGCCGGTCGACGTGCTCGGCGACCGCGGTGTCGGGCACGGAGACGTGCACGTGCTCCACCTCCGCGAGGGCCGCGATCAACCTCACCCACGTCTGCTCGACCGCAGCGTGGACGCCGCGCCAGATCGACGCGTCGTGCGGCCAGGTCAGGAAGGTCGCTTCGTGAGGTGCCCACTCGGCGGGCATACGGTACGTGGTGGCCATGGCGCGTGAGCTCCCGGAGAGACGGTTCGTGGACTGGTGTGCGCGGACGTGTAGGGGGCAGGCGGCGGGACCGCGGCGTTCGTGGGCCGCGACACGCGTTCAGGGTGGTGCGGCCGGTACCCGAGCACCGGTTGGGCGGGCCCGCCTGGTCTGGATCTGCGGAGGCTGGCGTGGGCAACCGGAACGACGGCCGGCGGGGGATCAGCGGCGCCAGCGTCGGGTCAGGTCACCGAACAGGTCGACGCGGCGGTCCCGGAAGAACGGCCACCACTGCCGCGTCGCGGTCATGCGCTGGCGTGAGCACGGAACGATGAGGATCGCTCCTGCCTCGTCGCCGGCCTCCGCGAGCAGCTCACCCTGAGGTCCGGCGCAGAATGACGCGCCCCAGAAGGAGAGCTCCTGCTCCCGGCCGGCGCGGTTGACGGCGGCGACGTAGCAGCCGTTGGCGATGGCGTGACCGCGCTGCACCGTCACCCACGCGTCGCGCTGCAACCGGTGCTGCTCCTCGCCCTCGTCGTCGATGGTGCCGATCGCGGTCGGGTAGATGAGCACCTCGGCGCCATCCATGGCCATCAGGCGCGCCGCCTCCGGGTACCACTGGTCCCAGCAGATCAGCACCCCGATGCGGCCAAAGCGGGTGTCGATCGCGCGGAAGCCGGTGTCACCGGGCGTGAAGTAGAACTTCTCGTAGTAGAGCGGATCGTCAGGAATGTGGCTCTTGCGGTACGTCCCGGCGAGCGTTCCGTCGGCGTCGAGCACGGCCGTGGTGTTGAAGTACAGGCCGGGTGCCTGCTCCTCGAAGAGCGACGCGACGATGACGACGCCCAGCTCGCGCGCGACCTCGCCGATCCGCCGGGTTCCATCGCCGGGGATCGGCTCCGCGTACCGGAAGTGGTCGGGCGTCATCTGCTGGCAGAAGTACGGCGCGCGGAACAGCTCCGGCAACACGACGATCTGCGCACCGGCGGCCGCCGCGCGCCGGACCGCCTCGAGCGCAGGCTCGAGCATGTCGACGTCGTCGGGGTTCGCGGGGAGCTGGATCAGCCCGAGGGTGAAGGTGTCGCTCATCGTGTCCCTCCTCGAGGGCCGGAGCCGGCAGCGACGGCTGACCGGGCGGCTGTGGCACGGAGCTGCGCTGTCTAGGCCCGAGCGCCCTGCACGGCAAGATGCAACCACCGGCCGGCCACCCGCTGGCGTGCGGAGCGCGCGGGTCCTGGCTCCGTCAGGGCACCGCTGCCCCACCAGCGCCGCGAACGAACGCAGGCGAACGGCGTGCACGGCGCCGGCTCAGCGCGAGCAGCGCCAGCACAACCACGAGCGCGGCAGGTGTCGTCGCGGGAGACCCGACGACCGTGCATCCGCCGCCAGCGGCCACAGCGCCCTCGTCGTCGGGCGGCTCGGGGAGCTCCGGTCCATCGACCGGGTCGACGAACGGCAGGTCCGTCCGGCCGGCCGGCAACGGCCCGACGTCCGGGCACGCCGGGTCGTCATCCGTCGCGCAGCGCACCTGGAACCGGTGCGTGTGCCCGACGGCAGCCTCCCCATGGCCGATCACCGTCGCGCCGCCGTCCAGCCAGGCGTCGTACCACCCGCCGGGCTCCAGGGCCGCCTGTGGCACGACGCGCATCACGCGGGTGTAGAGCCCCTCGCCTCCCCAGCGATTGGAGCGGATCACCGTGTCGACCTCCACGCCGTCGTCGTCAGCCAGCCCGCCAGCCATCGACGGTGCATGGACACCACGACCGAAGATCATCGACACGACGCTTCCCGCGCTCGCCGGATCGCCGGACAGCAGCCGGCGCGGGGTGTGCGGGTAGGCGAACACGACGAGGTCCTCCTCGGACCAGCGCCCGTGCAGTCGCTCCCAGATCGCCTCGAGGTAGTGCATCGTGGGCAGAATCTCGGCGCGCAGGCTGCCGGGGATATCGGGGTCCATGTACCACGCGCGGGTCCACGGGATGGCGTCCGCGTGGAGTTCGCCCATGCCGCGCGCGATGCCCAGCCCGATGTTCGAGACGTAGAGGGTCATCATCACGGTGACACCAGCCCGGATGACCTGCTCGTCGATGTCCGCGTCCAGCTCGTCGTAGATCTCCAGCAGCGCGTCCATCGGCATCCAGACCGTCGGGAGGAAGCGGGTCAGCTCGTCCTGAACCAGGAAGCCGTCCGTCGCCGGGTCCGCCTCGTCCTGACCTGCGCCGTCGTGCTCATGGATGTGGTCGAGGAACAGGCTGTCGAAGATCTCGTCCTGCAACCCGTGCGCTGCACACCCCATCAGGAAGGCGACGCGCTGCCGGGACTCGAGGGTGGTGAACGGCGGCGGATCGTTGGCGATGATCCAGTCGATGAAGCGCTCGACGAACGGCTCCCAGTGCGTGTGCTCCCCGTAGACGCGCGCGCGGTCGGAGTTGGCCTGCGGCCAGTACCCGGAGTCGGTGAACGCCGCGCCAAAGTGCGCGGCGTTGCGCACGTCCGGGTGCGCGAAGAAGTCGCGCAGCTCGCCGTCGGGAAGGTTCTCGATGGCCCATCCGGTGACGTGGATGTGGCCCCAGATGCCGTGCCCATGCGCCACCGGCGCGAGAGCCAGCAAGGCGAAGGCACAGCAGGCCTTCACGAGGCGCGCCGGCAGAGACGGAGTGCGATGGCGGGGGCAGGACATGGTGTCGGCTCCAGGGGGTGAGAGGGCGCGCTCCAGCGATACGGTTCGGCGGCACGTTCCCATGTTCGGCGCATACCCGGGTACGGCGTTTCCCGGTACGGTGTTCCCGGGTACGGCGCGCTCCGAAGTGCTGGTCGCTCCCCGGTACGGTCGCGAGAAGGGACCGCGCGACACGGCGAGGTACACCAGGCGCAGCGGGCGGGAGCGCTGGCGCTGCGTCGCATCCCGCGCCCCGACGCTACGCCTGTCGCAGCGCCGCGTCGAGCACAGGACGTTGCGCCCAGGACATCGTCGCGCGGTCGTGACCCAACCGCCCCCTTCGCCGCGAGCATGCCACCTTCGTGACAGAGGCGGTCGACGGCGTGCTGGGGGCTGAGGGCTGAGGGCGTGAATGGCACGTACACGCCGCTGGCGCCCGCGCGCCGCTGGACACGAGCGGCGGCCTCGCCGATGCTGCGCAGCCGTTCAATCGTGCCGCCGCGCCCGCGGCGGCACCGCCACGAGGAGCCGTTGATGCGACTGAACCTGAGGCACGAATTCGCATGTACACCCGAGCAGCTCTGGACGCTGCTCGAGGACAAGGAGGTCGACCTCGCCATGGTCACGGCGAACAACGGGTCGGGCGCCTGGGTCGACGATCGAACCGAAGGCGACACCCGTGTCATCGTGAAGCGCGTCGAGGTCAACCGCGACATCCCCGGGCCCATGAAGAAGGTCCTGGGTACGGATCGGATCACGTACGACCTGGTGGTCAGGCGACCGGCCGGCAGCGATCGTCAGGAGTGGTCGATCCGACCGATGGTGCTCGCCGACCGGTTCAGCGGATCGGGTACGACGACCATCAAGGCGACGGCTGGCGGCTGTGTCCGGGTCATCGAGGGCGAGCTGGCGGTCCGCGTTCCCCTGCTCGGCGGCAAGATGGAGGCACGCCTCGTCGACGACGTCACGAAGAGCTACGACGTCGGCGCAGACGTCCTCCGCCGCATCATCGCGGAGCGTCACGGCTGACGATGGCGCTCGTGAGACGTACGCCGCACGAGCCGGTGACACGCCGGAAACCGTCGACACCGCGCGCGGTCACGCCGGCGCAGACGCTTGATGCGTCCGGGGAATAGTGCAAGATGCAGGGTACAAGGGGGGCCTTGTCCGTTCAGGGACACCGCCAGCTCCCCTTGCTGGAACCAGGTCAGGTGACACCGGGGGGAACACGGTCCATGAAGCGCAACACCCGTACCACGCAACGAGCCGCCGAGTTCGCGCTCTCGCGACGCTCGTTCCTCAAGGTCGCTGGCGCCAGCGCGCTGTTCGGCGCGTGTGCTGATGACGCGCCCTACTTCGACCCCAACTTCGACCCGACCGGCGCGCCCGACCGCTACCAGGGCTACGCCGGTCTGGCTGACCTGCCGTTCTTCCGCCTCGACGACAACGGGCGCCTGATCAACGTCGTGCGTGGGATGCCGCCTGCCATCGACTTCCATGCCCACCTCGGGTTCGGCACGGAGGCCCTCACCGGCCGCTCGGTCGACCTGACTGTGGAGACCGACGACATCGAGTACCTCATCGACTGCGACGCCGATCCCGAGTGCGAGATGCAGCTCGACGTCTACCTCAACGTCATCGGCAACGAAGCGGTGATCGCCGGGCTCGAGACCCAGCTGATCACGTCCGGCCTCACGGGCCGAGGCTCGATCCGGACGCACACCGCACCCAACCTCGTCCGCGAGCTCGACGAGATGGGCTTCGACCGGGCCGTCCTGCTCCCGATCTCGCTCGGTGAGATCGCCGAGTCGCTCGACGTCGACCAGATGGCCGAGTGGTGGGCGAACTCGGTGGACCGGGCGAACCTGAACAACCGACTCGTCATGTGGGGCTCGGTGCACCCGACGAACGCCGACTGGCCGGATCGGCTGCAGATGTTCGCTGACCGCGGCTACCAGGGGATCAAGTTCCACCCGACCATCGGCAGCATCGCACCGGATGATCCGTTGTCGATGGAGGTCTTCGAGGAGTGCAGCCGGCTGGGCCTCCACGTCTTCTTCCACAGCGGTCGCGCAGGCATCGAGCCCGAACGCACCCAGGGCTTCGCGCTGATGGAGCGCTACGTCGCGCCGCTGGAGGAGTTCCCGGACGTCCAGTTCATCTTCGGGCACTCGGGCGCGCGCATGGACGCCCGGGCGGCGCTGGACCTCGCGAAGCAGCACGACAACGTCTGGATGGAGCTGGCCGGCCCGAGCATGTCGACGATGCAGGACCTGCTGGACGAGTTCGACAACGACCGCATCCTGTTCGGGTCCGACTGGCCGTTCTACCCGCTGGCCGCGACCCTCGCGAAGGTCCTGCTGCTGACCTACGGAGATCGTGGTCTGCGGGACGCGATCATCGCGAACAACGCCCGCGCGCTGCTCGGACTGAGCTGAGCCGAGCCGAGCTGAGCCGGGTCGAGCTGAGCCGGGTCGAGCCGAGCCGGGTCGAGCCTGGCTGCGGCAGGCAGGACCGAGTCGGGCCGGGCTGCACGTTCACACCGGCGCGCCGCGATTCCTGCCGCCAAGCTGCCGTGAAGCCGTCCGCTTCCGCACCCCGGGCTGGTCGAAGGCCTCCGGGGGCGCTATGCATGGCGGCGCGGTCCGACGCGGCGGGCCGCTGCGTCGGCGCCTGTCGCGTCGACGCGGCTTCATGCAGCGTGGTGAGGTGAGTCCATGTGGGCAGTACGGATTCTTGTGGTGACGGCAGCGCTCCTGGCCAGCGGCTCGGCGTGGGCGCAGTTCTCGGGCGGCGCGCGCACCGGCGCTGACGGCCAGACCAGCGGCGACGTGCGCGGCAGCGAGAGCTTCCGGCAAGGGCGCGTGCGGGTCTCCGGCAACGTGGCCGCGACGTTCTACCAGGACGTCGCCGGCTTCCAGGCGACCGTCGGCGCCGGCTACCTCGTGCTGGATGGCCTCGATCTGGGGCTCGACCTGGGCTTCGACTACAGCAGCATCACCAGCGCGGGCTTCATCAGCCCCAACGTGCGCTACATCATCAACCTCCACCCGGAGTTCCAGCCGTACGTCGGCGCGTTCTACCGGCGCTGGTTCAGCTTCGACAAGGACGCCAGCGGCTACGACACGGCCGGGGCACGGGCCGGGGCCTACTACACGACCGACGTCGGGGTTTCTGCCGGCATCGGCTTCGTGTACGAACGGGTCTTCGTGTCGAACTGCGACTCCAGCTGCAACCGCTTCTACCCGGAGGCAACCGTGAGCTACTCGTTCTGACCCGGGACCACAGACCCAGCCCTTGATCCTCCTGAGCTTCTGTACCGCGCTGGCGGGCTTCGTCCTCGTCGGCGCTCTCTCCTCGCTCCGTCGCCGCAGCACCGCCACCGACTACCTCGTCGCCGGGCGCGACGTCCCGCCCTGGCTCGCGGCGCTCAGCTCGGCTGCCACGAACAACTCCGGCTTCATGTTCATCGGCCTGATCGGCTTCGCGTGGTCCGCGGGCCTGCAGGCCGTCTGGTTTCACGTCGGCTGGATGCTCGGCGACTGGCTCGCCTGGCGGCACGCCCACGGGCGCATCCGCAGGCTCAGCGGGTCGACCGGCGCGCTGAGCCTGCCCGCCCTCATCGCCCACCAGCCCGACGGCTCACGGAGCCGCGGGCTCGCCGTGGCCGCCGGCGGGCTGACCACCCTGTTCCTCGCCGGTTATGCCGCGGCGCAGCTCAAGGCGGGCAGCACCACCCTCTACGCGCTGCTCGGCTGGAGCCCGTCGATCGGCGCCGTGATCGGCGCCGCGCTGGTTGTGATCTACTGCTTCGCCGGGGGCATCCGGGCGTCCATCTGGACCGACGCAGCGCAGAGCTTCGTCATGATCGCCGCGATGGGCGCGATCGTGACCGCCTGCTGGTCCACCGTAGGGTCCCCGGTGGCCCTGATGGAGGTCCTCACCGCGATGGATCCAGCCCTCACGGCGGTCCGGCCGCAGGGTGTCGCGCCGATCCTGCCCCTGTGGGCCCTCGGCTTCGTCGTCGGGGGGTTCGGGGCCGTGGCGCAGCCGCACATCGTCGTCCGGACCATGGCCCTGCGCAGCCCCGACGACATCGCGGAGACGAGGCGCTGGTACTTCGCGTGGTTCGTTCCGTTCTCGATCCTCGCGCTGCTCGCCGGGCTCTACAGCCGCGCGATCCTGCCGGACCTGGACACCCTCGCGCTCGGGGCGAACACGACGAACGCGGAGCTCGCGCTGCCGCTGCTCGCCAGCTCGCTGCTGCCAGAGCTCGCCGTGGGTGGGGTCCTGGCGGCCATCTTCGCGGCGACGCTGTCGACCGCGGACTCGCAGGTCATCGCCTGCACGGCCTCCATCACCCAGGACCTGGCGCCGCGATGGCGATCGTCCTACGCCGCCCAGAAGCTCGCGACCCTCACCGTGGGTGCCGTCGCGCTGGTCATGGCGCTGACCGCGCCGGAGGGCGTCTTCGGGCTCGTCCTCGTCGCCTGGAGCGCGCTGGGCGCCACGCTGGGGCCGCTCCTCGCGTTGCGCCTCGCCGGGCGGCACATCCCGCCGCGCACCGGCTACGCGATGATGGCGGCAGGGCTGGCGACGGTGCTTGTGTGGCACTACACCGGTCTCGACCGGGTCGTCTTCAAGCTGGTCCCGGGCGTCGCCGCGGCGAGCATCGTCTTCGCGGTGGCGCGATGGTCAGCGACCGCCACCGGTCCACCGCGGACACCTCCCGACGACACCCCGCCGCGCAGGACGAACGACGCATGAGCGCCACACCACCCCCGCGGGTCCTCAGCGACGAAGGTCCCGCCACGGCTGCCCCCAGCCCGGCCCCACTCTACCCGAGCACTCCGGACCCGAGCACTCCAGACCCGATCGCGCTGGCCGCCGCAGGCTCCGGCCGCTCCGTCGTGCTCTTCGACGGGGTCTGCGCCCTGTGCGTGGGCAGCGTGACGTTCATCATCGATCGCGACCCGGAGGGGCGCTTCGCCTTCGCCTCACTCCAGGGCGGCGCGGCTGATGCGCTGCGGTCCGCGTACCCCGTCCCCGCCGACCTCGACACGATCTGCCTGATCGAGGATGGCACCCTGTACACGCGATCGACGGCCGCGCTGCGCGTCGCGCGCCGGCTGCGCGGCCCCTGGTCCCTGCTCTACGGCTTCATCGTCGTCCCACGCCCGATCCGTGACCTCGTGTACGGGTTCGTCGCGAGGAACCGGTACCGGTGGTTCGGTCAGCACGACGTCTGTCGGCTCCCCGCCCCGGGCGTCGCTCAGCGGTTGCTCGACGTCGACTGAGTCGATCGCTCTACACTTGACCACTTTGTCATACGCGCGTATTACACCCATGTCCGACGCGCCACACCGGTCGCGTCCAACCAGGAGGTACGCGCCGTGGCCCAGACCCAACAGCCCCACCGCAGTGACTGGACCGACGTCTGGTACTCCGTGGCCGCAGTCGCCGGCTCCGCCGGCCGCTCGACCTGGCGCACGCTCCGCGCGTGGGCCGGCCTCGTCGACCCGGACGTCCGCCATCAGCTCGCCGAGCTCCCGCTGTTCGCCCTGACCCAGCTCTATCCGTCGGGCACCTCCGCCGTGCTGCGCCAGGAACCCGCCGCGCCCGACGCGCCGGCCTACACCGAGCCGGTTCCGCGACCGGTCGTGCTCATTCATGGCCTGGGCGGCTCAGCCGGCAACTTCGTCGTCATGCGAGCGCTGATGCACCTGCAACCCAGCGCGCGGCCGGTCTACCAGTTCGACTACCGGGCCTTCCGCGACATGAGCGAGGTCGTCCCGGCCTTCCGCGCGTGGCTCGTCGACGTCCACGCCCGCCACCCCGGTGTGCGCATGGACGTCATCGCCCACTCGATGGGCGGCCTCATCGTGCGGGCGGCCCTGCTCGAGGCCAGCGTCGCCAGCATGATCGACCACGTCCTGACCATCGGCACCCCCCACCACGGCAGCCACCTCGCGCGATGGGGGGGAGCATCGTGGACGGTCGACATCCGGCCGGATTCGCCCTTCATGACGTCGATCGCCGACGTCACACCGGCGAACCGCGGTGACGCCCTCCCCCGGTTCACCGCGTTCTGGACCCGCCGGGACGTCATCGTCATCCCGGCGGAGTCCGCCTGCCTCGAGGGCGCAACGAACGTCGCCATGCACCAGGCGACGCACGTCTCGTGGCTGATTCGCCCCCGCCAGATCCTCGCCATCCTGCAGCATCTCGGGCCACCATCGGCCGAACCGAGCCCCAACGCACCGGCCGGAACCTCCACCGGAACGAACTCACAGCCCACGCTGACAGCAACCGCGTAGACGCAATTTCATTGCATCTGCATCCATGATGCACCAAGAACAGGGACTCTTCCCCCTGTTCAACCGGTGCATCCATGCCAGAGCTCGCATCCAGGCTCCCCGTCACGGTCCTCTCCGGCTTCCTCGGCGCAGGAAAGACCACCCTCCTGAACCACCTGCTCGCCAACCGCGAGGGCCGGCGGGTCGCGGTCATCGTCAACGACATGAGCGAGGTGAACGTCGACGCAGCGCAGATCCGCTCCGGCGACGCCGCCCTGTCCCGGACTGACGAGCGGCTCATCGAGATGAGCAACGGCTGCATCTGCTGCACGCTCCGGGACGACCTGCTCCTCGAGGTGACGCGGCTCGCGCGCGAGGGGCGCTTCGACTACCTCGTGATCGAGTCCACCGGCATCTCGGAGCCCGTGCCCGTTGCCCAGACGTTCACGTTCGAGGCAGAGGACGGCACCAGCCTCATGGACCTGTCACGGCTCGACACGATGGTGACCGTCGTGGACGCGCAGTCGCTCCTCCGCGACTACGCCGGCGTCGAGCGCCTCGCCCAGCGGCAGCTCGCCGTCGACGAGACCGACGAACGGCACATCGCAGAGCTGCTCGTGGAGCAGATCGAGTTCGCGGATGTCATCATCCTCAACAAGGTCGACCTCGTCCCCGATGACGAGCGGCAACGCGTCGAGAACGTCCTGCGGGCGCTCAACCATCGCGCGCGCATCGTTCCCGCCGTGCGCGGCGCCGTCCCCCTCGACCAGGTCCTCGACACCGGCCTCTTCGACTACGAGGAGGCCGCCAGCGGCGCTGCCTGGGTCCGCGAGCTCACCACACCCCACACCCCCGAGACCGAGCGCCACGGGATCACCAGCTTCGTCTACCGGGAACCGCGCCCGTTCCACGCAGGCCGGCTACACGCGCTGCTGGGCGACCCGGACATCTGGAGCGGCGTCCTGCGCTCGAAGGGGCACTTCTGGGTCGCTCAGGATCACGCGCTCGCCTACCACTGGTCCCACGCCGGCGGCGTCCGGGAGGCGCGCGTCGCGGGCTACTGGTGGGCGGCGATCCCTCGTCAGGAATGGCCCGACGGTGACGAACAGCCGGACCGCGACGACGACTGGCACCCGCGGTTCGGGGACCGACGCCAGGAGCTCGTGTTCATTGGCACCGAGCTGGACGAGAACGCGTGGCGCCAGCGCCTCGACGCCTGCCTGCTCTCCGACGCCGAGGTCGCCCAGGGCTCCGACGCCTGGTCCGCCGCCGCCAACCCGTTCCCCGGCATGGCGGAATGAACGCGACGGCCCTCACCATTCCAACCATGAGGGCCACCACCGGACGCTGCTCCTGCACAGCACGGCGCCGGCAGCTGCGCGTCCTGGCTGACACCGCTCCCGGCGCCAGCTAGACTCCGTGCCTGAGGTGGCCTCGAACGCCCCTCCTGACCACGGAATCGACCATGCACAGCCAGACCTCGGCGCGACACCGCCGCCACGACGTCCCAACGCGAGCTCGCACCCGACGCCGCACGACGCGGTCACGCGCCGCGACCGGTGTCGCCGCCACGGCCCCGCTCGCCACCGCGGCCCTGCTCGCGACAGCGGCCCTGCTCGCGACAGCGGGCTGCAGCCGCCAGCCCACCCTCGGCGCAACGTCCCAGGCCATCAGCGCCGGCGGCATCGAGGAGGTCGCCGCGCGCGTCTGCCCCCTCGTGCTGGACTGCAACCCGGACGCCGCCGCCGTCTTCGCCGACGTCGAGGCCTGCGAGCAGGCGATCACCTACAACTACCGCGCCGGGTTCCGCGGCGACGCGGAGTGCCAGCAGGCCTGGGTCAACTACCAACGCTGCCTCGCCGACCAGCTCGCCGACCACTGCTCCATGGACGACGCGGAGACCGCCTGCCGCGCCCTCCTCACCACCAACGGCCGCTCCTGCGGAGCCAACTGATGTCCGCGACCCCCTCCCCCTGCGTCCCAACCGCGCAAGCACACCGCGCCGCGCTGAGGCGCGGCGACGCACGACGCGCCGCCAGCGCGCTGGCGAGCGTCGCCCTCGCCCTCGCCGCCACAACGGCCTGCGGCGGCAAGGGAGCCCGCGGCGACGGGCTGGAGCCGCTCGGCGCCCAACCCGGGCTCGAGTTCGGCAGGCTCTGCACCCTCGTCGAGCTGTGCACCGACGATGCGCAGCCTGTCGGGCCCTGCGTCGCCGCCCTGCACCCGACAGGACCCGCTGGACCCGCTCCCGAGGACGACGAACCGACCCCCGTCAAACCACGCGCAACAAGCTCGGACGACCCGCCACCACCCGACCCGTGCGCCATCCGGGCCGCCACCTGGGCCGCCTGCCTGTCGCGTCAGCTGGAGCTCACCTGCGCGACCGCCGAGCTGCCCGCAGCCTGCGCCGACCACGCCGCCCGCTGGCCCGAAGATGCCTGCGGCCCCGCCCCCGCGCTGCTGCACCGGCTGACCACCCATGACTGACCCGGAAGCCGAACGCGACCTCCCCCTCCACCCGCGCGCTTCGCGCCGCGACACCGCGACGCGGCGCTGGCAGCGACGCTTCGTCTCCCTCCGCGACCAGCTCAGAGCCACCCGCGAGGAGTTCCGACAAGGCAAGGCAGGACACCTCTCGCGTCTGCGCTTCGTCGCCCTGTTCACGCTCGAGATCTTCGCGGCGCTCGGCCGTGAGTTCTCCGAGTTCCGCGTCTCGCAGCGCGCCGCCGGCGTCGCCTTCTTCACGGCGCTCGGCGTGGTCCCCTTCCTGCTCGTCCTCGTCCTCGTCGCTGAATACACCGGCCTGTCCCGGGCGGCCTCCGAGTACATCATCGACGTCATCATCACGAACTACGTACCCGTCGAACGCGAGCAGGCCCTCGAGACGCTCGACGGCTGGATCATGAACGCCCGCACCGCCGCCGCGGGGACCGTGGGCCTCCTGGTCCTGCTCATCGCCGCGCTCAACGTCTACTCGGGCTACTACACCCTCATCAACGACCTGTGGCACGTCCCCAGCAAGGGCCGGTTCGGCCACCGCGCCCGCACCGCGCTGACGGTGTTCCTCGTCGGCCCGCTGCTCCTCGTCGCCACGGCCTCCGTCTCCGCGTCCATCGTCGGCCAGGTCAGCCGCCTCCCGGTCGGCGGCTGGCTCGCCTCCCACCTGACCTCCTTCGCCCTCATCTGGCTCATCGCGTTCCTCGGCGTCCGCCTCATCCCACGCGCGCGCGTCCACGCCTGGTCGGCGAGCCTCG
>ERZ869909.1164-NODE-1164-length-22513-cov-4.822339_pt1 | contig 22513 bp, 21 predicted proteins | sample MGYA00520892_ERZ869909 | MGnify/ENA primary metagenome ERZ869909 (study PRJEB32215, sample SAMEA104723947) | bioreactor metagenome | biome: bioreactor; feature: anaerobic bioreactor; material: water | place: China | collected 2015-03-12 ... | reverse complement strand
CTGCAAATCTGGTGCCTGCTGGTGGCAATACGGTTGAGGAATCCGGCGAAGTATTGGAAACAGAAGCATCCGCCGGAAACCCATCCGACGAGGAAACCGAAGAATAGCTGTCACGCAAGGATTGCCGCGTATGAACCGTATCGAATTCACCATTGTCACGGCGATCATTCTTTTTGTGGCGTTCGCGATGGGCTGGTTCGCGCATTGGGTGATCCATCGCTTCACCCGCGTCACCAAGGCCGATCTGGGCGAACTGGAGCGCATGGCGCAGGCCCTGCACGAGGCCGAGGAAACCCGCGATCAGGCCATCGCCTATGTTCACCAGCGCGAAGAAGAGCTCAGCCGCGAACTGACACAGAGCCAGGCCGAGCTTCGCGCCGCGATGGACGGTCTGCGCGATGCCCGCTACGAGGCCGAAATGTTGCAGCGCCAGCTTGAAGCACGCAGCGAGGGCTGACGCGCGCGCCAACAGGGCTTTCATGTCGGCTTTTCATATCGGCGCGATTGGTCTAATCGGGGCCTCAGACGGCTGGCGGCATGTCGGCGCGCGGATTGCTATTCGGGGAAGACACGATGAAATTCACTCTGTCCTGGCTCAAGGAGCATCTGGAAACCGACAGCCCGCTGGATGCCATTCTGGAGGCCCTGACCGATCTGGGGCTGGAGGTCGAGGAAGTGGCGGACCCGGCGGCGCGTCTGGGGGCGTTTCGCATCGCGCGCATCATCGAGGCCCAACCGCATCCTGATGCCGACCGGCTGCGGCTCTGCCGGGTGGAGACCCTGCCCGAAGGCCCCGGCGGGCGGCGCGAGGAGGTGCAGGTGGTCTGCGGCGCGCCCAATGCCCGCAGCGGGCTGGTGGGGGTTTTCGCCCCGGTCGGCACGCATATTCCCGGCACCGGGGTGGATCTGAAACCCGGCGTGATCCGGGGCCAGGCCTCGAACGGGATGATGTGTTCGGAGCGCGAGCTCGAGCTTTCCGACGAGCATGACGGCATCATCGATCTGCCGCAGGATGCACCGCTGGGCGCGCGGTATATCGACTATGCCGGGCTCAACGACCCGATGATCTATGTCAAGATCACCCCCAACCGCCCCGATGCGCTGGGCGTGCGCGGCATCGCCCGCGATCTGGCGGCGCGCGGGCTGGGGCGGTTGAAGCCGCTGGATATCACCCCGGTGGCCGGGGCCTTCGAGAGCCCGCTCAAGGTGGCGATCGATCCGGCGCTGAAGGCCAAGGGCTGCCCGCTGTTCATGGGGCGGGTCATTCGCGGGGTGAAGAACGGCCCCTCGCCCGACTGGATGCAGAAGCGGCTCAAGGCCATTGGCCTGCGGCCGATCTCGGCGCTGGTCGATATCACCAATTATTTCACCTTCGCCCTCAACCGACCGCTGCATGTCTTTGATCTGGCAAAGGTCTCGGGCGAGCTGCTGCGCATTCACCCGGCCGGGGGCAGCGAGGAAGTGCTGGCGCTCGATGGCAAGACCTATGCCCTGGCGCCGGGCATGATGGCGATATCGGACGCAAACGGGGTGGAAAGCATCGCCGGCATCATGGGCGGCGAGCATTCGGGCTGCACCGAGGGCACCACCGATGTGTTCCTCGAATCCGCCTATTGGGACCCGATCACCATTGCCGCCACCGGCCGCGCGCTGAAGGTCAATTCCGATGCCCGCTACCGTTTCGAGCGCGGCGTGGACCCGGCCTTCACCGGGCCGGGGCTGGAACTGGCGACGCGGATGATCCTGGAGCTCTGCGGTGGCGAGGCCGGCACGGTGGTCAGCGATGGCGCGGTGCCCGACACCACGCGCAGCTATCCATTCGATCCGCAGGCGGTGGCGCGGCTGGTGGGCATGGCGATCCCCGAGGCCGAGCAGCGCGCCACGCTGGAGGCGCTGGGCTTCCGGCTGGAGGGCGATCAGGCTTTCCCGCCAAGCTGGCGCCCCGATATCCTGGGCTCGGCCGATCTGGTCGAGGAAGTGGCACGCGTGGCCTCGCTCAGCCGGCTGGAGGGCAAGCCGATGCCGCGCATGGCACCCGGCGTGCCGGCGCCGATCCTGACGCCGATGCAACAGCGCGAGCGGCTGGCGCGGCGCATGCTGGCCGGGCTGGGCTATCATGAATGCGTCACCTACAGCTTCATCGATGCCGCTTCGGCGGCGCGGTTCGGCGGGGGTGATGCCACGCTGCGGCTGGAAAACCCGATCTCCAGCGAGATGACCCATATGCGCCCGGACCTGCTGCCGGGGCTGTTGCAGGCGGCGGCGCGCAATCAGGCGCGCGGTTTCATGGATCTGGCGCTGTTCGAACTGGGGCCGGTGTTCGAGGGCGGCGAGCCGGGCGAGCAGAGCATCCGGATCACCGGCCTCCTGATCGGGGCCGCGGCCCCACGCGATCCGCATGGCAGCCGCCGCGCCGTCGATCTTTATGACGCGCGCGCCGATGCCGAGGCCGTGCTGGGTGCGCTGGGGGCGCCGGCGCGCCTGCAGATCGACCGCGCGGTGGCGGATTGGTTCCACCCCGGCCGGGCCGGGCGCTTTACGCTGGGGCCGAAGAAGGCGCTGGCCAGTTTCGGCGAGCTGAACCCGCGGGTGCTGCGCGCCTATGGCATCAAGGGCGCGGCGGTGGCCTTCACCGTCGATCTGGCCGCCCTGCCCCTGCCGCGCAATGCCTCGGCCACCCGCCCGGCGCTGGTGTTGAGCGATCTGCAGGCGGTGGAGCGCGATTTCGCCTTCGTGCTCGATGCCCGCACCGAGGCGCAGGTGGTGGTCAATGCCGCCCTCGGCGCCGACAAGGCGCTGATCGAAAGCGTGCAGGTGTTCGACGAGTTCAGCGGCGAACGCGCCGAGGCGCAGATGGGGGCAGGCAAGAAATCGCTCGCCATCGCGGTGCGGCTGCAACCGCAGGGCAAGACCCTGACCGAGGACGAGATCGAGGCCGTCAGCGCACGCATCATCGAGAAGGTCGCCAAGGCCACCGGCGGCACGCTGCGCGGCTGAGCCCGGCCCCGCGCTTGCCAGGCCCGGCTCTTGCACCACCGAGTGCGCGCTGTATGGTGTGAGCGCTACCAGAGGAATGGTTCCGCTCATGCCACCAACTGCTTCATCGCCTTTGCGCACGCCGGCGGGCCTTGTCGGGCCGCTGGCCGCGCTGCTGGCCTTCGCCCTCTATTCCTCGCATGACGCGCTGGTGAAGCATCTCGGCGCCAGCTACAGCGTCTTTCAGATCCTGTTCTTCAGCGCGCTGCTGAGCTTCCCCCTGGCGGTGATCATGCTGCTGCGCGATCCGGTGCCGGGCACGCTCCTACCGCGCCATCCGGGCTGGAGCCTGGTGCGCACCCTCTCGATGGTCACCGGCTGGGCCGGCGCCTTTTATGCTTTCTCGGTGCTGCCGATGGCGCAGACCTATGCGATGCTGTTCTCCACGCCGCTGCTGATCACCCTGCTGGCAATCCCGGTGCTGGGCGAGCGGGTTGGCTGGCATCGCGGGCTGGCGGTGATGGTGGGGCTGGCAGGGGTATTGGTGGTGCTGCGCCCGGGCGGCACCGAACTCTCGCTGGGCCATGCGGCGGCGTTGCTGGCGGCTTTCTGTTCGGCGATGTCCTCGGTGGTGGTGCGGCGTATCGGACGCGACGAGCGCGCGGCGGTGCTGATGCTCTATCCGATGGTGGCGGCGGTGCTGGTGATGGGGGCGCTGCTGCCGCTGGTCTATGTGCCGGTCGAACTGGCCGATCTGGGTGCCATGGCGGTGGTGGCGGTGCTGGCCTTTCTGGCGGCGCTGCTGATCATCATGGCCTATCGCCATGCCGAGGCCTCGGTAGTGGCGCCGATGCAATATTCGCAGATGATCTGGGCGGTGGTCTTCGGCTGGCTGTTCTTCACCGAAAGCCCCGATGGCTGGACCCTGGCCGGGGCAGCGCTGATCATCGCCAGCGGCCTTTACATCCTGTTTCGCGAGGGGCGGCGCAATGTTTCGGCGCATCGCCCGGTGCTGGGCACCGGCGGGCGCGTCGGCACCACCACGGCGCCGGTCAACACCGGCGCCCTCAACGCCAATGGTGCCGCCACCGGCACCCCGCGCCACCCCGGCCCGCAAAATGATTGAGCCCGGCATATCCTGCGCCGCCGGGATAGAATGCCTCTTGCAAATCATCAACGCGCGGGTTAGTTGCCGCGCACGGTCGGAGTGTAGCTCAGCCTGGTAGAGCACTGTCTTCGGGAGGCAGGGGCCGGAGGTTCGAATCCTCTCACTCCGACCATTTTTCAATGACATGGCGCGGCGCGCCGGCGGATGGCGCGGTCATTGACGCAAGCCCCCTCATTGACGAAAGCGCCACCCATTCCGGAGCCGAATGCGCTTGAACTGCCGGAGAAATCTGGCAGGTTCCGCGCGGTTCACCGGCAGGAGGGAATGGTGCAGATCGACCATATCGTTACGCAGCTTGCCCCATCGGAAACCGACCGAATCAAGGCCGAGATGGATGCCCGTGGCCTGCCCTTCGAGCCCGATTGGGGCAAGCGTGCCAAGGGCTTTCATGTCTCGAACATCTGGATCGGCGAGCAGTATTTCGAACTGGTGACGATCACCGCGCCCGACAATCTGTGGCAACCCGAATGGGTCGAGCGCTTTGTCAGGGGCGAGCGCGGCACCTGTTGCCTCTTCATCCGGCTGGAGGGTGATCTGGAGGGCGCACAGCGGGCGCTCTCGGCGGCGGGGCTGAATCCCGGCCCGATTCAGCGCACCAGTTTTCGCTTCTTCTTCAACCTCTTGCAAAAGCGAATGCCCTGGCGCTTCTTTCTCTGCCCGAAGCTGCCGGGCACCGATATCGAGCTTGGCTTCATCCAGTATGACGATGGCGCGCTGGCGCGGTTTCGCCGCTACATGGTGCCCAATGCCGAGGAGCAGGGCCTGAACGGGCTGAGCCATGCCGTGCTGGCCAGCCATGAGCCCGATGCCGCCAATGCCCTGCTCGAGCGCGCCGGCGCCGCCCTGAAGGGCCAACTGCCGGTTGCCGCCGAACCCGCAACCGGGGGCCACGCGCTACGCCTGAGTGCCCACGCCGATGCCGCCCGAGCCGGGCTGGCCTTCACGGTCTTTGACGCGCAGGTACAGGCCTGACCCCACAGGGAAGGCTTACGAATCAACGGGTTATCCGGTGAATTGGCGCACCCGAGAGGATTCGAACCTCTGACCTCTGCCTTCGGAGGGCAGCGCTCTATCCAGCTGAGCTACGGGTGCAGCAGGCTCCGTATAGCGCCGGCGGAGCGGCGCTGCAACGGGCAAAACGCGCCGTTCAGGCGAAGAGTTCGTGGCAGAATTCCAACGCATCGACCAGTGCATCGACCTCGGCGCGGGTATTGTAGAGCGCAAAAGACGCCCGGCACGAAGCATTGATGCCCAGATGCTCCATCAGCGGCGCGGCGCAATGCTGACCGGCGCGCACCGCCACGCCCTTCTTGTCAAGCACGGTGGAAATGTCATGCGCATGCGCACCCGAGGTCATGGTGAACGAGAAAATCGCCCCCTTGCCCGGCGCATCGCCCTGAATTTGCAGCCAGTTCAAGCCCTTGAGCCGCTCGCGCGCATAGGCGCAAAGCGCGCGTTCATGTGCGGCGACGGCCTCCATGCCAAGGCCCTGCAGATAGTCGAGCGCCGCCCCCAGCCCGATCTGGGCCACGATGCCCGGCGTGCCGGCCTCGAATTTATGCGGCGGGTCGTTATAGGTGACACTGTCGCGGGTGACCTCGCGGATCATGTCGCCGCCACCGATGAAGGGGCGCATCTCGGCCTGACGCGCGCGGCTGATGTAGATCGCCCCCGAACCCGAGGGACCATAGAGCTTGTGGCCGGTGATGGCGTAGAAATCGACGCCGAGCGCGCGCAGATCCACCGGCATATGCACCGCCGCCTGGCTGCCATCGGCCAGCACCGGCACGCCGCGCGCGCGCGCGCCTTCGGCAATGGCGCGGATATCGACCACGGTGCCCAGCACATTCGACATATGGGTGACGGCCACCAGTTTCGTGCGCGGGGTGATCGCCGCCAGCACCCGCGCCGGATCGAGGCTGCCATCGGCCTCGGTGTCCACCCAGACCAGTTTCACCCCCTGCCGCTCACGCAGGAAATGCCAGGGCACGATATTGGCATGATGCTCCATGACGCTGAGCACGATCTCGTCGCCCGGCTGGAAGCGCGGCGCCGCCCAGCCATAGGAGACCAGGTTGATCCCCTCAGTGGTGCCGGAGGTGAAGATGATCTCATCCTCATGCTCGGCACCGAGAAAACGCGCGATCTTGCCGCGCACGGCCTCGTAATTGTCGGTGGCAAGGTTCGACAGGTAATGCAGCCCGCGATGCACATTGGCATATTCATGGCCATAGGCGCGGGTCACCGCATCAATCACCGCCTGCGGCTTCTGCGCCGAGGCGCCATTGTCCAGATAGACCAGCGGCTTGCCATGCACCTGCCGCGACAGGATCGGAAAATCGCGGCGCACCGCCTCGACATCAAACATCGCCCATCCCCGGCAGTTCGATCCCCAGAAGGATCAAGACGAAAGAGACCGCGAAAGCGACGGCAAAGAGCGTGCCGAACACCCCCATCAGCACCACGAAACGCGATTCGAACCCATGCAGCGCACAGATGAAGCCGGTCAGCAGCCAGAAGAACAGCGCGACAGCGGCAATCATCACCAGCCCGGCCAGCGGCGGCAGCACGATCATCGCCAGCACCTGCACCAGTTGCGCGCCGACCATCAGCAGCTGCAACCAGCCGACCAGCAGCAGCGCATCCTCGAAGCGGCCCTGCCCGCCAAAGAGCCGCCCGACCCGGGCGATCAGCCCCACCGCCAGCAGATTGGCCCCGCCCTGCAAGGCGACCGCCATGAAGGGCGACGGCGCCTCGCTCAACCGGCCGCCGAGGGTCGGCAGCAGATAGGCCAGCACCACACCGCTGAGCACCGCAAAGACCATCAGCATCCAGCGCGCCGGCAGCGGCGGGTTCAGCGCCACCACCGTCGCCGCGCCCTTTTCCGGGTCAGCCAGCGACAGCCGGGCCAAGGCGATGATATCACTGCGGTTCATGGCGTTCTCCGGCCCCGTGGCTGTGCTGCACGCGCATCGCGTATTTCGACCTATGCTGTCCCGGCGCCCGCTTCAAGCGCCACCCGCAGTCCGGCCACCAGGATGGCGCCAAAGGCCGCCAGCACCGCCAGCCCGGTCAGCAGCGCCAGCGCGCCCGGGCCCAGCAGCGCCGCCAGCGCGCCCTGCACCAGCACCAGCGGACTGACCGCCAGCAGCGCCCAGATCAGCGCCAGCCGCGCCACATAGGGATCGGACACCGGGCGCAGCAACCGCAGCACCAGCCCCAGAAGCGCGCCGATACCATAAAAGAACAGCGGCGCGATGAACAGCCAGCCGAACAGCGCCCCCGCCATCAGCCCCTGAAGCGGCACGGCATCACTCAGATGCGCCTCGCGCGCCAGCCGGGGCCATTGCGCCACGAAGATCAGCGCGCAGGCCAGCATCAGGTAGAACAGCGCCCGCCCCTCGCGCCGCTCGCGCGCGCCAAGCTCGCGCAGCACCGCACGCGGGGCGCGGTAGCTGCGCAGGATATCGCTGCTCAAGGCCATGCCGCTGCCCTGCCCGGCCGGTTCAGGCGTTGTGCCGATGCACCCAGCCGCGCAGACGCTCGCGCATCTCCTCGGCCAGGGTTTCGTCGGCGATCTCGGCCAGTGCTTCGGCCAGGAAGGCCAGCACCAGCAGCGCCTTGGCCTCGTCCTCGGCGATGCCGCGCGCGCGCAGATAGAAGAACTGATCGGCGTCGATCTCGCCCGAGGTGGACCCATGCGAGCATTTCACGTCATCGGCATAGATTTCCAGTTCGGGCTTGGCGAGGAACTGGCTGGTTTCATCAAGCAGCAATGACTGGCTGATCTGGTAGCCATCGGTTTTCTGCGCCACCTGATCGACCAGGATCTTGCCCTGGAACACCCCTACCGCACCACGGCGCAGCACCTTCTTGAACACCTGACGGCTTTCGCAATCGGGCGCGGCATGGTTGATGAAGACGGTGTCATCATGCAGGAAGGCGCCATCGCCCATCGCCGCCCCGGCAACATGGGCCGAACCGCCCTGCCCCTCCAGCCAGACCACGGCCTCATTGCGCAGAAGCACGCCATTGGCCGACAGCGTGAAGGATTTCAGCACCGAACCGGCGCCGAGCCGCGCGAACAGATGCGTGATGCCCATGCGCTCATGGTCACGGCCCTGGGCGCGCACATGATGCAGCGCCGCGCCCTCGTCGATGAAGGCCTCCATCACCGTGTTGTAACGCGCCGCCATCGGGCCGTTTTCCAGCAGCGTCAGTTCGGCACCCGGCTCCAGCCGCAACAGATGGTGCAGCATCGCCTCGCCCTCAGGGGCGCTGCGACGATAGACCAGCGACACCGGGCGCGAGACCTTGCCGGTGACGCGGATCAGCACGCCATCCTCGGCGAAAGCCGAGTTGAGCACCGCCAGCGGCCGGGTGACCGGCGCCTGACCGCGCGCTTCCAGCGTGGCGTAAAGATCCTGCGCCCAGTGGATGTCGCGCTGCCCGGCTTCGGCCAGACGGCAGATCTCGATCCCTTCCTGCGCCAGATCATCCGATGCAGCGGCATCGAAAACACCATCGACGAACACCAGCTTCAGCCGGTCGATGCCCGAAAACACCTCGGACTCGTCGGTGACGGTGAGCAGTTTCGCCGATACCGGCTGCGGTGCGATCAGCTTCGCGGGGTCGGTATGGCGCCAGTATTCATCGCGCCGCTCGGGCAGGCCCATCGCCTTGAGCCGGGTCAGCGCATCCTCGCGGGCGCGGCGCAGCCAGCCGGCGCTGGCAGGCAGCGCCATGGTGTCAAGCCGGGCGGCGGTGGCTTGCAGCTTCTGCTCCAGCCGCGCGGCGCGGGTTCCGGGGCGAGGCTGCGTGCTCATGCGTTCACCTCGGCAAGGATATCGGCATAGCCGTTCTGCTCAACCTCCAGCGCCAGTTCCGGCCCGCCGGTCTTGATGATGCGACCATCGGCCATGATATGCACGACATCGGGTTTGATATGATCGAGCAGCCGCTGGTAATGGGTGATGACCAGAAAGGCCCGGCCGGCATCGCGCAGCGCGTTGACGCCATCGGCCACCAGTTTCATTGCATCGACATCCAGGCCGGAATCGGTTTCATCGAGGATGCACATGCGCGGCTCCAGCATCGCCATCTGCAGGATCTCGTTGCGCTTCTTCTCGCCGCCGGAGAAACCCACATTGACCGGGCGCTTGAGCATATCGGCATCGATCTTGAGATCCTTGGCCCGGGCGCGGATCAGCTTGAGGAAATCGCCCGAGGACAGCTCTTCCTCGCCGCGCGCCTTGCGCTGGGCATTCACTGCAGTGCGCAGGAAGGTCATGTTGCCGACGCCGGGAATTTCCACCGGATACTGGAAGGCCAGGAACAGGCCGGCGGCGGCGCGTTCCTCGGGCTCCATCTCCAGGATGTCCTCGCCCTCAAGACGGGCCTCGCCCTCGGTCACCTCATAGCCGTCACGCCCCGAAAGCACATAGGCCAGCGTCGATTTGCCCGAGCCATTCGGCCCCATGATCGCATGCACCTTGCCGGCCTCGACCGTCAGATCGACACCCTTGAGGATCGCCTTGTCCTCTTCTTCCAGCTTGACGTGCAGGTTCTTGATTTCCAGCATTTTCCCGTTTCCCGTTAGTTGCGCTCAGCGGCGCATGATCATTTTTGCCGATACATGGCTGATGATGGTGGCGGCCACGGCGGCGAAGGCGGCCATGCCGCGCCCGCCGGGCGACCAGATCGGCCAGGTCAGCGCCATCATCACCACCACGCCGATCGCCACCAGCAGCACATAACGCGGCCGCGGCTCGCCGGCGCTCAACCAGAATTTCCAGTTCATTCCCGCATCCCCTTCATGCGAAACCTGTCGGGTTCAGCCCTGCCGCCGGGTCAGCGCCCAGGCGGAAAACAGCCAGTAGAGCGCCGTGGCGATGGTGATGGTCAGCGCCCGCGCCGTCCAATCGACGCTGCGGTCGAACATCGCATCGAGCAGCGGGCTGATCACCACGAAGACCGCCGCGAACAACAGCGCGCGCTTCCAGGTCTGGCCGAGTGCCGCGCCCAGGCTCATCCGACCGAGCCTTCCAGCGAGATCGCCACCAGCGCCTGCGCTTCCATGGCAAATTCCATCGGCAGCGCCTGCAACACCTCGCGGCAGAAGCCGTTGACCACCAGCGCCACGGCCTCTTCCTCGTCCATGCCGCGCTGGCGGCAATAGAACAGCTGGTCATCATCGACCTTCGAGGTGGTGGCCTCATGCTCCACACGGCTGGAGGAGTTGCGCACCTCGATATAGGGCACGGTATGCGCTCCGCACTGATCGCCGATCAGCAGGCTGTCGCACTGGGTGTAGTTGCGGCTGTTGGTGGCCTTGGGGTGCATGCTGACCAGCCCGCGATAGGTGTTCTGGGCATGGCCCGCCGAGATCCCCTTCGACACGATCCGCGAGCGGGAATTCTTGCCCAGATGGATCATCTTGGTGCCGGTATCGGCCTGCTGCCAGTTGTTGGTGATGGCAATGGAATAGAACTCGCCCGAGCTTTCCTCGCCGCGCAGAATGCACGACGGGTATTTCCAGGTGATCGCCGAGCCGGTCTCCACTTGCGTCCACATCACCTTGGCGCGCGCCTCGCGGCAATCGGCGCGCTTGGTGACGAAATTGTAGATCCCGCCCTTGCCGTCCTCATCGCCGGGATACCAGTTCTGAACGGTCGAATACTTGACCTCGGCATCCTCCAGCACGACGATCTCCACCACCGCGGCATGCAGCTGATGGGTGTCGCGCTTGGGCGCGGTGCAGCCCTCAAGGTAGCTGACATAAGCGCCCTTCTCGGCGATGATCAGCGTGCGCTCGAACTGGCCGGTATTCTCGGCGTTGATGCGGAAATAGGTGGACAACTCCATCGGGCAGCGCACGCCGGCGGGCACGAAAACAAACGAGCCATCCGAAAACACCGCCGAATTCAGCGTAGCGAAATAATTGTCGCTGACCGGCACCACCGAGCCCAGATATTTGCGCACCAGTTCGGGATGCTCGCGGATCGCTTCCGAGATCGAACAGAAGATGACGCCGGCCTTTTTCAGCTCGTCCTTGAAGGTGGTGCCGAGGCTGACGGAATCGAACACCGCATCGACCGCCACCTTGCGCTCCTCGGTGCCCTCGACGCCGGCCAGAACCATCTGTTCCTTCAGCGGAATGCCCAACTTGTTGTAGGTCGCCAGCAGCTTGGGATCGACCTCGTCAAGGCTCTTGGGCTTCTCGGCCATGCTTTTGGGGCGGGCGTAGTAATACTGGTCCTGATAATCGATGGCCGGGATATTCAGCATCGCCCAATCGGGCTCTTCCATCTGCTGCCAGCGCCGGAACGCACCCAGCCGCCATTCGGTCATCCATTCCGGCTCGCCGTTCTTTTCAGAGATGAGGCGCACGATATCCTCGTTCACGCCTTTCGGCGCGAATTCCATCTCGATCTCGGTCTCCCAGCCATGCTTATATTTGCCGGCCATGGATTGCACGGTTTCGACCGTCTCGCGGTCCACGCCGTCGCGGATCTCAAGGCTTTCGTCCAATGCCGCCATTTTCATCTTCCCGTTCTCGTTTTCATTTCGCGAGCCTCGCCCGCATTTCTTTCCCGGCCCAAGATCGCTTCGCCGCCGCTCATTTCAGCCTTGCCCGCGCCCGTTTCCAGGCCTGGGCATAACTTTCAACGAAGCGCAGCACGTCCTCGCGCTCCACAGATGGCCCCAGCGACAACCGCAGAGCCGAACCCGCTGCCACCGCGTCAAAGCCCATGGCGGCCAGAACGCGGCTCCCCGTCACCTTGCCCGAGGAACAGGCCGAGCCGGCGGAAACCGCGAAACCGGCCAGATCCATCGACATGACCTGCGTTTCGCCCTTCCAGCCCGGCGTGATCAGGCAGAGCGTATTGGGCAGCCGGGCCAGGCCCTTGCCGACGGAGATAATCCCGGGGCATTCGGCTTCCAGTGCCTTTTCTAGAATATTTCTAACTTCCGCAACCCGCTCCCAGACACCATCGGCCAGATCGCGCTGCGCGGCCTCGGCGCTGGCGCCAAACCCGGCGATGCCGATGACATTCTCGGTGCCGGCGCGCCGGCCCATCTCCTGCCCGCCACCGCGGATCTGCGCGGCAAGCTCCTGGCCCGGGCGCAGCACCAGCGCCCCCACCCCTTTCGGCCCGCCCAGCTTGTGCGCCGAAACCAGCCCCATGGCGCAGCCCAGCCAGTTGAAGGCGAAGGGCAGCTTGCCGAAAGCCTGGGTCAGATCGCTCAGCGCCAGCCCCTCGGGCAGATCCTGCACCAGCCCGGTTTCCGAATTGGCCAGTTGCAGTGCGCTCTCGGCCGGCGCGCTCACCGCCACCCGTCCGCTTTCATCCACCGCCAGATCGGGCGTGCACCAGGCCAGCACCGCATCATGTTCGATCTCGGCGCAATGCAGCCCGCGCCCGGCCGCCGCCAGCGCCGCCGCTTCCGTGGCGCCCGAGGTGAACACCAGATCGGCGCCATCGGCCCCCAGCGCCGTCACCACCTGCGCCCGCGCACGTTCGATCATCGCGCGCACCGCCCGGCCCTCGGCATGGATGGAACTGGCATTGCCCACCAGATCCATCGCCGCCAGCATCGCCGCCCGAGCCTCGGGGCGCAGCGGCGCGGTGGCGTTCCAGTCCAGATAGAGGCGCTGCGTCACGGCGCCACCCGAAACAGGCTCGGCACCGCCGGGCAGGGCTTGAGCCCGTTGCCCGCCACATCGGCCAGGGTGATCTGGTGCAGGAATACATAGACCTGCGCCGAAAGCCCCTCCCACAGCCGGTTGGTCATGGATTGTGCCTGACTGCCCGACACCGCGCCCGAGGCCCCGGCGCCCATTTCCAGCGCCGAAACCGTCTCCTCGACCGCCTCCAGCACTTCCGAGACGCGGATATCATCCGGCTGGCGCGCCAGACGGTAACCGCCCCCCGGCCCGCGCACCGATTCGACCAGACCTGCGCGGCGCAGCTTGACGAAAAGCTGCTCCAGATAGGCCAGCGACACATCCTGACGCCGCGCGATCTCGGCCAGCGAGACATGCTGCGCGGGCGCACGCGCCAGCAGGATGGCCAGATCCACCATCGCCACCATCGCATAGCGTCCCTTGGTCGAGAGCTTCATCGCCTTGCTCCGTGAATGCCTTCGGCGCGGGCGCGCCAGCCATTGCAACCACCAAATACATTGACGCGCGGGCGCGCCTTGCTTAACTGCTAGACCGCACGCACGGCCTCCACCCGAGACCGGCGCGGAGACATTAGAAACGTTCTAGGTTATCCGACTTCTTTGGTCAAGATAAGAACCGCCAGATAGCCTGACAAGATGCCGCCAGAGCAGAAGGTCGTCCGATGCCCGAAGTGATTTTCCCCGGCCCCGAAGGCCGCCTTGAAGGCCGCTATCACCCCCAGCCCAACCGTGACGCCCCGATTGCCATCGTCCTGCATCCGCATCCGCAATTTGGCGGCACGATGAACAACAAGGTGGTCTATAACCTGCATTACGCCTTCCACAAGCTGGGCTTCTCGGTGCTGCGGTTCAACTTCCGAGGCGTCGGGCGCAGCCAGGGCGAATATGATCAGGGCATCGGCGAATTGTCCGATGCCGCCGCCGCGCTCGACTATCTGCAGGCGATGAACCAGAACGCGCGCCATTGCTGGGTGGCGGGGTTCAGCTTCGGGGCATGGATCGGCATGCAGCTGCTGATGCGCCGCCCTGACATCACCGGCTTTGTCTCGGTGGCGCCACCGGCCAATATGTATGATTTCAGCTTCCTCGCGCCCTGCCCGGCCTCAGGGCTGATCATCAACGGCACCGCCGACCGCATCGCGCCGCCGCGCGACGTGGCCGGGCTGGTCTCGAAGCTGCATGAGCAGAAGGGCATCACCATCACCCATACCGAGATCGATGGCGCCGATCACTTCTTTCGCGACGAGGACGCCCATATGCAGCCGATGCTGGGCCATGTCAGCGAATATGTGAAACGCCGGCTGACCGAGGCCTCGCGTTGATCCGCACGGGCGCGGTGCGGCGGCAGGGTTAACGCGCATTTACCAATTTTGCCGTTTTCCCGCCCCAACCCTGCCGCGCCGCCGCGCCATACCCCGGGCAACCGCCATTGCCCAGGGAAGAGCGCGCCATGACCATGACCCTCCTTCGCCAACCCACACGGCCGATCCCCGACCAGAAGCCCGGCACATCGGGGCTACGGCAAAAGACCCGGGTCTTCATGCAGCCCGGTTATCTGGAGAATTTCGTCCAGAGCATCTGGAACGCCATCGGCGGCGTTGCCGGCAAGGTGCTGGTGCTCGGCGGAGACGGGCGGTTTTTCAACGATCAGGCGATTCAGGTGATCCTGCGCATGGCGGCAGCCTCGGGCGCGGCGCGGGTGATTGTCGGGCGCGAGGGGCTGTTGTCCACGCCGGCGGCCTCGCATCTGATCCGGTTGCGCGGCGCCGATGGCGGGCTGCTATTGTCGGCCAGCCATAATCCCGGCGGGATCGAGGCCGATTTCGGGATCAAATACAACATCGCCAATGGCGGCCCCGCGCCCGAAGCCGTGACCGCGCGCATCCATGCCTCAAGCCAGAAACTGGCCGAATATCTGACGCTGGACACGCCGGATGTGCCTTTGTCGATGATCGGAACACAGCAGCTCGGGCAGATGGTGGTCGAGGTCATCGACCCGGTTTCCGACTATGCCGACCTGATAGAGAAACTCTTTGATTTCAATGCAATAAGAGAGCTTCTTCAGAGCGGCTTTGAACTTCGTTTCGATGCGATGCATGCCGTCACTGGCCCCTACGCAGTGGAGATTCTGCAAAAACGCCTCGGCGCGCCGGCCTCGGCATTGCTCAACGCCCGGCCCAGCCCCGATTTCGGCGGCCTCCATCCGGACCCCAATCCGGTCTGGGCACGCTCGCTGGTCGAGGCGGTCCTTGCCCCCGGCGCACCGGATTTCGCCGCCGCTTCCGATGGCGATGGCGACCGCAACATGATCCTTGGTCGCGGCATCTATGTCACCCCTTCCGACAGTCTGGCGGTGCTGGCGGCCAATGCCCATCTGGCGCCCGGCTATGCGCAGGGGCTGAGCGGGGTTGCGCGCTCCATGCCCACCAGCCGCGCCGTGGACCGGGTGGCGCAGGCCCGGGGCTGGCCGGCCTTCGCAACGCCAACCGGCTGGAAATTCTTCGGCAATCTGCTCGATGCCGGGCTGGCCACGCTCTGCGGCGAGGAATCGGCCGGCACCGGTTCGAACCATCTGCGCGAGAAGGACGGCCTGTGGGCAGTGCTTCTGTGGCTCAACATCCTGGCAAGGCGCCGGCAATCGGTGCAGGAGATCCTGCAGGCGCATTGGGCAGAGTTCGGGCGCAACTACTATTCCCGCCATGATTACGAGGGGTTGCCGGTCGATCTTACCACGCAGCTGATGGCGGATCTGCGCGCCAGCCTGCCCTCACTGAACGGCCGGCAGGTGGCCGGGCTGCAGGTGCAGTCAGCCCATGATTTCGCCTATGACGATCCGGTTGACGGTTCGCGCAGCACCGGACAAGGCATTGAAATAGCCTTTGAATGCGGCGCGCGGGCGGTGCTTCGGCTGTCGGGCACCGGCACCGAGGGCGCCACGCTGCGGCTTTATCTGGAACGCTTCGAGGCCAATGATATCGCGTTGGAGCCGCAGGCCGCACTGCAACAGGTCGCCGAAGCTGCCGAGGCACTGGCCGGGATCGCCCTGCGCACCGGCCGCCAGGCGCCCGATGTGATCACCTGATCAGCCCGCGAGTTCAGCCCGCCGCCTTGTCCCAGTGCAGCACCGCCGCGCCGGCCCGCATCGGCCCCTCGGCGCGGTCATGGCGCAGCCAGGCCAGCGCCCGCCCGCCCGCTTGTGTGAAGAGCGTGCCCGCCGGTTTGCCATCAGCGCTGCTGATCTCGCTGCCGACCGGCGCCTGCCCTTCGATCCTGACCCGCACCAGCCCGCGGCGCAGCTCGGTCTTGTGATGCATGCGCGCCGTCACCTCCTGCCCGACATAACAGCCCTTGCGGAAATCCACCCCGGCCAGCCGCGCGAAACCCTGCTCCAGAATGTAGCTCTCGCCGGGGATCAGTTCGATGCCGGTTTCTGGCACCATGGCCTCGACGCGCAAAGCATCCCAATCCACCGCCTCGCCCTGTTCCAGCGCCGCGCCATAAAGCCGCCAGCCCATATCGGGGTGGCGCGGATCGTTCAGCGCCCCTTTGGGTGCCGGGCCGATGCCGCGCGTCACCGCAAGCTCGGCGGGGCTGATCTCGACCTTGGCGCGCAGCTTGTAGAGCGTCAGCCGGCGCGCCAGATCCTCGGCCAGCGGGGCGGCGACATCCAGCAATACCGCGTCATCCTCCGCCACCAGAAAGAAATCGGCCAGATACTTGCCCTGCGGCGTCAGCATCGCCGCATAGACGATCCCCTGCGCCGCCAGCCGGCTCATGTCATTGCTGACCAGCCCCTGCAGAAACCCCGTGCGATCCGGCCCGGTGATGCGCAACACCGCCCGCTCGGGGGCCGGGGCGCAGCGGGTTTGCGGGTCCAGTGGCTCGGTGGTGGGCATGGGCAGGCTCCTTTCGCTCGCTCCGATATAGGACAGCGGCGCGCGCTCGGACAGGGGCGGCGCGCAACCGCCCGCCAATTGACGCCGCGCCCGCCGCTGCTAGAGTGCGCGCCAAGTGCTGCACATGTTCAGGAGCCCTCCCATGTCCCTTGCCAACGGCCGGCCCTATCTGGCGATCCCCGGCCCCTCCGTCATGCCCGAGCGCGTGCTCAATGCCATGCACCGCGCCGCGCCCAATATCTACGAGGGCGCGCTGGTGGAGATGGTTGAAACGCTCTGGCCGGACCTCAAGGCACTGGCCGGCACACGCCAGAATGTCGCGCTTTACATCGGCAATGGCCATGCCGCCTGGGAAGCCGCCAATTGCAATGTCTTCAGCCGTGGCGATCGCGCGTTGTCGCTGATCACCGGGCGCTTTGGCGAGGGTTGGGCCGAAAGCGCCGAGGCGCTGGGCATCGCTGTCGAACGGCTGGATTTCGGCCGCGCCGGGCCGGTCGATCTGGCGCGCACCGCCGAAGCGCTGGCCGCTGATCGCAGCCACAGCTTGAAGGCGGTTCTGGTAACGCATGTGGATACCGCCACAACCGTCAGGAACGACATCGCCGCCCTTCGCAAGCTGCTCGATGATCTGGGCCACCCGGCGCTGCTGATGGTCGATTGCATCGCCTCGCTGGGCTGCGATGAGTTCCGCATGGATGACTGGGGCGTGGATGTGCTGGTCGGTGCCAGCCAGAAGGGCCTGATGGTGCCGCCGGGTCTGGGGCTGGTGTGGTTTTCCGACAAGGCGCGCGAGGCGGGGCGCGGCAGCGATCTGCGCACCCCCTACTGGGACTGGGAGCGCCGCGCCTTCGGGCAGCATTTCTACCAGTATTTCTGCGGCACGGCGCCGACGCATCACCTGTTCGGGCTGCGCGAATCGCTCGACATGATCCTGCACGAAGAGGGGCTGGCGGCGGTCTGGGCACGCCATACGGCGCTGGCCGGCGCGGTCTGGGCGGCGGGCGAGGCCTGGGCCACGCAGGGTGCTTTCCGGCTCAACATCGCCGATCCGGCGGCACGGGGGCATGCGGTGACGGCCATGCGCCTGAACAGCCCCGACGGCACCCGCCTGCGCCAATGGTGCGAGCATCAGGCCGGGGTGACGCTGGGCATCGGGCTGGGCATGGCCGAGCCCGGCACCCCCGCCGCCGACGGGTTCTTCCGGCTGGCGCATATGGGGCATGTCAACGCGCATATGGTGCTGGGTGCGCTGGGGGTGATGCAGGCCGGGATGGAGGCGCTTGGCATCGAGCACGGGCCGGGCGCGCTGGCGGCAGCAGGCCGGGTGCTGGCACAGGCCACCACGCGCTAGACGCAGCCACAACACCCTGACCGGGCGCCTGAATTTTCGCCCTGCGCAAGCATCCGCAGCGCTGCTATCATGCCCGGACAAGGGCGGATCGGTCAGGGGGGCAGGCAATGGAGCGGCGCAGGATCACGTTCAGACGGCTGTTCACCCGGCATTTCATCTGGGTGCCCTTGCTGCCGCTGGCCATCACCATCGGGTTGAGCCTTTTTGCCCTGCATGAGCTGCGCAAGGCCGACCGGCTTGATCTGCATGGCGCCGAGGCCGTGGCGCAGGTCATCGCCCGCGACATCCGCACCTCGCGCGACCGCGACGGGCGCACGCAGACCGAATACCGCGTCGAATACCGTTTTCAGCCCTCGTCCGGCGATGCCGTGACCACAAGGCGCAGCGTGAACCGCGCCACTTACAACGCCGTTGCTCCGGGCGATGAAATCCCCGTGCGCTATGTCCTCCATGATCCGCAGATCAACGAGATCGAGCCGGGCCAGTCACGCCGGATCGGGCGCATACTGGCGGCCATCGCGGTGCCGTTCGGACTATGCGCGCTGGTCGCGCTGATCTGGGTCGGACGGCGCAAGGCGCGGCTCTTTCGCGCCGTCTGGCTCGGCGAGGTGCGCCAGGCACGGATCACCGAACATGAGGTGCTCAATGTGCAGGTGAACGGGCGCACGCAATACCGGCTGCATTGGCTCGATGCCGCCGGGCAGAGCGGGCGGTCGGGCATGCATGATTACCACGACCTGCCGGCAGTGGGCGAGGTGATCGTGGTCTATGTCGATCCGCGCTCGGGGCTGGGCTGGTGGGAGGCCGATATCTAGCGGCTGCGGTCGAATTTCGTGGACAGGTGGATCAGGCTCTCCGACGAGCGCACCCCGGGGATGTCGCCGATCGCGTCCAGCACTGTATCCAGCGCGGCCGTGCTGGGGGCGGCCAGTTGCAACAGCAGATCGCACCGCCCCGAAATCGTGTGCACGCGCTCCACCTCGGCCAGCGCTTTCAGCCGCGCCAGAATCGCCGCTTGATTGCGCGGCTCGATCATCAGCAACACGCTGGCGCGGATCTGGCCCAGACGCGCGCCCTCGCCCAGCTTCACCGTGTAGCCGGCAATCACGCCCGAGCTTTCCAGCCGCTCCAGCCGCGATTGCACGGTCGAGCGCGCCACCTTCAGCCGCCGCGAAAGCGTGGCCAGCGGCAGCCTTGCATCCATCGAAAGCTGCGCCAACAGCGCCTTGTCCAGGTCATCCATGCCGTTTCCGTCAAATTGCCGAATCTTTCGTGAATTTAATCCATCACGTCGTCATTTCCAGCCTTTTGATCGGTGAGATTGTCACCTAAATGCGCGATCCTGTTCTACAGTGCCGGGGAGGGCCCGGACACGATGCGCAGCTTGGTGAAAGGGCACACCAATGGGTTTTTCCGAGACAATCTGGGCCTCGCCGGTCGAATTCCTTCGCTCCGTGGGTCCCAATGACCCGGTCCTGTTTCTCTCGCCCGCCGCGTTGCAAGCCCAGGCCCGACGCTTTCAGGAGGGTTTCCCCGGCCTGGTGACCTATGCCGTCAAGGCCAATCCCGAAGAGGCGGTGATCGTCAATCTGGCCGCCGCCGGCATCCTGGCCTTCGATGTCGCCTCGCCCGAGGAAATCGCCCTGATCCGCCGCCTCGTGCCCGGCGCGGTGCTGCATTACAACAACCCGGTGCGCGCCCGCCACGAGATCGAATTCGCCACCCGGCAGGATGTCGCCTCCTATTCGGTCGATTCGCTGAGCGAGCTGGAAAAGCTCATCGCGCTGGTGCCCAACCGCCGCGACGACGGCAGCCCGGTCGAGATCACCGCGCGGTTCAAGCTGCCGGTGGCCGGTGCAGCCTATGATTTCGGCGCCAAGTTCGGCGCCACCGAGGAAGTCGCCGCCGAGCTGATGCGCCGCGTCGATGCCGCCGCCTTCACCGCCTCGCTGACCTTCCACCCCGGCACGCAATGCACCGATCCTGCCGCCTGGGAGGCCTATATCCGCGCCGCCCGCCGCATCGGCGAGGCCGCCGGCGTGACCCCGGCGCGGCTCAATGTCGGCGGGGGCTTCCCCTCGCACCGTGTGCAGGGCGAGATGCCGACGCTCGATGCGATCTTCCGCCTGATCGAACGCACCACCACCGAGGTTTTCGGCACTGCGGCGCCGCAGCTGATCTGCGAGCCCGGGCGCGGCATGGTCGCCGATGCCTTCGCGCTCCTGGCCCGCGTCAAGGCGCTGCGCGACGATACCCATGTCTTCCTCAACGATGGCGTCTATGGTGCGCTGGCCGAGATGCCGCTGATGGGCATGACCGACCGCATCAGCGCCCATGCCCCCGATGGCAGCCAGCGCCGGGGCGAGCCCCGCCGCCGCGTCATTTTCGGCCCGACCTGCGACAGCGTCGATCGTCTGCCCGGCGAAACCGCCCTGCCCACCGATATGGAAGAGGGCGATTTCCTGCTGGTGCAGGGCATGGGCGCCTATTCGGTGGTGACCAATACCCGTTTCAACGGTTTTGGCGCGCTCGGTGTGCAACTCGCCCTCACCCTCGCCCCCTGAACCACGCCCCAGGCGATCCCCAGGCGATCCCCACGCGATCCCCAGGCCGGCGCTCGAATGAACGCCGGCCCCACCCGTCTTTGTGTTGCAAATATCCTGGGGGTGAATGGGCGCAGCCCAGAGGGGGCAAAGCCCCCTCAACCAAAACATGAATGGGCAAAGCCCCCAGCCTCCGCCCGCCTCGCCGCCCCCCTTGCCTTGCCGCCCCCCGCCGCTATCCTCGCCCACAAAGAAACGCGGGATGAAACGGGGGGCGGGCATGCGCGCATTCGGCAAGGCACAGGGCGGCAAACGCCGCGAGGATCTCCGCTTCCTGCAAGGCACCGGGCGCTATCTGGCCGACATCCTGCCCGAAGGCGCGCTGCATGCCGCCTTTCTGCGCGCGCCCGTGGCCCATGCCCGCATCACCGAGCTCGATACCGAAGCGGCCCGCGCCCTGCCCGGCATTCACGGCATCTGGACGGCCGATGATCTGAAAGCCGCCGGCATCGACAAATCGCTCTATGCCCTGCGCGCCCGTGATCATCGTGGCGTCGAGGGAGCATCCCCGCACCGCCCGGTGCTGGCCGATGGGGTGATGCGCCATATGGGCGAGGCGCTGGCGCTGGTGGTGGCCGACAGCCGCGACGGCGCGATCGACGCGATCGAGGCCATCGCGCTCGATCATGACGAGATGCCCGCGCATCTGGCGCTTGCCCCCAGCGGCACGGCCCTGCACCCTGAAGCCCCGGAAAACCGCGCCTTCGACTGGCATCTGGGCGATCCCGCCGCCACGGATGCCGCCTTCGCCCGCGCCGCCCATGTCACGCGCATCGCCGTGCGCCAGAACCGCGTCACCGCCGCCTCCATCGAGCCGCGCGCAGCCTTTGCCGAATGGGATGGCGAACGGCTGCATCTGGCGTTCAACGGCCAGGGCGTCTGGGTGCTCAAGCGCGAACTGGCCCGCGTACTGGGTCTTGCGCCCGATGCAGTGCGCGTCACCACCCCCGATGTCGGCGGTGGTTTCGGCATGAAGGTGATGATCTATCCCGAACATTTCGCCATCGCCCATGCCGCACGCGCGCTGGGCCGGCCCGTCGCCTGGATCTCGGACCGCGCCGAGGCGATGCTGTCGGACAACGGCGCGCGCGATCTGAGCAGCGAGGCGGAGCTGGCTTTTGACGCGGATCACCGCATCATCGGCTACCGGGTGCGCTCGCGCACCAATCTCGGCGCCTATAACTCGCAATTCGGCCAGAACATCCAGTCCGAGCTGTTCGCCAAGGTGCTGATCGGGGTTTACGACATCCCCGCGGTCGATCTGCAGGTGCAGGGGATCTATACCAATACCACCCCGGTTGACGCCTATCGCGGCGCCGGCCGCCCCGAGGCCGTCACCCTGCTCGAACGCTGCATGGATCGCGCCGCGCGTGAGTTGAACCTTTCGCCCTTCGAACTGCGGCAGCGCAATTTCATCCCGACCGCGCGCTTCCCCTATGCCACGCCGGCCGGCCTGGCCTATGATTGCGGCGATTTCGCCCGGGTGCTGGCGCGCGCCGAAGCCGCCGGCGATGCGGCGGGTTTTGCCGCCCGCCGCAAGGCCAGCGCCGAACGCGGCCGGCTGCGGGGGCTGGGCTTGAGTTATTACATTGAAACCATCCTCGGCGATGACAGCGAGGGCGCCGCCATCGAGTTCCGCGCGGACGGCAGGGTCAATCTCTATGTCGGCACGCAATCGAACGGTCAGGGGCATGAGACCGTCTATGCCCAGTATCTCGCCGATCTGGTTGGCATCGAGGCTGATCGCATCGAGGTGGTGATGGGCGACAGCGACCGCATCGCCCATGGCGGCGGCACCGGCGGTTCACGCTCGGTCACCATCCAGTCCTTC
>ERZ869909.1163-NODE-1163-length-22513-cov-5.709485_pt1 | contig 22513 bp, 16 predicted proteins | sample MGYA00520892_ERZ869909 | MGnify/ENA primary metagenome ERZ869909 (study PRJEB32215, sample SAMEA104723947) | bioreactor metagenome | biome: bioreactor; feature: anaerobic bioreactor; material: water | place: China | collected 2015-03-12 ... | reverse complement strand
CGCTCCGTCTTGGAAAGCAGCATGTCACGCATGGAGCCCAGTGGCACCTGCATCGGATAAACGTGCTCGCGCGGGTCAACGATGACGTCGAGGAACACCAGCTCATGGTTGTCGGCGAAGGTGCGCTCGAGCGCCGGGCCTAGCTCATCCTTCGTCTCCACCCGCAGCGCGGTGAAGCCATATGCCTCGATCAGCTTGCTGAAGTCGGGCAGCGACTCCATGTAGGAGTGCGCATGACGGGACTTGTAGTTGAGGTCCTGCCACTGACGCACCATGCCCAACGAGGCGTTGTTCAGGTTGACGATCTTCACGCCACCGCCGAACTGCTTACAGGTCGACAGCTCCTGCATCATCATCTGGAAGCTGCCCTCGCCGGTAACGCAGATCACCTGCTCGTCCGGGAAGTTCTGCTTGATGCCCATGGCCGCCGGGAAACCGAAGCCCATGGTGCCGAGCCCCCCGGAGGTGATGAAGCGGTTGGGCTTGTCGAACTTGTAGTACTGGGCCGCAAACATCTGATGCTGCCCCACGTCGGTGGTGACGTACGCCTCGCCGCGCGTCACCTCGCAGAGCGCCTCGATCACCTCCTGCGGCTTGAGCGCTTCGCCCGGCTGAGACGGCTCGTAGAGCTTGCCCACCCGCTCCTTGCGCCAGCCTTCGATCTTCTGCCACCACTCGCCCAGTGCTTCCGGGTGCTCGATCTCCTTGCCCTGCAGCAAGCTGATCATCTCATTGATCACGCTGCCGGCCGGCCCAACGATAGGCACATCCGCGCGCACGGTCTTGGAGACCGAGCTGGGGTCGATATCGACGTGCACGATCTTGGCCGTAGGACAGAACTTGGAGGTATTGTTGGTGACCCGGTCGTCGAAGCGGGCCCCGATGGCGATGATCAGGTCGGCATGGTGCATGGCCATGTTCGACTCATAGGAGCCGTGCATGCCCAGCCAGCCCAGGCACTGACTATCGCTTTGCGGGTAAGAGCCGATGCCCATCAGCGTAGTGGTAATGGGATAGCCCAGTCGCTTGACCAGGTCGGTGAGTCCCTCGCTGGCCCGACCGGTGACCACACCGCCGCCGGTGTAGAACATCGGTCGCTTTGCCTTGAGCATCAGCTCGACGGCCTTCTTGATCTGGCCGGTGTGGCCGCGAGCCACCGGGTTGTACGAGCGCATCTTGATCTTCTTGGGGTAGACATACTCGTAGCGTTCGGTAGGAGCGGTCATGTCCTTGGGAATGTCCACCACCACCGGGCCGGGGCGGCCGGTAGAAGCCAGGTAGTAGGCCTTCTTGAGCACTTCCGGGATTTCGGACGGGTGCTTGATCGAGAAGCTGTGCTTCACGATGGGCCTCGTCACACCGATGATATCGGTCTCCTGGAAGGCATCCTCGCCGATCAGGTGGCTGGCCACCTGACCGCACAGCACCACCATGGGTATCGAATCCATGTAAGCGGTGGCAATGCCGGTCACGGCATTGGTGGCACCGGGGCCGGAGGTCACCAGCACCGTGCCGGGCTTGCCCGAAGCCCGGGCATAGCCGTCGGCGGCGTGGGTCGCCGCTTGCTCGTGGCGCACAAGAATGTGCTTGACCTTGTCCTGGCGGAACAGCGCATCGTAGATGTGCAGCGCCGCGCCACCGGGATAGCCGTAAATATATTCGACGCCTTCATCCTGCAGGAATCGGGCGATCATGTCCGCGCCGGAAAGCAGTTCCACGTGTGTTTCTCCCCTGGAGGTCTCGAGTGCGATCCGTGCCCTTCGGCGGGCACGGGTTCGAGTGCGACGGTATGTCGCTGCCGGATACGCCGGCACCTGATGCCAAACCCTGGCAAGTGGCCCTGTTGGGGCCTGCACTCTCATCACGACAGATCGCCGCGTCGGGGCGTTGGCCAGGACGGGCGGTTGGCCCGGTCCCGGTAGTCCTTCGGCGGGTAAAGGCTACATGGCCTACCCGTCACGCGGTAATGGGGGGTTGCCCGCAGAGTCCGCGTCCGCAAATCAGGAACGGTCAAGATTCCAATAGCCCCGCAGCAGTGTCAACCGCCAAGCGGCATTTGCTAGCCCAGAGCGCGAATTTCTGCAAGATTTCGAATAAAAAAGCCCGCCAGCTAAGGGCTGGCGGGCAAGGGGGTTACAGGACGCAACCTGTATTCAGTGTAGTCAGTTGCCAATCCCATGGCCGGCCAACTGCGTAACGCTTTGTGTCAGGCGCTGAACGATAGTTTACCGTTCTCGGCGGTGACACGAATCACGTCCCCGGGACGGAATTTTCCCGCCAGCAAGTCCTGGGCCAACGGGTTCTCGATACGACTCTGGATCGCCCGTTTGAGCGGTCGGGCACCATAGACCGGGTCGAAGCCCACCACGGCCAGTTGGGCCAGAGCTTCGTCGCTGACTTCAAGTCCCAACTGATGCTCGGCGAGCCGGGCACGCAGGCGATCGAGCTGGATGCCGGCAATGGCCTGGATCTGCTCCTGCATGAGGGCGTGGAACACCACCACCTCGTCGATACGATTGATCAGTTCCGGCCGGAAGTGGTCACCGACCACTGCCATCACCATCTCCTTCATCTGCTCGTAATCGCTGTCATCACCGCCCATGCGCTGGATGATGTCCGAGCCCATGTTGGAGGTCATCACGATCACGGTATTGCGAAAGTCCACCGTGCGACCCTGACCATCGGTCAGGCGACCGTCCTCCAGCACCTGCAGCAGGATATTGAACACATCCGCATGGGCCTTCTCCACCTCGTCGAGCAGCAGCACCGAGTAAGGGCGGCGGCGCACCGCCTCGGTGAGATAGCCCCCCTCCTCATAGCCGACATAGCCGGGAGGTGCACCGATCAGCCGCGCCACGGAGTGTTTTTCCATGAACTCCGACATGTCGATGCGTACCATGGACTCCTCGGTGTCGAAGAGGAAGTGCGCCAGCGCCTTGCACAGCTCCGTCTTGCCCACCCCGGTGGGGCCCAGGAACAGGAAGGAGCCGTTGGGCCGATTGGGATCCGAGAGCCCCGCACGGGAACGGCGCACGGCATTGGCCACGGCGGTAACCGCCTCGTCCTGGCCGATCACCCGCTCATGCAGCGATTCCTCCATGCGCAGCAGCTTGTCACGCTCGCCCTCGAGCATCTTGGATACGGGGATACCGGTCCAGCGCGACACCACCTCGGCGATCTCCTCCTCGGTGACATTTGAGCGCAGCAGCTTGTGCTTCGAGGTGGTGGCCTCAGCCTCGCTGGACTCGGCGATCTTCTTCTCCAGCTCAGGAATCACCCCATACTGCAGCTCCGACATGCGCCCGAGATCGCCTTGGCGACGGGCCTGCTCCAGGTCGATACGGGCACGCTCGAGCTCCTCCTTGAACTGTCCGGCCCCCTGGATGCTGGCCTTCTCGGCCTTCCAGATCTCGTCGAGATCGGCATACTCACGCTCGAGCTCGTCGATCTGGGCCTGCAGGCTCTCCAGACGTTTGCGCGAGGCCTCGTCGGTCTCCTTCTTGAGGTGCTCACGCTCCATCTTGAGCTGGATCAGGCGTCGATCGAGGCGATCCATCTCCTCGGGTTTGGAGTCCAGCTCCATGCGGATGCGCGAAGACGCCTCATCGATCAGGTCGATGGCCTTGTCGGGCAGCTGGCGGTCGGTGATATAGCGGGTCGAGAGCTTGGCCGCGGCGATGATGGCGCCGTCGGTGATATCGACCTTGTGGTGTACCTCGTAGCGCTCCTTGAGGCCGCGCAGGATCGCCACGGTGTCCTCCTCGGAAGGCTCTTCCACCAGCACTTTCTGGAAGCGCCGCTCCAGCGCGGCGTCCTTCTCGATGTACTTGCGGTATTCGTCGAGGGTGGTGGCGCCCACGCAGTGCAGCTCGCCGCGCGCCAGCGCCGGCTTGAGCATGTTGCCGGCATCCATGGCGCCCTCGGCCTTGCCGGCGCCGACCATGGTATGCAGCTCGTCGATGAACAGGATCACCCGGCCCTCCTCCTGGGCCAGCTCCTTGAGCACCGACTTTAGGCGTTCCTCGAACTCACCGCGGAACTTGGCTCCGGCCAGCAGCGAGCCCATGTCCAGCGACAGCACGCGCTTGTTCTTGAGCCCCTCCGGCACCTCGCCGTTGACGATACGCTGGGCCAGGCCCTCGACAATGGCAGTCTTGCCCACGCCGGGCTCGCCGATCAGCACCGGGTTGTTCTTGGTGCGACGCTGCAGCACCTGGATGGTGCGGCGGATCTCGTCGTCGCGGCCGATCACCGGGTCGAGCTTGCCGCTGGCGGCCCGCTCGGTGAGGTCCAGGGTGTATTTCTCCAGCGCCTCGCGCTGCTCCTCGGCATTGGGGTCATCGACCCGTTCGCCACCCCGCAGGCTGTCGATGGCCGCCTCCAGGGACTTGCGCGTCACGCCGGCCTGGATCAGCAGCTTGCTCACGCCATGGCGCATTTCCAGCGCTGCCAGCAGCACCAGCTCGCTGGCGATGTATTGATCGCCCCGCTTCTGCGCCTCGCGGTCGGTGAGGTTGAACAGCTTGATCAGGTCGCGGGAGGGCTGCACCTCCCCCTCGAACTGGCTGACCTGGGGCAAGTCGTCGAGATAGCCTACGAGGCTATCGCGCAACCGGGCCGGGTCGCCGTCGGCTCTCTGTATCAGCGCCTTGACGCCAGTGTCGCTGGCATCGAGCAGCGCCAGCAGCAGGTGGCCGGGGTCGAGCTGGTTGTGGCCACGACCCACGGCCAGGGACTGAGCATCGGCCACGGCGTTCTGCAGCTTGCCGGTAAACTTGTCGAATCGCATTCGATCACTCCTCCATCGGGGTGGCGGCGCTGCTTGGACGCGCCGCTTGGCCCTGTCATATCGCGTTGACAGTATCAATGGAGTCAGAGTGGCCAGCTTTCAAGTCGCCTGCCAGGGAAAGGGGTTTTAGCTTGACACAGATCAGGTTGTGCCAGAGAGCGACGCGCCTGAAAGACGCCCGTTAGCGCCTAGGAGCCTGTCAGATTTGACCGCATCTCGCAGTAGATCAGCGTCAAGTCAGACAGGCTCCTCACTCACCTGAGCCAGATCACGCTGGCCATCCGCCCCGTCCTGCCGTCATCACGACGATGGGAGTAGAAACGCGATTCGCAGGCGGTACAGAAGTGTCCGCCGCTGACATGCGACACGCCGAGGCGCTCCAGGCGCAATCGGGCCAGTTTGTAGAGGTCGCCCATGAAATGGCCCAGACGATAGGGGCTCGGATCGAAGGCGGTCTCTGCCTCGGGATGGACCCCGGTAAAGGCCTGCTGCACTTCAGGGCCGACTTCGAACTGGGCATTGGAGATCGCCGGGCCAAGCCAGGCCATCACCTCTTCCGGCGGCACACCCAGCGCCGCCACCGATGCTTCCAGCACCCCACCAGCCAGCCCACGCCAGCCCGCATGGGCCACACCCACGCGGGTGCCCTGGCGGTTGCAGAAGAACACCGGCAGACAGTCGGCAGTGAGTACCACACAGGCGTAGCTTCGATCGAAGGCCACGGCGGCGTCGGCTTCTGGCATCGCTTCGGAGTAGCTTGCCTGGACCCGGGCACCGTGTACCTGATTCAGCCACAACAGCGGTCTTTCGCTGTCGACTTCATCCGCCAGCAGGCGGCGGCAGAGCGCCACATGATTAGGATTGTCGCCCACCTTGCCGCCCGGGTTGAAGCTGGCAAAGTCCCCCTGGCTGGGGCCGGATTCCCGGGTGGTAACGAAGGCACCGACACCCACAGGGGCCGGCCAGTCCGGCTCGATCAGGGTCGGTTGCAGTTGAGGAGCATCACTCATAGCATCGCCTCGCGGTCGTCGCGGAGATAGTCGATCAGCATCAGCATGTCATCGGGCAGGGCGGCACGAAACTCGACTCGTTCGTCGCTGCCGGGATGGACAAAGGCCAGCTTGCGGGCATGCAGCGCCTGACGGGGAAACCCGCGCAGCAGTTCCTTGAGCCCTTCACTAGCCCCGGGCGGCAGCTTGAGGCGGCCCCCATACACCGGATCGCCGATCAGGGGGAAGCGCTGATGGGCCAGGTGGACGCGAATCTGGTGGGTGCGCCCGGTCTCGAGCCGGCAGCGCACATGGGTGTGGGCGCGGAACCGCTCTACCACCCGATAGTGCGTCACTGCGGGCTTACCGCTGGCATTGACCGCCTGGCGCTTGCGATCCTTGGGATGACGGCCGATCGGCGCATCCACGGTGCCACCGGCCGTCATCACTCCCACCGACACGGCATCGTATTCCCGCGAAACCGTGCGCGACTGCAGCTGATCGACCAGCGCAGTCTGGGCGGTCAATGTCTTGGCGACCACCATCAGGCCGGTGGTGTCCTTGTCCAGACGATGCACGATGCCCGCCCTGGGAACCATGGCAAGGGCGGGGCAGTGGTGCAGCAACGCGTTGAGCAGGGTGCCGTCGGGATTGCCCGCGGCCGGGTGGACCACCAGCCCCGAAGGCTTGTTGAGGATCAGCACTTCGTCATCCTCATGCACCACGTCCAGAGGGATATCTTCCGCCTCAAAGCGGGTGTCGTCCTCGATTTCGGCGAGGAGCCGCAGCCACTCGCCGCCTGCAACCTTGTCCTTGGGCCTGCCCGGCAGACCATCGACCGTCAGAGCACCGTGCTTGATCCAGCCCTTGAGTCTTTCGCGGGAATGATCGGCAAAGAGTTCAGCAGCAGCCTGATCCAGGCGGACTCCGGCCAGGGAAATGGGCACTCGTTGCTGGGCTTCCAGAATCTGGGGCATATAAGGGCTATCGCTGGGCAGGCACCGGAGGACTGCGTTTTCACGCAAGGTGCTTTATAGTGGACGGGTTACGGCCAATCCTACCATGGCCGACACGGGATGTTAGACACGAGGATCAGGATGCGCGTTTCCACCACTGCTACACGCCTTGTCGCCCTGCTGCTGGCCACCGCCCTGGTCGCCGGCTGTGCCGGCAGGTCAGGCACGAATGACGAGGACGAGTTCGCCGGCGTCGCCGAGCAGGAACTCTACGAAGAGGCCCGGGAAGCTCTGGAGCGGGGGCGCCATACCACGGCAATCTCTCGTCTCGAGGCCATTGATACCCGCTACCCCTTCGGCCGTCATGCCGAACAGGCTCAGTTGGAGCTCATTTACTCCTACTACGAGACGAATGACTGGGAGGCAGCCCGCGCCGCAGCCAGCCGCTTCATTCGCCTGCACCCCACCCACCCCCAGGCGGACTACGCGCTCTACATGCGCGGGCTCTCCTCCTGGCAGGCAGGCAGGTTCAGCCTGGAGCGACTGCGCCTGATCGACATTTCCAAGCGTGATCTCGGAGCCTCGAGGGACGCCTACACCGATTTCCGCGAGCTGGTCAGCCGCTACCCGGACAGCCAGTACGCACCGGATGCAGAACAGCGCATCGTTTACCTGCGCAACCTGCTGGCGCGGCACGAACTCCATGTCGCCGACTTCTATCTGCGCAAGGGTGCCTACCTGGCAGCCGTGGAGCGCGGCCGCTGGGTAGTCGAGAACTATCCCGAGGCAGAAGCCACCCGTGACGCCCTGGCAGTAATGGTAGAAGGCTACCTGGGTCTCGACATGCGCGACCGCGCCCGCGAAGTACTGCAGGTGCTGATCGAGAATGACCCGGGCAATGACCGCTTGCGTGGTCGTACCTTCCGGCCGCAGCATGTCAGTGCCGAGTCGCTCTCGGCCTGAGCTAAGGCCTGCGTCAAAAAAACCGCGATGGCTCATCGCGGTTTTTTTTGGCCTATTCGCCCGGCTGCCAACCATTGACGATGGGATAACGGCGGTCTCGGCCGAAGCCCCGCGGCGTCACCCGCACCCCTACCGGCGCCTGGCGCCGCTTGTACTCGCAGCGGTCGACCAGTTGAACCACCCTGTAGACGTCATCATGATCGTAGCCGGCCTCGATAATCGCCTCCGCGCTCATGTCACCCTCGATATAGCGCATCAGGATGGCATCAAGCACATCGTAGTCGGGCAGCGAGTCGCTGTCCTTCTGGTCCGGCGCCAGCTCGGCAGAAGGGGCACGTTCGATGACCCGCTCGGGTATCGCCGGTGACTGCGTATTGCGCCAGCGGGCCAGGCGATAGACCCAGGACTTGTAGACGTCCTTGATGGCATTGAAACCGCCCACCATGTCACCGTAGAGCGTGGCATAGCCCACCGCCATCTCACTCTTGTTCCCCGTCGTCAGCACCATCAAGCCCTTCTTGTTGGAGATCGCCATCAGCAACACGCCACGACAGCGCGACTGCAGGTTCTCCTCGGTGGTGTCGCGTTGGGTGCCGGCGAAGGTGTCGGCCAGAGTCTCCATGAAGGCGTCAACCATGGGTGCGATGGGCAGGACTTGATAGCCAACGCCCAGCAGCCTCGCCTGTTCAGCGGCATCCTCTCGGGACATGTCAGCGGTGTAATGATACGGCATCATGACAGCATGCACCCGCTGCGGGCCCAGTGCATCCACGGCGATAGCCAGCGACAGCCCGGAATCGATACCACCTGACAACCCCATTACCACGCCATCGAAGCCACTCTTGTTGACGTAGTCGCGCAGGCCACTGACCAGGGCGCAATAAAGGCTCTCTTCAGGTTCTTCCGCGGGCTCGATCTCGCCCTCCTGTGGCACCCATCGACCGTTTTCCTGAACGAACTGGACCGGCATCAAGCCCGCCTGCCAGTAGGGCGCCAATACCCGCAAGGTGCCACTACCATCCACGCAGGCCGAGCCGCCGTCGAACACCAACTCGTCCTGCCCACCGATTGTATTGACGTAGACCACCGGCAACCCCACTTCAGCGGCACGCTGCTCGAGCAGGCGCAGGCGCTCGGCCGGTTTGTCCTGATGGTAGGGCGAGGCATTGAGGGTGATCAGGATATCAGCGCCAGCATCGCGGGCCGCCCGGACCGGAGCGCCATCCCACAGGTCCTCGCAGATCAGCAGGCCAAGCTTCGCCCCCTTGTGCTCGATCACCAGGCTCTGCTCGCCGGTGGCGAAGTAGCGGCGTTCGTCGAACACCTGATAGTTGGGCAGCACTTGCTTGGCGTACTCGTCGAGCCATTCACCGTTGTAGAGCAGCCCAGCCAGGTTGTAACCACTCCCCTCCCGTCGCCCCGGGTAGCCGATGATAACCAGCACGTCCCGGACCACCTTGGCCGCCATCCGGGAACGTGCTTCGCGCAAACGGGTCTCCATGGAAGGTCGCAGCAGCAGATCCTCCGGCGGATAACCGCTGAGATACAGCTCGGGGAACACTACGATATCGGCACCATGCTCGATACGTGCCTCGCGTACGGCCTCGATGGCACGATCGGCATTGCCGGGAATATCCCCTACCAGTGGATCCAACTGAGCCATTACCAGCGTCAAGTCTTGCATGGGCGTAGAAATCTCTTGAGAATCCAATGTATTCATATTGTCCCGCAAGGGCGTCCGGCTGGCAAAGCCACTCGCCCCAGAGGGAGTTTACGAACCTCACGAGCGACAGCCAGGCAAAGCGAAACCAGACAAAAAATCAGAGGTTACGCGCTCATAATGGGCACTTTGAGTTTGATTTCAGTAGCGCATGGCTAGCGTATTAGCTTAGTAGACACCCTCTCATCAGGGAGCCGGAAAAGGATGAATCTATTGCTCATTCGTCTGATTATCTTCGCCGTACTGTTCTTCGTCGGCCTCAAACTCTACCGCATGTACCGCGTGTGGAAGCTCGACCAGGAGGAACTGCTGGAAGATGGCAGTCGCCAGGAAGGCGGCCAGATGGTTCGCTGCCGCTGGTGTCAGGTCCACGTGCCGGAAACCGAGGCCCTGCGCGACCAGGGCGAGTGGTTCTGCTCCAGCGCCCATCGCGACCGCTACCTGCAGGAGCAGAAGCCCGAGGAGTAAGCACCGCCGCCGTGTTGGCATACGGCCGGTGCGGCATAATGCCTACATTCTCTGTCAGAAATCGCTTACGGAGCGCTCGCCAGGCCCGACTAGAGTGAAGAAGCCCCTATGACGAGGGATTTCACTCCGGGAGAGCACCATGCGAACGGACTCCTCAATCGGCGCCGCCCCGCACGACGCCACCTTTCCGCTGGCCGGGCAACGCGGCCTCACCCTGGTCGAACTGCTTGTCGCCATTGCCGTCATGACCCTGCTGTTCGGCTGGGCCATCCCCGCCTTCCAGGCACTAAGCGCTCGCCAGGAGGTATCGGCTGAAGTGTTGCGGCTCAAGACGGCACTGGCCCTGGCGCGCAGTTCGGCCATCGCCAGACGCGCCACCGTTACCGTCTGCCCCAGCCATGACCAGCTGAGCTGTCACAACGACGACTGGACGGCCCCGCTGATGATAATTCACGGGCGCGCAGAGGGAGGCAATATCGGCAGCGACGAGGTGCTCCGCATCCTGGATGACAGCCGTGTCGTGTCGGTCAGCTACCGCCAGGATGGTCGGCCGGTGCGCTATGGCCCCCTGGGGCGGCCGGCCGGACACAACGGCACCTTCACTATCTGCGGCCGACACGACGCCGGTGCCACGGTCGTCGTCAGCAACTTCGGCCGCGTGCGGGTAGAGCCCGAGGCGACCTGCTGAGGGTGGCCCCTACCCCTTGGGTCCCATCAACAACCACACAATCAACCCCACCAGCGGAAACAGCAACAGGACAACGATCCACAGCAGCTTGGCCACCGGGCCGGCCGGGCTCTTCGCCACCTTGACGATGGCCCAGACCAGGATAATGAGCCAGATAAGGCCTAGCAGGCCGCCTACTTCGATTCCCATCGGACATCTCCTTGTCGATTCAGTCGAAAGTGTTCTCTAGAAGTAGCACGGCCAGGTAACGGTCACAAACCAAAGCCGTAGCAAAATGTCAGCCTCTGTAACACAGCCGCCTGCCGAATCGCCAAAGCGGCTGGCCGGACCAGATCTCCCCTCCTTGCCAGACTGCCGGAAGATATGAACCGGCAAAAATGGCCCGTAGTTTGCTACGACAAATAGAAATACCTCTCGTCGGGTAGAATGGTCTTCCCATTGCCCTCTTATTGGAAGGAGCTTCTCTTGGCCAGCGGTCTGCTGATCAATGTCCTGATCTTTCTCGCCGCAGCGGTGCTGGTCGTGCCGGTGTTCAAGCGTCTGGGGCTCGGCGAGGTGCTCGGCTACCTGGCCGCCGGCGTGCTCATCGGCCCCTCCATGCTGGCCCTGGTGCCGGACGCCGAGGGCGTGCTGCAGTTTTCCCAGGTCGGCATCGTCCTGCTGCTGTTCGTGATCGGCCTGGAGCTCAAGCCCTCGCGTCTCAGGGTGATGCGCAAGGCCGTATTCGGCTTCGGCAGTCTCCAGGTCAGCGTCACGACCCTGCTGCTCGCTCTGGCTGCCTGGTGGCTGGGGCTGTCGCCCGCCGCGTCCATCGTCGTGGGCTTCAGCCTGGGGCTCTGCTCCACCCCCCTGGTCCTGCACCTGCTTGGTGAACGCAAGGAGCTGCAGACACGACACGGGCGCCACGCCTTCGCCCTGCTGCTGTTTCAGGATCTGGCGGCGATTCCGGTACTGGCCATCGTCCCGCTGCTTGCCGCGGATGCCTTGATGACAAACGGCGCTGCACCGCTGCTGCGCGAGGTGATTCTCGCCGCCGGTGCCTTCGCCGGGCTGATCGTCGGTGGACGCTTCCTGCTGCGGCCGCTGTTTCACTATGCCGCTGCCACTCGCAGCCGCGAAGTCTTCGCCGGCACCGCCCTGCTCGTGGTGATCGGTGCCGCCCTGCTGATGGAACTGGCCGGCCTCTCCATGGCCCTGGGCGCCTTCATTGCCGGCGTACTGCTCGCCGACTCGGAGTACCGCCACAATATCGAGGCCGACATAGAGCCCTACCGCGGCCTGCTGCTGGGGCTGTTCTTCATGGCCGTAGGCATGATGGCGGAGATAGGCCTGCTGGCTGAAATTCCGCTGGTCGTGCTCGGCCTGACCCTCGGACTGGTACTGCTCAAGGCACTGAGTCTGCTGATAGCCACGAAGCTCTATGGCGGCAGCTGGAAGGAAGCCACCAACCTCGCCGTGCTGCTCTCCCAGGGCGGTGAATTCGGTTTCGTTCTGCTCTCCGCAGCGGCGGTGGCCGCCCTGCTCGACCCGGCACTGGTCAGCCTGCTGATCCTGGTGATCTCGCTCTCCATGGTGGTCACGCCGCTACTCTTCCAGCTTCATGTCCATGGCCTGCGCCGGCTGTTTGCACCCTCCCGGACCAAGCCCGCCTACGATAGCCCCCGGGACGAATCGCCCCAGATCATCATCGCGGGCTTCGGCCGCTTCGGCCAGATCATGGGTCGCGCCCTGCAGGGGCTGAAGATCCCCTACACCGTGCTCGACATCAATGCCGAGCAGGTCGAGGTGGTACGTCGCTACGGCAACAAGGTCTACTACGGCGACGCCTCGCGCATCGACCTGCTCAAGGCCGCCGGCGCCGACAAGGCCCGGGTACTGGTTGTGGCAGTGGGAGACCCCGAGGCGTCCATGCGCATCGTCGAGCAGGCAAGGCGGCAGTTCCCCCACCTCAAGCTCTATGCCCGGGCACGCAACCGCTACCACGCCCACCTGCTGATGCGAGCCGGCGTCATCCACATCGTGCGCGAACTGCTGCCCGCCAGCCTGGAGCTGACCCGCGACGCCCTGATCGGCCTGGGCATCCCTCCCGATCAGGCACAGCACACCATCGACACCTTCCGTCCCCATGACGAGGAGGCGCTGATGCGCCAGCTGGCGGTGTTCGGCAACGAGAAGCAACAGATCCAGACCATCCAGGAAGCAGCCCGGGAGCTGGAGGCGCTCTACGAAGCCGACGAAGATATCACCACACGGGTGGAGGAAATCCCGCCCCGGCCTCACTGACACGGCTGCAGCCGCCACCAGGCCGGCAGCAGACTGCGAACCTGGCGATGGCCGAAGCGGTCGTCGATCAACACCAGCGTGCCACGATCCTCCGGCCCCCTGATGACCCGCCCGGCTGCCTGGATCACCTTGATCAGGCCGGGGATACGATAGGCATACTCGTCACCGCAGCCGAAGCGTCGCTCCAGCCGGGACTTGAGCGCTTCGTTGAAGGGGTCGAACGGAGGCAGACCCAGGGTGGCGATGAAGGCACCGATCAGCCGATCCCCGGGCAGGTCGATGCCTTCGGCGAAGGCGCCGCCCAGTACCGCGAAGCCGATACCCTGCCCCCTCGGTCGAAAGCGGGCCAGGAAGGCATCTCGGTCGGCTTCCTGCATGCCGCGGGTCTGGGCCCAGACGGGTATCTCGCCATGGGCCTCACGCAGGCGAGCCAGCACCGCATCAAGGTAGGCAAAGCTGCTGAAGAAGGCCAGGTAGTGACCGGGGCGTTGCCGGTACTGCCCTGCCAGTTCGGCGACGATCGGCTCGATGGAGGCCGCCCGGTCCCGCAGCCGCGTCGAGATGGCGCCCTGAATGCGCACTTCCAACTGATCGCTGGTGAAGGGTGAGGAGACCGACTGCCAGGCGCTCCCATCGGGCAGGCCCAGCAGGTCGCGATGGTAGTGCGCAGGGCTCAGGGTGGCCGAGAAGAGCACACTGCTCTGGGCCGCGGCGAAGCGCGGTGCCAGGAAGTCGGCCGGCACCAGGTTGCGCAGCCCGACGACGGTGTGGCCTTTGCCATGGTGCGTCAGGTCGCACAGCGAGTGGTCGCCGAAGGACTCGGCCAGGCGACAGAAGGCAAGTGCCTCGAACAGCCGCTCCTGCAGATCCGGAGCCGCACCGGTCGGGTGCTCGCCCAGGTAATCGGTGATGGCGGCGGCCAGCAGCTGCAGCGCCCCCACCAGCTTGCCGGGGAGCCCATCGAGGATGCGGTAGGTCGGACGCCCCGGCTCCCCTTCCGGCAACGGCCCCGTCTCACGAACCAGCGTCTGCCATTGCCTCACCACTCGCCCCAGGGGTCGAACCAGTGCCGGTGGCGCCGACCGATGCAGCCGGCTGAAACGCCGCTGGTCGATTTCGGCGCTGTACATGGCCCGGGCCCGTTCCACCAGGTTGTGGGCTTCATCCACCAGCAGCGCCAGCCGCCAGTCGTTGGCCTGGGCCAGTCCATGCAGCAGGCCGCCGGCATCGAAGTAGTGATTGACGTCCCCCACCGTCACATCGCACCAGCGCGCCAGTTCCTGGCCCAGGTAGTAGGGACAGATGTCATGGGCAAGCGCCACCTCACGCAGCGTCTCGCGGGCGAGCCAACCCCGGGTTACCGCCGCCTGGCGTGCCGCCGGCAGGCGATCGTAGAAACCCGCCGCCAGCGGGCAGGCCTCCCCATGGCACGCCTTGTCGGGGTGCTCGCAGGCCTTGCTGCGCGCCACCAGCTCCAGCACCCGCAGCGGCCTGTCCTGCTCATCAGGCTCCCCGCTACCGGCGGCACCCAGCCGGCACAGGGCATCCAGGGCCAGGCGTCGACCCGGGGTCTTCATGGTCAGGAAGGCGATGCGGTCTAGCCTGTGGCGCGGCATGGCAGTGAGCAGAGGAAAGAGCGTGCCGATGGTCTTGCCGATACCGGTAGGTGCCTGGGTCAGCAGACAGCGTCCGGTGGCCGCCGCCTTGTAGGCCCCCTCGGCCAGCTCGCGCTGGCCAGGACGAAAGTCGGGGTGGGGAAAGGTGAGGCGGCGCAGGGCATCGTCCCGCGCCTGGCGATGACGGCTCTCCTGCGCGGCCCAGGCCAGAAAACGCCGACACTGGGCCTCGAAGAACGCCGTCAGCTCGGCAGCACTCGCCTCTTCGGTCAGTCGCGTCTCGCGGCCGGTAGCGATATTGAAATAGACCAGCGCCAGTGTCACCGCCTCGAGTTTTCGCTCGGCACATAGCAGAGCGCCGTAGACCTTCACCTGGGCCCAGTGCAGGGCGCGCTGATTGGCCGCCATGCGCGACAGGTCGCCGCGATGGGTCTTCACCTCCTCCAGGCGATTGGCCCCGGGGTCGTAGCCATCGGCACGGCCGCTGACCACAAGCCCCTGGTAGGCGCCCGACAGGGGCAGCTCGGACTCATGGCCGGCACCACGACGGCCCGCCACCAGGAGATGCCCGGCGATACCTTCCCTGGCGCTGGGTGAGGGCGTGAAGCGATGATCGAGGTCGCCTTCCCGGGCGGTGAAGTCGCAAAGGGTGCGCACCGCGACGCGATAGCGTTCTTCCGTCGCGCTCATGGGCCGGGAACCTCGTCCTGCCAGGTCACATGGCACACAACGGCGGCGATCCCGTGGGCCTGGAAGTACGCCAGCCAGCGGCGCTGGTTGTCCTGCAGCCGGTCTCCGGGGCCCTTCACCTCGATCAGCCGATAGGCCGGTGAGACGACATCGGTATCCGGCAGGAATTGGATCAGGTCGGGAAGGCCCGCCCGGTTGGCTCGGGGGTCGAGTAGCAGGCGTGCGAAGCAGGCTCGCAGGTGAGCTGCGGGAATATTAGCCAAGGCCTGCAGGAGTAGCGTCTCGTCGAGCGTCTCCCAGTGCACGAAAGGCGATGCCAAGCCCTGCTTGCGCCGCCAGGTCTCGAGGATCGACTCGCGGTAGCAGCCGTCTTCATCCTCCAGCTGGGCCAGGCAGGCCTCGAACAGCGGGCGACGACGCGCTACGAAATCTCTGCGATTGAGGTCCGCCGGGCCGCTGTGGAAGGGGTGGAAGAAGGCACCAGGCAGTGGCGCGAAGATCGCGGGCCAGCAAAGCAGGCCGAACAGCCCGGTGATCAGCGCATTCTCCACATAGCGTACCGGTGCCTGCGGAGTGCTCAGATGATCGCTGACCGCCTGTTCCACGCTGACCGGCAGCGCCTCCCTGCCCGCGGATCGTCTCAGGCAGAGGTCCCAGCGCTCGGGCGTGGGTGGCGCCTGCCGTGCTTCCGCCGCCAGCCCCAGCCGACGCCGCAGCCTCGGCAACAGCCGCTCGAGGGCCTGACTCTCTCTTTCGTCGGGCGTTTGCTCGTCGAGGGTTTCCTTGCGAGCCGCCATGGCTGAAGCCAGTTCAAAGGCACGCCCATGCTCACCCAGCCGCTCCAGCAGGCGCAGACGACGGATACGGGCATCGACATGCCCACCTCCTTCTGTTTCTCCACCCCCACCGCTATCGGCCTCGGCATAGGCCTGGAGTGCCAGTGCCTGCTGACCACCACGCTCCGCTGCCTGGCCCAGCCGATACAGCAGCCTCGCCCGCCGCTCGTCCAGCCAGGCGTTGCCCTCAGGCATCATCGGCACCTCGGCGTACAGCGTTTCGGGGCCTTCACCCTCTTCGAGTCGTTCGCGCAGCCGGTGCAGCACCAGGTAGGCATCGACTTCATCGCGGCACGAGAAGGCCCGCGACGCCGGGGAGAGGGCTACCCGTTCGAAGCGCTGCAGACCCAGCTCAGCCAGCACGAACTCCGACCAGTCCTGGCGCAGGTTGCCGAAGAACATCAAGCGCAGGCGGTCGCAGGTGGCCATGACGGGTAGCCGCACGACCCGCTCCCCTTGCAGGGCCGATAGGTCCCCCCAGTCGGCCAGCCGGCGCTGCGCGGCCGGCCATTGCGGTCGTGCCTGAGTCAGTGCCTGAAACAGCGTTGCCTTGCCCGCCGACGCCGGCACGCCCGCCGACGCGATCTCCGCTGCGAGGATGCGGCGCAGCTCGGCCAGACGAAGCTGGCGAAACAGTTCATCCAGGCTCAGCAGCGGGTCCGCCTCGACCCAGCCGGCATCAATCAGCGGATCGAGCGCCACCGAGGGGTCGCCGATCTCGGCATAGATGAGCTTCGTGGTACGGAAGTGCTCGCCCTTGCGCATGACCATGCGAGCCAGCAATGCCTGGGAAACGCGCGACAACCCATGGAAATCGGCGATAAAGCGCCGCTCGCCGTCATCCAGGAGATCGTCGTGGCGCTCGCTCACCCAGCCGAGAACGAAGCGAAAGTTCGCCAGGTAGTAGAAGGGATCGTCGAGGGAGGCCGTGACCGACGCGGCAGGCGAAATACTGTTCATGCATCCATGATATCAGCCCTGTCGCCACCGCGTCATCGCAGTCTCAGGAAATCTCACGGGCCAGTTCTCGCAGCAGCTCGGCAGCGGGCACGTCACGACAGCCGCTGGCATTCTGGCCGGCCCACAGCGGCGAGAAGTCACTGCTTCCCAGCGCCTCGGCGGCGCTGCGCAACGGGCCGATGGCCGCCGTGGCCAGCGGGAATGCCGGCGCCACGGCGCTGATCGGGCCAAGCTCGCGCATCAGGCGAGTGACGATACCCCGCGCCGGCCGGCCGCTGTAGAGGTTGGTCAATGCCGTGTGACGCGCCGCCTCACTCTGCAACGCCCGGCGATGCAGCGGCGAGGTGGTCGCTTCGGGACAGCAGAGAAAGGCCGTACCGACCTGCACTGCATCCGCCCCCAGCGCAAGCGCCGCTGCCACCCCTCGGGCGTCGGCGATACCACCGGCGGCGATCACCGGTACCGACACGGCTGCCTTCACCTGAGGCAGCAGCGCCAGGGTGCCGACCTGGGTGGTGAGATCCTGGGTCAAAAACATGCCGCGATGGCCGCCCGCCTCGAGCCCCTGTGCGATCACTGCGTCGGCACCATTCGCCTCGAGCCACAGGGCCTCCTCCACCGTGGTAGCCGAGGAGAGTACGGTCGCCCCCCAGGCCTTGACCCGCTCAAGCAGCGCTGGCGATGGCAAGCCGAAGTGAAAACTCACCACCTCCGGGCGGAACGTCTCCAGCACATCGCAGGCGGGGTGGTCGAAGGGCCGCCTGCCGGCGCCCGACGGTACGCTATCGATGTCGAGACCCAGCTCACCATAGTAGGGCGCCAGCGCCTGATGCCAACGCGCGTCGCGGTCGGGATCGGCCTCGGGCGGAAGGTGGCAGAAGAAGTTGACGTTGAGCGGGCGCGTCGTCTGCGCGCGAATCCTTTCGAGTTCATCGCTCATGGCCTGGGGGCTAAGCATGGCGCAGGGCAGCGCCCCCAAGCCCCCGCCCTCGGCTACTGCGATGGCCAGCGCAGAGCCCTGGACACCGGCCATGGGCGCCTGAAGGAGGGGAAACTCGATGCCGAGTCGCTGGGTCAGGGTCATGATTCGTCTCCATCCTGGATTTGCCTGGACCGCCGCCAGGGTTGTTTGGGACCCAGGGTGTCGGCGGCATGGGCACCACGCTCGCCCATGGGCCTTGGCTCACCGACGGTGGTGTCCTTGCGGGTCTGCCGCTCCATTTCAGCGTTGATTTCGGCGCCCAGCAATACGACGAAGGCGGAGAGCCAGAACCAGAGCATCAATACCACGACGGTACCCAGCGAACCGTACAGCTCGGCCATATCGGCCACATGGCCAACGTAGAGCGAGAGCCCGCCGGAGCCCAGCAGCCAAAGCAGCGTCGCGGTGACGGTGCCGACGCTGACCCACTCCCAGCGCGGCGCACTACGGTAGGGGCCGAAGCGATACAGTACGGCGATGACCAGCATCATCAGCAACAGCAGTACCGGCCAGCGTAGCCAGCCGATCACCCTGACCGTCGTGCTGTCCAGGCCCAGCATACCGATCGCCAGTGGAAAGAGTGCCACGAATATGGTGGCGCCCAGGGAGACCAGTATCAATCCCAGGGTAAGGATGGCAACGATCAACGCACGCCGGAAAAAAGGGCGCTGCTCACCCTCGCCGTAGACGATATTCAGTCCGACCAGCAGCCCACGCACACCCTTGGAGGCCACGAACAGCGCCACGACAAGGCTGAGGATGGCGGTCAAGCTGAGCCCGGTATCGGTGCTCTCACTGATCTCTCGCGCCTGCTCATTGATCAGGCTTGCCCCACCCGGCGGCATGAAACGGCTTATTTCGTCGATCTGGCTGACGATCTCATGAGGGTCGTAGGCCAGCGCCCATAGGGAAATGACGGCGGCGATGGCGGGAAACAGCGACAGCAGGGCGTAGAAGGCGATACCGGCCGCCAGCATGTTGACACGGTCGTCGGCCAACTCCTGCTTGACTCGCCAGATGACGTCCAGCCAGCCCGGGCCCGGTATATGCTTGGGTTTTTCGGCACGGCGGCCTCGCGGTTGGTCTGTCATGTACTCCTCAGGGTTGCTGTGCCGGCCGCAGTATCATCCGGGCATCGCGAATCTCGATATCGAAGCGGTTGAGAAAGCTCATGCCCAGCAGAGCCACTTCACCCTCCAGCCCCGGACTGATGGAGCCCAGCACCTGGCCAGCGGTAAAACCGCCCAGGCTGACCTCATCGAGCGTCGTCAGGTCCCCGCGCACGCGGCCGTTGGCGGTATTGAACCAGGCCGAGCCCGAACGTTCCAGGCCGAGTCGGTCGGCCATGTCCGCAGGCACGGCGACATAGGTCGCTCCGGTATCGAGCAGGAATTCCACCGGTTCGCCGTTGATGCGCCCGGTGGCCATGAAATGCCCCGAACGGTTGCGCTCGAGGACAACCGGGTCGTCCTCACCAGACGCAGCGTTGACCAGGTGGGCGTTGGGGTTGCGCTGCTGCTCGAGAAAACCGTGGAACCACCAGGCACCAGCACCGATGAACAGCGCCCAGAACAGCAGCATCATTCCCAGCCCCGTCCGTCGGGCCGACCCGTCACCACGACTCATAGCACGTCTCCCTTGGCCACTGTCGGGGCCAGACCCTTTAGCGTTGACACCCCTGCGCCTGCTGTCTGTACTGAAGGTCGCCTGCCACCGACCACGAAGGCCCCGCGTGCGCAGACGACTATCGCGCGAAAGACTACAACAAGGATAGCCCCATGCATGACAGCATCGAGTATTCGACCCTCACCTCGGCAAAGCATTCCCTTCCCGCCCTGCGCCTCATCGGCGGCAGCCTCTGCGCCAGCGCCCTGCTGCTGAGCAGTTCGGCGGTCCTGGCCTGGGACGGACTGGTGGAGAAGCAGGTCTTCGAGATGGACGAGTACATCACCGTCAGCGGCGAAACCATCGCCCCCGTGAGGATCGGATGGGAAGCCTACGGCAGCCTCAACGAGGCGAAGGACAACGTCATCCTGATCACCCACTTCTTCTCGGGCACCAGCCACGCGGCGGGCCGCTACGCCGAGGACGATGCCGCACCGGGCTATTGGGATGCCATCATCGGGCCGGGCAAGCCACTGGATACCGACGAGTACTACATCATCGCCTCGGATACCCTGGTCAATCTCAATGCCCATGACCCCAATGTTACGACCACTGGTCCCGCCTCGATCAACCCCGAAACCGACGAACCCTGGGGGCTGGACTTTCCGCTAGTGACCATCCGCGACTTCGTCGAGGTGCAGAAGGCGCTGCTGGAAAGCCAGGGCATCGAACAGCTGCATGCTGTCATGGGGCCCTCCATGGGGGCGCTGCAAGCCTATGAGTGGGCCAGCGTCTACCCTGAGTGGGTCGAGCGGCTGATCCCGGTCATTGGAGGAGGGCAGAGCGATCCCTGGCTGCTCGCCACCCTGAGCGCCTGGGCGGCGCCCATCCGGATCGATGCCAACTGGAACGATGGTGACTACTATGACGGCAAACCGCCGCTGGATGGACTACGAGAAGCGCTCAAGCTGGTGACCCTGAACGCCAACCACTGGCAATGGGCCAACGACACCTTCGACCGCAGCTGGGCCGACGAGGACGCCGACCCGACCCGCGACATCCATGCCCGTTACGCCATCGAGCAGACCCTCGACGACATCGCCGCAGCCCGGGCCGAGGTGGCCGACGCCAACCACCTGCTCTATCTGGTCAAGGCCAACCAGGCCTTCGTCACCGGCCACGGCGACAGCCTGGAGGAGGGGCTGGCCGCCATCGACGCGCCGACGCTCATCCTCTACAGCGAGAACGACCTGGTCTTCGCTCCCGAAGGCGTCCGCGATACCGCCGAGATGATCGGCGCCGATGGAACCCCCGTGGAACTGGTCACCCTGGACGGCAACCGCGGCCATCTCGACGGCGTGGTCGGCATCCACCAGGCCGGCGACAGGATCCGCGCCTTCCTCGCCGAATAGGCAAACGCACTGCTGTCCGGCCTACCTGGGAAGCGCTGAACAAATTGCCGAGCGAGATGAAGCGCAAGGCGCACGGAGCACAGGAACCGGAGCATATGGGGTATATGTGAGGATTCCGCGCACCGCGCAACGCAGCGATTCGCTCGCGTAGGCATTTGTGCAGTGTTTCCCTAGCCGGACAGCAGCGCTCCCAGCAACAGATACCCCCCCATGATCAGCAAGCCAGTAAGAAAGACTCGCCGGAAGGCGACCTCCGACAGCCGATGTCGGAGTCGCTGCCCGAGCTGCATGCCGAGCAGGGCGGGCACCACCGCCATCAGGGAGAGCGTCGCCAGCTCGACGCTGAGCAGACGCTGCCCTCCCATGGAAAGCCCCAGCGCTGCTGTCGTGACCACGAACAGCACGCCCATGGCCTGGATCAGCATGTCCCGCGGCAGGCCGAGCGCCTGCAGGTAGGCCACACCCGGAAAGACCGACGAGCCGGTCATGCCGGTGATCAGTCCAGTCAGTGCACCATTCACCGCCCCCGCATGGCGTCCGTGGCCCATGATCGCCCCGCCCCCAAGGCGAAAGAGACCGGAGAGTGCATAGTAGATGATCAGCACCCCGAGCAGGGCGGAGAGCCATCGCACGTCCACCCTGGCAAGTATCGATACCCCCAGCCAGACGGTGACGGTGGACGCCAGCAGGAAAAGCCAGAGCCGTCGCAGGATCTGGCTCAGATATCCCCCGATCAGCGCCTGCCAGATATTGGTGATGATGGTGGGTGCCAGCAGCAACGCCATCGCCGAGGGCAGCCCCACGGTAGCCGTCAGAAGAGCCAGTGACACGGTCGGCATACCCATGCCGATAACACCCTTGACGGTGCCGGCCATCAGGAAAGTCATGGCTACCAGCATCAGCAGCAGCGGATCGAGCAGTAACGACACTAGCCTGTCCCTCCCTGGATCGGGTTACGCGTCTCCCAGTCACGGGCCGCCTGCTGGCCACGCGCCTGATTGACGGCGAGGCAGATCAGGATCGCGATGAGGAACAGCGCGGCGCAAAGCAGGATAGAGGCCTGCAGGCCGACCACCGACTGCAGCAGCCCCAGGCCAATGATGCCGAAGACGCCGGCAAGCTTGTTGGCCAGCCCCCAGAAGCCAAAGAATTCGGCCGCCTTGCGGGTCGGCGAGAACAACCCCACCAGGGCGCGACTGGCCGACTGACTCGATCCCAGGCTAAGCCCGGCCAGGCAGCCCACGACAAGAAAGAGGTGCTGCGCCTCCCACTCGAGTCCCAGGCGCGCATTGAGGAAGGTCGTGACTTCCGGCGTGGCCCAGATGGCGAAGATCGCCGCCACCCATAGCGTCAAGGTGAGCAGGTAGGTGAGCTTGGTACCGATACGGTCCTGAATGAAGCCGAAGCCCAGCGCCCCGGCCGCCGCAGTGATCTGGACGATGATGAACATGATGTTGCGAATCGACTCGTCCCAGCCGATCACCTGGGCACCGTAGATGAAGGCAAAGGCAATGATGATGTAGACCCCCGCCATGGAGAACAGCAGCGAAACCAGG
>ERZ869909.1162-NODE-1162-length-22522-cov-26.050212_pt1 | contig 22522 bp, 19 predicted proteins | sample MGYA00520892_ERZ869909 | MGnify/ENA primary metagenome ERZ869909 (study PRJEB32215, sample SAMEA104723947) | bioreactor metagenome | biome: bioreactor; feature: anaerobic bioreactor; material: water | place: China | collected 2015-03-12 ... | reverse complement strand
CGCATCACTGCCGGAGGGGTCGAGGACATCGGTGCCCATGACTTCGACGCCCTGCTCGGTGTGGACGGTGAGCTGGTGCTGCGTGCCAGCGCCGAGGACGTCTCGCTGATGCTCTACACCTCGGGTACCAGCGGCAAGCCCAAGGGCGTGCCACGCCTGCATCGCGCCGAGCGCACCGCGGCGTTGGCCCATGTGGCCCAGAACCTCTATCGCCATGACGAGTGCACCCTCGGCGTGATGCCGCTCTATCACACCATGGGCGTGCGCTCGCTGTTGTCGATGGCGCTGATCGACGGCCACTTCGTCTGTGTGCCGAAGTTCGACCCTGCGGCGACGCTCGACTCGATCGAGCGTGAGGGTGTGACCAACCTCTACCTGGTGCCGACCCTCTACCACATGCTCATCGAGCACCCCGAGTTCTCACCGTCACGGGTGGCCAGCGTCGACAAGCTGGGCTTCGCCGGCGCGCCGATGAGTGCGGGGCTGATGGCCCGTGTTCAGGAGGCCTTCCAGCCCAGCCTGTTCGTCAACCACTACGGCAGCTCCGAGATCTATACCTTCACCATCGACCAGCGGGCCAATGACAAGCCGGGCTCATCGGGTCGGCCTGCGCTCAACCAGCGCATCCGGGTGGTCAGGGTGGGCGCCGAGTCGCCGGACGAGATACTGGGCGTGGGGGAAGAGGGCGAGATCATCGCCGACATGGCCGGCGACGAAGCCTTCCAGGGGTATTGGCACCGTCCCGATGCCGACCGCAAGGCGCTCAAGGAGGGCTGGTACTTCACCAGTGACACTGGCTACTTCGACGCCGATGGCGATCTGTTCGTCACCGGCCGGGTCGACGACCTGATCATCACCGGCGGCGAGAACGTCAGCCCCGTGGAAATCGAGAATGTGCTCTCGGTGCACCCCCAGGTGGAAGAGGTCGTGGTGGTGGGGCTGGCCGATGAGCAGTGGGGCGAGGTGGTCACCGCCTTCGTCAAGGCCCGACAGGCCCTCGACGAGAGCGAACTCGACCGGCACTGCGTGGATTCCGGCCTGGCCCGCTTCAAGCGCCCGCGGCGCTACGTCTTCGTCGACGAGATTCCCAAGTCGCCCGTGGGCAAGATCCTGCGCCGCGTGCTGCGCGAGCAGGACAGCCCCAGCACACAACCTCACTGACAACCGAACGACCGAACCGATAAAGGAACCATGACATGACCACTACCGACGTGAACACCATTCTGGCCAGCGACTTCGACGGCTTCAGGGTCCAGGTCGACGCCGAGGCCGAGCGCGCCGACATCATCCTCGGCCGTCCACCGCTCAACGTGATCTCGATGCCCCAGCGCGACGAGCTGCGCCGCGTGTTCGAGGCGCTGGATGCCCACGACAGTGTGCGTGTCATCGTGCTGCGCGCCGAGGGCGAACACTTCTCCAGTGGTGGCGACATCAAGGGGTTCCTCGAGGCCTCGCCCGAACATGTCTCGAAGCTCGCCGACAATGTGGCCGCCCCGGCGCGCTGTTCGAAGCCGGTGATTGCCGCCAATCGTGGCTACACCTTCGGCGTCGGCTTCGAGTTGTCGTTGGCCTGTGATTTTCGCATCGCCTCCGAGACGACCCTTTATGCCCTGCCGGAGCAGAAACTGGGTCAGATCCCGGGTTCCGGAGGCTCGGCCCGCCTGCAGAAGATCATCGGCATCGCCCGGACCAAGCACATGGTGATGCGCGCCCAGCGCATCGGTGGTGCCCAGGCGCTGGCGTGGGGGATCGCCACCGAGTGCGTGCCCGATGACCAGCTGGAGAACGCTACCCAGGCGCTGGTGGATGAGTTGCGCGGCTTCTCGCCGCTCGCCCAGCGCACCGCCAAGCGCCTGATCAACGACAACGAGGATGCGCCGCTGTCGGTGGCGATCGAGATGGAAGGCCATTGCTACAGTCGGCTGCGCACCTCCCGCGACTTCCGCGAGGGTGTCGAGGCCTTCCATGCCAAGCGCCGGGCCGTCTTCACCGGTGAATGACCCGTACCTCATGACATAACAACAACCCCCGGAGAGTTTCCATGCAAGCACACGACAACAACGGGGGCAGCCCCACGCCAGGTGCAGTCGTGGGCGCCAAGCGTCCGCTGCGCAAGGACCTGACCCGGGCCTTCACGGCCAAGTCGATCAGTGCCGGCATCGTCGCGGCGCTGTTCGGTTGCTCGGGGCCGGCGCTGATCGTGATCAGCGCCGCCGATGCCGGCAACCTGAGCAACGGCCAGACTGTGGCCTGGCTGTTCGCCATCTACTTCCTGGGTGGCCTGATCAGCCTGATCATGGCCTTGCGCTATCGTCAGCCGATCACCGGCGCCTACTCGATTCCCGGGGCGGCGATCATGATCACCGCCCTGGCGACGATTCCCTTCAACGAGGCGGTCGGCGCCTTCATCATGAGCGGCGCTATCGTTCTCCTGCTTGGTGTCAGTGGTGTGGTGGGGCGTATCATGCGCTGGCTACCGATGCCGATCGTCATGGCGATGATCGCTGGCGCCTTGATTCGCTTCGGCATCGGTGCGGTGAACGCGGTGGGGGCCGCTCCCTGGATCGCGGGTACCGCAGTCGTGGCGTTTTTTCTCAGTTCGCGATTCGTCAAGTCGGTCCCACCAGTATTGGTCGCGGCGGTAGTGGGGCTCGGTGTCGCCTTCGCGATGGGCGCCGTGCAACCCGCCGACGTGGATATCGCCTTCGTTGCACCGCAGTTTACCGCACCGAGCTTTACGCTGGGTGCCTTCCTGGCCATCTCCGTGCCGCTCGCGGCACTGGTCATCGGGGCCGAGAATGCCCAGGCCACCGGGGTTCTCTTGGCCGAGGAGTACCGTCCCCCGGTCAATGCCATGACCATCGTTAGTGGTATCGGTGGAATGCTCGCGGGCCTGCTCGGTGGGCATAACGCCAACATCGCCGGGCCGATGACCGCCATCTGCTCCTCCGAGCAGGCCGGCGACGACAAGAGCACCCGCTATGGTGCCACCCTGGTGAACGGTGTGCTGTTCTGTGCCTTCGGCCTGTTCGCCGGTGCGGCGGTGCCCGTCATCCTGGCGTTGCCCAGCGCCTTGATCGGCAGCGTGGCCGGCCTGGCGATGATCGGCGTGCTGTTGGCGGCCTTCCAGCATGCCTTCTCTCGGCATCGCGGCCATCAGATTGGTGCCTTCGTGGCGCTGGTGGTGGCGATGAGCAACATCAGCCTGCTGGGGATCAGCGCTCCCTTCTGGGCACTGGTCTGCGGTATCACGGTCTCCCTGCTGCTGGGTGAGAAGACGCTCGATCCCGAGGCAGAGAAGACCCAGGTCGCAGACTGAGCGCGGCGGAGCAGGAGGGGGAGTGATGCACGACCTCGATACCCAGGTGATCACCCAGGCGCTGGCCTGGGTCCGCGATGGCCATCCCATCTGGCTATGCACCGTGCTCTCGACCTATGGCTCATCACCCCGGGCACCGGGCGCCATGCTCGTCGCCCGGCGCGATGGTCACCATGTTGGCTCGCTATCCGGCGGTTGTGTCGAGGAGGCCTTCCTAGAGGAACTCATCGCCGGCGACTTCGAGCGGCCGGTGACCCTGCGTCGCTACGGAGAAAGTCGCGAGGAGAGCCGACGTCTCGCCCTGCCCTGTGGTGGGGTACTGGAGGTGCTGATCGAGCACCGCGCTGCCGACGATGCCTGGCTGGCGCATCTCGAGGCGCTGCAACTGGCTTTGTCGGGACAGCGCCGGCTGAAGCGTCGGGTCGATCTCGAGTCCGGCACCGTGCGGGCCGATAATGATGAGGAGCCTGGGGGGGCGAGCGTGGTACGACACCCCGGGGCGGTCGACATCCGTATCGGGCCCGTGTTGCGCCTGCTGCTGGCCGGTATCTCGCCGGTGGCCGAGGCCTGTGCCGGCTTCGCCAAGATGTTGGGGCATGAGGTCATCGTCTGCGACCCCCGCACGGAGGCACGCGAGGGATTCCACGTCGAGAGCGTGACGGTTGTACCGCAATTGCCTTCGGCCTACATCGCGGCGGGGGGATGCCATGCCGCGACGGCCGTGGTGGCCTTGACCCATGATCCTCGCATCGACGATCTGGCGATGATCGAGGCGGTGCGTACCGAGGCCTTCTATATCGGCGTGATGGGTTCACAGCGGACCTCGGATGCCCGCGCCACACGGCTGATGCGTTCGGGAGGGCTGTCCCAGGCAGAGATCGAGCGGATCCATATGCCTATCGGCCTCGCCATCGGCAGCAAGACCCCGGCCGAGATCGCCCTGGCCGTGGTAGCGGATATCGTGCGGGTCTACCACGGGAAATCGCGTGATGCGCTCTGACGCCGTCGTTGCCCTGCAAGGTCGCGGCGAACATACGGTAGTGATCAGTCGGCGTTTCCGGCACCAGTTGTAAGGCCTGTCGCGTGACGAGAGAGAACGCAGGGTGGTCACTAACGTTCCGCAGCCCGCATCGAGATTGCCTGCCTGTGCTCGGGGCTCTGATGGATGGCGAAAGTGAACCAGTGGTGGTTGAAAGCGTCGAGGCCCCTTACCGCTGTCTCAGGGCAACAGCATCACTGGCTGCCCAGGCCGCTTGGTTGATACGGGATGCTGAACTGGTCAGAGTAGTCGCTCTCGATATGTCTGTTAGGCAATACACTAAAGGTGGTTGGGAAGATTAGTATAGACTGGATTATGTCCACTAGTTGTGATCTCTAAGTGGGCGGCAGAGATGGGAAAGATCTTCAGTGTTTTTTCGTCGAAACGCTGCTGGTTTGCAATGACACCTCAGGCAGTGTTGCGGGATTCTGTTGGAAAACTGGATGATGTCAAAGGGTTCTTCTTGTAAGTATCCATGCTGGTGGAAGTCTAGGAAAATGCTTTAACGGATGATTCGGTGCGTTTCTTGGCGATGTGATATTTTATTAACTATTTGGTGTTAAATGTTTTTATCGTCTTGTGCTTCGCTCTGTTCGTCGAAATGTTTAGTGCTGCCTTAGAGTGAGGTGTGATAGTGGCTATCAAAGTTTATTAATGGCATCGATGATTTCCATACTGCTAGCATAGATCATGTGATTTGGCTCATTGCCTGCCGCGGAAAAGCATTTTCTCTTTTCGTGCATAGATAGCTAACAACAACTTTAAAGGTGAGTATCATGAACGCACGCCAAGCTAGCGGGACTTTTCCCGACTACCATTATCGAATCACTAGGCAAGCTGGCCTGTGCTCCATGCATCAGTTGCGATGTCTCGATTCCAACAAATCATAGAGGCGAGGCCCAGAGTAGTCCTGCATGGCCTTGCGTGAAACTCCAATATGAAAATTTCCCTGATAATGTTTGATAGGGTGGGTGCTTATGAAAAGCCTTGCTAACCCTGCTTCATTCGTCGCTCTCTGCTGGGCGGCGTTTCAGATATACATGGTCTATAGCACGCCACTGGAACTGATCGTTGCCGTACCGATCCATGTCATGTTCGGCGTGATTCTTACCTTAATCACTCATCCGTTGGTCAAGTGTGAATCCACGGGTGCAGCGCGCTATGCCGTCGCCCGCGGCAGTGATTATCTACTGATGGCGGTGGCCGCGGTGATCGCCGCGCACTACTACCTTAGCGGTGAGAATCTGGTCACGCGTATCGCCATGGTGGACCTGCCCACCACCACCGATCTGGTGGTCGGCGTGGTGACCCTGGTGCTGGTGGTGGAAGCGGTACGCCGTTCTCTGGGCATGGGGCTGACGGCAGTGATCCTGGTGTTCCTGGCCTACCAGTTTTGCGGCCCCTTGCTGCGCGAGTTGCCGTTGTTGAGGATCGTCGGCCATGACGGTCAGCTGAGCCGAACCTTCTTCGAAACCTTCATCGACATCCAGACGATGCAGAACGAAGGAGTGTTCGGCATTCCTAGCATCGTGTCCTACGGCCAGGTGTTCTATTTCCTGCTCTTCGGGGCTTTCCTGCGGTTCTTCGGCGGCGGTCAACTGTTCATGGACCTGTCGGTGCTGCTGGTGGGCCGGCTTCGCGGCGGTATGGCCAAGGTGTCGATTCTGTCATCGACCCTGTTCGGTTCGGTGAGTGGCAGTGCCACCGCCAACGCGGCGGTGATGGGCATGTTCACGATCCCCGCCATGAAGCGCTCGGGCATGAGCGCCGAGCAGTCCGCCGCCGTGGAAGCCACCTCTTCCACGGGTGGGCAATTGATGCCCCCGGTGATGGGCGCTGCCGCCTTCTTGATCGCCCAGTTCATGGGTGTTCCTTACGCCGAGGTGGCGCTGGCGGCGATCATTCCCGCCCTGCTGTTCTACCTGGCGCTGTATTTCGTGGTCGACCTGCTGGCACGGCGCCAGGAGCTGACCGGCCTGCACCGCGACGAGATCGAGACCGACTGGTCGAGCGTGCTCAAGCGTCTGTACCTATTGATCCCGGTGTTTGCGCTGGTCTATCAGATTATGGCCGGCCGTGCGCTCAGCTCTGCTACCCTGGAGGCGATCTGGCTGACCGTTGCCCTGGGATTGTGCAGTCGCGCCTGGGAGGGCTTCCGCGCAAGCGGCGCCGGCGGGGTGTTGCACGCGATCGGATCAGTAGCCAGTGACTCCATCCAGGCACTGGTTTCCGGCGCCCGCGGCGCCATCGCCGTGGCCATTCCCTGCGCCGGTGCCGGTATCGTGGTGGGTATCGCGTCTACCACCAACCTGGGGCTGACCTTCGGCACCTTCGTGACCACCTTGTCCGGCGGCATGATGATTCCTGCCCTGCTGCTAGTGATGGGCATGGTGATCGTGATGGGCATGGGCATGCCGACTACCGCTGCCTACATCATGGGCGCGATCCTCGCCATTCCGGCGCTGGACCAACTTGGCATTTCACAACTGTCGTCGCACTTCTTCGTGCTCTACTTCGCGGCGCTGTCGATGGTTACGCCACCGGTGGCGCTGGCGGCCTTCGTGGCTGGCGGCATCGCCAAGGCCAACGTCTGGCAGACCGGCTGGGCGGCGTTCCGCTACAGCCTTGCCGGCTTCCTGGTGGCGTTCGCCTTCGCCTTCAGTCCGGCGCTGCTGCTGCAGGGCGAGTGGCAGAAGATTCTTACCGCTACCCTCACCGCCGCCATCGGCTGCTACGCCCTGGCCGCCTGCGTGGCCGGTTTTCTGCGCGCGCGCAACACCTTGCCGGAGGCGATCCTGTTGCTGAATGCTGCGGTGTTGTTGATCACGCCGAAGTTGGCCGCCTCGGTGGTCGGTCTGGTGCTACTGGCCGCCGTCTGGGCCTGGCAACTATGGCGTGCCAAAGCCGCCAGGCGCGGAGATTCGCAAACAACTTCCACGGCCAACCGCTAACCTTCCGGCCTTCCTTCATGAAACCCACGGTCTACGAATCAGGAGAACAAAAAATGAGACAGCTCACCTTTCGGTTCACCCTAACCATCTTGTTCATCGCCCTACTCGCCTTGGGCGCCAGCGCCCAGGCCGCGGACCCGATCAGGGTCAAGTTCGCCGCCGGCCCCACCGGTACCACCTGGTACGCTTACGCAGGAGCCCTGCGCACCGAGATGCTCAATGCTCTGCCCGAGGGCTCCAGCGTCGATATCCAGGGCACGCCGATGGCGATCGCCAACACCAAGCTGCTGGCCGCCGAACGCACTGACCTTGGTCTGATCTTCCCGCCGGTGGTCGCCTGGGCCAGCCAAGGTTTCGGGCCGTTCGACGAGGAGATCGACAACATCCGTGGTCTGGTGGGCGGCCTGGATCAGTACTACCAACGCGTCACCGTGCAGCAGGACAGCGACATCATGAGCCTCGGCGAGATCAAGGAAAAAAAGCTGGCGGTACGCATCGGCACCGGCCCACAAGGCAGCCTCAACGAGTACATCGCGCGGCTGATCCTGGCCGCCAACGGCCTCAGCTATGAGGACATCGAAGCCTTCGGCGGCAGCGTCACCCGCTCCAGCCTGAGCATTCTGCAGGACCAGTTCGGCGACCGGAAGCTGGACATGATCATCGGCATCACCACCGCCGGACACCCCAACACCGCCCAGCTCTCCATCACGCCCGGGCAGCGCTTCCTGAGCCTCAGCGACAAGGCGGTGAAGTACCTGGAGGATTACGGTTTCGGCGCCGCCACCATGCCGGCGGACCTGTTCGAGGGCCAGGGCGAGCCGGTCGAGGGCGTGGGCTTCAGCACCTCCATCTACGCCCGCGCCGACATGCCCGACCAGGAAGCCTATACCATCACCAAGGCGATCATGGAACACCGGGACGCGGTCAAGAGCGCCTTCGGTTCCATGGCAGGCTGGACACTGGAGAGTTCTTCCGCCGAAGAGAATCTGGCCGCGCCGCTGCACCCCGGGGCGCAAAGGTATTATGACGAAGCGTCGGGGGCGCAATGAGCGAGCAACGAACGGGCGGGCAGCTAATCGTAGACCGGCTGCGCGCCAACGGCGTGGACCGGGTGTTTACGGTGCCGGGGGAAAGCTTCCTGCCGGTACTGGACGCCCTCCACGATGCCCCGGAGATTCAACTTGTGGTGTGCCGTCAGGAAGGCGGCGCCACCATGATGGCCGAGGCCCACGCCAAGCTCACCGGCCGGCCTGGAGTGTGCTTCGTCACCCGCGGGCCGGGCAGCGCCAACGCCCTGGCGGGCCTGCACGTGGCCGCCCAGGATTCCACCCCGCTGCTGGTTTTCGTGGGCCAGGTACCAAGCGGCTTCCAGGAGCGCGAAGCCTGGCAGGAGGTGGACGTGGGAGCCCTGTTCGGGCCGGTGGCCAAATGGGCCACCGACATCCAGGCCACCGAACGGCTGCCGGAATATATGAACCGGGCCTTCACCACCGCCCTGTCCGGTCGCCAGGGGCCGGTGGTCATGGGGCTGCCCGAGGATCTGCTTTACGCCTCGGTGACGGCGCCGCAGCCGGCGCCCGCTCATCCGGTGCAGGCCTACCCGGCGCCCCGCGACGTGCGCGCCCTGGAGCGCCGGCTGGCGGCGGCCAAAAGGCCGCTGGCGGTGTTCGGCGGCTCCGGCTGGACCGCCGAGGCCCACGACAAGCTGCGCCGCTTCGTGGAAGCCCACGGCGTGCCGGTGGTCACCGGCTTCCGCCGCCAGGACCGCTTCGACAACAGCCACCTGCTGTACGCCGGCGACGCCGGCCTGGGCATGAACCCGGCCCTGGCTGAACTGATCGACGACGCCGACCTGATCCTGGCGGTGGGCAGCCGCCTGGGCGACATCACCACCCGCCACTATCAGTTGCTCACCTCGCCCCGGCCCCATCAGCAGCTCATCCACGTGCACCCGGACGCCGAGGAACTGGGCCGGGTCTATCACACCGACCTGGCGATCTGCGCCGGCGTGGCGGCGTTCGCGGAAACCGTGTCGTTGCGCGCCGACCGGCCCCGGGATGAACAGCGCCAGGCCTGGATCGAGCGGGCCGGCACCGTCCATCGGGGCTGGACGCGCCCGACGGAACTGCCCGGCCCGGTGCAGCTCTCCACGATCGTCGCCGGGCTCGGGAAACGTCTGCCCGCCAACGCGGTGGTCAGCAACGGCGCCGGCAACTACACCCTCTGGGTGCACCGGTTCTATCCGTTCCGGGCCCTGGGCAGCGCCCTGGCGCCCACCTCCGGCTCCATGGGCTATGGGCTGCCAGCGGCTATCTCCGCCAAGCTCGACAATCGGGACCGCCCGGCGGTGTGTTTCGCCGGAGACGGCTGCTTTCTGATGACCTGCCAGGAGCTGGCGACCGCCGTCCAGTACGGCGCCAACGTGATCGTCATCGTGATCAACAACGGCTCCTACGGGTCCATACGCATGCACCAGGAGCGTCAGTACCCGGGCCGCCGTTACGGCACCGATCTGGTCAATCCGGATTTGCTGTCGCTGGCGCGGGCGTTCGGCGCCGAGGCGGAACGGGTGGAGAAGACGGAGGACTTCGAGGACGTGTTCGAGCGGGCACTGCGGGCGCAACGACCGTTTCTGATCGAGCTGCCCCTGGATCCGGCTATTCTCAAGCCCTGATCCAGGCGGGGCCCGCCGGGCGGGCCCCGGGGCGGTTCAGTGCATCACCGAACCGCCGTCCACCACCACGCTTTCGCCGGTCATGAAAGCGCTCTCATCCGATGCCAGAAACAGCAGCGGGCCGATCAGGTCTTCCGGGGTCTGGTCGCGCTTGAGCGCGCGGCTGGCCAGCACCGGGCCGGTGAGCTTGTCGCGCATGGCTTCGTTGGCGATCACGCCTTCGCTGAGTACCAGCCCCGGGGCCAGGGTGTTAACGGCGATGCCGTGGTCGCCCAGTTCCCGGGCCAGGGCCCGGGTCAGGGTCAACACCGCGCCCTTAGAGGTGACATAGTGCAGCAGCCCCGGCGTGCCCTTGAACGGTGTGCCCGAGGAAATGTTGATGATACGGCCGTAACCCCGTTCCTTCATGTAGGGTGTCACCGCCCGGGCGCAGATGAACGGGCCGCGCACGTTCACCGCCATCACTTTGTCCCACTCCGCCGGATCGATGTCCTCGAACGGCTGGATTTCCAGGGACGCGTAGATGGCGGCGTTATTGACCAGCACATCGATGCGCCCGAAGCGCTCTACGGCGGCCTCGGCCATGGCCTTGGCGGAGGCCTCGTCGGCCACGTCCGCGCGCACCGCGATGGCCTCGGCGCCGGTGGCGGCGATCTCCGCGGCCAGGGGCGCGCCGTTCAGTACGTCGGCGATCACCACCTTGGCGCCCTCGGCGGCCAGGGCCTTGGCGTAGGTGGCGCCAATGCCCTGGGCGGCACCGGTGATGATCACCACTTTGTCCTTCAATCGGGTCATTCCAGTCTCCCTTTCCTTCAAGACAGTTGCATTCAAGAGATGAACGCCGTGACCAGATCCGGCTGCCAGGCGATCAGGATCATCACCACCAGGGTGACCAGCAGGAACGGCAACAGCGATTTCATGATGTCGCCGGGGCGACATTCGGTGACCCGGGACGCCACGTAGAGCGCCGCGCCCACCGGCGGTGTCAGCAGCCCCAGGGTCAGGTTGATGCACATCACCACGCCCAGGTGATAGGGGTCGATGCCGTACACCGACTGGGCCACCGGCAGCACGATGGGTACCAGCAGAATCAGGGCGGCGATGCCGTCGATGATCATGCCGACCAGCAACAGTAGGCCGATCAGCAGCAACATGTATATGAACGGGTCCGAGGTCATGCTCTGCATCAAATCGCCGAGCTGCTGGGGAATCTGCTCGTAGATGATCACCCAGCCAAATACCGCGGCGGCGGCCACCAAGGCCAGCACCACGCCGCTGTTGATGCCCACCCGCAACAGCATGTCGCCCATGCGGTGCATCTTCATTTCGCCGTGGGCGAAGCGCCCCACCAGCACCGCCATGGCGGCGCCCACCGCCGCCGCCTCGGTGGGCGTGGCGATGCCACCAATAATGCTGCCGATCATCACTAGCGGCACGCTCAGCGACGGCAGGCCGGCGAGTAGATCGCGCAGCACCTGGGCCATGCTCAGCTTATCGTTGCGCGGGTACTCGTGGATGAACCCGAGAACCGCGATCACCAAGATGAAGCCCACAGTCATCAGCAGGCCGGGAATGATGCCGGCGATGAACAGATCGCCGATGGAGATCTGCGCCAGCACGCCGAAGATCACGAACAGCATGGACGGCGGAATCACGGGCGCTAGCAGCGCGCCGGCGGCGGTGGTGGCGGCAGCGAAGTCGCGGTTGTACCCCTTGCGCTCCATCTCCGGCACCATCACCCGGGACATCACCGCCACCTGGGCGTTGGCGGAACCGATGATCGAGGCCAGCATCATGTTGGCGAGGATGTTGATGTAGGCCAGCCCGCCGCGCACCGAACCCAGGAACACCGAGGCGAACGACACCAGGCGTTTGGTGAGGCCGCCCTCGTTCATCAATTCGCCCACCAGCATGAACAGGGGAATGGCGAGCAGGCCGTATTTGTCCAGGCCGCCGAAAAATTGCTGCGGGTAGGACAGGAACAGAACGCTGTTGTCGCTGAGCTCGATGTAGCCCATGGCGGTCACCGCCAGCACCAGGGCTATCGGCACGCCGATGAACAGCAGCACCACGAAAAGCGCGATCACGGCCATCAGTCCACCCCCTCGACGTCCACTTCGACCGGTTCGAAAGCGGTGTTCGGCGTACGCAGCGTATTAATAAGGTTGGCCAGGCCATGAACGCTGGCCGTGAACGCCACCACCGGCATGATCAGCCAGAACCAGAACTTGGCGATACCCAGGGTGGCGGTGGGTTCCTGATACATGTAATTGAAGGCGTTGGCGGAGAAGGCTTCCAGATCGAAGCCGGCGTCGATCACGCCGAGCGGATCGAACCAGCGGTAGCAGAGAATCAGGAAGATCACCGCGAACGCCAGCACCACCAGGTCCGAGGCCACGCGCAGGGCCTTGCAGGCCGGCGCCGGCACGGCGTCGGTGAGCAGGGTCACCGCCACCGCCTCGCGGTGCTTTAGGGTCACGCTCAGGCCCAGCATCGCCAGCCACACCATGGTTAGCACGGCCAGCTCATCGAGCCAGAAGATCGGTGCCTTGAAAGCCCGCGCCGCCACGTTCACCAAAATCATCAGAGGCAGTAGGATCACCAGCACCCGGACGGCTGCGCTTTCCACGCGGCCGAGGAGGTCACTCAAAGCCTGGATCATAATCGTTGTTCCGCTGTCGAGATCAGAGGCCGGCGGCTTCCTCGCGGAGCTCGCCGAGCACCGGAGTCTTCTTCATCCAGAGGGCTTCCCATTCATCCAGCTTGTCGCCGAAGAATTCCGGGCCCACCTCGGCCACCTTGACGTTCTTGGCTTCGATCTCGGCTTGGGTCTCGGCCTGGGATTTCTGGTAGTAAGGTGCCAGCTCCGCCAGCCGCTCGCGGGTCAGGGTGTGGATCAGATCGCGGTCGTCCTGATCCAGTTGCGACCAGGTGCGCGCCGAGATCAGGCCCACCACCGGGAACATCATGTGGTTGCTGCGCAGCACCGTATTGGCGCGCTCGTAGAGACGCAGTTTCCAGATCAGTTCCAAGTCCGCGTCAACGCCGTCCACCTGACCGTTGGCCAGGGCGTCGTAGACATCGGTGACCGGCATCGGCGTGGAGGCCGCGCCTAGCAGGCGGTAGAAGTCCTGCACCGGGGGAAAGGGGGTAATGCGGATCTTGCGGTCGTTGATGGCCTGCACGTCCTCCGCCGGGAAGGCAGTGAGCATTAGGCGCATGCCGGCGACGCCATAACCGAGGCCGACCACGCCGGCCTTGCGCGGCAATTGCTCCAGCAGGCCCTGGGCGGTGGGGCCGTTAAGCAGCTTATCCGCCTGCATCACGTCATCGACCAGATAAGGGGCGAACAGCGCGCCCATGTCGGGCACCCGGTTGGCCACTTCCGCGGCGGTCATGAAGGCCATGTCCAGGGCACCGGTTTGCAGCTGTTGCAGCATCTGCGCCTCGCTGCCCAGCTGTCCGGCGGGGAACACCGCCACGCTGAATTCACCGTCGGATTGTTTTTCCAGGTCCTCGCCCAGGGTTTCCGCAGCCTTGCTCCACGCATGGCTGCCGGGAACGATCAAACCGAGTTTGAATTCCTTGGCGTAGGCCACCGTGGTGAGGGCCATCAGCAGTACGAAGAGCAATGTTAAGAATCCGAATCTTCTTTTATTCATTGGTACAGCCTTTTCTTTAATATTGTCAGTTTTTGTTAGGTCCAACCTGAATCTGGACGCTAGCACAGCGCTATTCCGGCTTCCCATTAACTTATAATGATTCGTCCAATCATCGAGTCTTATGGAAGGTGGGGCAAATAATACCACGTGGCGGGACACCGGGAACCGGTACGGACGTATCTCAAGCGCTGATGAAGCGCATCAGAATTGATTAATAGGAAGGCATCGATCCAGCTTATAGTATGGAGTTAAAACAAAGCCGACAAAGGGACGCCAACATGCCCTCCATTCCTTCTAATACCGTTGACACCGCCGCGTCGCCCGTGGGCGCGAGCTTGCGTGGCTGGCTGGATTATTTGCAGCAAAGCCGGCGGCTGAGCGTGATCGAACCCGATACCGACCTGCGGTTCCAGGTGGCAGCCATCGCCAACCGGCTGGACGGCCGCAGCGCTTCCCTGTTTCCGCGCCCCGGCGGCCACGACATCCCGGTGATCTCTGGGCTGCTGTCGCACCGCGACTGGATGGCAGAAGCCATGGGCGTGGCCCCCTCCGAAGTGCTGGCGCGCTTCCAGGAGGCCAGCCTCAGTCCGATTCCCTGGCGGGAGGTGGCGACACCGGCCTGCCAGCAAGTGGTTCACCGGGATGTGGATCTCAACCGTCAGTTGCCGATCCCCACCCACAACGAACACGACAGCGGCGCCTACATTACCGCTGGGCTGCTGATCAGCCGCAACCCGCGCACCGGCGTGCAGAACGTGTCCATTCACCGTCTACAGGTGAGCAGTGCCAACCGGCTCGGCGCCCTGCTGCTACCACGCCACACCCTGGCCTACTTCCAGGAAGCGGAAAGCGCCGGCGAAGACCTGGAAGTGGCGGTGGTGGTGGGCAACGATCCGCTCACCCTGATGGCTTCTCAGGCCATCGTGCCCCTGGACCATGACGAATTGGAAATCGCCGGTGCCCTGCACGGCCGGCCGCTCCAGGTGGCGCAATGTGTGACCAACCGCATCCGCGTGCCTGCTGAGGCGGAGATCGTCATCGAGGGCCGGCTGCTGGCCAACGCCCGCGAGGAGGAAGGCCCGTTCGGGGAGTTCCCGCAATACTACGGCGAGCGCGGCGAGCGCCACGTGATCGAGGTGGACGCGGTCACCCACCGTGAGGCGCCAATGTTCCACACCATCGTCGGCGGCGGCCTGGAGCATCTGTTGCTCGGCGGCATTCCCCGTGAGGCCACCATGCTGGCGCACCTGCGGCGCAGCTTCCCGTCGGTGCGCGACGTGCACCTGGCCCGTGGCGGTGTGTGCCGCTACCACCTCTATGTGCAGATCGACAAGCGCTCCGAGGGCGAAGGCAAGAACGTCATCCTGGGCGCCCTGGGCGGCCACTACGACATCAAGCACGTGGTGGTGGTGGACGGCGACGTGGACATCCACGACCCCAACGAAGTGGAATGGGCGGTGGCCACTCGCTTCCAGGCGGACCGCGACCTAGTGCTGATCCACGAGGGCCAGGGCTCCAAGTTGGATCCCTCCACCTGCGACGGGGTCGGCTCGAAGATGGGCTTTGACGCCACCGTGCCCATGGACGCGCCGCCCATGCGCTTCAAGCGCATCCGCGTGCCCGGCGAGACGGAGGTGGACTTGAGTGAGGTCAGCACCCCCGCCGGCGACGACTGGCGACAGCAGCTGATTCCCTTCCGTTAACCTCGGTGCCGGTCGCCGCCCACGGGTGGCAGCCGTTTTTTTGGTACCATCAGAGGAGAACAACAACATGCAGGCACGACACTACATCAATGGCGAATGGCACGACGGCGACGGCTGGGTGGACAGCCTGGATCCGGCCAGCGGCGAGCGCCTGGGCGCCTTCGCGGAAGGCGGTGAAGCCCAGGCCTGGGCGGCGGTGGACGCCGCCGCCGAGGCCTTCGAACAGCCGCATTGGGCGCAGAGCCCGCGCCTGCGCCAGCAGGTGCTGCTGACCTGGGCCGCCGCCCTGGAGCCGCGCCGCGAAACGCTGGCCGAGCTGCTCACCCGCGAGAACGGTAAGCCCCTGGCCCAGTCCCGGGGCGAGATCGGCGGCGCCATTTCGGAGATTCTCTATTACGCCGGCCTGGCCAGGCACAATCCCGGCGCCGCCATGGAAGTGGCGCCGGGGGAATTCTCCACGATGTTCCGCGAACCCGCCGGGGTGGCCGGCCTGATCATTCCCTGGAACGCCCCCGGCGTATTGCTGATCCGCGCCCTGGCCCCGGCCCTGGCCGCCGGCTGCACCACGGTGATCAAGCCCGCCGCCCAGACCGCCCTGTTCAACGCCGCCATCCTGGAGCCACTGCTGGCCCTGGACGGCCTGCCCGCCGGGGTGGTCAACCTGTTCACGGAAAGCGGCCACGCTGGCGCCGCCCACCTGGTGGCGAGCCCGCGGGTGGACGTACTCAGCTTCACCGGCTCCACCGCCACCGGCACCCGCATCATGCAGGACGCGGCGCCGACCATGAAGAAATTGTCCCTGGAGCTGGGCGGCAAATCCTGCTGCCTGGTGTTCGAGGACGCGGACATCGACGCCATCGCTCCGCAATTGGCGGCGGCGGCCACCATCATCTCCGGCCAGCAATGTACCGCCGCCCGCCGGGTGCTGGTGCACTCCAGCCGACTCGATGCGATGAAAAAAGCTCTGGGTGCCGCCTTGGCCACCCTGACCTTGGGCCACGGCTTGAAGCCGGACAGCCAGGTCGGACCGTTGATCGATCATCAGGCCCGGGACTTGGTGGGCCGTCGCATCGACGAGGCTCAGCAGAGCTGCGACGAAGTGATTCTAGCCGGTGGCCGGCCCGACGACGGCGCCTTGCGGGATGGCGCCTTCCTGTCGCCTAGCCTGATTTACCATCGTGACAGCGGTGCCTTCTTCTGCCAGGAGGAAATTTTCGGCCCGTTACTGGTGCTGGAGGCCTTCGAGGACGAGGCGGAAGCGGTGGCGCGCGCCAATCACACCGAGTTCGGGCTGTCCGCCAGTGTCTGGACGCGGGACGGTGCCCGCGCCTTGCGCGTGGCCCGGGCGCTCCGCGATGGTACAGTATGGATCAACGACCATAACAAGCTGTTCGCCGAGGCGGAGACCGGTGGCTATCGCAAGAGCGGCCTCGGCCGCCTGCACGGCTTCGATGCGTTGATGGACTTCACCGAGCTGAAGCACGTCTATCAAAACGTCGGTACGGTCTGAATCCACCCTGCCGAGGCCGCCATGGAGCTACGCCAGCTGAAGTACTTCACCTGTCTGTACGAGGAGGGCTCGGTGACCCGGGCCGCCCAACGTCTTAATATCGTGCAGCCGGCGTTGTCCATGCAGATCTCCAAACTGGAGGAAGAATTGGGCCAGGCGCTGTTCGAGCGCACCTCCAAGGGTATGATTCCCACCGAGGCCGGCGATCAGGCCTATAGCCTGTTCATGCCCCTGCTCGGCCAGCTCTTGGAAGCACGGCAGATCCTGATCCACCGCGATGGTGAGATCAGCGGCCGCATCCACGCCGGTCTGATCGCGTCGGCGGCCAACCAAGCCCTGGCCAGCACTCTGGCCTACTTCGTCGAGCACCATCCCAACGTGGAGTTGCAGGTCGGCTACGGCTACAGCCAGAACCTGGTCGACCGGGTGCTCTCCGGCGACCTGGATTTCGCTGTCATCAACCAGAGCTTTCACCAGGAACGGCTCACCCGCATCGATCTGGTGGACGAGGAGCTGCTGGTGGCCACCGGAGCCGCCAACCGACTCCGGGTGCCGACTCCGGTGCCACTATCGGCCCTGCGCGAACTGAAGCTAGTGCTGCCTTCTCGGCTGCACGGCTTGCGCATTGTCATCGACCAATCCCTGGCGGCGCTGGGCCTGGAACTGGCGCCGGCGCTGGAGCTGGACGACCTCACCGTGATCGAGACCTTCCTGCGCCGCAGCGACTACGTAAGCATTCTTCCGGCCACGGTGTTGCGCCCGGGGTTGGAGGAAGGTGCCCTGCGTGCCTACCCGCTGGACCGCCCGGGCCTCAATCGAAGCATGGTGTGTGCGTACGATGGCCGCCGTCCGCTGTCTCCAGCGGCTCGCTTGTTCGTCGAAATCATCGGCAAGACATTGGCCTCCGGGCTCAACTCCATTAACTTCTACAAGGAAGGCGCCACCGACCATGACCTCGACTGAAGTCCGCCCGCAACGGCTGATCATTGGCATTTCCGGCGCTTCCGGCGCCGTCTACGGTGTGCGCCTGCTGGAACTGCTACGCGATAGCCCCATCGAGACCCACCTGGTGGTGAGTAAGTCGGCGCTGATCACCGTGTCCCACGAAACCGGCCTGTCCTGGTCGGACCTCAAGCCCATGGCCTCGGTGTGCTACTCCAACCAGGACATCGGCGCCGCCATTGCCAGCGGCTCCTACAAGACCTTGGGCATGATTGTGGCGCCTTGTTCGATGCGCTCCATGTCGGAAATCGCTAGCGGTGTCACCTCCACCCTGCTGACCCGCGCCGCCGACGTGGTGCTCAAGGAGCGGCGTCGGCTGGCGTTGATGGTGCGCGAAACACCACTGCATCGCAATCACCTGCGCACCATGACCGAGCTGGCCGAACTGGGCGCGATCGTCGCGCCGCCGGTGCCGGCCTTCTATGCGCTGCCGAAAACCCTGGACGAGATGGTCGACCACAGCTTGGGGCGGGTACTGGACCTGTTCGATATCGAGTTGGGCATCGTGCGCCGCTGGCGCGAGGAAATGGGGCATGCAGGCTCTTGATCTTCAAGTCATCGAGCAGGCCCTGAGTTGGGCCCGCGATGGCCACGACCTTTGGTTGTGTACGGTGCTATCCACTTATGGCTCGGCACCACGTGCGCCTGGCGCCATGCTGGTGGCACGTGCCGACGGCACCTATACAGGCTCCTTGTCCGGTGGTTGCGTGGAGGAGGAGTTCCTGGTCGGGCTGTCACGCGGCGATTTTCAGGAGCCGGTCCAGGTGGTGTGCTACGGGGAAAGCGACGACCAGCGTCAGCGGTTGCAACTGCCTTGCGGCGGTATTCTGCAGGTGCTGGTTGAACACCGCACTGCCGAGCCGGATTGGATCGAACACCTGAGCGATTTGCGCGAGAGCTTGCATGGCCAGTGCCGCCAGACGCGACACATTGACCTGGCCAGAGTGGCGCCTACTCTAGGGCCGGACCTTGGCGGTGAAACGGCACGGCTGCTCGACCAGCACGCGGAGATACGCATCGGCCCCGTGCTGCGCCTGCTGCTGGCCGGCCTCTCGCCGGTGGCCGAAGCCTGTGCTCGCTTCGCCCAGGCGTTGGGCCACGAGGTGATCGTCTGTGACCCTCGACCGGAGATGTGCGAAGGGTTCAGTGTCGACGGGGTGACGGTGGTGCCGCAGCTACCGCCAGTCTTCATCGCCGCCGGGGGCTGCCATGCGGCAACCGCGGTGGTGGCCTTGACGCATGATCCGCGCATCGATGATCTGGCCATGATCGAGGCAGTGCGTACCGAGGCCTTCTATATCGGCGTGATGGGCTCGCGCCGGACCTCGGATGCCCGCGCCACACGGCTGCTGCGTTCCGGGGGGCTGTCCCAGGCCGATGTCGATCGCATCCAGATGCCGATCGGCCTCGATCTCGGCAGCAAGACCCCAGCCGAGATCGCCCTGGCCGTGGTAGCCGATATCGTACGGGTCTACCACGGGAAAGCCCGCGATGCCCTCTGACACCGTCGCTGCTCTGGTATTGGCAGCCGGTCGGGCGCGCCGCTTCGGCTGCGACAAGCGCCTGGCGCACCTGCCACAGCGTGGGCCGCTGCTGGCCGCCACGCTGGCGACCCTACGGCCTCATTTCGGCGAGATTCGGGTAGTGGTGGGCATCGAGGATGATCCCGTCCATCTGGGCATTGCCAGGGATATTGGCACCATTGTTGCCGAGACGGCAGAACAGGGTATGGGAGCTAGCCTCGCCGCCGGTATCCGCATGCTTAGGGACGAGACTCAGGCTGCGGCAGTGGCGGTGATGCTGGGAGATATGCCTTGGTTGAGCGAGGCCACCTTTGCTCTATTGTGCTCAAGAGCTAGTGATCGGGCGATCGTGCGGCCCTTCTATCGGGGGCAGGGTGGGCACCCGGTGCTGTTCGGCCGTTGTTTCTGGGGCGCGCTCGAGCAGCTGACCGGCGACGAGGGAGCTCGCAGCGTGGTACGGCGGCATCGGGATGTCTGTATCGAGATCGAGGTTCAGGACCCGGGCGTCGTGCAGGATGTGGACCGGCCATTGGATCTTGCCTGGACAAGACATAATGGCCGCTGAGTGGCTTGCCATGCGACTTTGGTCTGGCTATGGCCGGGGCGCGAGTAAGAGATGGTACGCTGGCTTGTATCAGCATGCCTTACACTTCCACTGACGAGGACGTCATGTCGAGTGCACACCGCATCTTGCATGGCGAGTTTGGTCGCGTTGCCCTGCTGGACATGGATGAGTCGCTGGTGCCCCACGCCCATTCCGAATGCCATGTGCTGCTTAAGGTTTCCGGGGAGGATACCTATTTCTCGGTGCGTGATCGCCGGCTGCCGCTAACCGACACGACGGCGGTGCTCATCAACGCCTGGGAACCGCACTTCTACGATCACCAGAGCGGTGCCGCTGACACTCTGATCCTGGCCCTCTACATCGAGCCGAGCTGGTTGGCGGCCTTGCAGCGTGGACTGGCGTTGAGCGGTCGCCCCGACTTCTTTTCCAACCCCTGCATCGAACTTACGTCCCGCATGCGGGATCATGCGGACCTGCTGATCGATGCCATGTTCTCTTTCGGCTTTGTGCCTCAGGGCAGGCTGGAAGAGCTGCTTTTTGATTTGCTGATCGGGATCACCGAGAAACATTCCGAATTGCGCCACCTTTCCAGGCTGCGAGTGGGCGTTGCCAGCGACTTCTACGATGCTCGAATTCGTCAGGCGAGCCAGTTCATTCTCGACCATCCCCAGGGGGAACTGGATATGGAAGGCATCGCCCGTCATTGCGGTCTTTCGCGGGCGCATTTCTTTACCCTGTTCAAGAAAAACACCGGCATGACACCGCAGATGTTTGCCAATATCGGCAAAATGCAGTTTGCGTTTCGCTGCCTATCGGAGAATCGCTCTGGCACCTTGGGTAACTTGTCGGAATCCTTGGGTTTCTCTGAGCAGGGGCACTTTACACGCTTCTTTCGCCGCCATATCGGGGCTTCGCCGAGTCAATACCGTAAGGTTGTCGACAATTATCTTTCCTAGAGCAATAGTAGTCGCGGTATTTAAATTACCGTCAAATTTCTAATTCCCGATGTCGATTTCGATCACGTGAATCCCTGACCTTCCAGTCAATGCTGTGCTTTCTACTTGGAAGCGCACATCGACGTCGCGCAAGCGTACGCCGTAGAGTCGCTCCTCGGCGCTCTTGCGGTGGTAGGCGGGGCGAGGGTCCTGGGCCAGCACCTGGCGGATGAGCTCGCGCAGCGAGGCGGCATCCGCGCGCGTGGCCAGCGTCGCTTCGGCTGCAGCGCTGAAACGCACCGCCAGCTGCGGAGGCGGGGCGGGGGCGTAGCCGGCTCGGGCATCGGGCAGTGCCTCCGCCCAGGGCAGGTAGGGTTTGATATCGAGCACCGGCGTGCCGCTGATCAGATCGCAGCCCGTCAGAGCCAGACGCACTCCCGCTCGCTTGTCGATCCCAGCTATGTCGATCCTACCTGTGTCGACCCTGCATAGTTTCACCAGCGACTGTCCCAGGCGGTTGGGGCGATGGGTGCTGCGGCTGGCGAACACGCCGACCTTGGCATTGCCGCCGAGCCGCGGCGGGCGTACCAGGGGCGTCCAGCGCTCCGGGCTCTGGTGGAAGACGAAGGTGAGCCAGAGGTGGCTGAAGGCCTCCAGGCCACGGACCGCCAGGGGGTCGTCGAAGGGTGGCTGAAGCACCAGCCATGCCCGGGACGCCGGGGCAAGCCCGGGCTGGCGGGGAATGCCGAACTTGTCGGGGTAGTCGCTCTCGATGACGCCAATGGGCGACAGCGTGAAGGTGTCGGGCTGGGGGAGTTCGCTCATGGTCGGATTATGCCCGCCGCGGGACCCCGCGGCGAGGGGGCCGGGCCCTGTGTCGTCCGGTGACAATCTTGTGTAGTCTTGCGGCAACGCCATCCACCCACCCTGTCCACACCAATCCCGTCTGCTGCGGAGTGCCCATGAACGAGACGCTGAGCGCGGCCGATGCCGTGCCGCCGCCCCCCCGGGGCGCCCGTATCTGCTATCGCCAGGCCCGTAGCCGTGACGCGGCCGACCAGGCCGAGGTCTTCCACCATGCGGTGATGCAGGGCGCCAGCGCCCACTACAGCGTGGCCGAGCGTGAGGCCTGGGCCGGCGCCCTGCCGCGGGACGCCAGTGCCTGGGCGGTGCGCCAGGCGCTCTACACCACCTTGGTGGCCGACTGCGACGGCCGCTGCGTGGGCTTTCTCGAGCTGGATCTGTCGCGCGGGCGCATCGAGACCCTCTACGTCTGGCCCTCGCTCTCCCGGCGCGGCATCGGGTCGACCCTGCTGGTCCATGCCGAGCGGCTGTTGCGCGAGCAGGGGCTCGCTCGCGTGGACATCGAGGCCAGCCTGGTGCTGGCGGAGCACCTGGTCCGGCGGGGCTGGCGCGAAGTCGGCGAGGAGTGGGTGGAGCGCGGCGGCGAGCGGCTCTGCCGCAAGCGGCTGGAGAAGGCCCTGGGCCTGGTGGAGACCTGACCCGGGGCCTTTCGTCCTCAGGTCGTCTGCTCGACCAGGCGCATGGAGAGATCCACGGCCCTGACGTCCTTGGTCAGGGCGCCGCTGGAGATGCAGTCCACGCCGGTCTCGGCGATGGCCCGCAGGGTGCTCTCGTC
>ERZ869909.1161-NODE-1161-length-22524-cov-4.648238_pt1 | contig 22524 bp, 23 predicted proteins | sample MGYA00520892_ERZ869909 | MGnify/ENA primary metagenome ERZ869909 (study PRJEB32215, sample SAMEA104723947) | bioreactor metagenome | biome: bioreactor; feature: anaerobic bioreactor; material: water | place: China | collected 2015-03-12 ... | reverse complement strand
CCTGAAGCGTACATCTGCCGCGTTGCGCCGCTTGGAAAGGGCTACGGCCATTCCCTGCGCGACACGCCTTGCAGCTGCACGCTTCAGGCCACGCAGAGAGCACAGGGAGTTATTCAGAGGTTCCTTAAAGGCTTTGTGCTGCCAGCAGTGTCAGATAAGCCGCATAGCCCGCCAGCAGTATCAGCCCCGCCAGCCGCCCGAGTCGGGCGCGCCCGGCCGCCAGCACCAGCACCATCAGCAGCACCGACAGGCCGAGCATGGCGGGGTAGTCGCGCAGCAGCAGGGCCGGATCAATGAGGCCTGGTGCAAGTAATGCCGGAACCGGCAGCACCGCCAGCAGGTTCATCACATTCGAGCCGACGATGTTGCCGATGGCCAGGTCGGCATGGCCGCGCAGCGCGGCGGCCACCGATGCGGCCAGCTCCGGCAGGCTGGTCCCTGCGGCGATCAGCGTCAGACCGATCACGGTCTCGCTGACGCCCAGCCCCAGTGCCAGTTTCACGGCGCCCCACACCAGCAGGCGTGCGCTGATCAGCAATACCACCAGGCCGCTGATGAACAGCCACCAGTCACGACCGGTGGTGCTGCCATGCTCCGGTATCTCCACCTCGGCGGCTTCCGGCCGGGCCCGGCGGAAGTACCACATCAGGGTGCCAATCAGCGCCATGGCCGCCAGCAGCAGGATGCCGTCCTGGCGTGACAGGTGGCCATCGAGCAGGAACAGCCCGGCCAGCAGGGCCACCAGCAGGTACACCGGCAGGTCCTGATGTCGAGTGTCAGCGGTGATCAGGATCGGCCGGGCGATCAGGGTCAGCGCCAGCACCAGGCCGATATTGGCAATGTTCGAGCCCAGCGCGTTGCCGATGGCGAGATCGCTGCTGCCGGTCAGCGCCGCCGTGGCCGACACCAGAATTTCGGGGGCAGAGGTGCCGAAGGCCACCAGTGTCAGGCCGACGGTCATGGGGGTCATGCCCAGGCGCAGCGCCAGCCCGGCTGCCCCCGCCACAAAACGGTCGGCACTCCAGACCAGCAGGACAAGGCCGATAACGCAGGCCAGCAGGGCGATGAGCATGGAACCTCCGGAGGGCGATGTTGTTCCAATACGACAAGAGCGCCATTAGACATGCGGCGATCAGGCTGGACAAGGGCTTCGTGGCCCGCTTACATAAGCTCAGCCTGCCCGCGGGCCCGAATCGCCAGGAGAGATGGAATGCAACGTAATCTGATCACCGCACTGTGGCGCCAGGCCACGCTGATTCTTGCCGTGAGCGTGGCGCTGGTGGCGCCCGCTCAGGCTGCGCCCGCCCCCGACGAGGTGGTGCGCGATGCTGTGCAGCGCATGACGCAGCGGATCGACAGTGAGCGTGAGCGGCTGAAGGAAGACACTGCGTATGCGCGCCGGGTCATCAGTGAAGAGCTGGACACGCTGGTGGACTTCCGCCGCGTGACCCGGCTGGTCATGGGGGATCACTTCCAGAACGCCAGCGCGGATCAGCGCCGCGAGTTCATGCGCCGTTTCCGCTCCAGCCTGGTGCAAACCTTCTCCACCGGCATCACCCTGTACGAAGGGCAGCCCATTCGAGTGTTGCCGCTGGAAGAGGGTGATGTGCGGGATAACCGCGCCCGGGTGCAGATGGAGTTCGGCACCGAGAGCGGTCGGCCCATGCCCATCGCCTACACCATGTTCCTGGACGGCGATCAGTGGAAAGTGGACAACCTGATCGTCAACGGACTGAACATGGGGCGTGTCTACCGGATGCAGTTTGATCAGGCCATGCGCCAGCACCAGGGCGATATCGACAAGGTGATCCAGGGCTGGACCGTGGCGCTGGACCCGGAGGAGTTCAATCTGGACGGTGGATGAAAAAACACCGCTAACCCTCTATCATAGCCGGCCCGACATGCGGGCCGGTGTGCTATGCCGTTTCCCGCATCTCTACAGAGTACAGACAGGCAGGGCACAGGAGAGGGCATGAATCCCGAACAGATCAAGGCACTACTGGAAGCAGGCATCGACGGTGCCGAAGCCCGGGTGCAGGGGGACGGCGGCAAGTTCGACCTGCTGGTGATTGCGCCGGCCTTCGAAGGGCTGAGCCCGGTGAAGAAACAGCAGCTGGTTTACGGCTGTATCAATGCCCACATTGCCGACGGCAGCATCCATGCGGTGAACATCAAGGCGCTGACGCCCGGCGAGTGGGAGCAGGCCCAGCGGCGCGGGCTGCTGTAACGCGCTGCGCACCCCAAAGACCCCTCTCCTGACCAGGACATCTTCATGGACAAATTGATCATCACCGGCGGCAAGCGGCTCGACGGCGACATCCGTATTTCCGGTTCCAAGAACTCTTCGCTGCCGATCATCGCTGCTACGCTGCTGGCGGATGAGCCGGTGACGGTGGGTAATCTGCCGCACCTGCAGGACGTGACCACCCTGATCGAGCTGCTGGGCCGCATGGGTGTGCGCCTGGTGATTGACGACCGCATGAATGTCGAGGTGGACGCCTCGACCATCTCCGACTTCCAGGCGCCCTATGAGCTGGTCAAGACGATGCGTGCATCGATTCTGGTGCTCGGCCCGCTGGTGGCCCATTTCGGCAAGGCGATCGTGTCGCTGCCCGGTGGTTGTGCCATTGGCAGCCGCCCGGTGGACCTGCATTTGCGCGGCCTTGAAGCCATGGGCGCGAAGATCGAAGTCGCAAACGGCTACGTACACGCTACGGTGGACGGTCGCCTGCGTGGTGCGCGCCTGGTGATGGACACCGTGACCGTGACCGGCACCGAGAACCTGCTGATGGCCGCGACGCTGGCCGACGGCATTACCGTGATCGAGAACGCCGCCCGCGAGCCCGAAGTGGTGGACCTGGCGGACTGCCTGACCAAGATGGGGGCGCGCATCCAGGGCGCCGGTACCGACACGATTACCATTGAAGGGGTCGAGCGTCTGCACGGCTGCCACCACAACGTGATCCCGGATCGCATCGAGACCGGCACCTTCCTGATTGCGGCAGCGGCCACAGGCGGACGTATCCGTGTGCGCGATACCGCGCCCAAGCTGCTGGATGCGGTGCTGCAGAAGCTGACCGAGGCAGGGGCAAAAATCGAGGTGGGCGAGGACTGGATCACCCTGGACATGGAAGGACGGCGGCCGAAGGCGGTGTCGTTGCGCACCGCGCCTTACCCGGCCATGCCCACCGACATGCAGGCGCAGTTTGCTGCGCTGAACACGGTGGCGGAAGGCACCGGCACCATTGTCGAGACGGTGTTTGAAAACCGCTTCATGCACGTGCAGGAAATGAACCGCATGGGCGCCGATATCCAGGTGGAGGGCAACACGGCGATTATTCGTGGCGTGCCGCAACTGACCGGCGCGCCGGTGATGGCGACGGACCTGCGGGCGTCGGCATCGCTGGTGATCGCGGCCCTGGTGGCCTCCGGCGATACCACCGTGGACCGCATCTACCATATTGATCGCGGTTACGAGTGCATTGAAGAAAAACTGCAGATGCTCGGTGCGACCATTCGCCGGGTGCCTGGCTGACGCATTGAGGAACGCATGGCAACTGATCGGCCACTGACCATCGCCCTGTCCAAGGGCCGCATCCTGAAAGACACGCTGCCGCTGCTGGCACAAGCGGGCATCCGGATGCTGGAAGATCCGGACAAGTCGCGCAAGCTGATCTTCGAGACCAGCCGCGACGACGTGCGTATCGTGATCCTGCGCGCCACGGATGTGCCGCCCTATGTGCAGTACGGGGCTGCGGACATCGGCGTCGCGGGCAAGGACGTGTTGATGGAGCATGGCGCGGCGGGCATCTTCGAGCCGCTGGACCTGGAAATTGCCCGCTGCAAACTGATGGTGGCGGCGCTGCGCGATGCGCCGCCGGTGAGCGGGCGGCTGCGCGTGGCGACCAAGTTCGTCAATATTGCGCGGCAGTACTTCGCCAGCCAGGGGCGCCAGGCCGATGTGATCAAGCTTTACGGGGCGATGGAGCTGGCGCCCATTGTCGGGCTGGCGGATCGCATCGTGGATATCGTGGATACCGGCAACACCCTGCGTGCCAACGGCCTGGAGCCGACGGAAATGATCGCAGAAGTGTCCAGTCGCCTGATCGTCAATCAGGCCAGCATGAAGACCCGGCACGCCGATATCCAGGCGATCATCGATCAACTGGCCGCCGCGGTGGTGGCCCAGCGCGGGTAGACCGACATGAAGACCAACCGGCTGAACACCGCAGACGCAGATTTTGATGCCCGGCTGACCGCACTCACCGCCTGGAGTGAGGAGCGTGACGCCGAGGTGGGCCAGCGCGTGCGCGACATCATTGCCGACGTGCGTCAGCGGGGTGACGCGGCTGTGGTGGATTACACCCGCCGTTTCGATCAGCGCGAGGTCGCGGACATCAGCGAGCTGGAGCTCACGCGTGAGCAGCTCGAGGCCGCCCTGGCGCGCATCCCTGCGGCGCAGCGCGAAGCGCTGGAAGCGGCGGCAGAGCGGGTGCGTGATTATCACCAGCGCCAGCGCCAGGAATCCTGGGACTATGAGGATGCGGACGGCACCCTGCTGGGCCAGCAGATCACCGCCCTGGACCGTGCCGGTCTGTATGTCCCCGGCGGCAAGGCGGCCTATCCCAGTTCAGTGCTGATGAACGCCATTCCGGCGCGGGTCGCTGGTGTCGGCGAGATCATCATGGTGTCCCCCAGCCCGGGTGGGGTGCTCAACGATACGGTGCTGGCGGCCGCCGCGATTGCCGGCGTGGATCGGGTCTTCACCATTGGCGGCGCCCAGGCCGTGGCGGCACTGGCCTGGGGGACCGGGCGTATTCCCGCCGTGGACAAGATCGTCGGCCCCGGCAATATCTATGTGGCGGAAGCCAAGCGCCAGGTGTTCGGCAAGGTCGGTATCGACATGATTGCCGGGCCGTCCGAGATTCTGGTGATCTGCGATGGCCAGACCGATCCGGACTGGATCGCCATGGACCTGTTTTCCCAGGCCGAGCACGATGAAGAAGCGCAAGCGATTCTGGTGTCGCCGGATGCCGCCTTCCTGGATCGCGTGGCGGACAGCATGGAAGCGCTGGCGGTGACCCTGGAACGCGAAACCATCATCCGTACCTCGATGGCCGCGCGCGGCGCCCTGATCCAGTGTCGTGATCTGGACGAAGCCGTGGACCTGGCGAATCGTATCGCTTCAGAGCACCTGGAGTTGTCGGTGCAGGAGCCGCTGGCCATGGCCCGGCGCATCCGCCACGCTGGCGCGATCTTCCTGGGTCGGCACACGCCAGAGGCGCTGGGTGATTACTGCGCCGGGCCCAATCACGTGCTGCCGACATCGGCTACCGCACGCTTTTCGTCGCCGCTGGGTGTCTATGATTTCCAGAAGCGCAGTTCCCTGATCGGCTGCTCTGCGCAGGGTGCAGACCGGCTGTCGTATATCGCCGGGCCGCTCGCGCGCAGCGAAGGGCTGACGGCCCACGCCCGCAGCGCGGAAATGCGCCGCGCGAAGAAGGACTGATCCATGAGCCGCTACTGGAGCCGCTTCGTTCACGATCTGGAGCCCTACGTGCCCGGCGAGCAGCCGAAGATGGCGCGGCTGGTGAAGCTCAACACCAACGAGAACCCGTTCGGTCCCTCGCCCCGGGCCCTGGCCGCTATCGAGGCCGCCAACGGCGATGACCTGCGCTTGTACCCGGACCCGGACGCCTCGGCCCTGAAAGCAGCCATCGGCGAGTACCACGGCGTGCCGGTCGATCAGGTGTTTGTGGGTAACGGCTCGGATGAAGTGCTGGCGCACCTGTTCATGGGGTTCTTTCGCCAGGACAAGCCGATCCTGTTTCCGGATATCACCTACAGTTTCTACAAGGTGTATTGCGGCCTCTATGGCATTGAGTACCAGACGCAGCCACTGGATGACGATTTCAGCATCCATCTGGCCGCGTATCCGGCGGATAACGGCGGCATCATCTTTCCCAACCCGAATGCGCCCACGGGCCGCCCGCTGCCGCTGGCCGAGATTGAGGCGCTGTTGCAGCGCAACACCGACTCACTGGTGGTGGTGGATGAAGCCTATGTGGATTTTGGCGGCGAATCGGCCATTGCCCTGGTGGCGCGCTACCCGAATCTGCTGGTCACGCAGACCTTCTCCAAGTCGCGTTCGCTGGCCGGTCTGCGGATCGGCTTTGCTGTCGGCCAGGCGCCGTTGATCGACGGGCTCGAACGGATCAAGAACAGCTTCAATTCCTACCCGCTGGACCGGCTGGCGATTGCTGCCGGCGTGGCCGCGATGGAAGACGTGGCCTGGTTCAAACAGTGCGTGGACGCCATTGTCGCCGAGCGTGACGCGCTGACGGCGGCGCTGACAGCGCGAGGATTCGAAGTGCTGCCCTCCGCGGCGAATTTCGTTTTCGCCCGCCATGCCGCGCATCAGGGCGAGACGCTGGCGGCGGGCCTGCGCGAGCAGGGCGTGATCGTGCGGCATTTCAAACGGCCGGAGCGCATTGCCGCCTTCCTGCGTATCACGGTGGGCACCCCGGAGCAGAACCGGGCCCTGCTGGACGCCCTGGACACGCTGCTTTGACGTGGCGCCGCCTTAACGGCGGCGCTCGCGTTCTTCCTGCACCTGCGGACGGGTCCCGATCACCACCTGCAACGTCATCGGCTCACGGTTTCTGATTACATTCAATTCAAGTCCGGTATCCGGCGCGGTGCCGGCAATGATATTCATCGCTTCAAACCCGTCGCGTACCGCACGGCCATTGATGCCCGCCAGCACGTCCCCCGGGCGCAAGCCGCCCTGATGGGCCGGGCCATTGCGCACTACCTCGGACACCAGCCCGCCTCGCGCTTCGTCCAGACCGAACGACGCGGCCAGATTGGGGGTGATGTCCTGCACCGTGACCCCCAGCCAGCCCCGAATCACGCGGCCATGTTCGATCAGGTCGGTCATCACCTTGCGCGCCGTGGACGCCGGGGAGGCAAAGCCCATCCCCTCCCAGCTGCCGCCGGCCGACAGGATCGCGGTGTTGATGCCGATCAGGTTGCCGCGCGTGTCGATCAGCGCGCCGCCGGAGTTACCCCGGTTGATCGCCGCATCGGTCTGGATAAAGTTCTCGAAGGTGGCGATGCCCAGATTGCGCCCGGTGGCGCTGACAATCCCCATGGAAACGGTTTGCCCGACGCCGAGCGGGTTGCCGATGGCCAGCACGACGTCGCCGACATTGGGCGCCTTGTCACCCAGGCGGATCACCGGCAGGTTGTCCAGCGGGATCTGCAGCAGGGCGAGGTCGGTTTCCGGGTCGATGCCGACGATCCGGGCGGCGGCTTCACGGCCGTCATGCAGCGCCACCAGCACCTCGTCGGCATCGCGAATCACGTGATAACTGGTGAGCATGTAGCCTTCCGGCGACACGATCACCGCCGAGCCCAGGCTGGCCAGAATCCGCTCGCGGCGCGGTTCTTCCATGAAGCGCTGGAACAGCGGGTCGTCGGGGGTCTCGCCACGGGTGACCACCTGGGTGGTGTAGATGTTGGCGACCGCCGGGGCGGCGTGGTTCACCGCGTCGGCGTAGGAGGTGGCCAGCTGGGCGGTGCTGGTCACCGGGCGACCGCCGTTGGCGCCGGGGCCACTCTGGTGCCACCAGAGCACGGCCAGACCGACGATGACGCCGGTCAGCGCCGGTCCGGCCAGAAATCTGAGCAGCTTCATTGCAATGTCTTCCCGCGACTCGAGTACACTGGCGGGGAGTGTACCAGAGAGAGTGGTACCAGAGGACGCCGCCCGGAGAGGAACTGATGCTCAAACGTGACGACATGCTTCGCATTCTGGACGAGTTGCTGACGCCCGGGGCGTTCAGCGACTACTGCCCGAACGGCTTGCAGGTGGAAGGCCGCGAGCAGATTCGCCGCCTGGTGACCGGGGTCACGGCGTGCCAGGCCCTGCTCGATGCTGCCCTGATCGAGGAAGCCGATGCCGTACTGGTCCATCACGGTTACTTCTGGAAGGGCGAGGCGCCCGCCGTGCGCGGCATGAAGAAACAGCGCCTGCAGACCCTGCTGCGCCATGACCTGAACCTGTTCGCCTACCACCTGCCGCTGGATGCCCACCCTGAGTTGGGCAATAACGCCGTGCTGGCGCGCCGCCTGGGCGTTCAGGTGACCGGGCCGCTGCGCGATGATGGCATCGGCCTGGTGGGCCGCTTGCCAGAGCCCATGAGCGCGCTGGAGTTTGCCCAGCTGGTGGAGGACGTGACCGGGCGCGAGGCCCTGCACATCGGTGAGGCGGAGGACGAGATCGAGACCCTGGCCTGGTGCACCGGCGCCGCCCAGGGCTTTATCGAGCGCGCCCAGGCACTGGGCGTGGACGCCTATCTGAGTGGCGAGATTTCAGAGCCGACAGTGCATTTTGCCCGGGAAACCGGCATTCACTACTTCGCCGCCGGCCACCACGCCACCGAGCGCTATGGCGTGCAGGCGGTGGGTGAGTGGCTGGAGGCGGAATACGGCATCGAGCACGTATTCATCGATATCGACAATCCCGTCTAGCGTTTTTCATCGGCGGTGGAGCAGCCCTGATCTTCACAGCCGTCGGCGTAGTCGCGCGGCGGCGCGACCACATCGTCCAGCTCCGGCTCGCGCGGGCGGGCAAAGTCATCCAGGGGTGAGAAGGGGCCTTCGGCCTTGATACGCAGGCCAAAGTCCTCGGCCAGCGTGCCCTGGGCTGCCGGGGCATAGTCCAGCGGCTGGGCCAGCGGCACCTTGTCGGTGCCCTGTTCACCCGGGTAACCAGGCAGGCTGTCCAGCGACTTGGCCATGGCCAGGCGTCGCCCCTGCTCGCTGCACAGGGTGCGGGCACCCTCTGACAGGTGCTCATGCACCGACCGGTAGGCGCCGGTGAGCTGATTGACCAGATCCGCCGTGCGCAGGAAATGGCTGTCGACCTCTTCCCGGTGCCGGGCCAGGGTGGCCAGGGCCTGATCGCGCTCCTGCTCCAGCTGCTTGCGCTGACGGCGAGCGGGCAACAGCAGGAAGGCCCCGGCGGCTCCGACCAGCAGGCCAGCCGCGAACGTCAACAGCACCGCAGACAGGTTTTCCATGATTCACTCCTCGCAGGACAACGGCGTCTATTGCAGCATAGCTGTTCTGCTGGCGCCAAGCAGTGAGGACGCGGAATTGTTAGAATTCGTGGCACACCTTCAGGGAGGTCCGTCATGGCCACAGGAAAGACCGAACGATTCATGCTGGAAGGCCCGGCTGGCCAGCTTGAGGCGGTTTTTGAGCAGGGTGACAGTGCCGACGGCGCACCGCGCTTCTGCGCACTGGTCTGCCACCCGCATCCGCTGTTTGGCGGCACCATGCAGAACAAGGTGGTGACCACCCTGACCCGGGCCTGCCGGGACGCCGGGGGCGCCGTCCTGCGCTTCAATTTTCGCGGGGTCGGCAACAGTCAGGGCGCCTACAGCGACGGGCTGGGCGAAGCGGAGGACCTGTTGGCCGCAGAGGCCTGGTTGCGGCACCGCTGGCCGAAGTTGCCCCTGTGGCTGGCCGGCTTCTCGTTCGGCAGCTTTGTGGCCGCGCGCGGCGCCCGTATTCTGGCGGATAACGGCCGTGCCGCCCGGCATCTGTTTCTGGTGGCCCCCCCGGTGCACCACTACGATTTCGCCAGCATCGAGTACAGCGGCTGCCCGGTGACGGTGGTCATGAGTGAAGACGACGAGGTGGTGCCCGCGGATCAGGTGTTCGACTGGGTGGAGCGCACCCCGCTGGCGCCGGATCTGATCCGCTTCCCCGATGCCGGGCATTTTTTCCATGGTCGCCTGGTGCAACTGGCGGAAGTCGCCCGCAGCAGGCTGCCGGAAAGCTGATTGCCAGCCGGTGCCACCGGCGCTACATTGACCGCCCTGATCAGTACGAGTGATGCGCGCGCGACTTGCCGCGCCTGGGGGCGGACGGGGCCATGACACCACTGGAACACTACCAACGAGATCTGACGCGCCCGGAATTCTTCCGTGATGCTGCGCAGGCGCGGGCAGTGGAGCGGCTGGATGCCCTGTACCACCGTCTGGTCGAACGCCCGCGCAGCCGCGCGAAGCTGTTCCGCCGCCGGCCCGCCCCGGAAAAGGGCCTGTACATGTGGGGCGGCGTCGGGCGCGGCAAGACCTACCTGATGGACGTCTTCTTCGAGTCGCTGCCGTTCCCCGAGAAGCGGCGCATGCACTTCCACCGCTTCATGCAGCACGTGCACCATGAAATGCGTGCCCGTCAAGGACAAAAAAATCCACTGGTGGCCATCGCCCGTGATTTTGCCCGCAGCACCCGGGTGTTATGTTTCGACGAGTTCTTCGTCACCGACATCACCGACGCCATGATTCTGGCGACGCTGCTGGATACGCTGATCGCCGAGGGCGTGACGCTGGTGGCGACATCGAACATCGAACCTGACGGCCTGTATCGCGACGGCCTGCAACGCGCCCGGTTCCTGCCCGCCATTGCCCTGCTCAACGAGCACACCCATGTGCTGAACGTGGACGGCGGCACGGATTACCGCCTGCGCCTGCTGGAACAGGCGGAACTGTATCATTGCCCGCTGGGCGATGACGCAGAAGCCTTTTTGACCGAGCGCTTTGCGACACTGGAAACCGAGCACGCGAACCATCGCGAGCACGTCGACCTGGATGTCGAAGGGCGCAAGATCCGCGCCCGCAAGGTCAGCGATGATGTGGTCTGGTTCGACTTCCGCGCCCTGTGTGATGGCCCGCGCAGCCAGAATGATTACATCGAACTGGCGCGGGAGTTTCACACGGTATTGCTGGGCAATGTGGAACGTATGGGCGTGGCGTCGGATGACCGCGCGCGCCGTTTTATCAATCTGGTGGACGAGTTCTACGACCGGGGCGTGAAGCTGATCATCACGGCAGAAACCCCGATCAGCGAACTTTATGCAGGCGGACGACTGGACTTCGAGTTTGATCGCACCCGCAGCCGTTTGCTGGAAATGCAGTCACACGACTATCTGGCACGGGAACACAAGGCCTGAGGGCCTGGTGCAAGTGCCTCATCAGGAGAGCAAAGATGATACCCCGTACGCTGTTTTCGTCTGATCACGACACCTTCCGCGACACGGTACGCAAGTTTCTTGAGAACGAAGCTGCGCCGCACCATGAAGAATGGGAGAAAGTAGGCCAGGTGCCCAAGGAGCTGTGGCTCAAGGCGGGCGAGCAGGGCTTCCTGTGCCCCATGGTGTCAGAAGAATACGGCGGCCTGGGCGCCGACTTCCTGTACAGCGTGGTGGTGAGCGAAGAGATTTCCCGAGCGGGGCTGACCGGTATCGGCTGGGGCCTGCACACTGAAATCGTGGCGCCGTACATCGAGCATTACGGCAGCGAAGCCCAGAAGCAGAAGTATTTGCCGAAGATGGTATCCGGCGAAGTGATTGGCGCCATCGCCATGTCCGAACCGGCCGCCGGCTCTGACCTGCAGGGCATCAAGACCACGGCCGTCAAGGACGGCGACGACTACATCCTGAATGGTTCCAAAACCTTCATCACCAACGGCCAGAACGCCGACCTGGTGATTGTGGTGGCCAAGACCGACCCGACCAAGGGCGCCAAGGGCATCAGCCTGTTCCTGCTTGACGCGGGCACACCGGGCTTCGAGAAAGGCAAGAACCTGAAGAAAGTGGGCATGAAAGCCCAGGACACCTCCGAGCTGTTCTTCCAGGATGTACGCCTGCCGAAAGACGCCCTGCTGGGCCAGGAAGGCATGGGCTTTATCTACCTGATGCAGGAACTGCCGCAAGAGCGTCTGGGCATCGCCATCAACGGCCTGGCCATGGCGGAAAGCGCATTCGAACACACGGTGCGTTACGTGAAAGAGCGCAAGGCGTTCGGCAAGAGCATTGCTGACTTCCAGAACACCCAGTTCAAGCTGGCCGAGCTGCACACCAAGCTGGAAGTGGGCCGTGCCTACGTAGACCGCTGTCTGGAACTGCACCTCAAAAAAGAGCTGGATATTCCCACTGCGGCGGCCTCCAAGTACTACATCACCGACCTGCAGTGCGAAGTGATCGACGAGTGTCTGCAGCTGCACGGTGGCTACGGCTACATGTGGGAATATCCGATTGCCCGCATGTTCGCCGATGCCCGCGTACAGCGCATCTACGGCGGCACCAACGAGATCATGAAAACCATTATCGCAAAGCAGATTCTGGCGGACTGATGTAGCGCTTGTTCCGGAACGAAAAAGGCGGCCAGATGGCCGCCTTTTTCATGCTATGGCGCCCATTTGCGCCCAATTTACGTACTTTATTGCGTTGTGCGCAAACATTTCCGATTTTTGGGGTGTGACACACATCACGATATCTGCTTGAATCGAGGTGAATCGCCAAAGATAAAAAGGACGCCCCGTGAACCGGCTGGAACGCCTGTACCATATCCACGAGACCCTGCGTGACGCCCGCCATCCAGTGCCGCTTCGGCGTATGGTGGAGGCCATGGAAGTCACCGAAGGGGCCGCCAGGAAGGATATTCGCTACCTGCGCGACCACTTCCGGGCACCCATCGAATACAACCCGCAACTGAACGGCTATTACTACGACCCCGAGGCTGACGCCTTTGAGCTCCCGGGACTGTGGTTCACCGCTGCGGAGCTCCATGCGCTGCTGGTTTGCCAGCAGATGCTCGAAGGCTTGCAGTTCGACGCCATTGAAGACCTGATGAAGCCCCTGAAAGACCGCATCCGTGAACTGCTGAAAGCGGGCGGGCAGGGGGACATCGACATCAGCACCCGCGTGAAGGTCCAGCCAGTCCACTATCGGAGCGTCCACAGCGCCACATTCCAGGTGGTGGCGGATGCCTTGATGGCGGGGTGGCAACTGGGCTTCGAGTATCAGGCGCGCAGCAAGGCCGAACGCAAGACGCGCCAGGTGAGCCCCCAGCGGCTGCTGCATTACCGCGATAACTGGTACCTGCTGGGCTGGTGCCACCGGGCCGATGCCCTGCGGCTGTTCTCCCTGGACAAGATCGAGCACCCGGTGGCGCAGGAGAGGCCCGCCCGGCAGCTTTCAAATGAGGAACTGGAGCTGGATACCGAGGGCAGCTTCGGGATCTTTCTGGGGCCGGCCCGCGATTACGCTCACTTGCGCTTCAATGCCAGTGCGGCCCAGTGGGTGGCGGATGAGCACTGGCATCCGGACCAGCAGGGTGAGTGGCGGGGGGAGCATTACCACCTGACGGTGCCCTACGCGAATCCCACAGAGCTGATCAAGGAAATCCTGCGACACGGGGCGGATGTGGAGGTGTTGGAGCCGGAGGAACTCAGGGAGGCGGTGGCAGAGCAGTTGAAAGCGGCGGCCCGGCAGTACGGATAGCTCTCTGGTTACTGTACATAAGGGTAGTGCCATTTTGGAAAGGGGCTGGGTGGTAGCTTAGGTGCGTTACCATTTTGCTGGCAGTGCCTTAGTGGCAAAAAGGCATGAAGTTGGGGTGAGTGTGGCAATGTTAAGAACAAAGAAAAGAGTTTTGGTGCACAAAGTCGTACCGTATCAGCAATGCCCTGCAAAATCGTTCAATAATGCCGGAAATTTGGTAGTTGGCCGTACTGTGGAGAATCATTGCCGTATAGTGGGTGAGGTGGCCAGAGAGCTCATTCGGCGCTCTCACATATCATGGCTGTTTCCCCAAGGAGCAGCATTTACGGCTGCGACGCACGATATTGGCAAGGTCAGTCCCACGTTCTATAACAAAATCATGCATGCCTGCTCAGGCGATCTGATCCCCAATGTGAATTTTCATCAGGAGCGCTCCTGGAATGGCCATGCGGGCGTTAGCCAAGTGACAGCCAGAAAAATGGGCGCGCCAGAGTACATACCGGAAATTCTCGGCCAGCATCATGGCTTTTCGCCGTCAGTTTCAGGGCTGCGGGCAAATGATGACATCTTCGGCGGGAAACCCTGGCAGGACGAAAGGGAGAAACTGGTTGCTTCGTTGCGGGAATCGCTTGGTGAGTCCTGGCCGCAGGTGGAGTCGGCCGCTCAGGCTCGCCTGCTCGCCGGGTTAACGTCGGTCTCTGACTGGATTGGTTCGGGCTATCACTTTGAAGACCCTGAGCAACCTTGGGAAGACAGGATTTCGATAGCCGTGGATGATGCGGGTTTTGTGCCCGTCTCTTATCGCTCGGGGCTGAGTTTTGAGGATGTGTTCGAATTCTCGCCACGGCAGGCACAGTCGATGTTGATTGAGCAGGCATCGAGCCCCGGTGTGTATGTGCTGGAAGCACCAATGGGATTAGGGAAAACCGAAGCTGCGTTGTATGCCGCTTACCGGATGCTGGAAAGTGCGCAGGCCAGTGGCATTTACTTTGCGTTGCCGACCCAATTGACCTCCAACAAAATTCACGAGCGTTTCCAGTGCTTTCTGGACCAGGTGCTGGCGGGGGATAGCCGTCACCGTTCGTTACTACTGCACGCCAATGCCTGGTTATTCGAGAAAGACATGGGTGAAGAAGGCCGCCCCGGCGGGGCGTGGTTCAACCAAGGCAAGCGTGGGCTGCTGGCGCCTTTCGCAGTAGGTACCATTGATCAGGCATTGATGGCAGCCATGAATGTGAAACATGGATTTGTACGTGCCTTCGGCCTTGCGGGTAAGGTAGTCATTCTTGATGAGGTGCATACCTACGACGCCTACACTGGTACCTTGCTGGATGCGTTGATTGATCTGCTGCGACAAATGGGGTGTACCGTGATCATTCTTAGCGCCACCTTGAATCAGGAACGGCGCAGAACATTGCTGAAGCGGCCATGTACATCCATGGAATACCCGTTAATAACCGCCAGTCCGAGCAAAGACGAACAGGCGCTCAATGAAGTCAGTGTCCCGGCAGGTGAGAACAAACCGTACCAAATCGTATTGCAGCCAGATGATAAGTTGGCGGTTGAGCAGGCATTGTTGCGAGCAGAACAGGGCCAGCAGGTGTTATGGATAGAAAATACGGTAAAGGAAGCCCAGCGGCGTTACCTGGACATTGCTGCCCGTGCAACGGAGTTAGGCGTTTCCTGTGGCTTGCTGCATTCACGCTTTACCGTGGATGATCGTGAGCGTATCGAAGAAAAATGGGTCAATCTCTACGGCAAGGCCGGGTGGGAGCAGCGCCCTGATCAGGGGCGGATTCTATTCGGTACCCAAGTGCTGGAGCAGTCGCTGGATATCGATGCAGATTTTATGGTGTCCCGGTTCGCGCCGACCGACATGCTCTTGCAGCGCCTTGGCCGTTTGTGGCGGCATGAGGAAACGCCGCGCTGTGAACGGGCCAGGCCGGAAGCCTGGTTATTGGCGCCGGTACTGAGTGAAGCGGTTGAATCGCCCCTGCAACATTTCGGTGCCAGTGCTTATGTGTACAGCCCCTATGTGTTGTGTCGGAGTCTGGAAGTCTGGCAGAGCCTGGAAAGTATTAGTTTGCCTGGGGATATTCGCTGCTTGATCGAGCAGACCTATGTCAGCCGCGAAGAGCAGGGCAGCATGAACCGCTGGTTACATGAGGTTGATCATGGCAATCGCTATCGTAAAGGGCGATTAGCCTTGCAGCAACTGGCTAGAATCGGATTGGCAGAAGATGGCAATACCTTGCCGGAAAGCAAGGCGCAGACCCGCTACAGTGAAACCGACAGCCATGAAGTGCTGATGCTGCGATCCATTTGCCGGGATTCTGAGAAAGCGTTGCTGACCTTGCTGGATGGCAGTCAAGTGACGCTGCCCTTGCAACGGCACAAGCTGAAAAGAAGCGAATGGCGAAAATGCACTGCCACCCTGATGCGTCAGATTGTTCATGTGCCGCCTGGCGATAAACCCAAATCCGTGCCGGTGGATACCTTGAGGCGCTTTGCGCTGCATCACTGCTTCCATCTGGGTAACCCTGACTGGCAGGATAAAGATGAAAGCGTTTTGAATGTGGCGCTGGTGAGTGACGTTGACAGTTTGCGTGGCATTGAGAACACTTCGGTTCACGACAAGCACATCCTGGAATACCGTGATGACCTGGGCTACCGGGTCATAAAACATCAGGAACTATAACCATGGAAAACCGTTTCAATTTGATTGACGAGCCCTGGGTACCCGTGGCCGATCATGGCCGGGTCAGTCTCAGGCAGCTATTCAGCAGTCCCGATTATCGTAGCCTGGGCGGCAATCCGGTGCAGAAAATTGCACTGCTGAAATTGCTGTTGGCGATTGCTCAGGCAGCCGCAACACCAAAAGACGAAGAGGAATGGAAGGCACTTGGCGCTGCAGGACTGGCGGATCGTTGTCTGGCTTATCTGGATCAATGGCATGACCGGTTTTATCTGTATGGAGATAAGCCTTTTTTGCAGATGCCAGCGATTCGCGAAGCGAAAGTGCAGTCCTTCGGGGCAGTCATGCCCGAAGTGTCTACAGGGAATACCACCGTGCTTAGTCAGGTACAGGTACAGCGGGATCTGGATGATGGGGCCAAAGCGCTGTTGCTTTTGACGCTGATGGGATTTGCTCTTTCAGGAAAGAAAACCGACAACAGCGTTGTTTTGACTCTTGGTTATGCAGGGAAGATAAATGAAAAAGGAAAGCCATCAACAGGAAAGCCCGGGCCTTCTGTCGCCCATATGGGATTGCTACATAGTTTTCTGTACGGTAGTGATATTCACGTAACGTTATGGCTGAACCTGTTTACCGAGCGGCAGATTGAAAGAATGAACATCTATCCCAGCGGTGTTGGCTCTGCTCCCTGGGAGATCATGCCGAGTGGCGAGGATTGTGAGCGGGCGAAAAACCTGAAAGAGTCTTTGATGGGGCGTCTGGTTCCGCTTTGCAGATTTTGCCTTGTCGTGGATGACGGTCTGCACTATTCCGAAGGGATTGCTCATCTCGGCTACAAGGACGGGGTATTCGACCCCAGTATGGCGATTAATCACTCGGGCAAAGAGCCGAAAGCATTGTGGGTTGATCCGGAAAAGCGCCCTTGGCGTGAGCTTACCGCATTACTGGGCTTTCTCGGCCAGTCGGGAGCTCAGGGTTTTCAAAGCTGGCAGGTGCGGAGTGGCTTAGATCGGGCGCGGGATGCCGTTGCTGGTTTTGCAGTCTGGTCTGGTGGTTTGAGGGTCAGCAGTAATGCCGGAGAACAATATGCTTCGGGCAGTGATGACTTCGTTGAGTCTCGTGTGTGGTTGGATAGTGAGCTTTTAGGTGATAGCTGGTTCAGTCAGCTCAAGCAGGAAATGGATGCACTCGATGGCCTTGCCAAGAATCTTTATGGCCGGGTGCTGGGATTCTTCAAAGAGCAAACGGTAGACGGAGGCAGGATTGCGCCGCAGGCAACACAGTTGTTCTGGCAGCTTTGTGAGCGAGATTTTCAACGTCTGGTTGATCAGTGCGATCAAACCGAGGAGGCCGCAGCCCAGCGTCAGAAGCTGCGCCAGCATTTTGCCAATTATGTCCAGCAAGCCTACGACAAGTTTTGCCCTCGCGAAACCGCCCGGCAGCTGGATGCTTGGGCCAAATGTCGCCCCAACAACAGCAAGTATTTGAAACAGGAGGCCTGAGGCCATGCAAGACAACCAACCGCCTGGGGAATCAGGAAAAAATAAAAGCCGGGATCAGCGCTTTGTCGAGACAGTGATCGAGCGTTGTCAGAATGACAAGGGCCTGGCGGCTCGACTCCGCCGGGCCGACAACCCGGCAACGGAGTATCAGTGCTGGGAATTACTGGGCTGGTTCGGTGTGGATCTTGAGAAAGAGTATGAACGACAGCCATTCGTAACAGTTGCGGCGGCCGTTGCCAAGTCGAAAAGCGAACGCAATGGCACTTTGGCTTTAGGCAAAGCTTTGGCCGCCTGCTATGACGATGGCCGTGAAAGCAGTCAGGCCAAGGCGCGCTTGCGCCGTTTGTTGGCTTGTCATGAGCTGCCCGAAGTGTGCCGTATACTGCGGCCGATTCTGACACTGGTCGACAGCAAAGTCGGCCAGCCGCTCGATTATGTGCGGCTATTGCGGCAGTTGCGTTTTTTTGGCTTTGAGTCTGGTCAGCGCACCAAGACGCAATGGGCCCAAGAATTCTATGGGCAACCCGTTGATGCCGAGAAAGGGGAGGGTGCCGCATGAGCATGATTGCCAGTGTTCTGCATCTGGACCGCCGTGCGGTGAAGGCGCTGCGCATTACTGATGCCTACTCCCTGCACCGGGTGGTCTACAGCCTTTATAAAGACGTGCGCGATGACCAGCAAAAGCAGGCGAGTAAGGCCAGCGGTATTCTCTATGCCGACCAGGGCGGTGACGTTCGTGGCCGCAAGATCCTGATGCTGGCCAACCGCGAACCGATGGGTGCTGTGGAAGGCGAGCATGGCGAGGTCCGTAGCAAGCCGATCCCTGACGATTTTCTGGCGTATCAGGAGTATCGCTTTAATGTAATTGTGAACCCGACCCGCCGTGACAGTGCCACCCGGAAACTGGTTGCGGTTAAGGGGCGAGAAGAAGTGGCCCAGTGGTTTATTGAGCGCTCGGTCAAGAGCTGGGGATTTGAGGTTGTTGTTCAGAATTTGCAGGTAGACAAGATCGAAGTGCTCCAATTTAAGGACAAACAGAAGCGCAACGTCACCATTGGTCAGGCCCATGTTCAAGGCATGCTGCGTATTACTGACGAAGCGCTGTTTGCCAATAGCTTCACTCAGGGCATCGGTCGTGCCCGTGCCTATGGCTGTGGTCTGCTACAGATTGTGCCCGTTATTGAAAATCCGTTTGGCTAACTCCCTATTATTTGAAAACAAGGAAAATCAACATGTCTAACGCTTATACCAACACCCGCATCGAATACCATATCCTGCAATCTTTCCCGGTAACTTGCCTGAACCGCGATGACGTAGGTGCCCCCAAGTCCGCCATTGTGGGTGGTGTGCCCCGCGCCCGTGTAAGCTCCCAGTGCTGGAAGCGGCAAGTGCGTCTGGCGATGCAGGAGTTCGGCATCAAGCTGGGTATTCGCACTAAAAAGGCAGAGGAGATTTTCGTCAAGGCATGCTTGGAAGCGGGGGCTTCTGAAGCGCAGGCGGCGGCTTGTGGGGCCAGGATTGCCGCTCAGTTAACAGACGATACTCTTCTGTTTGTGAGCGACTCGGAAGCGGCAGCCTTTGCGGCCTATGCTTCGGAGAAAGAATTCGACGACAGCAAAATCAAGGATAAGGAGCTGGCCAAGGTAGCCAAGAAGGCGCTGAACCCGGCAGAGGATGCCCTGGATATAGCGCTTTTTGGTCGTATGGTCGCGAAAGCGGCAGAGATGAATGTCGAAGCAGCTGCTTCTTTTTCTCATGCCATATCTACCCATAAGGTCAGCAATGAGGTGGAGTTTTTCACAGCATTGGATGATATGCCCGGTGAAGATGCCCGTTCAGCCCATATGGGCAGCCTGGAGTTCAACTCAGCGACCTACTATCGCTATATCAGTCTGGACCTCGGTCAGCTGGCTCAGACCATGGGGGAAGGTGATTTGAAGAAGGCGGTTGAAGCCTTCACCAAGGCGTTGTTTGTTGCCGTTCCCAGTGCTCGCCAAACCACCCAATCTGGCGCCAGTCCGTGGGAGTTTGCTCGTGTAATGGTGCGTAAGGGACAGCGGCTTCAGGTTCCCTTTGAAACGGCGGTGAAGGCGCGTGAGGGCGGCTACTTGAATGCCAGCGTTGATGAACTCAAGAGTTATCTCGATAAGAAGGAGAAACTGACCGGTTCCTTGTTCGGAAAGCAGGCCTCCTATGACTGGGGTGAGGATGAAGGCTTCAGCATCGACAACCTGGTCGAATCATTGCAAAGTCATGTGGCCTGAGGTGAACCATGAGTGACCCTTATTTGCTGTTATGGCTGGAAGCCCCGCTTCAGTCATGGGGGCATGATTCCAAGTTTGGGCGTCGGGACAGCCTTGACTTCCCCACGAAATCCGGTGTGCTCGGTTTGCTGTGCTGCGCTCTGGGGGCAGGGGGAAAGCAAGTTGAATGGCTGGAGGAATGGGCTAACTGCGATATGCAGGTGCAGGCATTTGCGCTTGCGGATAGCCATGGAAGTCCCTTGCCTCGCCAGCCGCTGATGCGGGATTTTCATATGGTGGGCAGCGGCTATGACGATAAAGACCCGTGGCAGACCTTGTTGGTCCCCAAGACCAGCGAGGGAAAAAAAGCGGTGGGAGGCGGCACCAAAATGACCTATCGCTACTACTTGCAGGACATGGCCTTTGCGGTTGCCTTGCAGGGGGCGCAGGACGAACTGGCGGAATTGGAGTTCGCTTTGCAAAATCCCGTGTGGGATCTGTACCTGGGTCGAAAGAACTGCGTGCCGACCGAGTTTATTGCCCAGGGTATTTATGCGGAAGCGGAGCAGGCTATGAGCAAGGCGCTGCAAATGGCTCACTCTAAGCGACGTTTGCCAGCATTCACGGTATTGCAGGGCGAGCATGATGGCGAGGTATTGACCCTCAATGATGTGCCGCTGCAGTTTGGTGAGCACAAGCTGTACCGGGATCGCCGTGTCACTGTTCTGCCGGTGGGCTGAGCATGGCCGCCGGGCAGCGCCTGTTCGTCAAGGTTACTCGTGAATCCCTGCCTCAGGTGAAGGATAAGTATCCGTTCCTGTACCTGGAGCGGGGCAGGCTGGAGATTGACGACAGCAGCATAAAATGGATTGATTCGACCAATAATGTAGTGCCTTTGCCGGTGGCCACGCTTAATGCCTTGCTGTTGGGGCCGGGCACTAGCATTACCCATGATGCGGTAAGAACCGCCACGGCTGCCAATTGCTCGGTGTGCTGGGTTGGGGAGGATAGCTTGCTATTCTATGCCGCTGGCTTTCTTCCCACCGCCGATACCCGCAACTTGAAACAGCAGATCGAACTTGCGGCTGATCTTGAGAAGTCCGTAGAGGTGGCACGTCGCATGTTCGCCCGCCGCTTCCCCAATGCTGATCTGAAAGGCAAGAGCCTTAAAGAAATGATGGGCATGGAGGGACAGCGGGTGCGTGCACTCTACCAGGCCAAGGCCGAGGAATATCAGGTCGGTTGGAAAGGGCGAAAATTCGTTCCGGGAAAGTTTGAAACCAGCGATGTTACCAATCAGGTTCTGACCGCCAGTAATGCGGCGCTGTATGGTATTTTGTGTTCCGCCGTACATAGCATGGGTTATTCACCACACATTGGCTTTATCCATTCTGGCAGTCCCTTGCCATTCGTCTATGATCTGGCCGATCTGTACAAGGAGCATTTATGTATTGATCTGGCATTCGCCCTGACCCGCGACATGGCCGGGAGGTACAACAAGCATAAGGTATCTGCAGCTTTCCGAGAGCGGGTAATTGAAATGGACTTGTTGGCAAGGTTGGCGGGTGATATTGCAGATATGCTGGGGGTGAGCCGTGCTCGTGGTTCTCGCAAATGATCTACCGCCAGCAGTACGAGGGCGGATGAAGCTCTGGTTTGTTGAGCCACGCGCAAATGTTTTTGTTTCGGGTGTCAAGGATTCGGTCGCCAAAACAGTGATTGATTACCTGTACAAGCATTGCCCGCCGGAGTCGGCCATCGTGATGTTCCGTTCGTTGCCTGGGCCGCCAGGCTATGAAGTCCACGCCATCGGCCCAACCCGTAAAGCTCTGACCGAGATCAGTGGCCTGCAACTGGTAGTAGAAACCCTGAGATCTCAATAAGCGGAAGATATTGTGTTTTCGTGGATGCTCTTTAACAATATGTTGGTGTCTTCCCCACATGCGTGGGGGTGTTTCTACACCCTCAAGGAAGCCGTGGCCGCAGCACAGGTCTTCCCCACATGCGTGGGGGTGTTTCTACCCGCACCGGCCGGTCGGGATCAACGCAGCAGTCTTCCCCACATGCGTGGGGGTGTTTCTCTATAGGGGCGGAGAAGCCCAAATCAGTCGCCGTCTTCCCCACATGCGTGGGGGTGTTTCCACCCGGGGCACCGCTACTGTGACCTGGCAGAAGTCTTCCCCACATGCGTGGGGGTGTTTCCGATGGCCCCGTACAGTTCGCGCTCGGCAGCCGGTCTTCCCCACATGCGTGGGGGTGTTTCTAGGCCAGCCGAAGCCAGTCCGGGCATCACGGGGTCTTCCCCACATGCGTGGGGGTGTTTCTGCGTAAGCACGGGTGGGCATTTTGAATTTATGGTCTTCCCCACATGCGTGGGGGTGTTTCCACGACCCGAAGTTGTCTGAAGAAGCAGCAGTAGTCTTCCCCACATGCGTGGGGGTGTTTCCCACGGCGTAGTATCAATCTCGACTTCTGCGCCGTCTTCCCCACATGCGTGGGGGTGTTTCCGCGACTGAATTGCAGCTTTCATAACTGTTACTGTCTTCCCCACATGCGTGGGGGTGTTTCTGCGTTGTCTCGGGTGCTGAGGACACCGGGGACGTCTTCCCCACATGCGTGGGGGTGTTTCTCTCTGGTGAAGTACGGCGCCGCTGCTGCTGCTGTCTTCCCCACATGCGTGGGGGTGTTTCTGCTTACCTGTAGCTCGCCAGCAAGTGCCCTCGGTCT